>Ga0247822_10002462_pt1 | contig 11797 bp, 7 predicted proteins | sample 13C_Cellulose_Da_FD_192423 | JGI IMG/M metagenome (GOLD analysis project Ga0247822, IMG submission 192423) | Soil microbial communities from agricultural site in Penn Yan, New York, United States - 13C_Cellulose_Day30 | ecosystem: Environmental > Terrestrial > Soil > Agricultural land | place...
AACGAGAAGGAGCTGCCCGACGCGTTCCTTCGTCGCTGCGTCTTCCACTTCATCGACTTCCCGGATCCGGAGCTGATGCGGCGCATCGTCTCCGTGCACCACCCCGAGCTCGGCGAGCAGCTCGTCGAGCAGGCGCTCTCGGTGTTCTACGAGATCCGCTCGATGAAGCGCCTCCGCAAGCGCCCGAGCACGAGCGAGCTCATCGACTGGATCGCGGTGCTCAAGAGCGCAGGCGTCGGCGCGGTGAAGCTCGACACGAAGCTCCCCTTCCTCGGCGCGCTCCTGAAGAAGGAGCAAGACCTCGTCGCGCTGGCCGACCAGCTCTCCGGCGGCTCGCGCTATCGAAGCTGATGTTCATCCCCTTCCTCTACGAGCTGCGCGCGCGGGGCGTCTCGGTGGGGAGCCAGGAGGCCATCAACCTCGCGCGTGTGCTCGCTGCCGGCGTGCACGAGAGCTCGCTCGCCGGCTTCTACGAGGTCGCGAAGGCGGTGCTGGTCCACGACGAGAAGCACCTCGACGACTTCGATCAGGCCTTCGCGAAGCACTTCCAGGGCGTCGAGATCGAAGGCAAGAAGCTGCGCGAGGAGCTGCTCGAGTGGCTGCGCGACGCGAAGGAGCGCGTCCGCGAGCTGAGCGAGGAGGAGCGCGCGCTGCTCGAGCGCTACGACCCGGAGGAGCTGCGGCGCCTCTTCGAGCAGCGCCTGCGCGAGCAGGACGAGCGGCACGACGGCGGCAACAAGTGGATCGGCACGGGAGGCACCTCTCCCTTCGGACACTCGGGCGCCGCGCGCGAGGGCATCCGCGTCGGCGGCGCAGGCGGCAACCGCAGCGCCATCCAGGTCGCGGGAGAGCGCCGCTATCGGAGCTATCGAGACGACGTCACGCTCGACGTCCGGCAGATGGCGGTGGCGCTCCGCAAGCTGCGCGCGTTCGCGCGCGAGGGGGCCGAGGACGAGCTCGATCTCGAGGAGACCATCGACGCGACCGCCGCGAACGCCGGCGAGCTCGAGATCGTGCTGCGGCCGCCGCGCCGCTCGAACACCCGCGTGATCCTGCTGATGGACGTCGGCGGCTCGATGGATCCCTACGCGCACCTCGTCAGCCGCCTCTTCAGCGCGGCCAAGAAGGCCTCTCACTTCCGCGAGCTGCGCTGTTACTACTTCCACAACTGCGTGTACGGCCGCGTCTACGAGGACGCGACGTTCACGCGCCCGGTGCGCGTGCGCGATCTGATCGCGGACGCCGGACCGCACTACAAGCTCATCGTCGTCGGGGACGCGCTGATGGCGCCCTACGAGCTGCTCGCGGCCGGCGGCGCGCTCGAGCTGGGCGACGACAACAAGATCGAGGGCATCGTCTGGCTGATGATGCTCGAGGATCACTTCGAGCGCGCGTGCTGGCTCAACCCCGAGCCGCAGAAGTACTGGGGCGGCAACACGATCGAGTACGTCGCGCAGGTCTTCGAGATGTTCCCGCTCACGCTCGAGGGCCTCGGCGAGGGCGTCGCGCACCTGACGAAGAGCCGCGCGCGGCGTTGATCGATCGCCTATCGATTTCGGGGCCGGCGTCGACCGCGACGCCTGCGCTGAGGCTGCGGATCGGGGGCCGGCGCGACGCCCGCGTCGGGCGGGCCTGCGTCGATCACGGCGGCTTCGCCCGAGTCTTCCGGAGCGCGCGCCGGCGGATCGGGCGGGCTCGGCACGTCGACCGTCTCGGTCCGCGGCGCGGAGGCGCCGTCCTCGGGCGGCGGCTCGAGCAGATCGGGCTGCTCGGCCGCGCGCGCCGCCAGGGGCACCGAGTCGCCCGGCCGCAGCTCGCCTTCACGCCCGTTCGCGGCCGCGGACGAGCCGGGCAGGAGCTGGAAGTGCCACGCGGCGTAGCCTCCGCCCCCGAGCAAGAGGAGCGTGACGACCAACGCGGGCAGCCACCCTCCCCCCTTCGCCGGCACGGCGGCCACGCGAGGCGGGGGCAGCCGCGCGGGCTCGATCGCGAGCGTGGGCGCGCCCTCCGCGACGGCGGGGGCCTCGATCTCCACCTCGACCTCCCGCCCATCCGAGATCCCGGGCGGCACGCTCAGAATGCGCAGCTTCCCGGTCCCCGGCGTGCTCGCGTAGGCCGTTCGGATCACCGTCGAGGGGGGACGGCCGGTCATGTCCTCGGCGCCGGCGAGGATCTGCATCAGCGCGTCGCGCATCTCGCGCGCGCTCTGGAAGCGGTCCGCGGGGTTCTTGGCGAGCCCCTTGTCCACGAGATCGATCACCGACGCGGGGAGGTCCGGCCGAAGCTCGGAGAGCGACCGCGGCTCTTCGGTTGCCACCGCGATGAGCACGTCGCCGGGGTTCTCCGAGTCGAACGGGACCTCGCCTCCGAAGCCCTCGTAGAGCACCACGGCCACGCTGAAGAGATCGCTGCGCGCGTCGAGGTCCTTCTTCCCGCGGGCCTGCTCGGGCGACATGTACTGCGGCGTCCCGACCACGACCCCCGTGCGCGTGACGCGCCCCTGCGCCCCGAAGCCGCGGGAGATCCCGAAGTCCAAGAGCTTGGGGAAGATGCCGTCGGCGTCGTGCACCAGGAAGATGTTCTCGGGCTTCACGTCGCGGTGGAGGATCCCCGCGTCGTGCACCGCCGCGAGGCCGCTCAGGGTCATCGCGACGATCTCGAGCACCTCCCAGTCGGTCACCGGGGGCCCGTCGGTGTAGCGGTCGGCCAGGCTCTGCCCCTCGAGCAGCTCCATGACCATGTACGGCTTGTCACCGTCGGTGACGCCGAAGTCGAGGATGTCGACGACGTGCCGGTGGCGGAGGTTCGCGGCGAGCTTCGCCTCCTGGAGGAAGCGCTCGGCGAGCTGCCCGGCGCCGGTGCCGACCGCCTCGAGGAATTTCACCGCGACCGGCCGATCGAGCGTGGTGTGGACGGCCCGCCAGACCGTGGCCATCCCCCCCTGCCCAATCGGCTCGTCGAGACGGTACTTGTCTCCGATGATCGTTCCGGTTTTGAGCACTGCGGTGGCGCGAGTATACGACATCGCCGGACTCTTCGCGGCTCGTTGTTGCACGGTCCGACCCTTCCCCATGGACCGACACACCACGGCACAAGCAGGCAGAGCCATCGTGTGCCTCGGCGGCCGAGACCGACCTTGCGTGAGGTCCGTCGAGCGGCTAGAAGTGCGCGGCCGTCACACTGGGTCCTTACGCACTGGGTCTTTACGCGGCGCAGTCTCTTAGGGGGCGATGGACTCTCGTGCCTCCGTGGGGCGAGAGCGCGGGCGAGCGAGCAATGGACACCCTCCGAGCCGTCAAAGGAATGAACGACGTCCTGCCGGAGGAGATCCCGCGCTGGCGTCGCATCGAGGAGACCTTCTGGCGGACGGTGGCGCGCTACGGCTACGGCGAGGTGCGGACGCCGCTGGTCGAGCCCACCGCGCTCTTCGTCCGCTCGATCGGCGAGGCGACCGACATCGTCGAGAAGGAGATGTACACCTTCGTCGACAAGGGCGAGCACTCGCTGACGCTGCGACCGGAGGGCACCGCCTCGGCGGTGCGCGCGTACATCGAGCACACTGTCGCCTCGCGCGAGCCGGTGACGAAGTGGGCCTACCTCGGCCCCATGTTCCGGCGCGAGCGGCCCGCCCGGGGGCGCTACCGGCAGTTTTGGCAGGCGGGCGTGGAGATCTTCGGCGATCCGGGCCCGCACGTGGACGCCGAGCTGATCGACATGGTCGTGCGCATGCTCGCCCAGCTCGGCGTGAAGGACCTGTCGGTGCTCATCAACTCGCTCGGCAGCGGCGACACCCGCGAGCGCTACCTCGAGGCGCTGGTCGCGTACCTGCGGCCCCACGAGGCCTCCCTGAGCTCGGACTCGAAGCGGCGGCTCGAGACCAACCCGCTGCGGGTCCTCGACTCGAAGGCCCCCGAGGATCGCGGGATCGCCGCCGGCGCGCCCCGCATCCTCGACTTCTTGAGCGACGAGGACACCGAGCACTTCGAGGAGCTCAAGCGCACCCTGGACGCGCTCGGCACGCCCTATCGCGTGGAGCCGACCTTGGTCCGCGGCCTCGACTACTACAACCGCACGCTCTTCGAGGTGCAGGGCCAGGGCGGGGAGCTCGGCGCGCAGAACACGCTCTGCGGCGGCGGGCGCTACGACGGGCTCGTGGAGAGCCTCGGCGGGCCGCGCACGCCTGCGATCGGATTCGGAATGGGGATCGAGCGCATCTTGCTCGTCAGCGGAGAGCCGGCGACGGCCAAAGGCCCCGACGCGTTCGTGGTGGTGACCGATCCGGCGCTCCGGCGCGACGCGATGGCGCTGCTCGCGGAGCTTCGCGGCGCGGGGCTCGCGGCGGACGCGGATCTGCGTGGCGGCTCGGTCAAGAGCCAGTTCCGCCGGGCCGACAAGCTGAGCGCGCTGGCGGCGATCATCCTCGGGCCCGCCGAGGTCGAGCGCGGGGTGGTGCAGCTCAAGGATCTCCGCGCTGGCCAGCAGGCCGAGGTGCGGCGCGACGAGATGGCGGCGAAGGTCTCCGCCATCGCGACACGGGAGCGCGCGTGACGCGATCGCAGCTCGCGCTCCTCGGGTGCTTCGTCGCGGCCCTCGCGCTGGTGAGCGCGCCCGCTCTCGCTCAGCTCGACGATGGCGAGGAGGACCTGACGGAGGAGGACGAAGCCTGGGCCGGAGACGAGGACGAGGCGCCGGACGAGGCGGCCGACGAAGTCGTCCCGGCGGAGGAGACTACCGAGGAAGTCGCGGAGGAAGGCTCCGAGGGCTCCGAGGAGGTCGAAGAGGCCGAGGAGGAAGAAGAAGCCGCAGAGGGCGAGCAGGCGGAGGGGCAAGAAGCGGGGCTCGCGCCCCCTTCGGCCACCATCCTCTATCAGCCGCCTCCCCCGGTGACCGGAGACAACGACTTCTCTTTGATCCTCCCGCCCTTCGTTTATGCCAGGGAGGGTTCGGTCGAGAGCATCGGGCTGTTTCCGCTGTTCTATTGGCGCCAGTCACCCGCGACGACGGAGCTGCTGATCCCGCCGTATTACCTGATGCGCGGGGAGCAGAACTGGGACGTCCTCTTCCCGCTGTTCTTCTGGTTTCGTGGGCAGGGGCACCACACCTGGGTGATCCCGCCGGTGTGGCACCACGAGTCGTCGGACGGCTTCGACTTCGGCATCGCGCCGCTCCTGATGACCGGGCGGCACGGCCAGAACCACTACACGCTGATCCCCCCGCTCCTCACCGTCGACTGGGGCAGCGAGCACGAGCGCTTCACCTTCGCGACGCTCTTCTGGCGCATCCAGGAGCGCAACGTCGAGCACTGGGGCCTCTTCCCGTTCCTCTGGGTCGAGAACGCCGAGAACACCTCGTACACGATCGCACCGCCGCTCTTCTTCCGCTTCGAGAACCGCGACGAGGGGACGGCGCTGACGGTGATCCCGCCCTTCTATCACCGCGACGAGCCGACCGGCAGCTACTTCGGGATCCCGCCGCTCTTCCATCACAACTCCGGTCCGGGCCACACCTCCACGACGATCTTCCCGCTGCTCTCTCACTACTCGGAGGAGCCGGACGTCTTCCGCCTGACGCTCGGCGGCGTGTTCTGGTACTGGCGCGACCACGGCGACGAGACCCTGGTGACCCCGTTCTACCAGCGCTTCCGCGGCGCGACGGAGATGGACGCGGTCGCGCCCTTCTTCTTCCACGTGCGCGATCCGCGCACCGGCTACTCCGCGACCGCCGTCCCGCCGCTGGTCTGGCACTTCGAGGATCCGGGCTCGGTCGCCACCGTGGTCCTGCCGTTCTTCGCGCGCTTCGAGGAGCGCGGGCGAAACACGACGTGGATCACGCCGCTGGTCGCCAACCACCAGGACTACGAGCGGGGCGACGAGACCACGTGGATCTTCCCGACGATCCAGATCTCGAACTGGCACAACGGCGACGCCGTCAACATCCACCCGATCTGGTACTTCGAGAGCGTGCCGAGCCACCGCCACGTGGTCTTGGCGCCGCTCTGGTTCGACTTCGAGTCGTTCGAGGGGACGCGCAACCGCTACACGGTCGCGTTCCCGTTCTTCTGGCGCTTCCGCGAGGGCAACACGACGAGCACGCTCGTGCTCAACGTGTACCACCGCGAGCGCGTGCGGGAGGACAGCTCCGAGTGGGAGTTCCACTTCTTCCCGTTCTTCTCGTACGGCGAGAGCAGCCAGGGCGGCCACTGGTGGCGCATCTTCTACGGCCTCGCGGGGTACGAGCGCCGCGGCCGCTACGGCATCACGACGCTCTTCTACGTGCCCTTCCAGACCGACGGCCCACCGCTCCCCACCACCGCGCCGTAGCTACCGGAGCGCGGGCGGGCGCTCGTCGTCGAGCGTGGGATCGACCTCCCGCGCGGGGGCTGGCGGAGGCGAGGGCACGGACGGCACCGGCGCATACTGGCCGGGCGGGAAGTCGACGTAGACGTAGTGGAAGGCTGCGCCGGGCGCGGGCTCGGTCGAGAGCCGTGGCGTCGCGGCGGCTCGCAGGTAGAGCACGAACGCCATGTCGCGCCCGCGGCGCTCGAGGCGCGCGCGGGCGACCGGAGTGTCGAAGAAGCGCGTCTCGAGCCAGCGCGCGCTGTTGCGCAGGTGGATGCGCGTGTTCCGGAAGAGGAGGACGACGCGGCCTGCCTCGACGCTCACCTCCGGCATGACCGGATCGGTGGTCTGCACGAAGAAGCGCGAGCCGCCGTCCGGCAGCGGCGTGAAACCCGGCCAGGTCAGGATGCTCGAGGGCCGGGGGGGCCGCGCGCGGCGACGCGCGACCCGCCCGAGCGCCGGAGGGGGCTGCGCCTCGCCAGGCTCGACCCCCGCGTACTCGCCCACCGGGCGCGCGTCGGCGCCGTCTCGGACGCGGATGTCTTGCGCCGAGCTAGGAGCGGCGACGAGGAGCACGAGGGCGGCGGCGCATGCGCGTGTCACCTCACGATCGTACGGAGCGAGCCCGAGGACCGCAAAGTTCCGGTCCGCGCGACACGCCCCCTCGCGCTGCTATCCTCCCCGGCCATGCCGTCGCCCTTGGCGACGCTGCTCTTCACCTGGGCGGCGATCTACACGTACGTCGGGGCGTTCTACTGCGTGCTGCACCTGCGCCGCCCCACCCACCGCGAGTACCTCGCGTTCGGGCTCGGCTGCCTCGGGCTCGCCGCCTTCGCGCTCGGATCGGCGCTCGGCGCCGCCGCCGAGACCCTGCGGCAGGGGACCTTCGCGCTGCGCCTCAGCTACGTGGGGGGCTTCGCGACCGTGGCCTTCTTCTGCGACTTCGTCCTCCACGCCGCAGGCAAGCGCTCGCCGCGGATGCTCGTGGCGGTCTACGTGCTCTCGGCGATCGCCATCGTCGCGGACGTCCTCGGGCTCCTCGTGGATGCGACCCAGCAGGCCCCGGCCCGAGCCGTGCTGGGCATCGAGCTGACCCCACGCCTCGAGCCGGTCCTCACGCCGCTCGGCGCCGTGCTCCTCAGCGCCGGGACCGGCTTCGCGGGCTGGGCGGTGTGGGTCACCGCGCGCGCCGCGCGCAGGGTGCGCGAGCTGCGCTGGTTCGTCCTGGCCGGAGCCTGCGTCGTCTTGGCCGGCGCCCTCGACACCGCCGCGCGCATCGCGCAGGTGCGCACGTTCTATCTCCTCGAGCACGCCGGGCTCCTGCCCGTGCTCGCGATCAGCTGGGTCCTCCTCCGCCGCTTCGTGCGCACGGCCGACGAGCTCGGGCGGCGCACCGAGGAGCTTCGCCGGAGCTACTCCAACCTGCGCGTCACGCAGGAGGAGCTCGTGAGGAACGAGCAGCTCGCGGCGGTCGGCGAGCTCTCCGCGGTGATCGCGCACGAGGTGCGCAACCCGCTCGCGATCATCAAGAACGCCGTGTCGAGCCTGCGGCGCCCGACCCTGCGACCCACCGATCGCGGCGTCCTCCTCGGCATCCTCGACGAGGAGGTGGATCGCTTGAACCGCCTCGTTCGCGATCTGCTCGCCTACGCGCGGCCGGTCGAGCCGCGTGGCCAGCCCGTCCACCTCGGAAGGCTGGTCGAAGAAGCCGTCGAGACGGCGGTCGCCCGTCACGACGATCCGAGCTCGATCGAGGTGAAGCTCGACTTCGAGCGCTGCCCGACCATCCAGGGCGACCCCGAGCTGCTCCGCCAGGCGATCGCGAACGTCGTCGACAACGCTCTCTGGGCGATGCCGGCGGGCGGCACGCTCGAGGTGCGGGGGACGCCGGCCGCCTCACGACCCCGCTCGGTCCTCCTCGAGGTCATCGACACGGGCGAAGGGATGGACGCGCTCGTGCTCCAGAAGGCGCGCGATCCGTTCTTCACCACGCGCGCCGCCGGCACCGGCCTCGGCCTCGCCATCGCCGTGCGCGTCATCAAGAACCACGGCGGCACCCTCGAGATCGAGAGCGAGGCCGGCCGAGGGACGAGCGTCCACATCCTCCTGCCCGTCGATCGCCCGAGCAGCGTGCCGCCGCCGCCGGAGGACCCGTGAGCTACGCCGCGGCGAGCCTCATCGCGATGGCCGGCGTCGGCGGGTACGTCGCGATCTACTACGGCGCGCTCTATGCGCTTCGAAGGCAGCGCGAGTACCTCGCCTTCGCCGGCTTCTCGGGATCGCTGGCGCTCTCGAGCGCCGGCAGCGCGTTCACCACGGTCGCTCCCAGCGTGGCCGACGCGGTGCCGGCGCAGCAGCTCCAGTTCATCGGCCTCTTCGTGGCCTCCGGTTTCTTCGTCGACTTCGTGCTCCACATCGCCGAGAGCGTCGACCGGCGCGTGATCCGCGGGACCTATGCGTTGGCCGGGATCGGCGCCGGCGCCGGCATCGCGGGGCTCCTCTTCGATCCCGCGTATGCGGAGGCGGGCTACGACTTCGGCACCGAGGAGCGCGCGATCGCCGCGCTCTCGCCGCTCGGCGTCGCGCTGACCGCGCTCCTCCTCGTGCCGACCACGTTCGCGCTGATCGCCCTCTTCCGGCGCGCCCGCGAGCGCGAGCTGCGCGCGGCGGCGCTGGTGAGCGCCCTCAGCGTGCTGGTCGGCGCGTACGACCTCGTCGAGCACGTGCTCGACCTGCGCACCTTCCATCTCGCCGCGCACATCGCGCTCCTGCCGGTGCTCGGGTTCAGCTACATCCTCATCGGACGCTTCACGCGGGTCGACGCGCAGCTCGCCGATCGCACGCTCGCGCTCGCCAAGAGCTACGACCACCTCCGCCTCGCGCAGGAGGAGCTCGTGAAGACGGAGCAGCTCGCGGCGGTCGGCGAGCTCTCCGCGGTGATCGCGCACGAGGTGCGCAACCCGCTCGCGATCATCAAGAACGCGGTCGGCGGGCTGCGGCGGCGTGAGCTCGCGGCCGACGACGCGGACACGCTCCTCGGCATCCTCGACGAGGAGACCGATCGCCTCAACCGCCTGGTCAACGATCTGCTCGCCTACGCGCGGCCGATCGCGCCCGAGCCGGGCCACGTCGATCTGCGCACGCTGGTGATGCACGCCGTCGAGCTGGCCGCGGGCGGCAACCAGGGCCTGCCGCACATCGAGATCGAGCTCGACCTCGAGCGCGAGGTCGACCTGGTGGCCGGGGACGAGGCGCTCCTCCGCCACGCGCTCATCAACATCGTCGACAACGCGCTGCAGGCGATGCCGGAGGGAGGCGCCCTCAAGATCACCTGCCGCAACACGGACGCGGGCTCGCGAGCGGCGGTCGCGGTCGACTTCCACGACACCGGCGAGGGCATGGACACCCTCGTGCGGAGCAAGGCGCGCGACCCCTTCTTCACCACGCGGCAGACCGGCACCGGCCTCGGCCTCGCGATCGTGGATCGCGTCGCGCGCGCACACGGCGGGCGCGTGGAGATCGAGAGCCGCCACGGCCAGGGCTCGACGGTGAGCTTCATCGTCCCGCGGGACCACGCGACGATGCCGCCGTCGTGAGCGGCTGACGCGGTACCATCGAGCCCACGACGGCCGGAGGAGGTGTGGAGTGCCGGAGCGGCAGGTGAAGGGGTTGATCTTCAGCTCGCCGGATCGAGGAAGATCGGGCTCGACCAGGCCATCTCGCCGTCCTCTTGCTCGACCTTCGCGTAGACCCAGCCCGGCTCGACGTTGGCTTCGAGCACCGCCGCGAGCTCGCCCTCTCCGCTGACGGTCGCGATCGGGCCCTCCGGACCCTCGAGCGAGAGGCGGAGGATCGGCGTCGCGCAGCGCGCCTCGGCCCGCACCTCGGTGGTGCCTCGGACGGCGAGCTCGCTGCCCATCGGATGATCGCCGGCGCGCAGATCGAGGAGGATGGGCACGCCGCTCGTCGCGTAGCAGCGCCGCGCGCGGATGGCCTCGAGGATCGCCTCGCGCGTGACGTCCTCGGCCTGCACGGCGGTGAGCCCGCAGCGGAAGGGATCGCGCTTGCGCGCGACGCCGTGGTGGAAGAGCAGCCCGTGCCCGTCGGAGCACGCGATGAAGCCGAAGCGCTTTCCGCGCCGGAGCACCGCGTCGACCATCTGATCGCGGAGATCGCCGCGCCCGCCGAGCGGGTGATCGGCCGTCAGATAGCAGCCGTGGCAGGAGCAGATCTCGAAGACCGGCTGGCCTACGGGATCGTGCGCCTCCTCGTTCGCGCCCGTCCACCCGACGTGATGCGGCACCGCGAAGCCGCCGAGCTCCTTCACGCGGCGCACCAGATCGACGCCCTCGGGCACGTCGTCGCGGCTCACGATGGGGCCGCCCTCCGGCGGGAGGTACACGACCTTGTGGCCGGGGCCCGGGTACATGCGGCCGGTCCACTCGTAGGCGACGAGCGTCGCGAACGTGCCCGGACGATCGTGCCGCTCGGCGACCTCCCTGAGGTACTTCCACTCGCCGGGCCCGATGCGCTTGCCGATGAACGACTCGTGGTCGGTGAGCGCGCAGAAGTCGTCGCCGTACGCGAAGCGCGCGCGCAGGTAGGGCTCGTCGGCGGTGCCGATTCCGTCGGAGTGCGCGGAGTGCTGGTGGATGTCGCCGAAGAGCGTGCGGCGTCCGTCCTTCGCGGCCGGATCGGGCCCGAGGGGGCGTCGCGGGACGTCGCGGTGCGGGCGCGCGGGCTCCTCGACGCGCGCCGGGATCAACGCGGGCGCTCCTCCGCTCGGCCCCTCGAGCACGTCGAGCTCGATGCCCTTCTTCTCCCGCCGCGCCGTCACGATCTTTCCGTCCGCGCGCAGCACCGCGGCGACCTCGCGGCCCCGGCAGCCCCACTCGCTCGGCGTCAGCGGCGTGCGTGGGCCCCACCCGCGCGCGCTCAGGTCCTGTCGCCAGAACGAGTGCGAGCCGCGGCCGAAGAGCGCGAGCGCGCCGCCCGCGCCGGCGACGATCGTCGGGAACTCGAAGCCCTGCTCCTCGCCGAGCCGGTCGCGATCGCGATCGATCATCGCCGCCTCGGGCGCGCGCACGCGACCGTCGTCGGTCACGAAGCGGAGCGCGATCCACTTCGCGAGGTCGGGCTCGCCGGTGTCCTCGCGCACGTTGTGATGGAACGCGACCCACGCACCACCCTCCGCGAGCGCGAGCGCCGGTGACGCTGCGGTGCCGTGCGCATGCCAGACCTTCACGGCGCGCGCGCCGCGCTGCGCCCACACCGTGCTCGCTCCGTCGGCCCGCTCGACCCGCGCCTCCCACGGGCCACAGCTCGCGCGATCGACCTCGCCAACGTCCTCCGAGATCGCCGGCGCTCCACCTCGGGTCAGAGCGACGATCGCCTCTCTGCGCTCGAGCACCGCCGCGTCACCGCGCGGCGCTCCGTCCTCATCGAGCGCCACCGAGATC
>Ga0247822_10002463_pt1 | contig 11797 bp, 5 predicted proteins | sample 13C_Cellulose_Da_FD_192423 | JGI IMG/M metagenome (GOLD analysis project Ga0247822, IMG submission 192423) | Soil microbial communities from agricultural site in Penn Yan, New York, United States - 13C_Cellulose_Day30 | ecosystem: Environmental > Terrestrial > Soil > Agricultural land | place...
GAAGGTGACGGTGCCACCCGCGGAGGTGGAGGCCGCAGACTGAAGCGTTTCGGTGATATCGGGCGGGAAGAGGGCCGTCCTCCGGGGGCCCACGCAAATGGAGAGCGTGCCCGTCGTCTGGCCGCCCATGGGCTGGCTGCTGCGGGAGTCGGTGACGGTGACGGTGAGGTTGCAGTTGTTGCACTCGCTGCTGCCAGGCAGCGCGGTGGCGGTGAATTGGGCGGTGGGGGAATTGGCGTTGGTCCACGTGCCAGCGCAAGAGGCCGTCCAGCTGTAGGCCAGTGTGTCGCCATCGTTGTCCGAGGCGGTGGTGGAGACAGTCGTGGACTCATTGATTTCAAGGGCGGTGGCGCTGGCGGAGATGTTGCTCACATACGGCCAGGTGTTGAGGGAGGTGTTGACCACGGCATCTCCCTTGCCGGAGGTGACGTTGACGTTGAAGGTCACCCGGGCATTGACTCCCTTGGAGTCGGTCACCGTCAACGTGAGGGGCACAGCGGCGGCGGACAACGGGGCCGTCCAAGTGGTGGACAGGCTGCTGGGCTGAGTGAAGCTGCCCGAGGGCGCGCTCCAGGCGTAAGTGAGGGTGTCACCCGCGTTGGCGTCCGAGGCGGAGGCGTTGAGCACCACCGTTCCCGCGGGCTCGACGGTGCTGGGCGCGGCGGACAGCGAGGTAATGACGGGCGCGGCACTCTCGAAGGGGGCCGCCGGATTGACCTCCTGCAGGGTGATGGCAACCGTTATCGTCTGCCTGGCAAGAATGGTGATGCCAGTAGCCGTCCCGGCATACAGCCTGGAGCCACCGCTGTTGAATGCCTCCGCGGTGAAGGTGCGGCCGGTGCCCGCTGGCAGCTTGCCGAGGGTGCCGCTCCACTGGTTGTTCGTCTTGACGAGATTTGCGGTGCGCGCCTGCATATCGGGCGCGGACACGGTGATGAGCACGGAGGTGACGTCGGTGGAGGAGATGGCCTGCGCCAGGGTGCCAAACAACTCCGCGGAGCCTGTGCTGTCCTCCTCTGGCTGGGGAGGAGCGCCACATCCAGCGGCGAGGGCGAGGAGCGCAGCAGTCAGGGACAACCGTGCAAGAGAGATATGGGCCTGGCGTATGGGATTCAAGGATGCGTCCTCATGGAGTGCGCCTCCTCCGACGAGAAGGAGGGAACGCGTTCACAGGGAGCGGTTGTCGCATCGCCCCCGATGACATGAGCCGGCGAGGAGAAAAGTGATGCAGAAAATATCTGGGTGGTGGAAGCGGCGGGAATCGAACCCGCAGCCGTAATGCTTCCAGTGAGATCGCCCCAGAGCGGTCAACTTCTCCCAGAGCCAGCTCCCTCAGATCGAGTGCTGCCATGGTGACTCAACTGCCGACAGCCCTGCGCTCAGCTCGCGGAGGTCGCGTCCGTGGGATGAGGCGGGGTTGGTGGGCGGCGTTTGGCTTCATCTTGGGCGTGCGCCTGCCGCAGCAGCTGCTTGCGGTGCCGCCGCTCCGAGAGCACCAGCAGGAGCGCGGGGAATGCCACCAGCATCACCAGCAGGTTCACCCCGAAGCCCAGGTTGGCCAGCGCTCCGATCGAGTTGAGGCCCGGGTGGTTCGCCAGGAACAGCGCGCCGAAGCCCACCGCGCTCGTCAGCAGGCCGCCCGTGATGGCACGCCCCGTCTCCGAGTACACCGAGACGAAGTCGCTGTCCGGTGACACGAGCTGCGTCAGCAGGTGCACCCCCGCATCCACCGTCGTCCCGATCAGCACCGGGATGACCAGGATGTTGAGGTAGTTGAACTCCATGTTCAGCAGCGGCATCAGCCCTATCAATGCCAGCAGCGACACGACCGTGGGCGTCAGGCACAGCAGGGCCAGACGCAGGCTGCCCAGCGTCACCCACATGGCCAGCAGTACCGCAAGCACGGAGCCCACGACGATGAGCGGCCCCTCTCTCGTCACCATGTTCAGGATGTCCGCCAGCACCATCGGCTCACCCGCCACGATGACGTCCCCGCCGCCGGGCGTCTTCACCTCGCGCACCTCGCGCGCCAGCGCGCGGATGGCCTGCCCTTCGTCCAGGCTGATCCGTGGGTAGACCAGCACGAAGTGGCTCTTCCCACTCAAGTCTTCGAACTGTCTGCGCACCGAGGCTGGCAGATCCTCGAGGGTAAAGGGGGTGGCCCGCGCCGCCGTGCGCAGCTCCTCGAGCTGCTGCCGCTGCCGCGCGTCGAGCTGTCCCTCGGGCACGTCCTCCAGCTGCGCCGAGAGCCGGCGGAGCACCTCCTGCTTGTGCTCTTGCTCCGGTGGCACCAGCGTGTCAATCGACGCGATGAAGTCCACCGTGGAGCGCTTCCCCAGGCGCTCCTGGTTCGCGCGCAGCTCCTCCACCACGGCGCGCTCCTCGGCTGGGCTGCCAGGGATGATCACCAGCGGACTCTGCGAGTATCCAATGAGCCGGGTCACCTCCCGATCCAGCTGGAACGAGGGCAGGTGCTGATCCGCCAAGGAGCCGAAGTTGTAGTTGAAGCGCACGCGCCCCACGTCCACCAACAGCAGCGCGAGCAGCACCACGGACATCACCGTCAGGGGGCGGCGCCAGCGCACCAGCAGGGAGCCCATTGGAGCGCGCTTGAGGGCGGTGGCAGCACGCCCCGGCTTCCACCCCAGCCTCGCCGCCAGCCCCAGCACCGCCGGCAGCACCAGCACGTAGGACAGCACCATCAGCAGCATGCCAATGCCTGCGATGACGCCGAACTCGCGAAACGCACGGAGGCGCGAGGTGCCCAGGATGAAGAAGGAGAGCGCCGCCACCACGGCGGAGGTGAGCGCTGCGCTGCCCGTATGGGTGAAGGACTCGCGCGTGGCCTCCTCGGCCTGCCACCCCTGGCCGCGCAGGTATAGGTAGCGGCCCAGCAGGTGGATGCCGTGCTCGATGCCCAGGCCTCCGAGGATGGCGCCCAGGAAGCCGGTGAGCAGGTTCACCCGCCCATAGGCCGCCCCCACCAGGCCATACGTCCACGCCAGCCCCAGGCCTACCGGCGCCAGCACCACCGCCACCGCCAGGGCGCTGCGGAAGTGGAGGAAGAGGTAGAGCAGCAGCAGCACCCCTGCCACCGCCGAGGACACCACCATGTCTCGCCCGATCTGCCTCTGCTGATCCAGCTTCTTCTGGAAGGTGCCGGTGATGGCCGTGCGGAAGCCCGGCCCGTACTTCGACAGCTCCTGTTTGGCCAGCAGCCCCTCCACGTCGGTGATGACGCGGCGGGAGAAGTTCAGATCCGCGGAGACGCCCTCGGGCTTCGCCAGCAGCACCACGCGGCGCGCGGCCGGATCCAGGTAGTAGTCCCCGCTCTGGTTCGAGAGCCTGCCGATGCTGCCCCCGGCGTACTTCGCCTCCAGATCCGAGAAGTCCAGCGAGGGAGGTGGCTCGTCCACCAGCGGCACGAAGAGCGGGTTGGCGCGCTGCTTCTCCCAGGTGAGGCGCGCCTCGATGCGCCGCTCCACCTCCTTGAGATCTTCCAGCGACAGGTAATAGAGCGCGTGCTTCCGGAAGAAGGGCCCCGGGCGCTTCTTCTCCACGAAGCGGATGGAGGGCAGGGCCTCGAGCTGGGGCGTCAGGTCATCGGCGAAGCGGCGCAGCGCTTCGGGATCGCCACCCTCGCCCACCACCACCACCCAGCCCAGCCCACCAAATTGCTGCTCCAGCTTCTCCAGGTCCTTCACGCTCTGGAAGGAGGAAGGCAGCAGGCTCACCAGGTTGGCGTCGAGCGTCAGCCCCCGGGCTAAGAAGAGGCCCACGAGGCTGAGCGCCAGGGCGATCGCCAGCGCCAGCGCGGGACGGCGGTAGTTGGCATCCGCCCACGCGCCGAGCCGCTGCTCCAGACGTGCTCTCCAGCCTCTCGATGTTGGATCCGAAGCCATGGGCCGCCGCTCCGCCGGATCCCTCGCGCCCGGCCGGCCCGGCGCCGCGATGGATGGCGACTCCCCCTCCTGGGGACTCGCGACATGCGAGTCCCATCGGGCCGCAAACTGTCCACGCCATGGCCGGGTGGACAGGGTGGGGTGCCTGGCCGCCTGCTCAGGGAGGTGCAGGAGTTGCCACTGCGGGGATCAGGTCCTCGCCCGTCCGCTGGCTGGGGGGCGGGCAGCCGGCCAGGCGCAGAATCGTCGCCCCGATATCCTCGGCGCGAGCGGTCGCCAGGCGCTGGCCTGCTGGCACGCCAGGCCCTGAGAGGATGTACGGCACCCTGAGCTGATCAGCGCGCAGGCCTCCATGGCCGCCCCGGTAGTTGCCCACCACCAGCTCGTAGTCGGCCGCCAGGTCGTAGCCCAATGCCGCGGTGACGACCAGATCGCCCACCCCCGGAGCCGTCATCAGCCGGTGCAACCGCACCACGGCATCCGGGAAGCCCAGCGCGTGCGTGGCCCGCAGCCAGTCGCGATCGCTGCGCGGGCGGCCGTCACACAGCACCCGGCTGGCTTCGGACTTCGCGTAGCCCAGCGGATCCTCCCCCTCGCACGCGTAGGCCAGGCCTCCTTCGCTCGGGGAGATGCGTCCCTCGCCCGTGCGTGAGAAGAGGCGGACCTGCCCGGCCTCGTCCGCGCGCATCACCACCAGCTCGATGCCCTCCGCCTGGCGCAGCACGTTCACCACATCCACCGGAGCACCCCCCGAGTGCCTGGGCATCTGGAAGGCCATCTCCGGCTCGGGCCGCGTCCGCCACGCCTCGTCGCCCGAGGAGCCCGGGTGGCGCAGGTACACGTAGTTCATCGTGTTGCCGTTCACCGCGAGGATGACGTCCACGTCCGCCCAGGTGGAGAGCGGATCGTCCAGCCGGCTCTGGCGCAGGTGGGTGGCCTCGCCACGCCACGCGCGCAGCCCCGCGGCGCCCAGCGCCTGCCGCAGATCCACGTTCTTGTGCACATCAGTGACGCCGTGGTCGGAGATGACGGCATACACCCGATGAGCCTCCTGCCCCAGGCGCCGGCTCTCCTCGCGGTAGCGGCCAATCAGCTTGTCGATGTGCCGCACCAGCTCCACGTACGTGGCATCCGTGCCGACGATGTGGTTGCGCCCATCCGGGCTGGCGAAGGTGATCCACTGCACCTTGGGCTGGCTGGCCAGATCCTCCAGCGCCAGCTCCAGCACCTGCGTCTCGGCCTGGTACCAGTTCGGGATCCAGCGCGGGCCCAGCCACGGTGTGCCAGCCAGGAAGCGCACCACCGGGGACCTCTCCTGGTACTTCGCCATGCTGAAGCCCCAGCCGAGCTTCTCGTTCCGCACCACGCCCCGGTTGGCGTAGCTGTTCACCGAGAAGCTGTGCTGCCCCGGGAAGCACTCGAAGAGCGTGCGCGGCTCCGCGGTGAAGTCCTCGTTCATCATCACGTTGGTGCGGCCCACGTAGGCGCGGAAGTTGCCCTCCTTCGCCCCACGCTGGAACCAGCGCAGACCCAGCACGCCGCTGTGCACCGCGTCCTGCCCGGTGATGAAGGGGTAGAAGCCGTAGCCCGTCATGCTCGGGAAGGAGGCGATGCCATCCTCCACGTACAGCCCCTCGGAGAGCAGGCGGGCGATGTTCGGCAGGTTCCCCGCGGCCAGCTCCCGCTGAAACACCTCCTGGGACAGTCCATCGATCAGGAAGTAGGTGAGGTACGGCGGATCCGCTGGGCGTCCCCGTGGGGGAGCAGGGCGCAGCATGTAGGCGACTCCCAAGAGCACCAGCCCGCCAAGCAGCACGGACCGGAGCCTGCGACGTGGCTTCGGCATGGCGGCTGGGAAGAAACCATGCTTCCGCGGGGTCTGTCAGGGGTCCATAGCAGAGATACCGGGCTTCCCCTGCCTGCCCGGCTACCCCCCGGCGATTCATTGACTCTGGCAGGGCCGCTCGCCATGGTGGGCGGCTTCAACAGCGGACTTTTGGACAGAAGAGCAGACGGACATGAGCGACAACGGGTTGGCGCAGCGGATGGAGAAGGCGATGGGAGCGCTGGCCGCGCGGCACCACCGCAAGCCCTGGCAGGCCCTGGCGCTGGCCGCCGTGCTGGTGGTAGCTGGGGGCTTCTTCGCTCGCAAGCTGTCGCTCAGCTCGGACCTGGTGGGTCTGCTGCCCAAGTCCTTTCCCAGCGTCCAGGACCTGGAGAAGCTGCGCTCGCGCTTCGGCGGGCAGGGCTACTTGGTCGTGGTGGGCCAGAACGCCGATCCGGACAAGCTCAAGCAGTTCGCCGACGACATGGCGCCCAAGCTCGCCCAGCTGTCGGAGATCCGCTACGTCAACTACCAGCGGTCCGACACCTTCTTCGAGGAGCACGCGCTCTATTACGCGGACCTGGAGGACCTGGAGGCGCTCGAGAAGCAGATCGACGCGCGCATCACCTGGGAGAAGCAGCAGGCCAACCCGCTCTTCGTCCAGCTGGATGACGCGCCACCGCCCGACATCGGCATCGCCGGCATCCAGCGCAAGCTGGAGCAGAAGTTCCGCCGCAACGCCAGCGCGCAGCAGTCCAAGGACCGGTACTACCTGGATCCCGAGGAGCGGATGGTGGTGCTCATGCTCAAGCCCAAGGGCAACAGCGCCGACCTGAGCGTCGCCAAGAAGGTGGTGGCCCAGGTGGACGAGTTCCTGTCGAAGCAGGATCTGTCCAAGTACGGGCCGGGCTTCCAGACGGTGCTCTCGGGCACCTACAAGAAGAAGATCGATCACCAGAACGTCATCACCAACGATCTGGCGCGTGCCTCGTCCATCGCGCTGGTGCTGCTCATCATCTACCTGGTGTTCCACTTCCGCAGCGCGCTGGGCGTGGTCTTCACCCTGGTGCCGGTGATGGCGGGCCTGGCGTGCACGTACGGCTTCGTGGGGCTCTCCTATGGGAAGGTGAACCTGCTGACGGGCTTCCTGGGCGCGGTGCTCGGAGGACTGGGCGTGGAGCACGGCATCCACCTGCTGGGGCGCTACACCACCCTGCGCTCAGAGGGGAAGAGCTCGCAGGAGGCGGTGGAGGACGCCTTCAGCCACACGGGCTTCTCCGCGCTCATCTCCGCGGTGGTGGCCGCGCTCACCTTCCTCAGCCTCTCCATCTCCGAGTTCGCCGCCTTCCACGAGTTCGGCATCATCGCGGCGGTGGGCATGCTGATGAGCATCGCCGCCTACGTGCTCATCCTCCCAGCGCTGCTGGGGGTGGCGTCCCGCTGGGGCTGGACGCCGCGGGAGCATGTGGGCTCGGCCGGCCCGCTGGCGATGCTGGCGCGCTGGCTGCCGCGCAGCTACCGCGGGGTGGCCATTGTCGTCGCGGTGGGGCTCGTGGCGCTCATCAGCCAGGTGGGGCGCCTCAGCTTCAACTACGACGCCAACAAGCTGGAGGACATGACGCTGCCGTCCGTGCGGCTGGACCGGCGCATGGACAAGATCCTCGGGTACTCGCAGTCTCCGGTGGTGGTGCTCACCGACTCGCAGGAGATGGAGCGCCAGGTGGTGCAGCAGCTCAACGCGCGCAAGGCCGAGCGCGGCAATGACTCCACCATCGACTTCGTCCGATCGATGGACGAGCTGGTGCCCGAGCAGCAGGACAAGAAGGCGGCCGTCATCCAGGCCATCCGCCAGCGGCTGGAGAAGCTGGATCCGGAGCGGCTGCCGGCGGACCTCCAGGCCAACTGGGACAGCTACCTGAAGCTGGCGCGAGCCTCGGCCTTCCAGAAGCAGGACCTGCCGGAGCCGGTGCGGCGCGAGCTCGAGGGGCTGGAGGGGAACAAGGGCGGCGTGGTGCTGGTCTACGCGGCCATCAACCTGGCGGACGGGTACGGGACGCGGCGCTTCACCAAGGAGGTGCGCGGACTGAAGCTCTCGGATGGCACGCAGGTGTCGGCCGCGGGCGAGGCGCTCATCGTCGCGGACATCCTGGACATGGTGGCGCAGGAGGGGCCGCGCATCCTGGCGGCGGCCATCCTGTCGGTGCTGGTGGCCATGTGGATCACGCTGGGCAAGCTGCGCTCGGCGCTCATCTGCATGCTGCCGACGCTGCTGTCCATCGCGGGGCTGGTGGGGCTGATGGGCCTCCTGGGCATCCAGTTCAACTACCTGAACCTGGTCGTACTGCCAGTATTGGTGGGCACCACGGTGGATGCGGGGGTGCACCTGATTCAGCGTCTGTCCGAGCCAGGCAGTGACTTCATCGCCGTGTACGCGGAGACGGGGCGCGCCATCACGGGAGGCCTGCTGACGAGCGCCATCGGCTTCCTGGCGCTGGCGATTGCCCAGCACCCGGGCCTGAACTCGATTGGCAATGTGGCCAACCTGGGGTTCGGGTTGAACCTCGTCATCGTGCTGTTGGGGTTCCCGGCGCTGCTGCTGCTGGTGGAGCGCTGGCGCCGCAAGCACGGCACCACTGCTCCGGCTCAGGAGTCCTGACGGCCTGCTTCCATGGGAGGTGGGTCCCCGTGCTACGTTCTGGCGCCTTGATGGGGTACGTCCTCCAGCCAGGTGGACGTGCGGAGTCTGCATGAAAGGGTCGATGAGCAGGCAGTGCTCCCAGTGTGGAGAGAAGCTGCCCGACGGGGCGGCCTTCTGCCCTCGGGATGGGACGCGGGTGGAGGACGCTCAGCCCTTCTCGGAACCCGCGGCCACCGTGCGCCGCAGCGTGGGCTCTGGGCGCGGCGCGACGGCGCAATACGGGGCAGCGCCCGCCTCGCAGCCGTCGGCTCCCACGCCTGGTCCCAGCTCGCCTGCGCCCAGGACTGGCCCCGTTCCTGAGGATCCGGGCACGGAATGGGAAGCGACGGTGGCGCGCGACGTCCTCGTGGGCAAGCAGCTCGACGGCTACGTCGTCAAGCGCCGCATTGGCGATGGCGGAATGGGTATCGTCTATGAGGGTGAGCACCCCGTCATTGGACGCAAGGTGGCCATCAAGATCCTGCGGCCGGAGCTCACCGAGGGGAACGGAGCGCGCGATCTGATCGCCGAGGCACGAGCGGCCAGTGCCATCCGCCACCGGGGCATCATTGACATCTTTGGCTTCGGTACCCTGAAGGGCATTGGCCAGTACCTGGTGATGGAGTTCCTCGAGGGAATTCCGCTCAACAAGATCATCTCCCAGCGAGCACCCATGCCGGAGACGGAGGTCATCGCGCTGATGGACGAGCTGCTGGCCGCGCTCGCCGCCGCGCATGCGGTGGGCGTCATCCACCGCGACCTCAAGCCGGGCAACATCTTCGTGGAGCGCGACTCGGGCGGCGCCGAGAGCCTGAAGGTGCTCGACTTCGGCCTGGCCAAGCGCAGCGAGGTGCCCAATGGCACCACCCCGCAGACTCGCTCCAGCCTGATGGTGGGCACTCCCGAGTACATGGCGCCCGAGCAGGCTGTGGGCAATGCCGTGGGCCCGTCCACGGATCTGTACGCCGCGGGCCTCATCGCCTACGAGCTGCTCACCCGGCGGCTGCCCTTCGAGGGCGCCACGCCCATGGCGCTGGTCATCCAGCACGTGCAGAAGGAGCCTCCACCCCCCTCGTCCTTCGTCGAGGTGCACCCGGCGCTGGACGCGCTGGTGTTGCAGATGTTGGCCAAGGAGCCTTCGCAGCGTCCAGCTTCCGCGGAGGAGGTACGCCGCGAGCTACGGAGGATCCTCCAGCAGATCTCCCAGGGTGAGCCGCCCGCTCTCCTGGCCTCCACTCCCTCTCTGCCCAGAGCTGAGGGTGAGGGAGAAGCCGCCACGGTGGTTCGCCCCACGCCCAGCGTTCCCACGTCTGCGCCCCGGGCTCCCACGTCTGCGCCCAGCTACGCGCCGTCTGCGCCCCTGCCCCGCAGACCTCTTCAGACAGATCTGGTCGCGCTGGAGGAGACCCAAGGCGCCGTGGCTGCCGAGCTCGAGAAGGGCTCCCAGCCCAATCGCCGTGGTTTGATCATAGGGGGGGCCGCAGCTGCGGCCATGGTGCTGGCCGCCCTGGGTGGCTGGATGATGAGGGGTGCGGCCTCGGATGGCGGAGCGCTGCCCGCAGGCCCCGCGCCCGCTGCGCCCGTGGCCGCGCCGGCCCTGCCTCCCCCGAGTCCACCACCCTCCGCGCCGGTCACCACCCCCGAGATCAAAGAACCTGGGGATACTTTGGGCACTCCCCCTGAGCCACAGCCCGAAGAGAGCGGAGAGGACACGTCCTCCACCGCAAAGAAGGCTGCGCCGAAGATGGGCACCCTGCAGCTGGTAGTACGCGGTACAGGGACCATCAGGGTGAATGGGAAGGTCATGGGGACGGTACCCCCTCTCAACACGCTGTCCCTGCCCGCGGGCGAGCACAAGCTGGAAGTGATCAACCTGCGCGCGCAACCTTATTCCGCCAAGATCACCATCACCGCGGGTAAGCGCGTGACACACCGGGTGAAGTTGATACCCAGAGGTACCAGCGAGACACCATGAGGTTGATTCTGCTTTGTATCGTGGGGTGCGCGCTGCTGTGGCCGCTGGCGGCCTCCGCGGAGCTCCGCGGCGTGGACCTCTACGAGCGCGGTCAATATGCCCGGGCGCGTAAGTCGCTGGAGAAAGAGCTGCGCTCGAAGAAGCTCTCCAAGGAGCAGCGCAGCAAAGCCCGGCTGTACCTCGCCGCGTCGTTGTACGCCTCTGGCGCGGAGGAGTCCGCCCGTATCCAGCTAGAGGAGCTGGCCCTGACGGATCCCACGGTGAAGGTGGATCCCGTCATCTTTCCCGAAGGTTTCGTCGCGCTCGCAGAGGCGTCGTTCAAACGCATGGCAGCGAAAGGGGCGCAGGCCCCTCCCGCCCCCGCTGGCGGTCGTCCCGTACCGGCGCCTGTCAGCGGGGAGGATGATTTCCAGCGCCACCTGACCGCCTCCGTGCGGCTCTACGAGAGTCTCGAGTACGAGCGCGCACTGCAGCAGCTCCAGCGCGCCCGGGAGCTCTCCCGCAACGCGGAGCAGGATGTGATCGTCTCTCTTTACGAGGGCCTCATCCTCGCGGACATGGGGCAGGGGGAGCAGTCCCTGGCCGCCTTCAAGACAGCGCTCCTCCTCAACCCGGAGGCGAAGCTGCCCGTCAAGGCGTCTCCCAAGGTGTCGAGCGATTTCGAGGCGATGCGGGCTCGCGTCCGCCAGGAGCTTGAGCGTGAGCGCCAACAGGCCGCGGCTCAACCCGCGAAGCCTCCACCGCCTGCCGTCCCAGAGAAGCCAGCTCAGCCTCCTCCCCCGCAACAGGCTCCGCAGCCCGAAGAGGAGCGCGCGGCGAGCACCGTGCAGCTGAGGCCAGCGCTCTTTGGTTTTATGGATCCGGTGGGCAAGGCGGTGGGCGCTGGCGGCGGACTCACCCTCGGCCTGGGCTCGCTGGATCTGGGCGCTCGCGTGCTGATGGGAAAGCAGGTGGGCGTGGGGGTCGAGGCCGGCCTCGTGCTGGGCAGCGGCGCATTGCGTCCCCGCCTCGGTCTGCGGGGCACGGCCATTCCGGGGGCGAAAGCCTATGGAGGTGGCGCGGTAGCGGGCTTGCGCATCCACCCCGCATCCCGGCTCAGCTTCCTGGTGGACGTGGGCGCCGAATACTTCTCAGCGCCCGCACAGTACCGTGCCCTCGCGCTCACCGGCTCGGCCGGCGTGGGCTTCGATCTGCTCTGACGAGGAGTCCTCACCGTGTCTGCTCACTATCGCCCCGGCGCCAGACTGGCCGCCCTGCTCCTGTTGCTCGCCCTCACCGCCACCCCACTGCGGGCCCACGCCCAGGCTGCCACGCGCACGTGGAGCACCTACCTGGGTGGCAGTGGCCAGGAGCGCATTACCAGCGTCGTCCAGGTCCCGAGCAACGGCAATGTCGTGGTGGGAGGCTGGACGGACTCG
>Ga0247822_10002464_pt1 | contig 11796 bp, 7 predicted proteins | sample 13C_Cellulose_Da_FD_192423 | JGI IMG/M metagenome (GOLD analysis project Ga0247822, IMG submission 192423) | Soil microbial communities from agricultural site in Penn Yan, New York, United States - 13C_Cellulose_Day30 | ecosystem: Environmental > Terrestrial > Soil > Agricultural land | place...
GAACAACTCGCCGACCGTTTCCATCTCCAGCATGTCCTCGTTCGAGAACGTCTGATACCGGGTTCCGAGATCGGGATAGCTGGCCCCCTCCCGGTAGTCGAACCGCTTGACGAAGAGGACGCCGGAGTTCAGGTATGCCACCCAGCCCATTCTGTGCGCCAGACCGATCTTGGTCGGACCCTTGTTGACGTCCTGCCGCAGGAAGGCGTACCGGCTGCCGAACGTCCAGCGGGTGTCGGCGAAGTCGAAGTACGGCCAGAGGATCAGTTCCTGGTTCGGGGCGTAGTCGGCCGGCGTTTCGGCGTTCTTGACGTGCCCCGGGTGCGGCCGCTTCGGCGGCAGCGGGATGATCTCCACCCCGCCGGGGGCCATCACCGTCGGGCCCCACGGGGCCAGTTCGGTCGGCTCCTTGCCGACGTTCGTGACCTTGAGCGTGACCTTGACCCTCGTCCCCTTCTCCGCCAGGGTCAGGTGCATCTCTTTTTGTACGCCGTACTGCTCCTCCGGCGGCGGGACGAACTTGGCCGCGTGTGGCCCGGTCTGTTCCCACTTCACCGGCCGGTTGTCCGGAAAGTAGGTGCGAGTCAAGTCCTCCGGGGCCAGCCAGAACCGGTGGCCGCCGCGGATTTGCCACTCGGCCTCCCCGGTACCGCCCATCATGGCATCGTAGTTCTTCAGAACGTTGACCCCGCCGGGCAATCGGTAGGCGATGACCCGCGGTCCCACGTCCAGCGTGACGATGAGTTCGGCGTCACCGTTGGTGAGCAGCAGGTTGTTCTTCCAGCCGCGGTATTCGACGACCTGCACGGCAACCCTCCATCGCGAACGAACCGGGGTCGGCATCTTACCGCGCCGGCCACACCGCGAACACCGGGGTGTACAATACCGGGAACGAGCGCTCCACCCGACCCGCATACCACCAATGCAGACCGACCCGATCGCCACTCAGAAACCGCGACTGTCGCTGCCGATGTGGACGGAGCGGTACGCCGCCCCGTTCGCCCCGACGACCGCCGCCGAGGTCCGCGACCGCGGCTGGGACGCGGTGGACGTGGTGTTCGTCTCCGGCGACGCCTACATCGACCACCCGAGCTTCGCGGCGGCCATCCTGCACCGGGTGCTGGAGCAGGCCGGGTTCCGGGTCGCGGTCCTCAGCCAACCGGACTGGCGGTCGGTCGAGCCGTGGCGGCAATTCGGCCGGCCGCGATTGTTCTACGCGGTCAGCGCGGGGAACATGGACTCGCTCATCAACCACTACACCGCAAACAAGAAGGTCCGCAACGACGACGCCTACTCCCCCGGCGGCCGGATCGGGCTACGGCCGGACCGCGCCACCCTGGCGTATAGCCAGCGCTGCCGGGAGGCGTTCCCCGGGGTGCCGGTGATCGCGGGCGGCGTCGAGGCGTCCCTACGGCGGCTGGCTCACTACGACTACTGGAGCGACAGCGTCCGCCGGTCGATCCTGCTCGACGCCAAGGCCGACCTGGTCGCCTACGGCATGGGCGAAAAGACGATCGTCGAGATCGCCCGTCGGTTGGCGGCCGGGCAGACGGTCAAGGACCTGCGCGACCTGCGCGGGGTGGCGTACGCGCTGGGGGCGAAGGAATCCTCAGAATTGCGGAATGCGGAACGCGGAATGCGGAATGAAGACCATTCTGCTATTCCGCATTCCGCGTTCCGCATTCCGAATTCCGTGGTGATTCCTTCATTCGAGGAAGTGAAGGCGGACAAGCTCGCCTTCGCCGAGGCGACGCGGATCATCCACACGAACACCAACCCGTTCAACGCCGCCACCCTGGTGCAGTTCCACGACCGGCAAGCCGTCGTGCAGACCCCGCCAGCGCTGCCGCTGAGCCGGGAGGAGATGGACGCGGTCTACGACCTGCCGTTCACCCGCCGGCCGCACCCGTCGTACACGGAGCCGATCCCCGCGCACGAGATGATCAAGGACTCGGTCACGATCATGCGCGGCTGCTTCGGCGGCTGCACGTTCTGCTCGATCACTGCGCACCAGGGGCGGATCATCCAGAGCCGGTCGGAGGAATCGGTCATCCAGGAGGTCCGCAAGCTCGCCGCCGACCCCGAGTTCAAGGGCGTCATCTCCGACGTCGGCGGGGCGACCGCGAACATGTACCGGATGCGCTGCACCCGCCCCGAGGTCGAGGCCAGGTGCAAGCGGCTCTCGTGCGTCCACCCGACGATCTGCAAACTGCTCGGCACCGACCACGACCCGCTGGTGAAGCTGTTGAGGGAGGTCCGCCAACAGCCGGGCGTCCGCAAGGCGTTCGTCGCCTCCGGCATCCGCATGGACCTGGCGCAGCTCTCGCCGGAGTACGTCCGCGAACTGGCCGAGCATCACACCGGCGGCCGGCTGAAGGTCGCGCCGGAACACACCAGCCCGACCGTGCTGGAGACGATGAAGAAGCCGCCGATCGACAACTTCGGGGCGTTCGCCGAGCAGTACAAGCAGGCGTCCGCCGAGGCCGGCAAGCCACGGCAGCAGATCGTGCCGTACTTCATCGCCAGCCACCCCGGATCGGGCCTCGCCGAGATGATCGACCTGGCGCTGTACCTGAAGCGCAACGGCTACCGCCCGGACCAGGTGCAGGACTTCATCCCGGCCCCGTTCGACATCGCGACGTGCATGTACTACACGGGGATCGACCCGTTCACGAAGAAGCCGGTTGCCTCGGCGCACAACCTGAAGGACCGGAAGATGCAGCGGGCACTGATGCAGTTCTTCAAGCCGGAGAACTACTTCGATGTCCGCGAGGCGCTGATCCAGGCCGGCCGCACCGACCTGATTGGCGGCTGCGAGGGATTGATCCCGGCCCAACCGCCGAAGGAGGCGATCGAGGCGCGGCGAAGGGCGGCCAATTCGGGCGGGCATGACCACTATCACAGCGTCGCCAATCCGACGAAGGGCGAACCACCTGGAGAGCGGGGTCTACCGAACAAGGGGTATCGACCGGGGCGCAAGTCGGCAGGGAGGCGGAAGAAGGGCCGGGGTGAGTGGGAGTAGGTGCGAACCAGGTCGAAGGTGTATAGTCCTAGTCGAAGTGGCGACGACGAGCACGGGATATGTCCTATGCAGGCCCTTCTCAAGTTCACGAACTTTCTCAAGGATAGGCGGTACGCGCTCGAAGACCTGGAACGGTTTACCGAACTGGTCGAGTCAATCAAGCAGGATGACCGGTGTGGCTACCGGATGAAACCGCTCACTCAAGCAGACCGAGTCACCCAGCGCTGTCGCGCCCTGATCCACTACACTTGGCACTGCCAAGATTACGTCAAGAGGATCTTGTCCGAACACGGAGTCGTGGATGCCGATCGGGTCGTGAACCAATACATCGAGGCGTCATCGGCCATTCAGGTGATCTCGTACTTGGCGAACGAGAACAAGCACGCGGGCATTGACCCGAAGAAGCAGAAGTGGGCCTTGGAAGTTGAGCCGCGCTTCGGCAAGCCGTTCGTTTACGGAAGCCTTCAGAAGTTCCCCCACCGCATGAAGCCAACAATCATGATTTGGGGCGAGTCACTGCCGGAGTTTGAATTCACAGGGGCTGCCGGGGTCGGTGATCAGACATTCCAGTTCACCGACTTCGAGTGGCTCTACTCGTGCAACATTGAAGACAAGGCCGGAAAGCCTATCGGCAACGCCTGGGGAATGTGCGAAATGGCATTCCAGACTTGGCTGAAGACGCTCGCCGATCACGGCGTTGCGATCTGACCTCAAGCGATGGCGGCTGAGAGTACCCGTGGACGATGTTCGACTCCAACCGTTCAGCGTCCTCCCTGCCGAGGCCGGGCACACGCTCGCCAAGGTGCTGCGGTCGCGGCTACACGAGCATCAGCCGTCGTGGAACGACGTGCGATCCCTCATCACCGGCCGGCGGGTGAAGGTCGGCGACTCGCTCGCCACCGACCCGGCCCGGCGACTCAAAGAGGGCGAAGTCGTTGAACTGCTCGGCAAATCCGTTCACCGGCCCAAGACCGCGACACCCGAGGGGCTGTTCGTTCGCCACCTCGACGACCACGTCGTCGTGGTCGAGAAGCCGTCCGGGGTCAACACCGTCCGCCACCCGTCGGAGTGGGAGTGGCCGGACAAGCACCGCCGGCTCGACCCCACCCTGCAAGACCTGACGCAGTGGGCCATCGCGAGCCGGCTCGGCCGCACGGCCCGATCACTGCCGTTCCTGCGGATCGTGCAGCGGCTCGACAAGGGGACGAGCGGGCTCGTCGTGTTCGCCCGGACGGCGCTAGCCGAGCGGGAACTGGGCCTTCAGTTCCGCAAGCACACCGTCATCCGCCGGTACGTCGCCGTCGTGTCGGGATTTCTCCCACCCCAGACGATCCGGTCGAACCTCGTCCGCGACCGCGGCGACGGCCGCCGGGGCAGCACTCCGCTGCCGAACGTCGGCAAGCACGCCGTCACCCACGTCGCGGTGGAGGAGAAGTTGCCGGGCTACACGATCCTGTCGTGCCGGCTGGAAACCGGGCGGACGCACCAGATCCGCATCCATTTGTCGGAGTCCGGCCACCCGGTCTGCGGCGACGCGGTCTACCACCGCAAGCCGACCGGTGAGGTGATCGAGGACAGGAGCGGGGCGCCGCGGCTGGCACTGCACGCGACCGAACTGGGCTTCGAGCACCCGGTCACGGGGCAGCACCTGCACTGGACGATGCCGTTGCCAGCGGACCTTCAGAAGTTGGTGGAGAGGTTACGGACCGGCTCATAGGGTGGGTCAAGCGAGTCTTCGAGCGCCGACCCACCGGCAGGCTTGACATCTCACGTTTTGAACTTATGAACACTACGGGAGCGTGTTCGCCCGGACGCTCGGACCGGGATCAGATGGCCACATTGCCACTTCGGAAAGTGGCAATCTGACTGCCTGACCCCACTGATTGAGACATGGAATGAAAAAGAGGGTCAGAGCGCCAGACCGGTACACTCAGTTAAAGTGGCGCTCTGGCGCTCTGACCCCTGTTGGTGGGTCGGCGCTCGAAGACTCGCTTGACCCACCCTACTTCTGCAACCCGTACGCCTTGATCTTGCGGTCCAGCGTGGACCGCTCGATGCCGAGGATCGCGGACGCCTGCGACTTGTTCCAGTCGGTGTGTTCCAGCGTCTGGACGATGTGCCGCTTCTCCAGTTCGTCCAGCGATACCGGTTCGTATTCTTCTGACGTCTCGTGCCCGCCGGCCTCCAGCGGCGACAGCCAGATGTCCGACTCCTCGATCATCGACGAACCGCCGAGGGCCACGGCCCGCTCGATCGCGTTGCGCAATTCACGGACGTTCCCCGGCCAGTGGTAGCCCTCCAACTTCTTCAGCGCGGCGGGCGTGAACCCCTTTACCTTCCGACCGGTCTCGCGGACGAACCGCTTGAGGAAATGATCGGCGATCGCGGCCACGTCCTCGGTCCGCTGCCGCAGCGGCGGCACGTCTACCTGCACGACCTGAAGCCGGAAGTACAGGTCCTTGCGGAACGTGCCCGACCGGACCGCGTCTTCCAATGGCCGGTTGGTCGCCGCCACCACCCGCACGTCCACCTTGATCGGGGTGTTGCCGCCGACGCGCTCGAACGACTGCCCCTCCAGCACGCGCAGGAACTTCGCCTGGGTGGCCGCGGCCATCTCGCCGATCTCGTCGAGGAAGATCGTGCCCCCGTCGGCCGCCTCGAACTTGCCGACCATCCGCTCGGTCGCCCCGGTGAAGGCGCCCTTCTCGTGTCCGAACAACTCGCTCTCCAGCAGCGTCTCGGTCAAGGCCGCACAGTTGAGGGTGACGAACGGCCCGTCCTTGCGCGGGCTATTGAAGTGGATCGCCCGCGCGACGAGTTCCTTACCGACGCCGCTCTCGCCGCGGATCAGTACCGTCGCCCGCGTCGCCGCGACGCGAGCCACCTGCTGCTCGACATGCTTGAGCGACGAGCTGCGGCCGACCAGTTCGCTCTCCAGCCGGAGTTGGTCGCGCAGCGCCTGGTTCTCCAGGGTCAGCCCCGACTGCCGGCGGAGCCGGTGCCAGACCGCGCCGAGCTGGTGGGCCACCGCCAGGGCGAACTCCATATCCTCGGGGTTCAGCCGGGGGCCGGGGCCGGTGCGGTAGAGGTGGACGAGCCCGAGCGTCTGGCCGTCACCCAGGATCGGCGCGCAGATCAGGCTTGTGGCCCGAAGCTCGGCCAGGCTCTCGCGGTTACGCAGGTGGGCGTCGCGGGCGACATCCTCGGCCAGGATCGCCTGCTTGCCGGAGAGAACCTCCTGACTGACGAACTGCGACACCTTGTGGTAGGTGGCCTTCGACGTCGCCTGGGTCTGGTAAGCGACCGGTTCCAGTTCGCGACCGTCCTTGAGTTCCAGGACTGCTCCGACCTCAGCCGGAGTCGCCTTCAGAAGTGCCTCGATGGCCTGCTCGGCCAGCTCGGCCGGGCTCTGCGCCTCGGCCATATCCAGCGCGAGTCGGTACAGCACGGCCAGTGACGCAGCGGTCGGACCGCGTGGGGCGTCGGCGGGGGCGCCGGGCGGGAGGTTGACAGTGACTTCGGCCGGCGGTTCCGGCGGCTGTGCGAGGTACTTGGTTCGGCCGAGCCGCCGGGTGATCTCCAGCCCCTCGGCGTGCCCGGGCGGACGATCCGGGCCGGGCGGCAGATCGGGGAGTTGATCCAGGGTCTTCACGAACAACATCAGAGACCGGCCGAACCGCACCTTGTCGAGCGGTCGCAACTGCGCATCCCGCTTCACCCTCTCTTCGTTGACCGCCGACCCGTTCAGACTGCCCAGGTCTCGCACCGCCCACCCGCCAGCGTCCTCGAACAACTCCGCGTGGTAGCGGCTGCACAGATCATCGCGCAGCACGATCCGATTGTCCGGCGCCCGGCCGACGGTGTGCCGCAGTCCGGGCAGGAGCGGATACACGTCTCCGAAGCCGTCGTCGAGCTTCTGGACCAGGAATCCGGTGGGGTTAGCCGCCATGATCGACCGCTATCGCTCTCGGGTCACGTCAGGTAATACATCAGCCCGCCCAGTGCCGCCAGGGTCAGGACGCATGCCAGTGGGTTCGGCAGCCGGTGCCGCACGACCGTCCCGGATTCCCGTGGCGGAAGCTCGACACCCGGATAGTCCGGTCGCCACGCCGGCTGGTCCGGGGCCGTCGAAACCAGCCTCGCCCGGCAAGACCAGAGCGCCCACAGCCCAACGACTGTCAGCACAACCCCGAGCAGATACGCGGCCGTCGGCACCTCGGTGGGTTCAGCCTCCAGGCCGCGCACGGTCTTCACTCCGAGGACCGACAGAACGGTGAGTGTGTTGTTCAGGAAATGCAACAGTACAGGCACCCAAAGCGACCGCGTGGCCAGATAAGTGATGTGCAGCAGCACGCCCATCACCATAGTCCCGACCGCGTACAGCGGTGCCAGGTGCAGCATCCCGAACAGCATGGACGTCAGCAGCACGCCCCCGACTGGCCCGAACCGCGCGACCAGACCGCGTCCGAGGTAGCCTCGACAGAAGAACTCCTCGATCACCCCCGGCCCGACACCGATGACCAGCACCGCCAGCCAGATCGGCCACGGTGAGAGCATCGACTTTAACTGACCCTCCATCGAGCCAGACCCCATGTCGGTCTTGGGGTCAAACATCCTCGCGGCCGCCTCGACAAACTCGTGTAACCCGACGTGGACGGCCGCGTGGGTCAACATCAGCCCGGGCAAGACGATCAGGCTCAGGACAAGGGGCACGATCGGCGGCCGACGGAGGGCAACTTTCCGCTTCCAGTCCGGGCCGGCGCCAAACCGCAAGAGTAATAGCGCCAAAGTCAGGCTGCCGACGTGGCCAGCCGCCATGCCGGCCGCCAACGAGTAGGAGATTCCATCCGGCATCGGCGGCGGGACACGCGGTGGCTGGGCTTGCCCGGCTCCGACGACCCTCTGCATCTGCTGGGACTCAGCCTTCCAGAACGCACTCACGTCGCCGCTGGTGAACGCCATGACGGCAAAGGTCAGAAGTCCGGCGATCACCAGCGGTACGTACAGCGACCCCAGCAGCCCGAAGCACCACGCGACAGCCAGCCAGAATCCCGGCTGCGGCGGTTCCGGTCGGTATCGCCGACGAACCGGACGAACCACTGGCACCGGCTCGGGGACGAGTTCGATCACCTCGTCGGCCGGTAACGGAGTCGGTTCCTGGTCCGGCAACGGCGGCGGGTGATCGGGAGGCGTCATCGGTTCCCCAGGGTCAGTACCGGACCCAGCCGTTCAATTCGCACAGTTGCAAAATCCACGGCGGCCGCCACGGGTTCCAGGCCGGGTAGAAGACGGACAGTACCGAGAAACCGAGTAACACTGCCGCCGCGAGTCGGCCCGCCCGGTATCGGCCGACCCAGTCGGCGGCCGGAAGTGTGCCGAGCAGCCAGAGTGGGATCAGCCAGAACAGCCACCGCGGTCCGCTGGTGAACCCACCATAATTATTGGAGCGCCAGACGTAAAAGAGGAAGACGACTACGGAAACCGCAAGCGTCATCGCACCGAACACGGACAGACTCCACAACCCCTCCTGCCCCGGCCTGCGGGTCAAAAGCACCAGCTTCACTTGCGGACCCGCCTTCCACGCAAGTGCGGCCATCCCCGCGGCCCCAAGTAGCCACACCGGTGTCAGGCTGAACCACCCGTGGTGCCCGAATAGCAGATGGAAGGCGTATACGGTCTTCGGCTCGTCAGCGAAGTCGATCCCTTTCGCGGCCGGGGTTCCGAGTCTTGCCCAGTGGCTGCCCGGGTAGTTGTACCACGGCCCGCCGAACTCGCTGTAGGCCGGCAGCACGCTGCCCATCGCCGCGTAGTTGCAGTACAGAAGCGCCGCGACCGGCACGAGCAGCCCCGGCAGGAAGAATGCCAGCGTCTTCCCTGGACGCACGATCAGAAGCGGGACGAACAGCCCCGCGGCCAGCGCCGCAGCAGGCAGGTCCAGCGTCGCCGTCAGCCCTGCGAAGAACCCGCTCGCAAGCAACTTCGATGGCGACTCGATCGCGGATGTGCCGCGCTTGCTCAGCAGCGGGTACACCGCGAACAGCGCACAGTATGCCGCCGGGACGTGGTTGTTCAGCGTGTGCGAGAAAGTGGTGAGGAACGTCCCGCAGCAGGCCGTGGTAAACGCGAGTAGCCGGGCGAAGTCCGACTCGGCATAGTCGTCGATCAGTCGGGACAGCAGCAGGAGGTAGACCGCCAGCGGCAGCACGTTCACGGTCAGCAGGATGGCGGCCATGACGGACCACCGGTCGCGGTCGATGGACCAGCCGAACAACTTCCGCAACAGCCAGTACTCGCCGGCCACGACGGTCGGGAACAACGGCGGCTTGCTGGAGTAGAACTCACCCGTCTCCGGGTTCATCACCTTGTCGAGCGACTGGTAGTCCGGCAGGAAGATGATCCCCTTGTCGTCCCACGGACCGGACTTGTCCTCGAAGTTCGACCGCCGGCCGACGACGTAGGTGCAGTCCTCGACCAACGCTCTGATCGTCGCCCAGCGCGACTTATCGTTGGAACTGAACGTCTGCGTCGGTTCCGGCCGGGTCTTCGGCCAGACGCGCTCCGGGATGTATTCCTTGTCGCGGTCGGCCCCGAAGCTTGTCTCGGTCGGCGGCCTGTACCGGCTCGGCTCATAGACGTTCTCCGCTCCGACGATCTTGGCAGCGGCGATCCCCACGGAGACGGCGATCAGCAGCAGATAGTACGACCGGCGCAGCGCGGCCGGGTCGGAGGCCGTCATCGGGGGTCAACTCCGGGTGATGTGCTTTCGATGATCGCGTACGGGTCCTCATCGGCCGGGCCGCGGTCCACAATTAATTCGGCGAGCAGGCCGGTAATCACCAACTGAGCCCCGAACAACAACAGGCCGACAGACACGATCGCCGTGACGACTTGCCCCATCGGCTCGATTCCGGCCTTCGGGTCTGCAGCCCGCATGAGCCAGTTCACGACTATGACGAGGAGCCCCAGACCCCCCATGCCGATCGGCAGCACCCCGGCCCGGCCGAGGAAGTGCTGCGGCCGGTCGCCAAACCCGGTCAGGAACTGGACCGAGATCAGATCGAGAAACCCCTTGGTGAACCGACGCATTCCGTACTTGGACCGGCCAAATTGCCGCGGACGGTGACGGATGACCAACTCGCCGACCTTGAAACCGCGTCCCGCGGCCAGAACCGGCACGAACCGGTGCAACTCGCCGTACAGCCGCACCTCGGCGAGAACTTCAGCCCGGTATGCCTTGAATCCACAGTTGTGGTCGTGCAGCCTCACGCCTGTCACCCAACTGACCAGTCGATTAAACACACGGCTTGGAAACACCTTGTGCCAGGGGTCGTGGCGGACCTTCTTCCACCCGCTGACCACGTCGAAGCCAGCCTTCACGGCGGCCAGGAAATGCGGAACCTCCTTCGGGTCGTCCTGCAAGTCAGCGTCGAGCGTCAGCACCGCCCAGCCGCAGGCCTGGCAGAACCCCGCCTGCAGCGCCGCCGCCTTGCCGAAGTTCCGCCGGAAGCGAAGCCCCCGCACCCGCGGGTCGGCCGCCGCCAGCTCGCGGATCACCTCCCACGACCCGTCGGTGCTGCCGTCGTCGATGAACAGCACTTCGCACCGGACCGGCAGGTCGGTGACGGCCGCAGCAATCTCCGCGGCCAACGGCAACAGGCTGTCCCGCTCGTTGAAGACCGGGATCACCAGCGAGACGAGTTCCTGGTCAGGTCTATCAGACATGACCACCCCCGCCCGCAGTCACGGGGATCGGATCTGCGTGCCTCACACGAGTCGGCCGGGCGAACCAGTACAGCATCAGGGCACACCCCACCTCGAACGCGGTCCAGACCAGCCTCAGGACGATGGCCACGACCGCCGCCAGCGGCGCCGCCAGTGCCTCCCCGGCGCTCTCCCGTAGTGGCCCGGTGAGCATCACCAGCAGGACCGCCTCCCGTGCCCCCAACCCGCCAGGCGAAACCAGGATCACGAACCCGGCGACATAGGACACTGCCACTGCCGCGAGACACTGCAATAGTGCGTCTCCGGTCAGGGCCGCCGGGCTCGGCGAGACGCCCTGCACGGTCGCCCACAGGCTCAGCCCCAGCAAACACCAACCGAGTGCGTCTTGCAAGAGCCCCCGGGCGAGCAAACCGACCGACGGGCTCGGCAGTGGGCGCGCGTCCGGCCCACGCCGTTTGTGTGCCAACCGCGCCGCGACCCGGTTAAGCACCCCGAGGACCAGCGGCAGTCCGGCGACCGCCGCCAGCCCGATCCAGATCACTGGACCGACCTTCTCCTCGACCCGGTCGCCGAAGCCGGTCCAGGGCAGCAAACACGCGCCCAGTACGGCCCCGGCGGCCATGCTCGTTAACGTCTCGTAAGTCGCGGTGACGCCGACCACTGCGGGATGAACCCCGGACGGTTTCAAAAGCATCACCCGCATGAGCAGCACCCACGCTTTCCCGGGGACGTACTTGCCGAACTGACTGACAAAGTACGCCCGTATCCCGGTCAGCCAGGCGACTGTCGCGCCCTCGTACCGCATCAACTGGACGAAAAACGTCCCCCAGACGAAATGGGTAGCGAGGTACAACAGCCCGGCTGGCAGGAGGTACTCGAATCGGAGGGTGAGGCTGTGTTGTGCCAGTTCTTCGGACGAGAGGAGCTTCAGGAAGTGCCACCCGACGCCGGTGACGAGGGCGACCGCGACAGCACACTTGGCGGCGATTAATAGCCGCTTCCGGGTCCGAGACATGGGGCGATTATAGGAACGGGGTGGTGGGGTGGTGGGG
>Ga0247822_10002465_pt1 | contig 11793 bp, 10 predicted proteins | sample 13C_Cellulose_Da_FD_192423 | JGI IMG/M metagenome (GOLD analysis project Ga0247822, IMG submission 192423) | Soil microbial communities from agricultural site in Penn Yan, New York, United States - 13C_Cellulose_Day30 | ecosystem: Environmental > Terrestrial > Soil > Agricultural land | place...
GTCATGGCCCGCGGCGGCCCTGATCGTCTCGCCGCTGATCCTGACCCTGGCCGCCGCGGGCCATGACGAATGGCGCGCCCGGGACGCCGATCATCGCGCCGAGGCCGCCGCGCGGCGGGCTTTCCCCGACCTCGCGCCGACCGCTGACGCCGTGGCCGAGGCGACGCGGCGTCTGACCTCTGCGCCGCCGCCGGGCGGAACGACGGCCGCTACCGCCGCCCTGTTCGCCGCCGTCCAGAGCGTCGAAGGCGCCGAGCTGGACAGCCTGACCGCCGACGAGAACGGAATGCGCGCCACTGTCACATATCCCGCCTATCAGGACCTGGACGCGCTGCAGCAGGCCATGGTCGGCCATGGAATGTCCCTGACTGACGAAAGCACCGTGGACGACCAGGGCAAGGTCGTCAGCGAAGTCCGCGTGGGAGGCGCCTGATGAACCGGATGATCCAGTCGGCGGGCCTGTGGTGGGACGGGCGCTCGGCGCGCGAGCAGAGGATGCTGGCGGTCATGGGGCTGCTGATCGCCGCCGTCCTGATCTGGCTGCTGGTCGTGCGCCCCGCCTTCGCCTGGCGCGAGGCGGCTGCGGAACGGCGGGTCGAGGCGACGGCCAGTCCGGCTTCAAGGCGATTCAGACTGGCCGCGCGGACGCCGACCAGGGCCGGGGCGCCCATGCCCCTGGCCGAGGTCGAGCAGGCGGCCCGCAACGCAGCCGAGGCGGCGGGCCTGACCGTCACCCTGTCGGTGGACGAGGCGGGCGGCATCGGCTTCGACGCGCCCGGGGTGACCTCGGCGGCCCTGTTCGGCTGGCTGGCGGCGCTGAAGGCCGACTATGGCGTCGAGAGCCGCGAGCTGACGGTCATCGAGAACGCGGACGCCACCCTGGATGCGACCGGCGGGCTGGGCGGCTAGTGCGTGGCGGCGGGCGCCTGTGACGCCTTCCAGACCTCGAGATATTCCAGACGACGCAGCACTTTTGAGCCGGGGTCCAGCAGGATGTGGGCGCCGGCGGGGGCGGTGAAGGCGGCGCGGCCGTCGGTCATGGGCAGGGTCCGGGCCTGGCCGTCCACCTCGACCTCGACGGGCAGGGGGAGGGGGCGGCCGTTTCCGGTCTTCCATTCCAGCGTCACGCGGTCGCCGTCGCGGGTCATGACCAGATCGGGCAATGCGGCCTGATAGAGGTAGGCGTCGAAGAACCAGCCCAGGTCGCGGCCGGTGACCTGATTGACGATGGCGATGAACTCCGGCGTCGTGGCGTAGCGGGGGGCGAAGTTGCCGGGCCTGGGATCAGGGCGGCCGTAGACCAGCCGGCGCAAGGATTCGTAGAAGGCGTCGTCGCCGATGTAGAGGCGCAGGGTGTGGGCGATCAGGGCGCCCTTGTAATAGAGGTCCAGCCCCGGACCGGTTTCGCCGTTATAGACCGTGCCCGCGTCCTGGGGCTTGCCCGAGACCACAGGGAAGCGATTGGACAGGGTCAGGCGCATGGTCTGCAGTTCGGACTGCATGGCGCGCTCGCCGTTCAGCCAGCGGGCGTAGAGGGGCTGCATGTATGTGCCGAAACCCTCGTGCAGCCACATGTCGTCCCAGTCGGCGTTGGTCAGCTGGTTGCCGAACCACTCGTGCGCCAGTTCGTGCTGCAGCAGCCAGTCGTAACCCTTGCCGTCCAGCTTGTAGCCGTTGCCGTAGGCGTTGATCGTCTGGTGCTCCATGCCCAGGTGCGGGGTCTCGACCACGCCCATCTTCTCGTCGCCGAAGGGGAAGGGACCGACCGTGGCCTCATAGAAGTCGAGCTGTTTGGGGAACTCGGCGAACAGGGCGGCGGCCTTGGCCGGATCGGTCGAGGCCAGGCGCCAGAAGCGCAGGGGAACGGTGTTGCCGAATCGGCTGGGGTAGTCGGCGGCCATCTCCACGAAGGGGCCGACGTTCAGGCTGATGGCGTAGGTGTCGGGCTGGCGCGCGGTCCAGTTCCAGGTGGTCGTGCCGTCGCCGTTGTCGGTCTTGCCCAGGAAGCGGCCGTTGGCGGGGGCGGACAGGGCCGAAGGGATGGTGATGTGCAGGTCCACCCGGTCGGGCTCGCCCTGCGGATGGTCGATGCAGGGCCAGAACAGGTCGCAGCCCTCGCCTTGAACCGCGCTGGCGATCCAGGGCTGGCCGTCGGGCGTGTTGGTCCAAACGAAGCCGCCGTCCCAGGGGGCGTGTTTGGCCTGATGCGGACGGCCGGCGTAGGCGATGCGGACCGAGGCCGTCTGGCCGGGCGTCAGGGTGTGCGGCAGGGGGATGGTCAGGCGGCCGTCGGGGTTGGACCAGTCGGCGACCGTCTGGTCGTCCACGGCGATCGAGGCGATGGCGAACAGCGTGTCCAGTTCGACCACGACGGCGGACGCAGGCGCCGTGGCGGTGAAGTCGAGGACGGCGACGCCCTCGATCGACCGGGTCTCGGGCAGCAGTTTGAACGACAGGTCGGCCTTGTCGAAACGCAGGGCCAACTGCTCTGGCGTGCGCGGCGTGCCGCTGGACAGGGTGAAGGGCGTGGAATCGCGCGCGGGGGGCGCTTCCTGGGCGAGCGCCGGGGCCGACAGCAGGGCGGTGGTCAGGCAGAGGGCGGTGATCAGGCGCAAGGCGGCGGCTCCGGCAAGAACGAGCCGTGAGCCTAGCCGGGCTCGGCAAGCGGGCAAAGAAAAAGGCCGGTGTTTCCACCGGCCTCTTCAAATCTTGTCAGACGACGCTGATCAGGCGGCGGTCTGTTCAGCCAGCTTGGCCTTGACCTGACGCTTGATGCGCAGGGCGGCGGTCGACAGCTTTTCGTCGCGAGCCTTGACGATGAAGGCGTCCAGGCCGCCCTTGTAGTCCAGGGTGCGCAGCGCGGCGTTCGAGATGCGCAGCGAGAAGGTTTGGCCCAGCGACTCGGAAGCCACCTTGACCGTCTTCAGCGACGGCAGGAAGCGGCGCTTGGTCTTGATGTTCGAGTGGCTCACATTGTGGCCGACCATCGGGCCGATACCCGTGAGTTCGCAACGACGCGACATCTTAAGATCCTCAAGGTCACATCCGCGAACGTGTGCGGACGCATGAAACAGGTGCACGCAGCGGGCGGACCCCTGCGAGAGAGGGGGCCGTATAGAGGAATGACTCGGAGGCCGTCAAGGCTGGAGTCGAGTCTGGCAGGGGATTGCGGCTGTCTGAGCGTCAGGGATCGCCTTCGTTCAGCCGGCGTTCAACGACCTGCTATATAGAGGATCGCATGAAGACCTATCGGAAGTTCCCCATGAAGACCCTGTCCGTCTCGCTGGCGCGCGCCGCAGCCGTGGCGGCCCCCGTCGTCGCCGGCGCCGTGATGCTGGCCGCGCCGGCTTCCGCCCCGCAGGCCCAGGCCAGCCGCAGCGAGGTCCTGCCCGGCTATTGGGAATACACCACCAGCGTCATGGGCGCGCGCGACACGGAACAGAAGTGCGTCCGCCCCAGCGAGATCAACCGCTTCTTCGGCGGCCTGTCGACGCGCAAGTGGCAGTGCACCTATCCGACGCGTCAGGTCGGGGACGGCAACGCGCGCTTTGAAGGCAGCTGCCAGGATCGCAAGGGGCGCCGCATCAATGTGCGCCTGAACGGCACCTATCAAACCGAGAGCTTCCGCTTCAACGGTGGCGCCCAGCTGGCGCGCGGCACGCCCTATATCCCGGCCAGCATCACCGCCCGCCGCATCAGCGCCCAGTGCCCGGCCAACGCCGAGTATTTCTAAGGCGGGACGAGCGTCGGACCCGATAGGCGTTTTTGAACTGCCCTGATCGTCAGCTTGGCTGTTAGTAGAGGCTGAAGGTCAAAGGGCGGAGAGAACATGCGTATCGAGGGCTTGCGTATGCTGATTGCGACATCGGCGGCGCTGACCGTGGCGGCATGCGGGACGGTTGCGGTTTCGTCGAGAGAAGCGGCGGTCGACGCAGACCCCCTGATCCGGCTTTTCTCTACGCGGCTGGATGACCTGGATCGGCAGGTGTCGAACGGTGACGCGACCGCGCTTTTGGCCATGTCTGTGATCAAGTCGGAAGGCCTACGCGGGATCCCCGTAGATGTCGCCGCGGCGGATGAGTTGAAGCGCAAGGCTATCGCGCGGGCGGCGCCGATCACCATCACCCAGTATATCCCGGGCATCAACGGCGCCCCGGGGCGCACGGCGCTGATCAATCTGCCTGGCGACGGGCGGATCCGACAGATGGTGGGCGAGACCGAGGCCTGTGTTTCGATCCTGAAGACGCGGCGCGGGGGCGATCTGGCCCTGCTCGATTCCCTGATGGACGAGCCGGATGGCTTTGAGAAATACGAAAAGGCCGAGGCGCAGGCGCAGGCCGCCTGTGGAGGGCCAGAGCGCTACGCCGCTCTGACCGACCTCTGGGACGCGTCGAGGCCGTGGGGCGACCGACCGACGCCGTCATGCGAGGACGAGGATCAGCGGTGCCGCATGCTGGCGGAAAAGGTGGCGCGGCTGAACGCGCGAGATCCGGCGGCGGAGGCGCGAGCCGCTGCTCTGCGCGGAGACTTCCGGCTTGGCGGTTTCAACCACATAGGCCCCATGCCGAGAGGGTGGTCGTTGCCCGGGGTCCACTGTTCGCACTGGAAACGCGAGCAGATCGGCAAGTGGCACGTCAATCAGGACGTGATCAGGCCCGGCGATGGCGAGCACACCGCCGCCTCGGTGGCCTTCATCGCCGCCTATAATCGCGCCCTTGTGGGGGAAACCGCCTTCCCATTCGCCGACGTCTGCGCCGAGGGGCTGATCAAGCCCGAGCCGCATTACGTCGGGCCGGTCACGACCTGGGGACAGGCCGCACGCAGCGGCGACGCAGCGCGTCTGGGCGAGGTTCCCGCCGGGCAAGATATCAATGCCAGGGATGTTCTGGGCCTGACGCCGCTCGAATGGGCGATGAGCAGGAAGGACGAGGCGATGGCCGTGGCTTTGCTGGATGCGGGCGCCGATCCCGATGCTGAGGCGTCCGATGATGTGGAGGCGTCGTCGCCTTTGGCGCTGGCGCTCCAGAGCAACAAGACGGATCTGGCGAGGCGTCTTGTTGCTGCGGGGGCCGCCATGAAGGGCACGCCGGGAAGCTGTCGCTACGGCCTTTATGACGGGCCGCCGGATCCGCGTCTGAACAACGGTTGTTCGTGGGCCGGGTTGCTGATCAAGGCCGGGGCCTTTGATCTTCTGGAGCGACAGGCGAACGCTGAAGGCGGCCTAGGGGCGATCGATGGCGGCGGCGAGGTGTCGGCGGCCTTCCTGCAGGCGGCTGCAGCTCGTGATGAGGCGACGGTCGAACAACTGTTGCCGTATGCGGGGCATCAGGCCGGCGGGCGGGAGATGATTCTGGACGCCCTGTTCGAGACCCGTCCCGATCTGGTCGCGCGCTATGTGCTGGCGCAGGGCGGCGGCGCGGCGCGGTCGGCGGCGGAGGAGGGCGTCTGGCGTGCGGCGGCGGAGGGCGGGCGGACGGATGCCCTGGCCTTCCTGTGGGATTACGGCGCGGACCTGAACCTGTTGTCGCGCGACGCCCTGGGCGGCTGTGCGGAATCGGCGCGAGGGGGCGATGTGGAGGCCCTGCTGGGTTGCGTGTCCGTCGCTGGCGAACGTCGGGTTCAATTGCAGGCGGCGATACGCGGCGGCGATGCGTCGACGTTTGAGCGCCTGACGGCGGATGCCGCCGAACTGCGCGAGCGGGGCAAGGCCAGCCAATTGGCGGTGGCCGTCGACAAGGGTACGTCAGCCATGGTGCTGGAACTGCTTCAGCGCGGCGCAGACCCGGTTCCATCCTATATCCCGCACAGAGAAAAGGGGGCCTATGACGGGGCGTTGAAGGCGGCGACCGATGCGGTGATGGCGGCCAATGACCATATCTCGACGCGGCGGTCTGATCCCCCGCTGCTGGTTCGCGCGGCCCAACGCGGCGACGCTGTGATGTTGCGGGCCTTGTCGGACGCGGGGGCGCGCCACGCGGCGGCTCTGGCGTCCAGCCTCGCCAATTTCGGCAATCCGCCGCCAGGACTGCGCGACAACTCTTTCGAGCGAGACGTCTCGACCGACAATGAGGGGTTGCCCAATCGTGCGATGGATCGCGACTTTGAGGCCTTCCGCCTGCTGGTCGCCGAGGCGGCGCGCGTGGACGGCCCGCAAAGCCTGGAGCAGGCCTTCGCCAGCGGGGTCTACAGCGGCTACAATGACGGCCTCCAGGTTCTGCTCGACAATGGACTGGACCTGTCAAAGGCCAAGCAGCCTGAACGTATATGGAGCAACCTCACGTCGCTGGGCACGCCCTGCAAGCCGTCCACGGCGCGTCTGTTGCTAGCCAGCGGTCTGACGCGTTCCTACGCCGCCAGCGAGTATACTCACTGGACGCCGATCCAGGCCTTCGCCGTATCCTGCGCCGATGCGCGGGTAGCTGAAATACTGGTGCGGGAGGGCGGTATGGACGTCAATGAGATCAACTCACTGGGTCAAACCGCCGTTGATGTCGCCGAGGTCTATGGCCGTCAGGCGAATCTGGAGGCCTTGAAGCGACTGGGCGGGCGTCGCGCCAGCGAAGTCGCTCCCGCCGCCGATCAGGCTCGGAAACAGAAGCGCCGGGAGGAAGAGGATTTGGACCTGGTGCAGGGCGAGGCTCTCTAGCCTCGTTCATGAAAAAGGCCCGGCGTTTCCGCCGGGCCCTTGTCGTATCGGATTGTCGCCGTGGATCAGGCGGCTTCGGCCTCGGCCTCTTCGGCGGCGGGGGCGACCGGCTTCTTGGCGCTCAGCGACTTGGCGAGAAGGGCGACAGCGGCGTCCTTGTCGATGCGGTTGGCTGCGGCGACTTCGCGGGCCATGCGGTCCAGGGCCGATTCGTAGAGCTGACGCTCCGAATAGGACTGTTCCGGCTGGGTGTCGGCGCGGTGCAGGTCGCGGACCACTTCGGCGATCGAGATCAGGTCGCCCGAGTTGATCTTGGCTTCATATTCCTGGGCGCGACGCGACCACATGGTGCGCTTGACGCGGGCGCGACCCTTCAGGGTCGTCAGGGCCTTGGTGACGGTGTCGTCGGCGGCCAGGGTGCGCAGACCAGCGGTCTTGGCCTTCTTGGTCGGGACGCGCAGGGTCATTTTTTCATGGTCGAAGGTCACGACATAGACCTCCAGCGACATGCCGGCGACTTCCTGAGTCTCGATGGCGGCCACCTTGCCGACGCCGTGGGCGGGATAGACCACCGCGTCGCCAACCTTGAATTCCAGACCGGTCTTGCTCGTCATGTCATTCCTTTCCCGGAACAGGGGCGAAGCGAGGCGCTGGGCGCTGCTGATGGGCGAAAACAACCCCGCCGCCGGAAACTGGTCCCGTCGGTTGGGCGGTCAGGTCACACATCAGAAGCGAAAGCGGATCACCGAACCTCTGGCCGACCCCGTCTGTTCGGCGGGGGACTGTCGCAAACGCGGGCGGCGCGCATGGCTGCGGAACCGCCCGTCTCGAATAGGGAGGAACCTATCATAAAATTAGGAAATCTCAAAACATCCACAGGACGCCCGAGCGGTTCCGGCACTTTGTGACCGGATTGTGTCCAGACCTTAGGAGCCCTTGCCAGGTTTGGTGCTGAAGTATTTCTCAAACTTGCCGGTCTCGCGCTCGTATTGCTCGCGGTCGGCGGGGGGCGTGCCCTTGACGGTGATGTTGGGCCAGACCTTGGCGTACTCGGCGTTGACCTGCAGCCACTTGCCGTCGGGCTCGTCCTCGGTGTCGGGGACGATGGCGTCAACGGGGCATTCCGGCTCGCACACGCCGCAGTCGATGCATTCGTCGGGGGCGATGACCAGGAAGTTCTCGCCCTCGTAGAAGCAGTCCACCGGGCAGACCTCGACACAGTCCATGAACTTACATTTCACGCAGGCGTCGGTGACGATGTAGGTCATGGCGGTCGGGCGGGCTCTTTGACGGCGATCAGGGTCGAGGGCGGGCAAATGGCCCCCGCGGCGCCAACTGTCAACCGAGGGCGCGCCGTTGCGGGGGTGCGGCTGCGTCTTGACGGCGAGGGCTGATCCGCATCTGGTGAGATTACAGATCAGCCCTGAAAGGACGTCTTCATGCGTTTCGCTCCTCGCACTGCTCTCGTCGGCGCTCTTGCTGTCAGCCTGCTGGCGGGCGGCGCCGTGGTCGCCCAGTCGGCCATGACCCGTGTCCCGGCCGAGGTCCAGGCCGGCGCCTACAAACTGGATCCAGGTCACGGCAAGATCACCTGGTCGGTCGATCATCTGGGCTTCTCGAAATACTATGGCCAGTTCGTCAATGTGTCGGCCGAGCTGACGCTGGACCCGGTCAATCCCTCGGCTTCGAGCCTGACGGCGACCATTCCGCTGACGGATGTGGCCCCGAACGACGACGGCCTGAAGCGCCACCTGCAGACGGCGGACTTCTTTGATACCGCCAACCATCCGGTCGCGACCTTTCGCTCGACCCGTGTGATGATCGACCCGTCGGAACCGAATGAGGCTGTGGTGCACGGCGAACTGACGCTGCGCGGCGTGACAAAGCCGGTGACCATGGAGGTCGAGTTCAATCAGGCCGGCCAGACGCGTGGCGGCTACAAGGCCGGCTTCGACGGCGAGGCGACCATCAGGCGGTCGGATTTCGGCATCACCTACGCCCTGCCGGGCGTGTCGGACGAGGTGGAGTTGCACATCGAAGGCGAGTTCGTGAAGCAGGGCTGAGGCGTTTCGTCGGGCTGACGCGTCTTGCGCTGCCTGAGCCCGGTTCAGTCCACGAGAAGGTAAAGGGCGCGGGCTTCCTCGGGAGGGCCGCGCCTTTCGCCCAGTTGCAGCACGCGTACGGCGATCAGTCGCCCCCCTTGCGCGAACAGGATGTCGTCTCCGGGGTGGACGTTGCGGCTGGGCTTGTCGAGGCGGGTCTGGACGCCGTGATGGGTCAGGCGGATCGCGCCGCGCTCGACCATGTCGGCGGCCGCGCTCCGGGTCCGGGCGAAGCGGGCGCGCCAGAGCCAGACGTCGATGCGACAGCTTGGCGCGGCCTCACGAGCGGGGGTCACTTAGCGGCGGCCTTGTGCCTCGGGCGACGCTTGCGGCGCTGGGGGGCGGGCGCCTGGGTCAGCCGGGCGAGGGCGGCGAACGGCGAGTCCTTGGGCGGCGGCGGCAGCTTGCCCTGACGCGGGGCCTTGTCGGCGCGGGGCAGGCGAAGCGCGGCCTGAACCTGCTTCGCCTGTTCGGCGGTCCAGCCGAGCTCGGTCAGCGCCTCTTCGGACAGCGACTTGCCCGCCGTACGCGACAGGTCGGCGAAGCGTTCCAGCGCCTCGATGGGCGCGGTCCATGATGCGACGGCGCGCCGCCCGAAGGCCGCGAGCGCGCGCGGCGAGGGGGCAGGCGAGGGCAGGGGCAGGAGGGTTTCGCTAGCGGGACGGAAGGGCTCGACGACAAAGGCCTGGGCCAGCAGGCGGGCGCGGGGCTTGAGCGCGCCCGGCAGCCAGACGGAATGGGCGCCGACGCGGATGGCGAAGGTCTTGACCGTGCGCCGCTCGTGCTGGCTCAGCGCGGCCAGATCGCGCTCGACATCGACGCGCGGAATGACGCCGCCCGCCTCGATCAGGCGGAAGGCCAGGCCGCGCGGCAGGCCGGTCAGGGCGCCGCTGTCGACCGCCTGACGCAGGCGGCGCAGTTCACGCAGGGCGCGGCCCGCCTCCGACGCCAGCCAGGCCTCGATGCGACGCTGCGCCCGCTCGCGCGCGGGGACCGGGCCGAGGTCGCCCAGCAGCCGCACGCGCGGAGCGAAGGGATCGTCGTTGGTGATCCGGGCCGTCAAGGCGCCGTTCCACAGGACGTCGCCGCCGCCAGAGCGCGGATTGGGAATGACGCTGAAGGCCTCGTCCGCCTCGGCCGCCAGCTTGCCCAGACGCCGGGCGATTTCCGGTCCCACGGCGCGGGTCGCGGCCTGTCGCAGCGCCCGGTCGGCCAGGGCCGAGCCGCCGGCGTCGGGGGTGAAGCGCACCCCCTCCAGATGGCCGACCACCTCGCCTTCGACCGTCACCTCGCCATCGTCGCCCACGCCCGCGACGGTTTCGGAGCGCACGTTCAGCGCCCGCATCAGGGCCGTGGTGCGCCGGTCCACGAAGCGCGCCGTCAACCGTTCGTGCAGGACGTCGGACAGGCGCTCCTCCAGCGCCTTGGTCTTGTCGCGCCAGCCTTGGGCCTGATCCATCCAGTCGGGGCGGTTGGCGATATAGGCCAGGGTCCGCACACCGGCCAGACGCGCCGACAGCTGGTCGATCTGGCCGTCGTCGCGGTCCAGATCGTTGAAGCGCGGCGCGACCCAGTCTTCGGTCAGGCGTCCGCGACGGCTGGTCAGGGCGGTGAAGATCTCCTTGGACAGGCGGGCGTGCTCGTCCATCGTGGTCTTCTGGAAGTCCGGCAACTGGCAGGTCTCCCACAGCCGCATCAGGGCGCCGCGAGAACGGGCCACCTTCTTGACGTCCTCATCGACCGCAAAGCGTCGCAGCAGGGTCTCGTCCAGAGCCTGGGCCGTCAGCCGCAGGCCGAAGCGGCTGGGTGACACGGTCAGCGAACGCAGCAGGTCGGGCAGGGTGTCGAAATCCAGCCGTCCGTGGCGCCACTCGGCGGCCTCGACCGGATCGAAACGGTGGCTGACCACCTGTTCAAGGATGTCCTCGTCCAGTTCATCGGCCTCGCCCGTCACGCCGAAGGTGCCGTCGCGCAGGTGGCGTCCGGCGCGGCCGGCGATCTGGCCGATCTCGGGGGCGTGCAGCCAGCGGGTGCGCTTGCCGTCGAACTTCCTGAGCCCGGCGAAGGCGACATGGTCCACGTCCATGTTCAGCCCCATGCCGATGGCGTCGGTGGCGACCAGGAAGTCCACCTCGCCCGACTGGAACAGCTCGACCTGGGCGTTGCGGGTGCGCGGCGACAGGCTGCCCATGACCACGGCGGCCCCGCCCCTTTGGCGGCGGAGCAGTTCGGCGATGGCGTAGACCTGCTCGGTCGAGAAGGCGACGACGGCGCTGCGGCGGGGCAGGCGGGTCAGCTTCTTCGACCCGGCGTAGGACAGGGTGGACAGGCGCTCGCGGGTGACGATCTCCGCCTCGGGGACGAGGGTGCGGATCAGCGGGGCCATGGTGCCGGCCCCCAGGAACATGGTCTCGAACCGGCCGCGCGCGTGCAGCAAACGCTGGGTGAAGACGTGGCCGCGCTCGGGGTCGGCGACCAGCTGGATTTCATCGACGGCCAGAAATTCGACCTGACGCTCCAGAGGCATGGCCTCGACGGTGCAGACGAAATAGGCCGGGCGCGGCGGGACGATCTTCTCCTCGCCGGTGATCAGGGCGACGGACGCCGCCCCTCGCTGTTTGACGATCCGCTCATAGATCTCGCGCGCCAGCAGGCGCAGCGGCAGTCCGATCATGCCTGAGGCGTGACCCAGCATCCGCTCGACCGCCAGGTGGGTCTTGCCGGTGTTGGTGGGGCCCAGGATCGCCGTGACGCGCGATGGGGCCAGACCTGCGGAACGATCACTCATGTCGGGTTCAAGGTGGAGAAGGGGCGCCGGTTTCTCAAGCGAAACCGCAGAGCGGCGCCAATAATGAACGAAAACCTGCCGGCGCCTGGAACGGGCGCGAAACGAATCATGACCGAATCAGCGACACGGCCCGATTCAGGCTTTGTTCCCTACAACATATTGTAGCTTAACGAGGATTAATCGCTAGGAGTTTCTTGCCGGGTGGATAACTGACGGTTCGCGTCTTTCCCTGATCGCCACTAACCGCTAGGGACGAC
>Ga0247822_10002466_pt1 | contig 11793 bp, 11 predicted proteins | sample 13C_Cellulose_Da_FD_192423 | JGI IMG/M metagenome (GOLD analysis project Ga0247822, IMG submission 192423) | Soil microbial communities from agricultural site in Penn Yan, New York, United States - 13C_Cellulose_Day30 | ecosystem: Environmental > Terrestrial > Soil > Agricultural land | place...
CACCAGGATGGCGTAGGTGCCGGTCGAGAAGGCGGCGGGCTTGGCGCCGCCCGCCTCGCGGATCTCGCAGGTGCAGAACGCCAGCGTCTTGCCGAGCCGCATCACCTTGGCTTCGAGCAGCGCGTCGGCCTTCATGATCGGCCGCATGTAGTTGATCGTGAGGTCCACGGTCGTGCACGGCTTGAAGGCGCCGGCCGCAGCCGCGAGCGCGATCACCATCGCCGTATCCGCGCCCGTCAGCAGCGCCTGTCCGCACAGGATGCCGCCGACACGGCACAGCTGATCGGAGAACGGAATGCGCAGCGTCGCGCTGTCCGCGCCGATCGCCTCCGCCGTCACCCCGCTCGCCAACACCCACGGCGCGAAAGTCTCGGCCAGGATAGCGCTTGCTGCTGAGGTGGTGAGTTTGGACATATGGCGGCTTCCGGCTGTGGACTTGGGCTATGCTATACCAACTCGCCGGGGCGATGGCAGACGCCTGCAAGCAGGGGAACCGAGCGTGAAGCACTCGACCGTCGAGACCAACGGTATCCGCATGCACGTAGCTGAGCAGGGCCAGGGCCCGCTCGTCATTCTCTGCCACGGCTTCCCCGAGTCCTGGTACTCCTGGCGCCATCAGCTCGGCGCGCTGGCCGAGGCCGGCTTCCGCGCCGTGGCACCCGATATGCGCGGCTATGGCCAAACCGACCGTCCCGAGGACATCGGCAAATACACCCTGCTGCATCTCGTCGGCGACATGGTCGGCCTCGTCGAGGCGCTGGGAGAGAAGCAGGCCGTGATCGCCGGCCACGACTGGGGCGCGCCGGTTGCCTGGCACGCGGCCCTGATGCGCCCCGACCGCTTTCGCGGCGTCATAGGCCTCAGCGTCCCGTTCCGTCCGCGCTCGGCCGCACGCCCGTCGACGGTGATGCCCCAGACCGACGATAAATGGTTCTACCAGCTCTATTTCCAGAAACCGGGCGTGGCCGAGGCCGAGCTCGCCCGCGACGTGCGCCGGACCATCCGCAGCATCCTCTACGCCGCCTCCGGCGATGCACCGAAGCGGACCGAGGGCCTCGGCATGGTGCCTCGCAAGGGCGGCTTCCTCGACCACGCCGCCGATCCCACGACCCTGCCGCCGTGGCTCGACGATCGCGACATCGACTTCTACGCGGGCGAGTTCCAGCGCACCGGCTTCCGCGGCGGCCTCAACTGGTACCGCAACATCGATCTGAACTGGGAGCTGCTGGCGCCCTATGCCGGAGCGAAGGTCACAATCCCGGCCCTCTACGTCGCCGGCGACCGCGACCTCGTCGTCACCTTCAGGGGCATAGACCAGCTGATCCCGAACCTCGCCCAGCACGTGCCGAACCTGCGCCGTACCATCATTCTGCCGGGCTGCGGCCACTGGACCCAGCAGGAACGCGCCGACGAGGTGAACGCGGCAATGATCGAGTTCCTGAAAGGGCTCTGAGAGGCGGCCGTATCGAGCGGGCCGACGCCAAGGCGAAATCATTTGCGGCCGGCCGGTCGGCGCGATATGGCCGGTGCGAGACGCCAGCGTTCCTGAGGCCGACCCCGATGAGCGACGATACACCCCCGGACCGGCTGTCCTCGGACCCGGCGAGCCCCTACTACGACGCTGCCCTGCTCGAGCGCGGCGTGGGCGTGCGCTTCAAGGGCGTGGATCGCAACAACGTCGAGGAATACTGCGTGAGCGAGAGCTGGGTCCGCCTGTCGGTCGGCAACACCCGCGACCGCAAGGGCCGCCCGCTCGCCATCAAGCTGCAGGGAGAGGTCGTGCCCTATTTCCGCGACAAGACTGACGGCCCGTAGGGCGCAATAAGGCGACAGCCGCATTGCGCCGATCTGTCGTGAACGTATCGGCCCAATACGCTTCGCTATTGCGCTCTACGCCCAGGTTCACCGACTTGTGACACCTATCCGCAAAACCGCTCTCTCCGCTGCTGCGTATCGAGCACAGCACGACGCACTCAGGGAGAACACGATGCGATCCTGGATCACGCTCTTCGGCCCGGCCCTGGCTTGGGCGCTCGCGGCCTTGCTCACCGCGGCAGCCTCCGCGAACGAAAACTACGAGAGCTGGGAGATCCTGAAGAACCCGTTCGAGAGCACGGGCGGCGGCGGGGTCATGATCGGGGAGTACAACCCCGTCATCGTCGGCAACAGGTGCGTGACGAACTTCACCGCCACGCTGCCGGACGGCAAAGTCTACTACAACATCGTGGAGTTCGAGACCGTCGCGGTCCAGGGCGGGACGCTGTGCACCAACGGCAGGTGGCGCGCCCGCGACGGCAGCGCCTCCGGCACCACGCCATTCCGCGTCTTCATCAAGGACGGCGCCGTGCGCCGCTCGCCTTGAGCGGCGAGCCCATCAGGCAGGCGTGCCTCTGAGCAGGCCCTCGACGCTCAGATCCTCATCAATGCTCGGCCAATGGATGCCGTGTCCAGCCGCACAGGGCTCCCAATTCGCGCGATCCTCGGGACTCGCCGATTTGAGTCGCGGATACCACTCGAGTGGCGCGGCGATCTTGCGCCCGTCCCTGAGCAGTACCTCCAGCCAGTCGTCGGTAACGCGAACGTCCTCGACGCGGCTGTCAGGGTTGGCGCTCACCCAATCTTCCGCACGTCGACGAAATGGCCGGCGATGGCCGCGGCGGCCGCCATCTGCGGCGAGACGAGGTGGGTGCGGCCGCGGTAGCCCTGGCGGCCCTCGAAGTTGCGGTTTGAGGTCGAGGCGCAGCGCTGCTCGGGCTTGAGCTGGTCGGGGTTCATGCCGAGGCACATGGAGCAGCCGGCCTCGCGCCACTCGAAGCCGGCGTCGAGGAAAATCTTGTCGAGCCCTTCCTGCTCGGCCTGCTGCTTCACCAGCCCCGAGCCCGGCACGATCATGGCGTAGGCGAGCCGGCTCGAGACCTTCTTGCCCTTGACCACCTTGGCGACGTTGCGCAGGTCCTCGATGCGGCCGTTGGTGCACGAGCCGATCCACACCACGTCGAGCGGGATGTCGGCGATCCTGGTGCCGGCCTTGAGACCCATATACTCGAGCGAGCGGACCATCTTGGCGCGCTTGGCCTCGTCGGCGACCTTGCCGGGATCGGGCACCAGGCCCTCGATGGTGGCCACTTCCTCCGGCGAGGTGCCCCAGGTGACGATCGGCGGCAGCTTCGAGGCGTCGAGCTTCACGTCGCTGTCGAAGTGCGCGCCCTCGTCCGACTTGAGGGTCTGCCAGTATTTCATCGCCTGCTCCCAGGCCGCGCCCTTGGGCGCCTTCGGACGACCCTTGAGATAGGCGAAGGTCTTCTCGTCCGCCGCCACCATGCCCGCCCGCGCGCCGGCCTCGATCGACATGTTGCACACGGTCATGCGGCCTTCCATCGACAGCGCGCGGATCGCCTCGCCGCAATACTCGATGACGTTGCCGGTGCCGCCGGCGGTGCCGATCTGGCCGATGATGGCGAGGATGATGTCCTTGGCCGTGACGCCCTCGGGCAGCTTGCCGTTGACGGTGACGCGCATGTTCTTGGCCTTGCGCTGCTGCAGCGTCTGCGTGGCGAGCACGTGCTCCACCTCCGACGTGCCGATGCCGTGCGCCAGCGCGCCGAAGGCGCCGTGGGTGGAGGTGTGGCTGTCGCCGCAAACGATTGTGCTGCCGGGCAGCGTAAAGCCCTGCTCCGGCCCGATCACGTGCACGATACCCTGCCGCACATCGCGCTCGTCGTAGTATTCGACGCCGAAGTCCTTGGCGTTCTTCGCCATGGTCTCGACCTGGAGGCGGCTCTCCTCGTCCTTGATGCCCTGATTGCGGTCGGCGGTGGTGGCGATGTTGTGGTCGACGACGGCCAGCGTCTTCTCCGGCGCGCGCACCTTCCGGCCGGCCAGCCTCAGGCCCTCGAACGCCTGCGGGCTCGTCACCTCGTGCACGAGGTGACGGTCGATGTAGAGGATGCAGGTGCCGTCCGGCTGGCGGCTGACGACGTGGTCGTCGAAGATTTTGTCGTAGAGGGTCTTTGCTGCCGACTTCGCTGCCGTCTGGGCCATCGCGCGCTGGTCCTTGTCCACGTTTCCGCCCTGTAGATAGCGCGCGGCCCAAGGGTGTGCAAACCGGCCGCGTCAGGGGTGACGCGACCCGCCCCGGCCGGCCGACCGCACCGAGCCGACATATCGGTTACGTTCCGGTCCGGCACCGGCTATAGCAGGGGCGCCAGACGGCCCTTGGCCTGCCGCAACAGCCGGCTCTATTGCCTCCTGGGCCTGGCGAGATGGTGAGGCGAGACGTGGCCGGTCGTATTTTCCCCGTCATCCTGTCCGGCGGCTCCGGGACCCGCCTTTGGCCGCTGTCGCGGGCCATGTACCCCAAGCAGTTCATCCGCTTCTTCGACGACCAGGACTCGAGCTTCCTTGCCGCTACGCTGAAGCGGCTCGCCCCCGCCGCCGGCTTTGCGGCGCCGATCGTCATCTGCAACAATGACCACCGGTTCCTGGTCCGGGAGGAGGCCGAACGCGCGGGCGTGATGCCCCAGGCCATCGTGCTCGAGCCCGTGGCCCGCAACACTGCCCCGGCAGCCGCTGTCGCTGCGCTTCTGGTGGCCCACACCGATCCCGAGGGCGTCCTGGTGCTGATGCCCTCCGACCACGTCGTCAAGAACGAGCCGGGATTCGTCGCCGCCGTGCGACGGGCGGGCGAGGTAGCAGCAACGGGCCGGCTCGTGCTGTTCGGCATTGCGCCTGCCGGACCGCACACCGGTTACGGCTACATCCGCCGCGGCGACCCGCTGCCGGGCTTCGATGACGCCTTCGTCGTCGAGGCCTTCATGGAGAAACCCGACCGGGAGACTGCGGCGGGCTACTTGAAGGCGGGCGGCCACTTCTGGAACAGCGGCATCTTCGTGTTTCGCGCCCAGACCTTCCTCGACGAGCTCGCCCGCCTCGACGCCTCGATCCTGGACGCTGCCAAGCGGGCGCTGGCGGAGGCCAGGGAGGACCTGGGCTTTCTCCGCCTCGGCGATGCCTTCGCCAAGGCGCCCGCCATCTCCATCGACTACGCGGTGATGGAGAAGACCAAGACCGCCGCGGTGCTGCCCATCGACATCGGCTGGAGCGATGTCGGCTCGTGGTCGTCGCTGTGGGAGATCGCCCGGCAGGACGCCGACGGCAATGCAGTGCGCGGGCAGGCGATCTTGGAGGATACCTCCAACAGCTACGTGCACTCCGAGCGGGCGCTCGTCGCCACCATCGGCGTCGAGAACCTCGTTATCGTCGATACCCCGGATGCGTTGCTTGTGGCCGACCGCGCCAGGGCGCAGGACGTGTCGACCATCGTCAAACGCCTGCAGCAGGCCGGCCGCAAGGAGCAGGCCCAGCACCTGCGCAGCTATCGGCCGTGGGGCTACTTCGAGTCGCTCAGCATCGCTCCGCGCTTCCAGGTCAAGCTCCTGCATGTCAAGCCCGGCGGCAAGCTCTCCATGCAGATGCACCACCATCGCTCCGAGCACTGGGTGGTCGTGCACGGCACGGCCAAGGTGACGATCGGCGGGACGGAGCAGCTGGTGCGGGAGAACGAGTCCGTCTACATCACGGCCACCCAGTGGCACCGGCTCGAGAACCCCGGCAAGACGCCGCTGGAGCTGATCGAGGTGCAGATCGGCAGTTATCTGGGCGAGGACGATATCGTCCGCCGCGACGACGTCTATCACCGCACGCCGGACGAGACGAAGTAGAAGAGGGATGGCCTACTCGGCGGCCTTGATCAGGCCCAGGCGCTCGCCGGAATAGACACCCTTGCGCAGCGGCTCCCACCAGGCCCGGTTGTCGAGATACCAGCGCACCGTCTTGGCGAGGCCGCTGTCGAAGTCGTGCTCGGCGCGCCAGCCAATGTCGCGCTCGAGCTTTTCCGGGTTGATGGCGTAGCGGTGGTCGTGGCCGGGCCGATCCGGTACGAAGCTGATGAGGCGGCGCCGCGGCGCCCCGGCCGAAACCAGCCGGTCGAGCATGTCGCAGATCGTCTCCACCACCGCCAGGTTGGTCCGCTCGTTGCGGCCGCCGACGTTGTACTTCTCGCCGGGTCTGCCCTCGGCAAGGATCAAGCACAGGGCGCGGGCGTGGTCCTCCACGTAGAGCCAGTCGCGCACGTTGGAGCCGTCGCCATAGACGGGGAGCGGCATCTCCTCCAAAGCATTCAGGATGATCAGCGGGATCAGCTTCTCGGGGAAATGATAGGGCCCGTAGTTGTTGGAGCAGTTGGAGATCACCACGGGAAGGCCGAAGGTTCTATGCCAGGCGCCGGCGAGGTGATCGGCAGAAGCCTTCGAGGCAGCGTACGGCGAGGAGGGATCGTAGGCCGTCTCCTCGCTGAAGCTGCCCTCCGGACCGAGCGAGCCGTAGACCTCGTCGGTGGAGACGTGCAGGAAGCGGAATGCGGTCGCGCGCTCGGTCGGCAGGCGCATCCAGTACGCGCGCGCCGCCTCCAGTAGAACGTGGGTGCCGACCACATTGGTGCGGATGAAGGCGTCGGAGCCATTGATCGACCGGTCGACGTGGCTTTCCGCGGCCAGGTGGATCACCGCGTCGGGCGCGTGCCTTGCAAACACCGCATCCATCGCGTCGCGGTCACAGATGTCGGCCCGGATGAACGTATAGAGGGGGTTGCCGGCGATCGGATCAAGCGAGCGCAGGTTCGCAGCGTAGGTGAGATTGTCGACGTTGACGACCTCCGCCCCCGCATCCTGCACGAGATAGCGGCAGACTGCCGAGCCGATGAACCCGGCTCCCCCTGTCACGACGATCTTCACGAACCGCCCCTGATCGTCTTCGTTCCGCGAGCCCTTACGGGCCCGCCCATGCGCCGATTATGTTGGAATTCAGCAATTTGGCAAAACCCGGTGACAAAATCCCGCCTTGGCCCAATGGCTCGCGACGCGCTTGCGGCTCGTCACCCCGAGGCACCTCCCCTGTCGCGATTTCTATCATGCCTACGTCGTCGGCAGACCTTTAGCAAAGTTGCGCCGATAACACAGGTTTGTCAGAGAGTTGCGTCGAGACGAGCATGCGAATTGCGCCTATGGCCGCTCGAAAGTTAGAATGATCCAAATCGCTTTTCTTTTCGAGTTCCCGCGTGTCACCACTCAACAAGGACACCGTCGCAATGTCCGCTTCAATCGGCATCATGGGATCGCTTGCAGTGCCGATCCTGGCCTATCTTGCCTATGCGGTTGTGAGAGCGCGCAAGGGCGCCGTTCCCAAGAGATGGGACTAGCACCGTACGGGGGCATCCAGGCTCTCGGCGGAGAACGACTGCTGGCGTGGCATATCCGCAGCCCTCCGCACCTTGGAACAATGCCTGCCTCCTCGACCGTCAGTATTCTCTCTTCTTCGGCTCGATGTATTTTATCTCGTTGGTCATCGTGTAGGTGTGCACCGGGCGGTAGTCGAGCCTGACGTTGCGCTCCTCGGTGTTGGCCCACGCCAGCGTGTGCTTCATCCAGTTGACATCGTCGCGCTTGGGGTAATCCTCGCGCGCGTGGGCGCCGCGGGACTCCTCGCGGTTGACGGCGCTGACCACCGTGGTGGCGGCCTGCACGATCAGGTTCTCGTATTCGAGGGCCTCGATCAGGTCGGAGTTCCACACCAGAGAGCGGTCCGAGACGCGCAGATCGTCGGTGCCGCCCCAAACGTCCTCGATCATCTTGGCGCCTTCCTCGAGCACGGGGCCGGTGCGGAACACCGAGCAGTTGGTCTGCATCGCCTTTTGCATCTTGAGGCGCAGAACTGCGGTCGGCGTCGAGCCCTTGGCGTTGCGCACGCGGTCGAGGCGCGAGAGCGCCAGCTCGTCGGAGTCTTTCGATAGCGGCGGCATGGCGGCACCGGGCTCGACCGTCTCGCCGCAGCGCTGGCCCGCAGCGCGTCCGAATACCACGAGGTCGGTCAGCGAGTTCGATCCCAGCCGGTTGGCGCCGTGCACCGACACGCACGCGGCCTCGCCGACGGCAAGCAGGCCGGGGACGATGGTGTCGGGATTGCCGTCCTTCAGCGTCAGCACCTCGCCGTGATAGTTGGTGGGGATGCCGCCCATGTTGTAGTGCACCGTCGGCAGCACCGGGATCGGCTGCCGGCGCAGGTCGACGCCTGCGAAGATGCGCGCGCTCTCGGTGATGCCGGGCAGCCGCTCGTGCAGGATCTTGGGGTCCAGGTGGTCGAGATGCAGGTAGATGTGGTCCTTGTCGGGCCCCACCCCGCGCCCCTCGCGGATCTCGATGGTCATGGAGCGCGAGACGACGTCGCGCGAGGCCAGGTCCTTGGTGTGGGGCGCATAGCGCTCCATGAAGCGCTCGCCGGCCGCGTTGGTGAGATAGCCGCCCTCGCCGCGCGCTCCCTCCGTGATCAGCATGCCGGCACCGTAGATGCCGGTCGGGTGGAATTGCACGAACTCCATGTCCTGCAGCGGCAGGCCGGCGCGCAGCACCATGCCGTTGCCGTCGCCGGTCTGGGTATGCGCGCCCGTGCAGGTGAAGTAGACGCGGCCGTAGCCGCCGGTCGCCAGGATCGTCTTCTTGGCGCGAAAGCGGTGCAGTGAGCCGTCCTCGAGGCAGAGCGCGATGACTCCGCCGCATGCCCCATCCTGGTCCACGATGAGGTCGATGGCGAAGTACTCGATGAAGAACTGCGCCGAGTGGCGCAGCGACTGCCCGTAGAGGGTGTGCAGCATGGCGTGGCCGGTGCGGTCGGCGGCCGCGCAGGTACGCTGCGCAGGCGGGCCCTCGCCGTACTCGGTGGTCATGCCGCCGAACGGGCGCTGGTAGATCTGCCCCTCCTCGGTCCGGCTGAAGGGCACGCCGTAGTGCTCGAGCTCGTAGACCGCCTCGTTGGCGTTGCGGCACAGGTATTCGATGGCGTCCTGGTCGCCCAGCCAGTCGGCGCCCTTGACCGTGTCGTACATGTGCCAGCGCCAGTCGTCGTGGCCCATGTTTCCGAGCGCGGCGGCGATGCCGCCTTGCGCCGCAACCGTGTGCGAGCGCGTTGGGAACACCTTGGTGACGCATGCCGTCTTGAGGCCAGCCTCGGCGCAGCCGAGCGTGGCCCTCAGCCCCGAGCCTCCGGCACCCACCACGATCACATCGTAGATGTGCTCCGTTACGGGATAAGCCTTGCCGTTGACGGCAGGCTTGGCGACCCCGTTGCCCTTGTCGCGACCGTTCTCTTGCGCCATGCCCTCAGACTCCGAAGCTCAGCTTCAGCACCGCGAATGCCGCGGTCAGACCTACCGCCATCGCAAAGAAGGAGTTCAGCATCAGCAGCGCCACCCTGCGCCCCTCGGAATGCACGTAGTCCTCGATGATGGTCTGCATTCCTAGCCGCATATGGACGACGCCCGACAGCACCAGCAGCAGCAGCGGTATGGCGTTGTAGGGCTTCGCCAGCGTGCGCTTGACCGTGCCGTAGTCGGCGCCGATCAGACTGACGATCAGATAGATCAGGAACGACACCAGCACGACGTTGGCAACCGCCGTGACGCGCTGGCGCCAGAAATGATCCGCCCCCTCTTTCGCGGAGCCGAGCCCGCGCACTCTGGCGAGCGGCGTGCGATAGCCCATGTCAGAGCCCTCCCCGCAACGTCAGGCCGAAAGCCCACAGAGCCAGCGTCAGGGCGATCGAAGAGACGATGGTGAGCCACGACAGCACGTTGACCTGCCAGATCTGGAAGCCGCGGCCGGTATCCCAGATCAGGTGCCGGATGCCGCCCAGCATGTGATGGCACAGCGCCCAGGTGTAGCCGAACAGGATGAGCAGGCCGATCGGGTGACGAACGAGGCTGGCAAAGAGTTCGTACTCCCTCTCGCCCATCGCCGCGGCGATGAGCCAGGCCGCGAGCAGGAGCGTGCCGAAGTAGAGCGCCGAACCGGTGACGCGATGCAGGATCGACATCATCATGTTGATGTGGCGGCGATAGATGGAGAGATGGGGAGAGAGCGGACGCTCGATCGCCTGCCTGGCCTCGGCCATGGTGTCTCATCTCCCGCTAGCGGCGGCTGGGGTGCAGCGCGTCGTCGTGCTCATGCGGCTTTTAACGCTGTCCACCGGCGCCGACAATTGCGGGAATGTCTCAGGAGCGATGAGAGAGTCTCAAGCGTCGTTAGGTGTATTGTATACCAGAGACGCGATTGGTCGCTGAGGTGTCATTCCCGCAAGCGCGAAGCGCGCAAGCTGGAAACCAGAAACAGACTGCGGCGGTCGAGATCGTGGGTGGATGCCCGCTCTGCGCTTCACTTGGCGGGCATGACGGTGCCTACCTCAACGCGGCAGGATCAGCCACAGATCGAGGTCGAGGATGACGCCGTCGGCGTACTCGCCCTTGGCGTTGCGCAGGGGGAAGTCGGCGCACGTGCGGTTCTTGACGGCGGTGAGCCGGATGCGCAGCGCGCCGATGTCGCTGCGGCCTGCGATCTCGGCGGTCTCGAGCACCTCCGACCAGGCGTAGACCGTATCGCCGCCGAAGCAGGGCGCCACGTGCCGGCCGCCGTTGATGGCGGCGATGTGGAAGGCGTTGGCGAGGCCGTTGAACGACAGTGCGCGGGCGAGCGAGATGACGACGCCGCCGTAGACGAGCCGACGCTTGAACTGGCCCTGTGCCTGCTCATGCAGGTTGAAGTGCACTTTGGCCGTGTTCTGGTAGAGCCGAGTGGCGATCTGGTGCTCCGCCTCCTCCAGCGTCATGGCGTCGGCGTGGTCGATCTTCTCGCCCGCGGCGTAGTCGCTCCAGCGATACGGCGCGCCGGCCAGCGTGAAGTCGTAGCCGGCCAAGTCGAGCTTCGGCACCGCCATGCCCAGGCTGGCCGGATCGACGCGCTCTGCAAGCTTCGGCACCACCGGGGCGGGTGATGCCGCGCCGGTATCGCGCTTCCTCACCATCACCCAGCGCACGTACTCGAGTACCGTCTCGCCGCGCTGGTTGCGCCCTGTGGTGCGCACGTAGACCACGCCCGAGGCGCGGTTGGAGTTCTCGCGCAGTCCGATCACCTCGGAGGCGGCACTCAGCGTGTCGCCAGGATAGACCGGCGCCAGGAACCGGCACTCGGCATAGCCCAGGTTGGCGATGGCGTTGAGCGAGATGTCCGGCACGGTCTTGCCGAACACGGTGTGGAAGACCAGGAGGTCGTCGAGCGGCGCTTGCGGGTAGCCGATCGCCTTGGCGAACACCTCCGACGATTGCACGGCAAAGCGCGAACCATAGAGGCCCATGTAGAGTGCGGCATCGCCTACCGTGAGCATGCGAGGGGTGGCGTGTTGCAGCACCTGGCCGACCGAGAAGTCCTCGAAGTAGTTGCCGAGGTTGGTCTTGGTTTGGCTCATGGCGCCTTCATCCTCTCGATGGCCTCGGCGATGGCGACGGTGCGCTGCGCTATCTCGGCGTGCAGCAGCTCCACCATGCGGCCCTCGACCGTGATGACGCCCTTGCCCTTGCTCTCGGGCAGCGCGAAGGCGGCGATGATCTTGCGCGCGAACGCCACCTCCGCCTCGGGCGGAGCGAACACCTCGTTGGCGACCGCGACCTGGTCGGGATGGATCAGCGTCTTGCCGTCGAAGCCCAGCGCGCGGCCATGGACGCACTCGCGCTTGAAGCCGTCGGCGTCCTTGAAGTTGTTGTAGACGCCATCGAGCACCTCGAGGCCGTAGGCGCGCGCGGCCGTGACGGTGGCCGACAGCCAGTAGAGCGCCGGACGCCTGTTGGCCGACAGGTCGGCGCGCGTCTCTTTGACGAGGTCGTTCGTGCCCATGACGAAGCAGGCGAGCCGCGAA
>Ga0247822_10002469_pt1 | contig 11786 bp, 10 predicted proteins | sample 13C_Cellulose_Da_FD_192423 | JGI IMG/M metagenome (GOLD analysis project Ga0247822, IMG submission 192423) | Soil microbial communities from agricultural site in Penn Yan, New York, United States - 13C_Cellulose_Day30 | ecosystem: Environmental > Terrestrial > Soil > Agricultural land | place...
GCTTCGCCGCCCGCGGGTCGCGCGACTGTCCGAGCCAGAAGATCGCCTGCTGCCGCAGCTCCTTGTCCGGCTCGCGCTGCGCGATCTCCACCAGCTTGTCCATCGCCGCCGTGTCGTTGCGGCGCTGCGAGAGGACGAAGATCACCTGGTTGCGCAGCTCGCGGTCGTTGCCCGCCGTGTCGTAGATCTCGGCCAGGTCCTTCACCGCCACGCCGCTCTGCCCGGCCCAGAAGAGCGCCGACTTCCGCAGCTCGCCGTCGAGGCGGCGGTCCTTTGCCTGCTGCAGCAGCCAACGTCCGTTCTCCGGCGACTTCTGCTGTGACACCGAGAACAGCACCTTCTCGCGCAGTTCGTCCGAGCCGAGCGTCGGGAAGAGTTCGCGCAGGAACGCCAGGCTCTCCGGGTCGCGCCGCTGGCCGAGCCAGAAGATGGCGTCGGCGCGTGCCTTCTCCGGGACGTCTGTGCGTCGCACGTAGTCGCGCAGGATGCCCTGCGCACGGTCGGAGCGGATCTGCGAGATCGCGAACAGTGCCTGCTCCTGCAGCTCTTCGTCCGGCGAATCCTTGAGCAGGATCTGCTCCAGCACCTCGACCGCGCGCTCGCTGCGCGTCTGCGACAGCCAGAACACCGCCTGCTTGCGCGTCTCCGTGTCCGGGTCCGTCTTGGCCGTCTTCAGCAGGATGTCGACCGCTTCTTCCGTCCGCTTCTGCGACACGAGGAACACCGCCTGCCGCCGCAGCACCTCCGAGCACTTGTCGCGACGCTCGAGCACGCGCTTGAGGATCGGCATCGCCTGCTCGGAGTTCATCTGCATCAGCGCGTTGAGCGCCTCCAGCTTCTCCTCGCCGATCACGCCCTCGCACTCGGCGGGGATCTTGTCGCCACTCCGCATCTGGCGCGCGCTGCGCGCCATGTCGCGGGCCGCCTCGGCCATGCCGCGCTCGATCTCGGGGCGAGCCCGTCGCAGTTCCTCGGCGACCACCGGCATCGCGGCTGCGGCGGCCTCGAGCCCCACCTGTGCCGCCGACATCGCCATCTCCGAGATCGCCGCCGCCGCAGTGGCATCACCGCCGCGCGCCAGCAGCCCGTTGAGCCTGGTCAGCAGTGCCGCCGACTCGCCCGACTCATAGGTGGCAGACTTCGGGTACCGCACCTTCTGCTTCTCCAGCGCCGCCACCGCGAGCCGCAGGTCGCTCGTGCTCCGGAGACGCTGCAGCGCGAACGCCTGCCAGTAGAGCGCGTCGCCCGCGTACTTTGACGTTGGATAGCGCTCCTGCAGGCGCCCGAAGACCTCCGCGGCCTGGCTCCAGTCCTCCTCGGAGATGGCGATCCGTCCGCGGCGCCAGAGCGTGTCGGCCGTGTCGCGCGGCGCCCAGGACGAGACCGGGACACGCGCGCCGTCGACGATGTCGTACGGTGCGACTGCCGACGGACCGGCCATCGCCGGTGCCGCAAGCGCGCCCGCGCCGGCAGCGGTGAACAAGGCAAGGATCGTGAGCTTCATCTGGTGTTTCCTCAGGTTCCGGCTGCGTTCGAGCGCAGCCGCGTCAGGAGCTGGGTCCGCTGGAGCGTACGGTCGATCAGGTCGCGCTCATCCACTGGCGTGCCGGAGCGCTGCACGAGTTGCACGAGCAGGGTCTCGAGGTCTTCGAGCAGCCGGCGTCGCACGGGATCCGCGCCGGCGGGTGAATCGAGCAGCAGGCGCGTGTTGCCGAGCATCTCGCGCGCCCAGCGCGAGGTCAGCGAGTCGAGCATCGCGTCGCGCGGCGCCGTCGTGACGACCGAGATCAGCGCCTCAGCGCGTGCGAGATGCCGCTCGGAGGCCACCCGGTACGGCGTCGCGTTGGCGTCGGCGGCACCGTTGGCGACCGATGCCGGGCCGCTGGTGGCGACGCGGTTCGGGCTCTCGCTCCGCGGCGCCTCGCCGCGCGCGGCGAGCGAGCGTGGCGCGACCGGGATGTCATTGCTGGTCGCGGCCGGCACGACGCGTTGTGCCACCGCCGGTGAGTCCGCCCCTACTGCACCGGGAGTCGAATCGGCAGGGCGTTCGCGGATGGCATCCGGCTCGGGAGCCACCGCGACCGTGGGAGCCACGGTCGGCTCCAGCGATTCGCGCTGTAGCGCATAGCGGCCGATCCCCACGCCCAGCAGCAGCGTCGCGGCCATGCCGATCCAGGGCGCGTACCGCAAGCGCCGCGGGGCGATGGCCGCCGAGCGCCGCTCCGCCCGCGCACGTTCGATTGCGAACCACATCTCGTCCGCCGGCGTCGCCGAGGGCGGCGCGTTGTACAGCGCCTTGGCCTCGCGCTGCAGGAACTCCTCGAACTTCTCGTCGCTCATGACGCCCACTCCCCGGCGAACTCCGCCAGTTCCGTGCGCAGCCGGGCGCGGGCCCGGAACAACTGCGCCTTTGAAGTGCCCGGCTGGATTCCCAGCGCAAGCCCGATCTCCTCGTGCGTGTAGCCTTCCACGTCGTGCAGCACGAACACCGTCCTGTAGCCGGTCGGCAGTCCATCGATCGCGCGGCGCAGTCGCACCTTCAGGTCCGGCTCCGCCTCTCGCTTCGTGATCGCCACCTCAGGCAGCTCGTCTCCGCCCATCTCGCGGCCGTGAATGCGCTTCACCTTCTTGAGACCGTTCAGGCACACGCTCACCGCGATGCTGTGCAGCCAGGTCGAGAGCGAGCTCTGGCCGCGGAAATCGCCAAGCCGTTCGAAGGCCCGGATGAACGTGTCCTGCGTGAAGTCCCTGGCCAGCGTCTCGTCGCCCGCCATCCGCCATGCCAGCCGGTAGACCCGGTCGACATGCGCGTCGTAGAGCATCCGCTCTGCGCGCGCGTCGCCCTGCAGTACCGCGGCGATGATCTCGGAGTCGGCCAAGGCGGAGCGATCGTTGGGTGGAGTCGCGTCAGTCACTTCGTGAACGTCCCAGAGACAAGGGCAGCCTGAGAAGGGTTGCGTGGCCCCGAAAGTATGGCGCGGGAGGGGCAGCGTCGGCCGCACGGAAAAAGGGCGCACCGCCCGTCTTGGCAGTACGCCCCCTTCATCCGCCGGTTACACGTGTAACCTCTCCCTTAAGCGACCCTCCAGGTTGGCGATCCACGCGGCCACCGCCCCCCTCAGAGCGCTCGCCCCTTCAGGCGCATCAAGAGTGCGCGGATCCTCGCCGGCGTGTTCGCCAGGCTCGGCTCGATCTCGAGCGTCCGCACTTCCATGTACCGGTTCGTGAGCGGAAAGAACGGCGGCCGGCGATCCGTCGCCTGGCAGCGGTCCGGCGTGCCGAGGTACCGGTAGCCCGAGTTCGAGGTCGAGTTCGCGTACAGACCGCTGAACCGCCGCATCGCGGCCCCGCCGGTCAGCGCGAAGCATCCTCCGTTCGTCAACGTCGAGAGACCGCCATCGTCCGGACACGGCAGCTGCGCGGACCCCGCGCCCATCGTGTCGTCGGCGTTCTCGGCGCCGACGGTGCCCGTGAGGCTCATCAGGTGCGCCTGGATCGTGAAGCGGCTCTCGCCACCCAGAGCCGCGGTGACGTTCCCGCCGAGAGCCAAACCCAGGAGCGTGGGGTCACCGACTCGCCGCACGCGTGACGTCAGCCCCTCCACTACCAGCACGTCGCCAACCGCAACGACGCCGAGTTGGTCCGCGCAGGCTGCCACATCGGGGCCATTGGGGTCGTTCCGCAACTGCAGCCGGTCGACGATCGACACGCGGCCGGCCACGCGAAGCGTGACGTTGCCGCTCGCTACGCCGCTTACGAACAACGGCCCGGACGAGCTCACCACCCGCCGCGACGCCGGATTCAGCACCGGCGAGAGCGGCCAGAGATACGCGAGTTCCCCTGCCTGCCTCACCGTGGAAGGGATGCTCGCGGATGTGCCGCCGAACGTCCTCCAGCTCCCGAGGTCGCGCGCGCCGCTGCACGTCCATGGGGACGGATCGTCGTACTCGGGGAACGTGCAGGTGCGCACGCGCCAAGTGAATGTGGTGTCCGAACCTCCGTAACCGTTGGAGGAGCCGGCCGGCCATCCGCCGGGCGGAGGCGATGCACCGAACGGAATCACGTCGGCATTGGTGCCGGTCACGACGCCCGCCGCGTTCGTCAGGCGCTCGGCCGGCATCAGGTAGGGACTCCCGGCGGGAAAGCAGCGCGCCGTCGGCAGCGAGAGGATCTCCTCCACGGCCTCATAGGAGTAGTCGTCCAATCGATTCATCATGCCGCCGTTCACTACGGGGTACCGCCCGGGACCGCCGGCCGTGAGCACATCTCGCACGTAGTCGGCACGGTGCGTCGACACCGGGAAGAAGTGCCATCGTCCGCCCGTCCGGTAGAACGCGCCGCACTGGTTCTGGATGATGGGATCGTCCCATCGGTGGTATCGGCTCGCGTAGCCGCCGAGGAACGGCTGCGTCACCGTCGGCGACGCGCGCAGTCGCATGGTGTCGACGCCCGCCGCGGACGCGAGGTCGAACACCCGCACGAATCCCTCATGTTCCTCGAGCAGGCCGTCACCGTCCGCGTCGACGGTGACGAACTCGAGACGCGAACCCCGCCCGCCCCCGCTCACCGGCGCGAACCCGAGGTTCGCCGCGGTGGCGAGCGTGTGCATCCAGGCGAACGTCGAGTCGGCCGGGTATCGCACGGGCGGCACGCCGACGAGGCTGTCGATGTCATACGTGCCGACGCCGCTGAATCCCGCCACGGCGCTCACTGTATCACGGTAGTAGTTCCCGGTCACGGATCCGCGCCAGGTCTCATTGGTGTGCACCCGGCCGGTCACGACGCCGGGCCCGTGCGCCGTGCCCGACGGGAACGAATCGGCGAAGATCGCGTATCGCGAGAAGCTCTCCCGACGCAGGTCCGTACGGCGCACGTGCCGCGTGCCGTTCGCGTCGTAGGCCACCGCCAGCAGCGTCACGTGCGGGAGGAAGACCCCTGTCGTGTCACCGGTCACCGCCGCGAACACGTTGACGCGCGCGCGGGGGAGCTCGGTGCCGGCCGCGTCCGTGACGGCATAGCCCGCGAGCAGCTGTCGCATGCCCGTGTCCGGGATCGCGAGCGACAGGTCGCGCGCCAGTCGAGAGCGCGCGATCTCGGTCGCACTCTCGGCGGCAAGACGGAACTCCCGCTCCCGATCGTAGAATCGCGAGAGCAGCCCGGCGCTCGACGACATGAAGATCGCCGCGACCGCGAGTCCCGCTACGGCAAGGGTCATCAGCAACACGAGGATCAGCGCCGATCCGCGGCGCGCACGTAGCATCAAGGCAGCGTACCAGTATCGGAGGCCCGCGCCGACGCGGTACCCGCGCAGTCCACCGCGCGGACGCCATACGTGTAGCTGCCGCTCCCTGAAGGGCTCCCATGCGTCCACAGGTAAGTCGTGCTCCCCCTCGCGGGCAGCGTGGCCAGCGTCTCCCAAGGAGCCGCCCCAGCCGTCGGCCGTCGTTCGATCACGTAGTAGCGGACGTCGTCGGCTCCGGCCCCGTCATCGGTCGAGCGAAGCCAGCGCACTTCCACGCGATAAGGCCCTGAGCTGGACTGCACCACGATGTAGGCGCTTCCTGGCGCGACCGGCGCCGACCCGCACCCCGCCGTGAGTCTCCCCGCGGCGTTCGGCACTACCGTCGTCCACGACACGGTGCGCAGCGTCTCCTTCCCCGTCGTCCGTTCGCGGTAGAACCCGGTTGCCCGGAGTCCGACGCTCCGGATGGAATCGATCGCCGTGGAATCCCAATAGAGCGGCAGCCGCGACCCCGCGATGCGCGTCAGCACGCCGCCCACCGGCCGGAAATAACTGAAGAAGGCCGAGTCGGCCGGCACCTGCAGCGCTCGCACCACCTGCACGGAGTCGCGCGCGTTGACGCGGCGGTAGAGGACGTAGAGGTCGCTGCGGCCGCTGATGGTGTCGGGTCGCAGGAAGTAGCTGATCGTCTCGTGGCGGCTGATCTCTCCCGAGCGATCGAGGTAGTCCGCCGCGGGGTACACACGCCCGGTGATCGGCAGCGCCGTGGCCGCGGCGAGTCGCCACGAGTCGGTGAGCGTCGTCGCGGCGCCCTGCTGCAGGTCGAGCGCGCCCGGGTCCGCGGTATCGGCTGCCGTGAGGTTGGCGTTGAACGAGATGGCGAGCGGCCCCGCCTGCACGAGGAGCGGCTGCCCGTCGACGGCGCTCGCCAGCCGCAGGTCGCGGTCGATGGCTCGCTGCGCGTAGCGCGCCACCTGGTCCGCATCGAGACGGCCGGCGCTCGCACCCAGCGCCCGTGTCTGCGCGCGCACGAACGGCAGCGTGATCGCGAACACCGCGAGCGTCAACGTCATGGCGACGAGGATCTCGACGAGGGTGAAGCCGCGCCGCACGCGACTCGCGTCCCGTTCCTGCCTCACGGATTCGCCGCGATCAGCACTGTCTTCGCCACCGGCGCCGTCAGCTCGGCCGCCGTGACCGTGACGGTGACGGTCACGAAGTCCGTGGTGTCGCTCACCGTGCGTACGGCTCGCGTCGTCCGGGTGTACCCGTCGCTGCCGACCATCGACGGATTCGCCGTCGCATCCGCCGACGTCTCGACGTCGGCATCGTAGCTCGCGACGATCGTCGCGTAGTCGGCGTGGCCCTTGATCATCTCCACACGGGCGGCCGCGAGGTCGCTCGCCAGCGCGAGGGTCGCCGCATTCCGCGATGCGCGCGTGAACGCCTGCCCGAACCGCGCCATGCTCAGCATGACGCCCGAGAGGATCACGATCGCGAACAGCACTTCGATGATCGTCATGCCGGCCCGCCGGCGCATCCGCCCGGGCCGCCCCGGGTACGCGCGCGACCGCGCGCGGGACGGTGCGTTGGAACGAAAGGGTGGCATGGCGCGAATACTATGAAGGTCCACCAACGAAGGTCAGCAGAACTAGGACGCCGACTGTTGCGGCCATGTCACACTGTGACAAATTGTGCCTTGATGGCGTCCGTCATCCGAGGGCTCCGGCCCGTGAGTCACCACTCCCCCACCGACCACCAACCGCCCGTGGCCTCGATCGCAACGATGTTGCCTGACGCGCGGGCGCTGGAGCGCGTGAACGCCGCCGTGGCGGGAGAACACACGGTCATCCACTGCACCGGATGGGAGGAGTTCGAGACCGCCTGCCAGGACGAGTCGGTCTCGCTCGCCATCGTCGACCTCTTCGCCGACGGGCAGAGCCACTTCGACATCATCCGCCGCCTCAAGATGCGCGCCGAACGCCTGACGCTCGTCGCCTACGTCACCGTCACCGCCGAACGCGCGCGCGACCTCTTCGACGCCGGTCGTGCGGGAATCGACGGGCTGCTCATCAAGGGGCAGGACGACACGCCCGCCGCCTTCCGCGCCGTGCTCGAGCGCGCCGAGGCGCGCGGCGTGGCGCGCCTGCTTCGCGCGCGACTCGCCAACACCACGCCGGTCGTGCGCGATGCCGTGATGGTCGCCGTCACCCGCGCGCACCTGCGCCTCACGTCGCACCGGCTCGCCGAGATCTGCGGCGTCTCCAAGCGCGCGCTCCTGGCCGCGCTCGAGGAGGCGGGGTACCCGCCGCCGCAGAAACTGATCGCGTGGGGTCGCCTGATCGTCGCTGCCCAGATGCTCGAGGACGAGAAGCGCACCGCCGACGGCGTGGCGCGCATGCTCGACTTCCCATCGGGTTCGGCGTTCCGGAACACCTGCCAGCGCTACGTCGGCGCGACCCCGCAGGAGATCCGCGCCAAGGGCGGCGCGGCGTGGGTGGTGGAACGTTTCCTCGAGTCCGCCGGCGCCTGAAGTCAGTTGTTCCGCTGGCGCCAGCTCCCGGCCGCGTTGCTCCAGAACCCGGTGCGCGCGGTCGCGCCTGCCACGGTCATCGCCCGCAGGTCCGTGGCCTGCCGCGCGGCCGACCCGACATAGACCACCACATCGCCCGAGAGCGACCCGTTGGGCAGGATGCGCAGCGCCAGCTGCAGCGGATTCCCCGTCTCCACGACGCCCGGCCCCGTGAGGTACGCCGCCGTCGCGCCGTCGATGGTGGACGTCGGAGCCTGGAACTCCGCCCCGTCGAACAGCGGGCGGTAGCGCACCGAGTCGCTCGCGTCCATGACGCCGTTGCCGTTGTAGTCCATCAGCACACGCACGCGCTGGGCATTGGCGTCGAACATCAGCTGCACGGTCACGTTCCGCGTGATCGCCGCCTGCTGCGCGCCGATGATGACGTTCTGCAGGAACCGGATGTTCGAGTCCATGCGGTAGCCTCGATAATCCACGCGGGAGACCGCGAACCCGGCGATGATCCCGATCAGCGTGATCACCATCAGGATCTCGATCAGCGTGAAGGCGGTCCTCGAGCGGCCGCGCATCAGACGGCGTCGGGCGGGTTCGCAGGAAGAGGGCACCCGGCGAAGCTAACGGCCCGGTGGCCCCACCGCCTCCCGGTGCGTACGATTCGCGCATGCTGATCGTCGGCCTCACCGGGAACATCGCCTCTGGAAAGTCCGCGGTCGCGGCACAGCTCGCGTCACTCGGCGCGCTCATCATCGACGCCGACATCCTGGCGCGGGAGGCCGTCGAGCCGGGCCGCCCCGCCCTCGCCGCGATCGAGACGCGCTGGGGCCGCGGCGTCCTGCGGCGCGACGGCTCGCTCGACCGCGCGGCGCTGCGACGCATCGTCTTCGCCGACCCCGCCGAGCGCGCCGCGCTCGATGCGATCGTGCACCCCGCCGTGGCGCGATTGCGTCATGCCGCGGTCGAGACCGCGCGCCGCCGCGGCGAGCCGCTCGTCGTCTGCGACATCCCCCTCCTGTTCGAGGCCGGCCTCGAGGGCACCGTCGACCGCATCGTGCTCGTCGACGCGCCGGCCGAGGTGAGGCGCGACCGCATCGTCCGCGACCGCGGACTCTCGCCGGAAGAGGCGGACGCGATGATCGCCGCCCAGATGCCGTCCGAAGCGAAGCGCGCCCGCGCCCATTACGTCATCGACAACGACGGGGCGCTCGAGGAGCTCGAGGCGCGCGTCGACGCGCTCTGGGAGTGGATGCAACAGGAAGCGTCCGCATCGTCGGCTTGACCCTCGGTACCGAGAGGGATAGCCTTCGCTCGTTCGTCATCGCCAGCCATTCCCTTCGCACACGTACATCGAAAAACGGAGCCGCGCGTGTCGTCGATCCCGCAGGACCTGCTCTATTCCGCCGACCACGAATACGTGAAGAAGACCGCCGACCCATCGGTCGTGCTCGTCGGCATCACCGACTACGCGCAGGGCGAGCTGGGCGACATCGTCTACCTCGAGATGCCCGCCAAGGGCCGCAAGCTCACGTCGAACGAGGTGTTTGGCACGATCGAGGCGGTGAAGGCCGTCTCGGAGCTCTTCTCGCCGCTCGCCGGCGAGGTCCTCGAGATCAACCCGAAGCTCGATGGGGAGCCGGCGCTCGTGAACACGGATCCCTACGGCGATGGCTGGATGGTGAAGCTCAAGATCGCGCCGGACGCGCTGGCCGGGCTGATGGACGCCGCGGCGTACGGTAAGCACGTCGGGCAGTAGGTCTTGGTGTTGAACGACCAAGGCTCCCGGGCAAGATGATTGCCCGGGAGCCTTGTTCGTCTGGCTCTTCGGGGAAAAGTGTGGGCGCATTTGTAGGGGATTTCAGGGTCCGGCGCGGCTGTCGGCCGGCAGTCCCTTGCTCACGATCGCCTCGAACGGGCGCGCCGCCTCGGTCCGCCTGTCGCCGCACTTCCGCACGGCGCTGATCGCGACCAGGACCTGGGCGCCGGCGCGTCGTGCGCCCGTCGGTGTCGCTCAGCGGGCCCGTCCCCGGATGCGCATCGAGGAACGACCGCACCCCAGTTGATCACCTGCTTCTGCTTCGTGTCGATCTGAACCTCCCTCTAAATGGATGTGAGTGGACGCACTGGCCCCCCGGGGGGAACCCGCCCGCGTGCGTCCGTCACGGGCGGCCGTACTGCGCTGATTGCTGATGTCGGTCGGGTGAACGGGGATGTCGGTCGGGTGAACGGGGATGTTGGTCGGGTGAACGGGGATGTCGGTCGGGTGATCGCAGGCGGCGGAACGTCACACGTCGCTGTCGGTCTGCTGATCGTGGTCGGCAGCGTGTCACTCGCGGCTGGCGGGTCGCTGATCGCGGTCGGCAGCTTGTCACTCGCGGTCGGCAGCTTGTCAGTCGCGGTCGGCAGCGCGTCAGTCGCGGTCGGCGACTTGTCGCTCGCGGTCGGCAGCGTGTTACTCGCGGTCGGCGGTCCGCAGATTGCGGCCGGCGGGCGGGTGATTGCGACCGGCAGCCGGGTGATTGCAGTCGGCAGCCGGGTGACTGCGGCCGGCGGTCCGACGATCGCGGGCGGCAGCGAATTACTTGCGCGCGGCAGCCTGTGAGTTGGGTCTGTCAGTTTTTTCACGCGACTGGCGGCTAGGAACTCGACACTTGCCGCCTGCGGCTTCGGATCGACCGGCGGATACTCACGCCTCGCGGCTCGACACTTCTACTGATATATGCCTGAAAAAGGGCCGATTCGCCGAAAATGCCGACTACCGTGCGGCTGGGGGTGCGGGAACTTCAGCCGCCGTCATCCACATCCCGCAAGCCGCAGTTTCCCTCTGACAGCAACCGCCTGATCCCCACAGTTTCCACCCCAATTCACCCACACGATTCCCCGAAGAGCCGTTCGTCTTAACGACAGGCAACAGGAGCCGCCGAGGACACCGAGGACCACAGAGGAAACAACAGAATCCAAAAGGGGCTCCCGGCAAGATCTCGACCGGGAGCCCCCTTCAAAAAGCGGTGGTACTTCTCTGTGGCCCTCCTGTTGCCTGTCGTAAGACAACCCCGGGCACGAATCTCCCGCCCGGGATCAGGCCGAAGCGTACTCCTCGATCGGCGGGCACGAGCACACCAGGTTCCGGTCCCCGTACGCGCTCTCGACGCGACCGACCGCGGGCCAGAACTTCCGCGCCCGCACCCACTCCAACGGGAACGCCGCTCTCTCGCGCGAGTAGCCGCGGCTCCACGCGTCGCTCACCACCTCTTCCAGCGTGTGCGGCGCGTGGTGCAGCGGGTTGTCCTCCTTCCCCAGCACCCCGCTCTCCACGTCCGCGATCTCACCGCGGATCGCGATCAGCGCCTCGCAGAACCGGTCGAGCTCCGCCTTCGGCTCCGACTCCGTCGGCTCGATCATCAGCGTGCCCGCCACCGGGAAGCTCACCGTCGGCGCATGGAAGCCGTAGTCCATCAGGCGCTTCGCGATGTCCTCCACTTCCACGCCCGACGACACCTTGAGCGGCCGCGTGTCGATGATGCACTCGTGCGCGACGCGCCCGTTCTTGCCCTTGTACAGCACGTCGTAGTGCCCGCGCAGCTGGTGCGCCACGTAGTTCGCGCTCAGGATCGCGATCTTCGTCGCGTACAGGAGCCCGTCCGCGCCCATCATGTCGATGTACATCATCGAGATCGGCAGGATGCTCGCGCTGCCCCACGGCGCCGAGGAGATCGCGCCGATGGCCTGCTCACCACCAGCCTTCACCACCGGGTTTCCAGGCAGGAACGGCGCGAGGTGCGCCGCGACGCCGATCGGGCCCATGCCCGGGCCACCGCCGCCGTGCGGGATGCAGAACGTCTTGTGCAGGTTCAGGTGGCAGACGTCGCCGCCGATGTCGCCCGGCCGGCAGAGACCCACCATCGCGTTCATGTTGGCGCCGTCGAGGTACACCTGGCCGCCGTGCTCGTGCACGATCGCGCAGATGTCCTTGATGCTCTCCTCGAACACGCCGTGCGTGCTCGGGTAGGTCACCAT
>Ga0247822_10002470_pt1 | contig 11785 bp, 10 predicted proteins | sample 13C_Cellulose_Da_FD_192423 | JGI IMG/M metagenome (GOLD analysis project Ga0247822, IMG submission 192423) | Soil microbial communities from agricultural site in Penn Yan, New York, United States - 13C_Cellulose_Day30 | ecosystem: Environmental > Terrestrial > Soil > Agricultural land | place...
TCCCACGGCCGCCACCCGGGCGGAGCAGGCGGCGCGGATGCGCTGGGCGAGGTCGTCGTCGGTCAGCACGGTGGATCGCGTCACGGCGCCAGCTCCTTCCGGAGGTCGGCCAGGCCCCGGCGGACCCGGCTGCGGACGGTTCCCGCGGAGCAGCCGAGGAGGCGGGCGATCTCCTCCTGGCTGAGGTCCTCGTAGAACCGCAGCACGAGCACGGTGGCCCGCTCGGGCTTCAGTCGACCGAGCGCGTCCCACGTCTCGTCGAGCTCCCCGGGCGCCACGGCGTCGACGACCGGCAGCCGGTCCAGCCGGTCGCGCTCCATCGCGGCGCGGGACCGCCAGGTCGAGGCGAGGCGGACCACGGCGGTGCGGACGAAGCCCGGTGGGTTGTCGACGTCCTCGAAGTGGCGGTGCAGGCGCAGGAACGCCTCCTGCACCAGCTCCTCCGCGACGGCGTCGGACCGGACCAGCAGCGTGGCGAGCCGCAGCACGGCCGCCCGCTCGGACCGGTAGACCGCGTCGAACCCGGCCACCGGCGACGACGGGGTCGGCGCCGGTGCCTGCTGCCGGGTGGTCTCGGGTCCGCCGCTCACCCCCGTACGACCAGCGGCGCGTCCGAAACGTGCCCACGAACCCGCGCCATCGACCCGACGCTAGGCCCGGCGCCGAGGCAGCCGTCTGCGCCCACCGCGACGTGCGGGACGCGTCCGAGCCGTCGAGGCGGGGTGACCAGGAGGTCGACGCCTGGTTCACACAGCGTTGACACCCACGTGACATGCGGATGGGTCCGCGCGCGGGTGCTCTGTGTAGGTTCCCCTCCCGACGGAACGCCGGATGGGGTGCGCACCGCGGGCCCCAGTCCCCTCCGTCAGTCCTTGATCCTGCCCGTCCCGACGGGCGACGACTCCCCAGGAGCCAACGTGCATCGCACCTCGTCCCGCAGCCTCAAGCTGCTCAGCCTGGCCCTCGTGGCCGTCCTCACCCTCGTGGCCGCCGGCTGCGGCGGCGACGACGACGCGACGACCTCCACCACCAAGGCCGGCGGCAGCGGCGACAGCGGCGTGACCAAGGCCGCGTGGATCTACGTCGGCCCCACCAACGACGGCGGCTGGACCCAGGCCCACGACGCCGGGCGCAAGATGGTCGAGGAGGAGCTCGGCGACAAGGTCGAGACCACCTACAAGGAGAGCGTGCCGGAGGGCCCCGAGGCCAAGCAGGTCATCGAGGACCTCATCAAGGACGGCAACCAGATCATCTTCGCCACCTCCTTCGGCTTCGGTGACGCCGTGAAGGAGCTCGCCGCCAAGTACCCGGACGTCAAGTTCGAGCACGCCACGGGCGCCGAGACCGCCGAGAACCTCGCCACCTACTACGGCGCCTCCGAGGACACGATCTACCTCACCGGCATCGCCGCCGGCGCCGCCATCCCCGACGGCGGCCAGATCGGCTTCGTCGCCCCGTTCCCGATCCCCGAGGTGATCCGCCACATCAACGCCTTCGAGCTGGGCGTGCAGTCGGTCAACCCCGACGCCACCACCAAGGTCGTGTGGACCAACACCTGGTTCGACCCCGAGGACGAGCGCAAGGCCGCCGACAGCCTCATCGCCGACGGCGTCGACGCCATCGCCTCCGGCCAGGACTCGCCCGCCTCGGGTGAGGCCGCCCTCGCCAAGGGCCTGCCGTTCGTGGGCTACGACTCGGACCAGAGCGAGAACCTGGCCGACGTGTGGCTGACCGCCTCGCTCTACGACTGGGGCCCGTACTACAAGCAGCGCATCGAGGCCGTGGCCGACGGCTCCTGGAAGACCGGCGAGTACTACGGCGGCATCGACGACGGCTTCGTCCACCTCGCCCCGTTCGGCGAGCTGGTGAGCGAGGAGACCCAGGCCACCATCGAGGAGAAGCAGGCGGCCATCGCCGACGGCTCCTTCGAGGTCTTCACCGGTCCGATCGAGGACCAGGACGGCGAGGTCAAGATCCCCGAGGGCGAGACGGCCACGCTGCCCGAGCTCCTCGCCATGGACTGGTTCGTCAAGGGCGTCGAGGGCAACCCGGCCGGCTGATCGAGCCACAGGTCCGAGCGCGTGCCTGAGACGGCATCCGTCGTCGCGAGTGCCGGGGGGCGACCCCCGGCACTCGCCGCGCGCCACATCACCAAGCGCTTCCCCGGCGGCGTCGTCGCCAACGAGGCGGTCGACCTCGACGTCGCCGCCGGCGAGATCCACGCCCTGCTCGGCGAGAACGGCGCCGGCAAGTCGACCCTCTCCAACTGCTTCACCGGCCTGTACCGACCGGACGAGGGCACCATCGCCCTCGACGGGGTGCCGGTCGAGTTCCACTCCCCGCGCGATGCCATCGAAGCCGGCATCGGCATGGTCCACCAGCACTTCCGCCTGGTCGAGCCGTTCACCGTGGCCGAGAACGTCCTGCTGGGCGACCACGGCCGGGTGCGCCGCTCCGAGGCCGAGGCCCGCGTCGCCGAGCTGGGCGAGCGCTACGGCCTCGAGGTCGACCCGTCGGCCCGCGTCTGGCAGCTGTCGGTGGGCCAGCAGCAGCGCGTCGAGATCATCAAGGCGCTGTCCCGCGAGGCCCGCCTGCTGATCCTCGACGAGCCCACCGCGGTGCTCACCCCGCAGGAGTCCGAGTCCCTGTTCGAGGTCCTGCGGCGCATGACCGCCGAGGGCCGCTCGGTCATCTTCATCTCCCACAAGCTCGACGAGGTCCGCGCCGTCGCCGACCGGGTGACGGTGCTGCGCGACGGCCGGTCCGAGGGGACCCACCCCGTCGCCGGCACGGCCAGCCGCGACCTCGCCCGCCTCATGGTCGGCCGCGACATCGACCTCGGTTCGGGCCCGGTCGCCCGCAACGAGCAGCCGGCGGACGACGTCGTGCTCCGCGTCGAGGACCTCCGCGCCGACGGCGACCGCGGCCAGGCCGCGCTCGACGGGATCAGCCTCACCGTCCACGCCAACGAGGTCCTCGGGGTGTGCGGCGTGTCCGGCAACGGGCAGCGCGAGCTCGCCGAGGTGATCGCCGGCATGCGCGCCCGCACCGGCGGCACCGTCGAGGTCGCCGGCACGACGCTCACCGGCGCAGACCCCCGCAAGGCGGTGGCCGCGGGCCTCGCCCACGTGCCCGAGGACCGGCTCCACACCGGCCTCTCGCCGTCGCTGTCCATCGAGGACAACCTGGCCCTCACCGCCTACCGGCGTCCGCCGCTCAGCTCGGGCCCGTTCCTGCGACGGTCCCGGTTCCGGGCCCGCGCCGTCGACCTCATGGAGCGCTACGACGTGCGGGCGCCCGGCCCCACGACCCCGACCCGGGTGCTGTCGGGCGGCAACGTGCAGAAGGTCCTGCTCGCACGCGAGTTCTCGTCGGACCCGAAGGTGCTGGTGGCGGCCTCCCCCACCCGCGGCCTCGACGTGGGCGCGATCGAGACGGTGCGCACCCTGCTGGCCGAGGCCGCCGACCGAGGCGTCGGCGTGCTGCTGCTGAGCGAGGACCTCGACGAGATCCTCAGCCTCTCGGACCGCATCGCGGTGATCTACGAGGGCCGCATCCTGGCCGTGGTCGACCGAGCCGACGCCGACGTCGAGGAGCTCGGGCTCCTCATGGGCGGCGACACCAGCCACCTGGACGGAGCCTCCGCGTGATCCGCCTCGAACGCCGCGTCGACCAGCCCGCCTGGCTGAAGGTCGCCGTCCCCGCCGGCTCGGTCCTGGCCGCCCTCCTCGCCGGCGCGGTGATGCTGTCGCTCACCGGCCACGACGCCCTCGACACCTACCAGCGGATCCTCGAGCGCGGCTTCACGTCCCAGGGTGCGTTCACCGCCACGCTGACGGCCGCGACCCCGCTGCTGTTCACCGGCCTGTGCGCCGCCGTGGCCTTCCGGATGCGGATCTTCAACATCGGCGGCGAGGGCCAGCTCATCATGGGCGCCGTCGGCGCCTCCGCCGCCGGCCTGGCCCTGGGCGACGGTCCCCTCTTCATCACCGTCGTCGGCATGGTGGTCGCCGGTGCGGCGTGCGGTGCGGTCTGGGCGGCGATCGCCGGCGCCCTGCGCGCCTGGGCCAACACCAACGAGATCATCACCACGCTGATGCTGAACTACGTGGCCGCCAACCTCGCCACGTACCTCGTCTTCGGTTCGAAGAGCTACTGGCGCAAGCTCGACGGCACCGGGGCGATGTTCCCGCAGGGCAAGCCGCTCGTCGAGGGCGCGCACTGGCCGTCGGTGGACTTCGGCAACTTCACGGTCGGCTTCGGGTTCTTCCTGGGCACGGCCATCGCGATCGGCCTGTTCGTCCTGTTCCGCAGCACCCGCTTCGGCTTCCAGGTGAAGGTCATCGGCGACGAGCCCCGCGCCGCCCGGTATGCCGGCATGCACACCAAGCGCACGATCTTCGGCCTCATGGCCCTGTCCGGTGCGATCGCCGGCATCGGCGGCGCGAGCGACGTGGGCGACACCCGGTACGTGCTGGATCCGAAGGCGCTCCAGCAGGCGGGCTACGGCTACGCCGGCATCGTCGTGGCCGCCCTCGCCCGCCTGAACCCGATCGCCGTCGTCTTCGTCGCCATCCTCATGGGCGGCCTGGCCAACGCGGGCCGGGCGCTCCAGGGGCCGGACTTCCCCGCCGGCCTGGTCGGCACGCTCCAGGGCCTGCTCCTCGTCTTCACCCTCGCCGGCGAGCTGTTCGCCCGCTACCGGGTGCGCCGGGTGGTCACCGAGTACGCCGATCCGGCGGAGCCCATCGAGCCCGCCCCGGCGGTGACCGCGTGATCGCCGCCTTCGTGTGGCTCACCGGCCTGCTCGCCCAGGTCACGCCCGAGGCCGCCGGGCCCGTCGAGTCGCTCGCGCCCGGCCACGGCGTGAACGACAACCTGTTCGTGGTCATCGCCATCTCGGCGATCTTCTACGGCACGCCCCTCCTCCTCGCGGCGCTCGGCGAGATGCTCACCGAGCGCTCCGGCGTCTTGAACCTCGGCGTCGAGGGGATGATGCTCATGGGCGCCGTCGCCGCGGCGTGGACCTCGATCCACGGGAGCGGACCGGGCTGGCTGATCGTCCTCGAGGCCCTGCTCGCGGCCATGGTGGTCGGCGGCCTCACCGCGCTGCTGCACGCCGTGCTCGTGATCACGTTCCGCGTCGAGCAGATCGTGTCGGGCCTCGCCATCACGATCCTCGCCGGCGCCGCCGGCCTGTCGTCGTACCTGGCCAGCACCTGGGAGCTGGCGTCGGGGCCGGTGCCGCACCGGCTCGACCTGCTCGACGTCGGCGGCCTGGCCGACACCCCGGTCGTCGGCCCGCTGCTGTTCCACCAGAACGTGCTCACCTACTTCTCGTGGGTCCTGGTGGGCGCGCTGTGGTGGTACCTGTTCCGCACCCGTCCCGGCCTGCACCTGCGGGCGGTCGGCGAGTCACCGGCCACGGCCGATGCCATGGGCATCGATGTGAACCGCTACCGCTACGTGCACACCGTGGTCGGCGGGACCCTCGCCGGGCTCGGCGGCGCCTTCTTCCCGCTGGCGATCATCCCGCTGTGGTCCGACGGCGTCACCGGCGGGCGGGGCTGGATCGCCCTCGCTCTGGTGATCTTCGGCTTCTGGCGGCCCGAGCTGATCCTGGTGGGGGCCTACCTGTTCGGTGCCTTCTCGAGCCTCAGCCTCACCCTGCAGGCCCGCAACGTGGAGGTGTCGACGCAGCTGCTCGACTCGCTCCCCTACCTGATGACGATCATCGTGCTCGTGTTCGTGTCGACGGGCTGGGCCCGCCGGCGCGTCGGCGCCCCGGCGGCGCTCGGCACCGCCTACGAGCGCGAAGCCCGCTGAGGGCAGCGCATCGACGACCCGGTTGGCCCGCGGCCCGGGACGCCTAGGACGTCGAGCCGGCGGCGAGCCCGACCACGACCAGGACCAGGACGATCGCCAGGGCCGCCAGGACCATGATCGAGTAGATCATCCCGAGGATCCGGCCGGCCTGGACGTTCCCCCGGTTCGTGTAGATGCCCGGGTTCCGGTCGATCTCCTTGAGCACCCGGTTCCCCATCACCCAGGCGAACGGCGCGCACAGCCCGCACAGCACCCAGCTGCAGATGCCGAGCACGAGGACGGTGGTGCCGTCGGGGTGGTCGCTCGCCATGGGGCGACCGCCCTGGTAGGCGTAGCCGTAGCCGGGCGGGGGCGCGTAGCCGCCTCCGGGCGGCCCGTAGCCGGCCCCAGGTGCGCCGTACGCCCCTGGTGGCGGTGCCGCCGGCGGCGTCGCCCCGCCGGACGGGACGCCAGGCGGTGGGTAGGTGGGCGGACCTGCGGGAGGCGGCGTGCTCGGCGACCACGACGGGCCCGGGCCGGCACCGGCCGCCGGGCCAGCGCCCGAGCCGGGCACGGGCGGGTCCGGCCAGCCCGGGATCGGCTCGGTCGGGTCGTCGTCGCTCACGTGGTCCTCCTGCCGGGCCGCTCGGCCGCACGGGCCGCTTCGCCGTCCGACCCTACGTGCCTCCGGTCGAGCCGCCGGGTGACATGACCCGTCATCCGCCCGGGTAGGGAGCCACGTAGACCCGCCAAGCACCGCAACGCCGAGGATCGACCGTGCGCATCGCCATCATCGGCTCGGGCATCGCCGGGCTGACCGCCGCCCACCACCTGCACGCCCGCCACGACCTCACCGTCTACGAGGCGGACGACCGCGTCGGCGGCCACGCCAACACGGTCACCGTGGAGCTCGACGACGGCCGCTGGGACGTCGACACCGGCTTCATCGTCTGCAACCACCGCAACTACCCCGTGTTCACCCGGCTGCTCTCCGAGCTGGGGGTCGCCACGCAGCCGAGCGACATGACGCTCGCCGTGTCCGACGAGCGCACCGGCCTCGAGTGGGGCACGAACACGAGCCGGCTGTTCTCGCAGCGGCGCAACGCGGTGGACCCCCGGTTCCTCTCGATGGTGGGCGAGGTCCTGCGGTGGAACCGGCTCGGCCAGCGGGTGCTCGCCGGGACCGTCGACGTCGACGAGCTCGCGCCGGTGGGCGACGTGCTGCGCGAGCGGCGGTTCTCCGACCGGTTCTTCCAGTGGTACCTCGTCCCCCTCGCCGCGGCCGTGTGGTCAGCCGACCCGACCACCGTCGACCGCTTCCCGATCGCCACCTTCTGCCGGTTCCTGCACAACCACGGGATGCTCTCGCTCGGCGACCGCCCGGTCTGGCGCACGGTCACCGGCGGTTCCCGGCGCTACGTCGCCGCCCTCACCGCACCGTTCGCCGACCGGATCCGGACCTCGTCCCCCGTGACGTCGGTCTGCCGGACCCCGGACGGCATCGAGGTCACCGCCCGGGGCGACGAGCACCCGACCCGCTACGACCGCGTCGTCCTCGCCACCCACTCCGACCAGGCCCTGCGGCTCCTGGCCGATGCCGACCCGGACGAGAAGGAGATCGTCGGCGCGGTGCGCTACCAGCCCAACACCGCCACCCTGCACACCGACGAGCGGATGCTGCCATCGCTGCGACGGACGTGGGCCAGCTGGAACGTGCAGGTGCTCGACGGGGACCAGCGCCGGGTCACGATGACGTACCACATGAACCGGCTGCAGGCCCTGGACTCCCGCCACCAGATCTGCGTCACGCTCAACCGCCACGACGACATCGACCCCGCGCTCGTGCACGCCCGCATCGAGTACGACCACCCGGTCTTCGACGCCGGCGCCATCACCGCCCAACGGCGGCTCCCAGAGATCCAGGGCCGCGGCGGCCTCCACTGGGCCGGCGCCTGGTGGGGCTACGGCTTCCACGAGGACGGCGCCCGGTCGGGCCAAGCCGTCGCCCGGGCCATCGAGGCCGGCCGGTGACCCCCGCCCACAGCGCCCTGTACGAGGGCACGCTCGCCCACGCCCGCTTCGGCACGCCGAGCCACTCGTTCGACTACCGGGTCCTCATGGCCTGGCTCGACCTGGCCGAGGTGCCCGGCGCGCTCGACGCCCACCCGCTGTGGTCGGACCGTCGGCCCGCGCCCGTGCGCTTCCGCCGGCAGGACTTCCACGGCGACCCGGCCACCCCGCTCGACCGAGCCGTCCGGGACACGATCGAGCACGAGCTCGGGCACCGGCCGTCGGGACCGATCCGCCTCCTCGCCCACCTCCGCACCTGGGGGTGGTCGTTCAACCCGATCGCCTTCTACTTCGCCTTCGCCCCCGACGGGACCACCGTCGACGCCCTCCTCGCCGAGGTCACCAACACCCCCTGGCACGAGCGCCACGCCTACGTCCTCCCCGTCGGCGCCGCCGACCTCGACCAGCCGGTCCGGTTCCCCAAGGCGCTCCACGTGTCGCCGTTCATGGACCTCGACCTCGACCACTCGCTCGCGTTCACCCGCCCGGGCGCCGAGGAGCTGGTGATCCGCATGGACGACTGGCGCGGCGACCAGCACGTCTTCGCCGCCGAGCTCGACCTGCACCGGCTGCCGCTCGACCGGCCGACGATGGCGCGGGCGCTCCGCCAGCACCCGCTCCCGGCCCAGCGGGTCTCCGCCGGCATCTACTGGGAGGCGCTGAAGCTGCGGGCGAAGCACGCCCCCTTCCGCCGCCACCCCGCCAAGGTCGGCCGCTCCCGCGCCACGGCATCCGCGGCGCCCGGACCGGACCCGTCCACGGGGGCCGGCTGCCCCGTACACCAGGCATCCAGCTCACCCACCCCCGTCGCCTCGACCAGGAGCACCTCGTGACCTCGATCGTCTCGCCCGCCGGCCGTGCGCCCGGTGACGACCCGTCTGACCCGAGCGAGCCCGCCGCGTCGACCCCCCGGCCCGGCCGGGACCCGCACGCCGGCGCCATCCGACCGACCCGCGTCCGCCCGGCCCCCGACGGGGTGCGGAAGGTCGACCAGGGCGCACGAGCCGTGCTCATGCGGATGCTGGAGCACCTGCGCCACGGGCAGCTCACGATCATCGAGCGCGACGGCACCGTCACCACCCACGGCGACGGGACCGGCGAGCCGGTGACCGTCCGCCTCTCCACCGCCGCGGTCTGGACCGAGGTCGCCTCCAAGGGGTCCCGGGGCCTGGGCGAGTCGTTCGTCGACGGCTGGTGGACCACCGACGACCTCCAGGGGCTGCTCCAGCTCCTCGTCCGCAACCTCGACGGCATGGACCGGCTCCGCAACCGCTGGGCCCGCGCCTCGGCGCCGGTCGCCGACACCTGGCGCCGCCTGCGCCCGGCCAGCCGCCACCGGGACCGGCGGGAGATCGCCGCCCACTACGACCTCGGCAACGACTTCTTCGAGCTGTTCCTGGACCCGACCATGGCGTACTCGTGCGGCCTGTTCACCTCCCCCGACGCCACCCTCGCCCAGGCGCAGGTCACCAAGTACGACCGGCTGCTCCGCTCCATCGACCTCCAGCCCGGCGAGCACCTCGTCGAGATCGGCACCGGCTGGGGCGGCCTCGCGGTGCACGCCGCCCAGCTCTTCGGCGCCCAGGTCACGACCACCACCATCAGCGTCGAGCAACACCGCTACGCCACCGACCTGGTCGCCTTCCTCGGCCTCCAGGACCAGGTCACCGTGCTGCTCGAGGACTACCGGGACCTCAGCGGCACCTACGACAAGCTCGTGTCGGTCGAGATGATCGAAGCCGTCGACTGGCGCGACCACGACGCCTTCTTCGCCACCTGCAACCGGCTGCTGAAGCCCGAGGGGCGCATGGCGCTGCAGGCGATCACCGTCGCCGACAGCCGCTTCGCCCGGGTCCGCAACACCGAGGACTTCGTGAAGCGCCACATCTTCCCCGGTTCGTGCATCCCGTCGGTCGAGGCGATCCTGGCGTCGACCAAGCGCACCGGCGACTTCTGGCTGACCCAGCTCGACGAGTTCCCCCAGCACTACGCCGAGACGCTCCACCGCTGGCGCGACCAGCTGTTCGAGCAGGCCGACACCGCCCGTGACCGCGGCTACGACGACGCCCTCCTGCGGCTGTGGGAGTTCTACCTGGCCTACTGCGAGGCGGCGTTCGCCGAGCGGTACGTGTCGCTGGTGCAGCTCGTGCTCGACCGGCCGCGGTCCGTGCCCACGACGCTGGCGGTGCCGCGGTGACCGAGAAGCTGCCCACGCCGCTCTCCTTCCGCCTCCTCGACTGGGGGCTCGTGCCCGACCCGGTCCTGCGAGCCGTGTGCACGCTCCGCACCCGGAACCGGCTGCGCGTCGAGCGGACCGGCTCCATCGACGAGCAGTCCGAGCGGACCCGCGCCCTCCGGGAGCGGCTGCGCAAGGGCGCCGTCGCCACCCACACCGCCGAGGCCAACCAGCAGCACTACGAGGTGCCGACCGACTTCTTCCGCCACGTGCTCGGCCCCAAGCGGAAGTACTCGTCGTGCTACTGGCCCGAGGGCGTGGCCACGCTGGCCGACGCCGAAGACGCCATGCTCGAGCTCTACGCCGAGCGGGCCGGACTCGCCGACGGCCAGCGGATCCTCGAGCTCGGCTGCGGCTGGGGCTCGTTCTGCCTGTGGGCGGCCGAGCGCTGGCCGGGCTCCGAGGTGGTGGCGGTGTCCAACTCCCGGACGCAGCGCGAGTTCATCGAGCGCCAGGCGACCCTCCGCGGCCTGCACAACCTGGTGGTCCTCACCGCCGACATCACCACCTTCGATCCCGCCGACCTGGGCGAGCCCGGCCCGTTCGACCGCATCGTGTCGATCGAGATGCTCGAGCACGTCAGCAACCACGAGGAGCTGTTCGGCCGCATCGCCCGGTGGCTCGCCCCCGACGGCCGGTTCTTCGCCCACATCTTCACCGGCAACGACGTCGCGTTCGCCTACGACGCCGACGATCCGCGCGACTGGATGGGCCGCTACTTCTTCTCGGGCGGCCTCATGCCCAGCGACGACTGGTTCCTCCACGTCCAGTCCGACCTCGTGTGCGTCGACCACTGGCAGCTGTCCGGACGGCACTACGAGCAGACGGCCAACGCCTGGATCGCCAACCACCACGCGCACCGCGACGAGATCCTCGACGTCCTCGCCGCCGACCTGGGCGGGGGCCGGTCCGGACGCCGTCAGGCTCGGGTCTGGTACCGCCGCTGGACCGCCTTCTTCATGGGCTGCGCCCAGCTCTGGGGCTACCGCGGCGGCCGCGACTTCGGCGTCAGCCACTACCTCTTCGAGCCCCGCCCCCGGGACGCCCGGGCGTCGCGGTAGGCGCCGGGCGTGACGCCGACCAGCGCGGTGAAGTCCCGGGTGAAGTGCGCCTGGTCGTACCACCCGTAGCGGAGGGCCAGGTCCAGGAGCGGGCCCTCGTACCCGTCGTCGAGCTCGGTCACCGCGTCGTGCATCCGGTAGCGGGCGAGCACCCACTTCGGCCCGATGCCGACGTACTGCGTGAACAGCCGCTGGAGGCTGCGAGCTGACCGGCCGTGGCGCTCACCCACCTGGCCGACCGACACGAGCGAGCGGTCGGCGAGCATGTCGCCGACGATGCCGAGCAGCTCGTCGTAGCGCGGGTCGGGCGCGTCGCCCGCCAGGTCCACGAGCACCGACTCCGCGGCCGCAGCCCAGGCCAGCGGGTCCTCGGCCAGGACCGGGTCGCCGAGCACCCGGCACGCGGCGGCCGGCAGCACGGATCGGGCCGGCACGACGGCGTCGGTCCACGCGCTCGCCTCGGAGCCCGTGAGCGCCGCCAGCCCACCGGGCCGGAACCGGACCCCCGCCACCCGGCCCGAGCCGCGCACGTCCACGTCGAAGCGGGTCGTGGCCACCCCCGTGACGACCACGGTCTCCCCCGACGGCAGCTCCGGCCGCGTGTGCGTGCCGA
>Ga0247822_10002472_pt1 | contig 11782 bp, 12 predicted proteins | sample 13C_Cellulose_Da_FD_192423 | JGI IMG/M metagenome (GOLD analysis project Ga0247822, IMG submission 192423) | Soil microbial communities from agricultural site in Penn Yan, New York, United States - 13C_Cellulose_Day30 | ecosystem: Environmental > Terrestrial > Soil > Agricultural land | place...
GCCCCTTCGCCTCAAACAAGGCCTGGTGGTGGACGCCTGGGCGACGCTGACCGCCGGGCTCCTGGGCACCTCGTCCGGCACAGCGTACGTGGAGAGCATCGCCGGCATCCGGATGGGCGGACGTACGGGTGTGACCGCAGTGGTGACGGCGATCTGCTTCGTCCCGTGCCTGTTCGTGGCGCCGCTGGCCGCGGCGGTCCCCAATTACGCGACCTCGCCGGTGCTCATCCTGGTCGGCGTCGCGATGTTCGGCAGCGTCACCCGCATCACGTTCGATCGACTCGAGATTGCCATCCCCGCTTTCGCCACGCTGGTCCTCATCCCGCTGACGTTCTCGATCACCCAAGGTATCCTCTGGGGGTTCGTCCTCCATGCGATGCTGTTTCAGCTGGTCGGCCGCGGCCGCGAGGTGACGCTCGGCGCATGGGGACTGGCCGTCGTCTCGGCGGCCCTTCTCGCACTGGAGCATGCCCGATGAGCTCACCCATCCTCGACGCCGCCCGAGACGAGTTCCAGAAAATCAAGAAGCTCGGCGACAAGGCGATCGCCCAGCTCTCCGATGCCGAGCTGCAGGTGAAGATCGACGAGGAGTCGAACTCGGTCGCGATCATCATGCGGCACATGGCCGGCAACATGCGGTCGCGCTGGACGGACTTCCTGACCTCCGACGGCGAGAAGCCGGACCGCTTCCGCGATCGCGAATTCGAGGATCGGACCGCCGCCCGGGCCGAGCTCCTCGCTGAATGGGAAGATGGCTGGCGCCGCCTCTTCGAGGCGATCGATCCCCTGACCGACGCGGACCTCCAGCGAACGGTGCTGATCCGATCGGAACCCCATAGCATCTATCAAGCGATCAGCCGTCAGGTGGCGCACTATGCCGGGCACGTCTACCAGATCCTGTTCCTCGGCAAGCATCTGAAAGGGGCCGCCTGGGCGAGCCTGTCGGTGCCCCGTGGCCAATCCGAAGAGTTCAACCGCAAGATGCTGGCCAGGCTCAAGGCCCGGCAGTAATCGCTCGTGATGCCGACCGTCCGCTGGGGCCTGCTCGGCACGGCCCTCATCAATCGCCGGCTCATTCCCGCCATGCGCGCGGTCGCGCGCAGCACCATCGTCGCGGTGGCGAGCCGCGACCAGGGGCGCGCCGATGCGTACGCGCGAGAGTGGGACATCCCCCACGCTGTCGGCGGCTACGCCGCCCTGCTCGGTCGCGACGACGTGGATGCGGTCTACATTCCGTTGCCCAACAGCCTCCACGTCGAGTGGTCGTTGGCCAGCATCGCGGCGGGCAAGCACGTGCTCTGCGAAAAGCCGCTGGCCATGCACCCAGATGATGTCAGCCGCCTCGAGGAAGCGTCAGTGACGAGAGGGGTAATCGTGGCCGAGGGGTTCATGTATCGGCACGAGCCGGTCAACCGCGAAGTGGTGGCACTCGTCCGGGACGGCGCGATCGGTGCGGTGCGCACCATTGCCTCGGGATACACCTACGCACAGAGCCGGGCGGGGGACGTGCGGCTCGACCAGGCGCTCGGCGGTGGCGCGTTGCTGGACGTCGGCTGCTATCCGGTGAGCTATGCCTGCCTGTTGAGCGGCCGCGACCCGGTCCAGGCGGCCGGGATCGCACGATTCACCACCGGCGGCGTGGACGAGGAGTTCACCGGGATCGTCCGCTTCCCCGGCGACTGCACGGCGTCGGTCTACGCCGGTTTCCGCGCGGCGTATCGCACCTGGTTGGAGGTCACGGGGTCGGAAGGCTGGATGCGCGTGCCGAATCCCTTCAAGCCGGGGCCGGTGGAGACGATCGAGCTCGAGCGGTTCGGCGAACGGCGCTCGATAGCGATTGCGGGCTCGCCGCAGTTGTACGTGAAGCAGGTCGAGGACTTCGTCGCCGCCGTCCTCGATGGCGCCCAGCCGGTCGTGACTCTCTCGGAGAGCCGTCGCGTGGCCACGGCGCTCGCGGCGTTGCACGCCGCGGCGGCGCCAGAGGCAATGGCATGACCCGCTCCGAGTCCACGGTGCTGTGGCGACTGCGCACGCCGCGGCGAGAGGCCGCCCACGCCGCCGTCCTGCCGGGCGGCCCACCCTTTACGCTGGCCTTCTTCGTCGCCGGCCAGCTCGACCGCGTCGAGAATTTCGAGACGGTGGATCTGGCTGTCTTCAGGGCCGAGGACGTGAAGCGCAGCCTCCTCGGCGAGGGGTGGAGGGAGGAGTGAGGGGAACGGCTAACCGGCAACCGTCTGCCGATAAGATAGTAGCCATTCCATGATCCATTTCGAGACTCGCCACCGCACCGTGCCCGTTCGCGTCGGCCCCATCACCGTCGGCGCCGGCTCACCGATCGTCGTGCAGTCGATGACGATGACCGACACGGCGGATGCGGAAGCGACGGCACGTCAGTGCCTGGAGTTGTGGGAAGCCGGATCGGAGATGGTCCGCGTCACCGTCAACGTGCCCGACGCGGCCGCGGCGGTCCCCGAGATCAAGCAGCGGATGCTGGATGCGGGCTGCCCGGCGCCCCTCATCGGCGACTTCCACTACAACGGACACCTGTTACTGACGCGCTACCCCGCCTGCGCGCGGGCGCTCGACAAGTACCGCATCAACCCTGGCAACGTCGGCACCGGCAAGCGGCGCGACGAGCAGTTTGCCACGATCTGCAAAGTGGCCGTCGATCACGGCAAACCGGTACGCATCGGCGTCAACGGCGGCTCGCTGAACCAGGAACTGGTGATGGCGAAGATGCAGGAGAACACCGACCTCGGCCATGGTCGCGACTCGGACGACATCATCGACGAGTGCATGGTGCTCTCGGCCCTGCAGTCGACGGAGCTGGCGCTCGAGAGCGGGCTGACCCGCAACCAAATCATCATCTCGTGCAAGGTCTCGCGTCCGCGCCATCTCATCAACATCTATCGCGCACTGGCCCGGGAGACCGAACAGCCACTTCACCTCGGGCTCACCGAGGCCGGGATGGGGATGAAGGGTCTGGTGTGGTCGGCGTCCGCCATCGGCATCCTCTTGAACGACGGCATCGGCGACACCATCCGCGTCTCGCTGACGCCCCGTCCTGGCGGCGACCGCCGTGATGAGGTCTATGCGGCGTGCGAGATTCTGCAGGCACTGGGCCTGCGCTCGTTCGCCCCGAGCGTGACGGCCTGCCCGGGATGCGGGCGCACGACCAGCAGCACGTTCCAGGAGCTGGCCGAGCGCATCCAGGGCTACATCCGGGAGCGGATGCCGGAGTGGAAGCAGCAATACGAGGGGGTCGAGACACTCACGCTCGCGGTGATGGGCTGTGTCGTAAATGGCCCGGGGGAATCGAAAGCGGCCAACATCGGGATCTCGCTGCCGGGCACCGGCGAGGCACCCAACTGTCCCGTATTCATCGACGGGCAGCATGCCACGACACTCCGCGGTACGTACGACGAGCTCGCGGCCGCCTTCCAGACGCTCGTGGACGACTACGTCGAGGCGAAGTACGCGAAGAAGACCGCCGCGGTCGCCGGGCAGTAGCGGCGGAGCCATGGCCATCACTATCCGTCCGGCCGTCCCGGCCGATCGCGCCTTCGTGCTGGGCCTGGCCGGACGCATGGCCGATTTCGATCCACCGCCGTGGCGCACCCCGGCCGAGCTGAAAGCTGGTGATCGCCGCGCGCTGGAGTCCTGGTTCGACTCGCCGGCCGAGGGCGAGGCGATGCTGATCGCCGAAGTGGACGGCGCGCCCTCCGGGTGCGCCTACCTGCTCAGCGTGGTGGACTACTTCACCGGCGGCGCGCATGGCCACCTGTCGGTGCTGGCCGTGTCCAAGCAGGCGGAGGGTCTGGGAGTGGGTTCGGCGCTTGTGAGCGCCTGCGAGCACTGGGCCAGGGTACGCGGGTCGGACCGGCTTACGCTGCACGCGATGGTGAACAACACGCGGGCCCGCGGCCTCTACGAACGGCGCGGGTTCGTTGGCGAGTTGATTCGCTACGTGAAACCGCTCTGATGTCCCGCACGTCGCTTCGCGCGGCCCGCGATAAGATGCGCGCGTGACATTCCTGCCGTCCGGGTCGAGGCGGCGCCTGATCTGGGTGGTGGTGGCCGTGGGGCTCGTGTCGAGCCTGCCGGTGACGGCCCGCCAGACCGGCACCGAGACCTTCGACATCCTCATCCGCAATGGCCGCGTGCTCGACGGCACCGGCACTCCCTGGTATCGGGCCGACATCGGCATTCGCGGCGACCGTGTCGCCGCGGTCGGATCGTTGGGGGGCGCGAAGGCGACGACGATGGTGGACGCACACGACCGGTTCGTGTCGCCGGGGTTCATCGACGTCCACTCCCACGCCGGGCCCGGGCTGCTGACCGCCGGCCTCAAGTACGGGCAGCCCGTGCTGGCGCAGGGCATCACCACCGTGCTCGTCAATCCCGACGGGGGCGGCCCCGTCGATCTCGCGGGCCAGCGCGCCTCCTACGAGAAGCAGGGGATCGGGCTCAACATCGGCCTCTTCGTACCGCACGGCTCGATTCGCCAGCAGGTGATGGGGATGTCGGACCGCGACCCCGATGCCTCCGATCTCGCGAAGATGGTAGCCCTCGCCCGGGAGGGTATGCAGGCCGGCGGCGTGGGACTGTCGAGTGGGCTGTACTACGCCCCGGGCAGCTACTCGAAGACCGCTGAAGTGGTGGCGATGGCCAGGGCCACCGCGCCATTCGGCGGGGTCTATTCCAGCCACATCCGCGACGAGGCCGACTACACCATCGGTGTCGTGGCAGCGGTCGACGAAGTGATCGCCATCGCCGAGCAGGCAGGGATCGTCGGCGTTGTCTCGCACATGAAGGCGCTGGGACCGGCGAGCTGGGGACTCTCGAAGACGCTGGTCGAGCACATCGAGGCCGCTCGCACGAGAGGCGTGCAGGTTTTTGCCGACCAATATGCCTACGAAGCCAGCGGCACCGGCATCGTCGGCGCATTGATGCCACGCTCGGCCCAGGTGGGCGGGCGCGACGCGATGATGAAGCGCATTCGCGGCGAGCTGCGCGACGACATCAGGCGTGACGTCAAGACCAACATCGCCCGCCGCGGCGGCGCCGACACCTTGATGATCAGCCGCTACCAGCCCGACCCTTCCCTCGAGGGACAGCGCCTCTCGGATCTGGCGGCGAAGGCCGGTCTGCCTCCGGAGGAGTATGCGCTGCAACTGCTGGAGAAGGGCGATGCCAGCCTCGTGTCCTTCAACATGTCAGAACCGGATATCGAGCTCATCATGCGGCAGCCGTGGACGATGACGTGCACGGATGGCGATCTGGTGCCGCTCGGCCAGGGCAAGCCTCATCCCCGCGCCTACGGCGCGTTTGCGCGCAAGCTGAAGCGATACGTTCGGGAGCGCGGGACCGTCGATCTCGCCACCGCGATCCGGACGATGACCTCGATGCCGGCCACCGTGTTCGGTTTGAAGGACCGCGGCCAGATCCGCCCCGGCGCGTTTGCCGACCTGCTGATCTTCGACCTCGCGCAAGTCAACGATGCGGCCACCTATCAGGAGCCTCACCAGCTCGCCGAAGGCTTCACCGACATCCTGGTCAACGGAAAGTGGGTGCGGCGCGACAACGGCTTCACCACCACACTCGCCGGCCGGGTCGTGGCTCCCGACCGCCGCTAATAAATCGAGCGATCACCCGTTCACCAAGTTAGATCATCAGATAGATCGCAAGCTCAACACCTCTCACGATCGATCACCAGCTCACCAGATCAAGAAATCACGAGATTCGCCTCTCCCCTACTCTCTTCCAGTAATCAGCCGGACACTTCGCTGATACGTCAGGTACGAAACCGCCCACTGCAGCATCACCGACAGCCGGTTCCTGAAGCCAATCAGGAAGAAGATGTGCAGGAAGAGCCAGAAGAGCCACCCCGGATATCCCGACAGACGCAGGAACCCGAAGTCCGCGATCGCGGCGTTACGGCCGATGGTGGCGAGATTGCCCGGATCACGATAACGGAACGGGGTGGTCGGATCGCCGCGAAGACGCCGCACCGCGTTTCGGGCCGCGTGCTTGCCCAGCTGCTTGGCCGCCTGCGCGACCCCCGGAAGCGGCTTGCCGGTCTGATGGGTGAACAGCGCGAGATCGCCGGCGATGAAGACCTCGGGATGCCCGGGGACCGACAGGTCCGGGTTCACGGCGACGCGACCCGCACGATCCGTCTCGGCTCCGAACCCACGACCGAGCGACGACGCCTGTATGCCAGCGGCCCAGAGGACGGTCCCGGCGCCGATGCGCTCCCCGCCCATCTGTACTCCACCATCGGCAATCGAGGTGACCGGCTGGCCTTCGATGACTTCGACGCCCAGGCGCTCCAGCGCCCGGCGCGCGGAGCGTTGCAGCGAGGCCGGGAAGGTCGGGAGGATCGACGGGCCAGCTTCGATCAGCAGGATGCGGGAGGTAGCCGGGTCGACGTTGTCGAACTCCGACTTGAGGGCGTGGCGCGCGATCTCAGCCAGCGCGCCCGCAAGCTCCACACCGGTCGGCCCGCCGCCGACGATGGCAAACGTGAGCAGCGTCCGCTGTCGCTCCAGATCGGCCTCGCGCTCGGCGCGCTCGAAGGCGAGCAGCACGCGCCGCCGAATCTCGAGCGCATCATCCAGCGTCTTGAGCCCCGGCGCGTGGGGCGGCCAGTCGTCGTGTCCGAAGTACGAGTGTGTGACGCCGCTCGCTACGACCAAGGCGTCGTAAGTGAGCGTATCGCCGCCGTCCAGGTGCAGCCGGCGCGCGACCGGGTCGATGCGCTCCACGGCGGCGAGCAGCACACGCAGGTTGGCCTGCTTGCGAAGGATCCACCGGATCGGCGACGCGATGTCTCCGGGCGACAGTCCCGCCGTCGCCACCTGATACAGGAGCGGCTGGAAGACGTGATGGTTGTGCCGGTCCACCAGCGTGACCTGCACGTGCTCACGCGCGAGAGCGCGGGCGGCATCGAGCCCGGCGAACCCGCCGCCGATGATGACGATGTGTTTTGAACTTGGCACTTTGCACTCGAAGCTTGTACCTTTCCAGTATGGCTCGACCTGGCATCGCCCCACCTGAATCGACCGTCGAGACGGCGTGCCCGCTCGACTGCCCCGATGCCTGCACGCTCTCGGTCACGGTCCGTGGTGGCCGGATCGCCCGGATCGACGGGGGTACGGCCAACGAGGTCACGCGCGGGTACATCTGCGCCAAGGTCCGCCGCTTCGATCAGCGCGTCTACGGCGACGACCGGCTTCACTATCCCGCCGTCCGCAAGAGCTCGAAGGGCGCCGGACTCTTCCGCCGCGTCACCTGGGACGATGCGTTGGACGCCATCGCGGAGAACCTGCAGAAGACAGTAGCCGCCCACGGCGGCGAGGCCGTGCTCCCGCTCTGCTATGGCGGATCGAACGGCATGCTGACCCAGGACTTTGCGGATGCGATTCTCTTTCGACGGCTGAAGGCGTCCCGCCTGCTGCGGACAGTGTGTGCCGCACCCACCGGAGCCGCCAACCTGGGGCTGTACGGCAAGATGCCGTCGGTGGTGTACCAGGACTATCCGGAAGCGCGCCTGATCATCATCTGGGGCGTGAACCCCGGGGCGTCCGGCATCCACCTCATGCCCTATCTCAAGGAGGCACGCGAGCGCGGCACCACGATCGTCGTCATCGACCCGCGAGCGACGGGGATTGCACGCCAGGCGGACATGCATTTGGCCGTGCGCCCTGGCACCGATCTCGTCGTGGCCCTTGCCCTCCACCGTCAACTGTTCGAGACGGGACGCGCCGACCATGCTTTCCTCGAGCGGCACGCGTCGGGAGCCGAGGCCCTGCGCCAGCGGGCGGCGCCTTGGACCTTCGAACGGGCGGCGGAGGTGTCGGGCGTGACCGCCGAGCAGCTGCAACAGCTCGCGGAACGGTACGCGGCGGCAAGCCCGGCTCTCGTCAAGTGCGGGTGGGGACTGGAGCGGAACCGCAACGGCGGCAGCGCGGCGGCCGCTGTGCTCGCGCTGCCGGCTGTGGGGGGCAAGTTCGGGGTGCGCGGTGGCGGCTACTCCATGAGCAACTCGGCGAGCTGGGGCATCGAGCGCAGCTGGCTGCGTGACCAGGAGCCCGCAACACGAGCCGTCAACATGAATCACGTCGGCCGCGAGCTCACGGCGCCAACCGGCCCGCCCATCCACAGCCTGTTCGTCTACAACTGCAATCCTGCGGTCACGCTACCGGATCAGGCGCGGGTGCTGAACGGCCTCTCGCGGACCGATCTTTTCACCGTCGTGTTCGATCAGGTGCTCACCGATACGGCGCTGTACGCGGACGTCGTCCTGCCCGCCACCACGTTTCTCGAGCACTACGACTACGCGAAGGGGTACGGCGCCATCTCGTTGCAGCTGGCCAGGCCGGTGATCGAACCGGTCGGAGAATCCCGGGCCAATAACGATGTGTTCATGGATCTGGTGCGGCGCCTCGGGCTTGGCCATGACGACGACCCGGCGGACGACCTCGACGCAATGCTGGCGTCGCTGGCGGGCTTGCCGCCCGCGATCGGCGACGAACTACGCGATACGTCGAAGGCCACGCCTCCGTACGGCGGCCGGCCGGTGCAGTTCGTCGACGTGTTTCCGCGAACGGCGGACGGCAAGGTTCATCTCTGCCCTACCGACCTGGACGCGGAGGCGCCGCAGGGGCTCTATGGGTACCAGCCGGATCCGGGCAGCGAGCGCTACCCGTTCGCACTCATCTCACCGGCGAGCGAACGCACCATCAGCTCCACGTTGGGCGAGCTGACACGGCCCGACGTGGTAGTGGAGATCAACCCTCAGGACGCCGAGCCGCAGCACATCGAGAACGGCGACGTGGTGCGTCTGTTCAACGGCCAGGGCGAGGTGCAGCTGCGGGCCAGGGTTTCACCCCTGGTCAGGCCCGGCACGCTCTCGATGCCGAAGGGGGTCTGGCGCCGGCACACGGTCAACGGATGGACCTCCAACGTGTTGGTCCCCGATACGCTGACCGATCTGGGTGGCGGCGCATGCTTCAACGACGCGCGCGTGAACATCATGAAAGTGGACTGACCGACCGAAGGTTTCATCTTCGCCAGCTATCGCGCCCCGGGGGACAGGACGCCGATAGCTGACACTTGGGGACCGAACGCCGGGAACTACACGCCGGTCGGCAGCTTGCCACGACCACCACGCGACACCTGGCCGCCCTTGCGACCGGCCTCACGGGCCTCGTCGGCCGACCACTCGTGGGCAGTACCCTTGGCGTGGGCGGCGCGCCCTCCCTTGCTGGCGATTTCGCGTTGCTTCTCTGGTGACATCGAGGCGAAGCCTCGGCGGGCCTTGCGGACAACTTCGAGCACGTGGGCACCCTACCTTTCTGTGCCAATCCATGTAGCTAGATGCTTGCCACATTCGCCGCGGAGGCGGATCCGCTAACTCGCTGTTTCTAGAAGAGTTAGCGATCGGGCCCAGAAGAGGCAGCCGTCACAGCCGTATGAAAACCATACAAAGTTGCGGCTGAGGCGGTTGAATTCAATACGGTCCAGACGTCGGCGGCCGCTTAGGGCGAAAGACGTCACACTGCTCGCAGTTCCGGACGTCGAACGCATATCCCATGACCGGATAGAACAGCGGATGGGCGCAGTACAGCAGTTGACCGTCGACGATGGTGTGGACGCCGGGGTCCGAGGGAATGAGGTCGGTGCGCCGGCCGTACCAGCAGAGGCGATGGCGGTCTTCCGGTTCCACGGGGGGCTCCGTTCCCGATCATAATGGGGGTGGAGGCGTCGGCGACATGAGTGGTCGGATGGTGTTTTGCGTGAAGTTCCAGAAAGAGATGCCGGGCCTCGACGTGCCCCCCTGGCCGGGTGAGCTCGGTCAGCGCATCTTCGAGAACGTCTCGGAGCAGGCCTGGAAGATGTGGGAAGAGCGGCAGAAGATGATCCTCAACGAGTACCGGATCATGCCGTGGCAGAAAGAGGGCCAGGAAATCATCCGGGCCCAGCTCGAACAGTTCTTCTTCGGCGAAGGCGCGGCGCTCCCGCCGGGATACGTGCCGGAGACACACTAGGCGCAGGCTCCAGGCTCCAGGCTCCAGGCTCTGGGCTTCAGTGTCTCGGCTCCCGGCGTTCGGCTGGGCTCCTGCCGTATACTCGCCGCGGAGGATCCGCCCATGTGGAGTCGCCGTTCTTTTCTGCGCAGTGCCGGAGCGGCCGCTGGCGCCGGGTTTGCCACGACCCGTTACGGCCTCGACGAAGTGGCCGCGCTGACGCAGTCCGTCTCGGGACGGACGCCTGAGCAGCTCGCGGGTGACGAGGACTACTGGCGCGAGATCCAGTTCGCCTTCACGCTGGATCGCACCCTGATCAACCTCAACAACGGCAACCAGTGTCCGAGCCCGACCGTGGTCCACGAGGCGTGCAAACGCTACATGGACTGGGCAAACCAGGCACCGGTCTACCACCGCGGGATGATCGACCGGAACATCGAGACGGCTCGACGCCGGCTGGCCGCGGAGTTCGGCGCGGATCCCGAGGAGATCGCCATTACGCGCAACGCCAGCGAATCGCTGCAGATCGCGCAGATGGGCCTCGACCTCGAGCCCGGTGACGAGATCGTCACCACCGAGCAGGATTACGGACGCATGCTCACCACCTGGGATCAGCGGGTGCGGCGCGACAAGGTGACGCTCACCCGCATCGACTTCCCCGTGCCGACCACGCAGAAGGACCTGCTGGAGCGGCTGACCAGCGCGGTCACGCCGCGGACCAAGGTGCTGCACTTCTGCCACATCACCAACCAGTCGGGGCAACTCTTCCCGGTTCGCGAGTTGAGCCTGTGGGCCCGCGCCCGCGGCATCATCACCATCGTCGACGGCGCCCACGCGATGGGCCACTTCCCATACAAGCTGCGCGACCTGGAGATGGACTACTATGGGGTGAGCCTGCACAAGTGGCTGCTGGCGCCGCTCGGCACCGGGTTGCTCTACGTGCGGCGCGATCGGATCAGGTCCACGTGGCCGCTGCAGGCGGCGCCGGAGCGCGCCGACAACGACGTTCGCAAGTTCGAGGAAATCGGGACCCACCCGCCAGGGCCGCGCGCCGCGATCAACGAAGCGGTGGCGTTCCAGCAGGCGATCGGTATCGAGCGCAAGGCGGCGCGGCTGCGCCACCTGACGCTCCGCTGGGCCAACGAGCTGAAGAAGGAGTCGCGCATCAAGCTGCACTCGAGCCTGGAACCGGGCCAGACCTGGGGCCTTGCCGTGGTGTCCATCGACGGTGTGGACAGCAACAAGCTCGTCACCCATCTCTGGGACAAGCACCGCATCGTCATCGTGGCGGTGGGCCACGAGAACCCGAAGGAGCCGTCGATGACCTATCGCGGGCTGCGGGTGACGCCGAATATCTACACGCCGCTCGAGGAAGTGGACTACTTCGTCGAAGCGATGCGCGGCGTCATCAAGAACGGTCTGCCGTCGTAGACGGCGGTGCGAGCCGCCGCATCGGGCCCACGAAGGCCGCGAGGATGAGGCCCGCGACAATCGCGAAGGCCGTGATCACCCCAAAGAGGGACGGCAGTGCGAACGACTCGTAGAAGCCGGAGACACGGCCGCCGATGAAGTTGCCCACGGAGGTCGCGAGGAACCAGACGCCCATCACGAGACCTGCGATCCGGGAAGGGGCCAGCCGGGTCATCGCGCTCAAGCCCACCGGGCTGAGCGCCAGTTCGCCGATCGTGTGCAGCAGGTAGGTGAGCGTCAGCCAGAACGGACTCGCCAGCGTGCCCTGCTCGGCTCGAGCC
>Ga0247822_10002473_pt1 | contig 11780 bp, 9 predicted proteins | sample 13C_Cellulose_Da_FD_192423 | JGI IMG/M metagenome (GOLD analysis project Ga0247822, IMG submission 192423) | Soil microbial communities from agricultural site in Penn Yan, New York, United States - 13C_Cellulose_Day30 | ecosystem: Environmental > Terrestrial > Soil > Agricultural land | place...
GCAAGATGGCGCCGGACCACGAATCAGCCTCACTTGGCGGGCAATTCTCTGAGCGACAATTCAGCCGTCCTGTGGGCGGAATTCTTGCGAATCCAGCGACATCAGAGTCAACGTGTCGTGTGGCACGCGACGTGTGCCACTGGCTCTGCCAGTGCCGATGCGGTGTCAGATCAATGGGCAGCGGCAGGGTGGCCGGGGCTGGACCAACGGGAAGCCCCGGCAAGTGTTGCCGAGTGGTCCCTGCGATGATGCGGCACAAGTCATAGGGGGCTCGTCCAACCAGTCCCACGGAATGGCGTCGGGCTTCCACTCGTTCGGATCGGATGGTGTGGCACGCCCAGGAGGCTTTGCGGATGGGCGTGGCCGAGTTGGTCACGATGCTCTGCGTCCATGCCCCGCCGACTCGAACTCGGCCACGCCCTTCGAAGACTCAGGGCGTGCCACGCGACCCGCTATTGGCAGGAGGGAGCGGGATTCGATCGAAACCTCTTCTCCCGGTCGGCAATCCCGGGGTCAATGGATTGAAAGCCCATCGGCACTGGCAGAGCCAGTGGCACACCATTTGGTCCCTCTGACAGTGCCACCCCGCGGGGGACTGGTGGGTTGTTCTGGTTGAAAGTGGGCTGGCGAATCGAGAATCTCATTCTCGCCACAAGCCATTCCACGCTGATTGGATCTCTGCAAAATCCATGAAATCTGACGAACACCCGTTTGGCGCGCTCGCGCCGAGAGACGCGCACAAACGAGGACTCCACCGAACGATGACCCTCGGCGGAGAATACGCGACCCGCAACTACACGGTGAAACACCTTCAGGATCTGAAGGGCAAAACCGTTCTCACCGAGACAATGCCTTTCACCACCAGGGAGGCCGTGGCTGCCGAAGAGGCGGGGATCGATACGCTGAAGGTCAGGTTTGATCCAGCGAATCCGGCGGATGCCATCGCGATGCGGAAAGCCGCACCTCATACGTTCATGACGTTCTGCATCGGGCTGACAAAGATTGCGACTGCGGACGAGGCGGTCCGAGCCGGCTACATCGCGATGGAGGCTGGCGCCGATGGAATCATGTGCCAATGGGGACCCAAACTGATTCGGGCCGTTTCTGATGCTGGCATCCCCGTGGAAGCTCACGCCGGCCTGGTGCCGCGCCTGAGTACCTGGACGGGAGGCCTCAGGGCGGTCGGCAAAACGATGGAAGAAGCGATGTGGATCTTCGAACAGATCAAGTCATTCGAAGAAGCCGGTGCCTGGGCCGTTGAAGTGGAAGTGGTGCCAGCTCAGTTGCTTGCGGAGATCTCCAGACGGACTCGACTGGTCACCTCGTCGATTGGTGCCGGCAGCGGCGGCGACATTCAGTTCATGTTCGCCGAAGACATCCTCGGCTGTCATGCTCCTCCCTATCCTCGACACACAAAACAGTATCGAGACCTCTACAAGATGGAGCAGGCGATTCAGGTCGAGCGAGTCCAGGGATTTCGGGACTATATCGCCGATGTCAAAGGGGGCACGTTCCCGGGCCCCCAGCACATCGTCAACGCCCCGGAAGGCCTCATCAATCAGTTCCTGTCCGCAGTGGAAGGTCGCGGAGCCGAGTCCCGTTCGAACGACGTGAATCGCCAGACCGGTGAGACCTGAGGAGCAACCCAAAGCGGACAGTCCTACGGTTGCTGTCAGCCAACTCCAATTCGACAGGCATGGGGTGTAGAGATGTGTAAGACCATCAAGCAGCGCGTGAAGTTCAACGCCCCACCGGCGGTCATTTACGATCTTCTCGCAGACTCGAAGAAGCACTCCGCCGTGACCGGCAAGCGGGCGACGATCAGTCGCAAGATTGGCGGGGCTTTTTCGGCCAGCGGGAACGAAGTCTCCGGGATCAACGTCGATCTCGTACCCGGGCAGCGAATCGTTCAGGCCTGGCGCCATCGACAGTTCCCCGAAGGCATCTTTTCCATGGCGGCTGTGACCCTGACTCCCACTGCGGATGGCGGCACGGAACTCGTGCTGACGCATCGCGGTGTGCCGAAGGACCTGATCCCTGAGACCGAACTCAGTTGGCGCGAGCAGTATTGGTCGAGAATCAAAGCCTTCCTTGCTCACGCGGGCTAAGTCCATCGGCCTGTTCTTCGATCGACGGGATGGCTGGGGTCAGGTTGCCGCGAATGTTCGGGACCTGACCCAACGGCGTGGCTGAGAAGTTTCGTCGGCAAGCTGCCCCCAGCGCGAGTTCAGATGGCGTCGCTCGGCAACGCTCGGCTGGGGGCTTCGCTGCGCTACGACCCCAGCCACCCTGCCGCGACAGTCACGGGCCTGACCAAATGTCAGGGCTGAGAGATTATGCCAGCATGCTGCCCCCAGCGAAGGTACAGCTTGCGTCTGGAGCAAAGACGCTCGGCAACGCTCGGCTGGGGGCTTCGGTACGCCACGACCCCAGCCACCCTGCCGGCGCCTTGAATTCTGCAATGGCCTACACCCACACTACTGCTTACCTCACCATGGGGGGCTGCGATCAACGAGAATCAGGGAACTAAATGGATGACGCTGAGCATTACCGTCGCGAAGCGATACCTCGGACTGGCGATGCAGTCGTTGCCTTTTTTCTTCAATCCCATTCGCGGTTTCTTTATCGCGATCAGTTCATTGAACTCGTTCGTGAGGCGACGCTCGCCTTTGTTGCAGGTTGTCCGCGAGCGTCGATCATTGTGGCTGGTGAGGCACTGCTTCGCGCGATTTGTGACACGATTGTGCGCAGCGCGGCTTCAGGTCTCGAAGGTGTGCTCCGGGTGAATGGCAAGAACGTCGCAATCTCGCCGAACGTCGAAGACGATCGGATGCACGAACTGCTTGAGGCGAATTTCAGTGGCCTGATCCAAGTGTTGGAAAAATCTGGGCTCTTCGATGCTGGTGTCACCAGCAAACTGCGGGCTGTCTGTTATTTGCGGAACTGTGCAGCACATGGCGATCTACCATTACTCACAGAGTGGGATCCTCAAGACCACAGAAGTGGAGGAGCACTAGCGGAGGCATTGTGGTCGGATCAATTCGAGTTCCCAGAGGGTTATCGGTTTCTGAACGCTAAGTCGAATGAGACGATCAGCTTCGATTGCACCGAATACGAATGCAACACGCTCCGAAGCCTCAGCGCAGCAGAACGATTGGCTGCAATTCAATTGCACCTCTTACTACGTTCCCTACGCGATTTATCCCAAACACGCCCTTGAACGCTTCGGGCGGGTGGCCGGCGCGTCGGTGGACGAGACGCAACTTTCGATAGGCCAAACAGAGTGCGCGATGCGGAAGTTCGAGCGATCCTCGCCCCGGTGAAACGTTGCCGAGCGAGCCGACCGAGGAAGAACGGCGAGGTCTGAACACGCTCCAGGTCAAAGGTTGGGCAACGCTTGCCGGGGCGAGGGGCGATCCAGAATCCGCATAACGCGTTCTGCGTGGATTCCCGGAATCGGCTCCACGCCTCTACGTCGCCCCGGCCACCCCTACTGCTGTCTGCAACCGGGTTCCCACCCCTGCCACCCTGCCGCGAGTGTTCGGGACCTGACCAAACGGCGTGGCTGAGAAGTTTCGTCGGCAAGCTGCCCCCAGCGCGAGTTCAGATGGCGTCGCTCGGCAACGCTCGGCTGGGGGCTTCGCTGCGCTACGACCCAGCCACCCCGCCGCTGGCTCTGCCAGTGCCGACGGACACAGCGATCCAGGAGTCCGTCGTCGGGAAGGAAGAGCGACTGGTGGCACTGTCGAAGGCACGGAGGAGTGTGCCACTGGCTCTGCCAGTGCCGATGTGCGATCGAGAAGATGGGAGTACCCGCGGGACCACGAGTGGCTTTGCGGTGGATGGAATAGTGAAGGGGAAACGATCCGCGTGGGCCCCGGTTCCTCCCAGTGACAGCCATCTGACCTGCTGAATCCATCGGCACCGGCAGCAGTTTAAACATTTCGACAGTGCCACCCCGCCGATGGTCGTCTGCCCGGTACTACCAGTTGGAACCTCCCTGTCAGCAGTTCCCGGAACTGCCGCACATTCACGGCCTTCCCACCGGGGGCTTGGATTGAAAGCCCATCGGCACTGGCAGAGCCAGTGGCACACGATCCGGTCCCTCTGACAGTGCCATCCCGCCGGTCGAAGTAGTTCTGCCGGCTAGGATGCTTCTTGCCGCTTCGTGGCGATCATCGTAAGACTCTGGCCGTTTAAATCGTCTTCCCAATGCGCAAGAACTTGCGTTCCGGTCTCGCCCTTGTATTCCGCAACGTGAACGAGCGGCATCTTGTCCTGCGTGTGGTGAATGTCGGCAGTGAATTCGAGACGAGCCACAGGAACAATTTTCCCAGCGATATCGACTGAATACTGCTCGCAGGATTCTTGGCTTGCGATCACTTCAAGTCTGACTGTCCCGATGATCCAAGGAAGCGATTCGAAAGTCTTTTGACTTTTCGCTAGGCGGTCGAATATCTCACCTACTCCAAGAGGCGTTCCACTCGCCTTGTGTCGGAAGACCCCTTCGCCGTTTGGCAATCGAGTTCTCGTCTCGACGATGTCCTCGGCAGGGAGATTCGCCGGAACACCACCATAAATCCGAACGTTGATTAACTGCGGATGTCGAGTCACCTGCGGACTGTAAAACGGCAACCAAGAGCAAACGTCTTCGGCGGTCAGATACTCGCAGGTCCTCAAGCGGATGTTCTCTTGAGCGGCGAACCTCACTGCTTCGTCAACGAAGCCGGTTGTCGACACTGCGACGATGGAATCAACGTTCAACCGTTTTCGCCTCCCGAAAAGTTGCTCGATCCAGCTGGATGGCGCTCTTCCTTCAGATGGTCGGTCCCGGCACTCGATCAGCGTCCGTGATTCGACTGAACCGATTCTTCCCGTGATGAAAATGTCGAGTTCTGCGATCTGCTTGCCCTCATCGTCTCGCACGGGTTTTCGCTGCTCCATGTTGAAGCCAGTGGGCAAACTCAGACCTTCGATCAGAGCCACCAGATTCTCGAGTTTTGACCCATCGTTTGCCCCTCGTGTCATCGTCCACCCTGCTTGCCGCAACGTCAGGTCAGCTACAAATGCTTCAGCCCTACTGGATGAGGGGCAGGTTGGGCGACCGCATATACTTGCGAATGCTCAGACACCGTCAGAGCAACCGGAAAGAAGTTAGGCGCTCTCACTGCCGCGTTCTCGTCGTGATACCAACGGATAGTGTGGGAACATTCCGTCTCTACTCGCTTTGAGCTGCAATGGTATCATCGCACAGATCGTCTCTCTGAACACCATCCGTTTTTGCTCCCGAGCGGCAGGGCTTCTCTTCTCGGGCCGACGCGGTGGCTCGCCACCCGCAGAAGCGTCCCCCCGTTTCTGAATCGGTCGTCCGTCCTCCGTCCGTCGCGTGTAGGGCTCGCCCCGGGGTTCCCTGCACGCGACGGACGGAGACGGACGCGAACCACGACGGACCAGCATCCTTCCGGCTAACCGAGGCGTGTCGACGGCTTCCGAAACTCGCACCAGTCCCGGCCTACTTCGCCGACGAACCTGACGACGCCGTGAGCCGCACCTGCACGTCGATCCTGTTCGTCCGGAGGGGGAGCGGGAATTGTCCCTTTGGGAGTTCGACCGTGACCTTGGCCATCCCTTCGACGACCCCCTTGTCCTGCGGCACGCGGAACTCCGAGTTGTAATACTCCCAGTAGCAGCAGTGTTCAGTCAGCTCATGGGTGGTAACGAGCGCGGGTGAGCCGGCGGCGACCGGCCATTCGATCCGCACGCGCATCGGGGGCAAAACGGGAAGCACGGTTTCCCCGAGACGCGTCGGGCCGGCCTCTCCGTGGCCCGGCGTCATGAAGCAGACGCTCAGCCGGTCGATGCCGGCGTTGATGACGAAGTCCTTGTTGCGGAGCAGACGCGGTTCGAGTGAGCCGCCGAAATGCAGGATGGAGGCCTTCGCCGGCGAGTCGGCCCACAGCGTGCCAAACCAGCCGGCGTACATCTTGATCCCCTCGTCCCGGACCTGCAGGCGGGCTCCGGCGGCTTCCGCGGAAGGGGCGTCATCGTGAATGTTCACTGACAGCCCATAGCTGTCTTCCTTCTCGCCGTAGTTCCAGCGCTTGAGGCAGAACTCCGTCTGTGCAGGGCCCGCCGCCGGCCGGATCTCGTCCAGGAGGTACTCGTGCCAGGTCCCCGAGGAGGCTCTCTGGAGTGGGAGCGGCGACCCGTCGTCGGTCAGGTCCCCGTTCGCGTTGCGGTCGAGGTACAGCGTCCGTCCGTCTTCGACCATCCAGACCCTGGTCTTCGCCTCCGGCCCGAACACCATGAGGCAGTATCGGGGCTTGTCCCGATAAGTTGGCTCCTTCCCGAGAGTCTTCTCAATGGCTGACAGATCCGCGCCCCACAGCGGAGCGGCGGCCCACAGCGTCATCGCGAACAGCACCGGCCCAAGCCGCCAGGAAGAAGTGGGCATCTCCGAACTCCACGGAACCGGGAACGAACGGAACAACCGGATTCGGCGGACCTCTCTCCTCACTCGGCCGCATGCGAACGGCGGCCGGGGTTGAGAGGAGTGACCCGCCCCGTCTCGATCCTACCCACCACGAAGCGCGAATGTCGATCAGGCGGCGGAAGGCTTCGGGCGACTTCATCCGGTCCCTGCAGTCGCGCCGCCCCCCGTTTCTGAATCGACCGTCCGTCTCCGTCCATCACAACGGGCTCGCTGGCAGACCTCCAATCACGACCAGCCCAAAGCGGCCGTCAGAGCCGCCGTCTTCCGGTTCCCATCACCGGGGCTGTTCTCGAGTCGCGTCCTGTGGCGGCTCCTTTGACGGATCCTGAGCCGCCCCCTTGGCCGGGGACGGTTGGGGCGCGGAACGCACCTGCTTCTCGGAGAAGTGCTCGACCGGAAAATCGGGAGCGGTGCTCACGGACGCGATCGTCATCGTCGCCCGCCACTGCCACTGCCGTTCGGCAAGGCCCTTGCTGTCCAGCGGGCCGTACTTGGTGTGGGTCATCCGGGCGGGAAACCACACCCCTGGCGAGAGTTCGCGAAACTCCTCCACCGAGGTCTGCGCAATCGGCACGTCCAGAGACCAACTGTAACGGTAGTGGTAGACCCGGATCGGAAGATAATTGCGGTCCTCCGCGACCCACAGCAGTTCCGCCAGCGCCGGTTTCCCGCTCTTCAAGTCGATCCGATCCCGCCGCACCTTGTGGCATGTCAGGCCGTCAACGTCATCGGTTCCGAGAGACTGGATCTCGTTCCGATATCCCCGTACGTGATGATCCCAGCCGGTAAATTTCGTGACCGCGTCGTCGCCGGAGAGCCAGACCGACAGCGGGGGAACGAACGCCACTCCCCTGACCCACATCTGGTGCGGAGAGAAATTGGCCAGCTTGGGAGTATCGGAGACCGTCACGCTCCCGTCCTTCTGCCGCGTGACGACTTGCGAACCGTCAAAGGCCCTGATGGTCGAGGAGGCCGAGGCCGAACCATCGATCAGGACGCTCTCCTCAGACTGGTCGACGCGGTATCTCTCCCCCTGTCGGATGAAGTGCAGCCGATGCTTCGTGTCCATGGTCTCGGTATCGGACAGCATCTCCTTGTCAGGAGCCGTCACATAGTGCGAGTCGACGATCGTCTCCAGATTTCGATAGAGCGCTTCGTTCTTCTCCACCTGAGCGATGAGTTCAATCAGCGGCAGGTTCCCCCAGGCCGACGCAGAGAGGGTTGTGAGGAGACCAGTCACAGCGAGAGTGAGCTGCCACGCAGACATGGGCGTCTTCCGGGATCGAGAGAGGGGGCCGCGCGACAGCATTGTTGCCATTCGGGGCCCCCGGAGATCAAGGGAGCGAGGGCAGGCCCTTGGCTCTGCACTCAAAGCTGTGGCTGTAGCTCCGGATCGCGGTGGGCCTCGCCTCCCATGCCTCGGTCCGGGGGGCCGCGACGACCGTCACAGGTCGTACGATTGGAGCTGGCTGGGTGAGCGTCGATATCGATCGTCAATGCTCTCGTTCGGCTGCGAGCTACGGTTTCAGGGGGTTCGACCGGTCTCGACCGCTGCCGCGAGGATGTCATGCGTTCCATTCACCCGGTGCCGCTCGGCGTGGTCGCCGTCTGGACGGGGGCCGTCCTGCTGGCCGTCCGGTACAGCGATCTGTCCGCGTCCGCCGGAAGGCTCCCGGGGTTCTGGATGCGGATCGGCATGCTCGTGGCGTTGCTGCACGCGATCATGGTCATCGTGGCGGTCTGCTACCTCCCCGATCGCTTCCCCCGACTCCTTTCGCGCCTGCTGCAACTGGTGGGGATGGCAGGCGCATTCTGGTCCGCCGGCACGCTCACTCGAGCGGTGTACGCGCTCGCCGGCTGACCCTCAGGGCAGGACATCGGGTATGGCGTCCGTCGCGCCCGGTGCCATTGCTGGTGCTCTGTCCAGCAATGCTCATCGAAGAAGGAGCCTTCAATCACAGCTGGCCCAAAGCTGCGAGCAGTGCCAACCGCCGCGGCTATCCCCGCTTTCTCAGAATTGCGCCGCGAAGTGCTTCGAAGGGGCAGGTCGCTGACTGGGCTGGGCAGCGGAACCCGCCGGGAACCTTCCCCGCGGCAATGCAGGCCCGGGCTTGGGATTCGGCGGTGCAGCCGAAGTGAAACGCCCGCTGGGTTGGATCGTACGCAATGACGAGTTCGGGGTGCTGGAGGAGGTGTTCGAAGTAACCTTCCATCCATTCGCCGCGGCCATCGTCGTCGGAAGGGACGAAGCGTCCTCCCTGGACCGCGGGGATCTGATCCCAGGCGTCGAGGGAACCGGCGTCGTCAAACTGAGGAGCAAAGAACGAGACTTCGAGGCGGCTGTCCCACAGGCCGGCGATGGTGGCTCGGTCGGCTGGCCCGAGCGAATTCCACCACTGGCGGGCGACGGCCTCAGTTCCCTGGGGTAGGGACTGGACGAAATCGATGGGGAGATCCTGTTCGTGCATGATGTCTCCGTTTGAGTCAAACCAGGTAATGGACATGCCAATGCGCCCTGCATTGGATAAAGACGCAGGTTGGGCCTGCACTCGACATGACTCGCTGGAACGCTATTTGACGCACAGCTCCTGAAGGAGTTCGACGATTTCCCGATAGGCCTCGGGGGGTGGGAGATCTTCGAAGCCGCCTGCCAACCCGCAGAGTGCAACGTCCATTACGCCGTTCGTATCGGCGCCGCGGGCCACCAGAGTCCGGACGATCTTCTTGTGGCGATGGACGACCGCGGTCGTGAGCGGTGTTGCGCCATAGTCCTGCTCGCGACGTTCGATGTTGGCGCCGTGGTCGAGCACCCACTCGAGGACTTCGGGCAGGTCTCCGTAGATGCAGGCGTGCAGCGTGGGGGGAACCCAATCGACCCCTTCCAGCTGGTCGGGATCGTCCGCCGCGATCCGCTCCGCCAGAGCGAAATCCCTCGCTTCGAACGCGTCCCACAGTGAAGGTCCTGCCGGCGGGGCAGGGTAGTCTTCGATCGGAGGGCATAACTCGAACGGTCGGACCGGAGCGGCGGCGAGGCGAAAGCCGCTGTAGCGGCCGCCCCACGCGTAGAAGGAGCGAGCCGCCGCGCGGCAACTCCTCCGGGTGTTGAAGTAGCTGCCGCCGCGGCCGGCCCGCAGCTGTCTCTTCTCCGAATACCAGTCCTGGCACAGTTCCCAGACATTCCCCAGCATGTCATGAAATCCCCAGGGATTGGGGGCCTTCTGCCCGACCGGATGCGGGCGATCGCTCGAGTTCCCGAGATGCCAGGCAATGGAATCGAGCGGGCCGTACGCGGGCCCCGATGTCCCGGCCCGGCACGCATATTCCCATTCTGTTTCGGTCGGGAGCCGATACTCGCAGTCCTGGGTCAGAAGGCCGGCATCTCGGTCGATCCGGGTGAGCCGGGTGCAGAATTCGGTCGCCCCGCGCCAGCCGACCGAGTCGACGGGAGCGTCCCCGGCCGCCGCATCGTTCTCGGAGCGTTCTTCCGCCCAGGAGCAGCCAGCGTACTTCGGAGAGGTGATGACCTGCTCGTACTGTCTCCGCGTCACCGGCGTCGCGCCGAGGTAGAACTCACTGGGGAGCGTGACCTCGCGCTGTCGCTCCCAGGGGGCATGTCCAACCTCGTCGCCTGGGCTTCCCATGACAAACGAGCCCGCGGGCACCCGGATCAGGCGGACGCCGTTCGAACTTGTCAGTTCGGACTTCATCGGAGGTCTCGGAGAACCCAAGGATCGCCGGAGAGTTCAGGCCCTCGTGTCGTCCGATGATAGCACGAGACTGGGATACCGGCCCTCCGGAGGGAGTTCGCTGTTCAACAGCCTGGCGAGCCACGATCCGCTTCGAGAGGGGCCACATCGGCCGGGGGCTCCCGTCTCGGACGGCGTCTGGGATGAGACTCCTGGAAGCGACCGTCTCACGAAGGTGACGCTTCCGGGGCCCGATCCCCATCTCGCGTGGACGTCTCGAACGTGGCGTTAGCGGGCCCGGCCGCGGGAAGGGGCACCGTCGGCGCGGCGGGAGATTGGGCGGCCATCGGTCGCTTCAGATTCGCTTTGGCCGTCATGGCATTGCCCTCCATAACTAGCAGATGGCAAATCCGTTACGGGAATTTTCCTGGTCCGATCTTCACTGCCGGATCACGGGGGCGGCCAGCGATTCGCCATCGCTGCGGTCGTAATGTTCAAAATGTCATCTCCGTAAGGAACCCTCCGGGCACGTTGGCGCGGGCCGAAAGTCGCCTATACATCGTCGCGCGGAATGAGATTCAGTCTCAGTGAGGTTCCGCCACTCACCTTAAGAGGCCCACCCCATGCTGCGTTCCCCGCTTCGCGCCCGTCATGGCTTCACCCTGATCGAACTGCTGGTCGTCATCGCCATCATCGCGGTCCTTGTCGCCATCCTCCTCCCGGCCGTTCAGCAGGCCCGCGAAGCCGCCCGCCGCACCGGGTGCCTCAACAACCTCAAGCAGATCGGCATCGGCCTCCACAGCTACGCCGAGACCTACACGATCTTCCCGCCGAGCCACTGCATCGGCCTCGGACCGGGGGGCGGCTGGTCGATCCACGCTCGCCTGCTCCCGTACATGGAACAGACCGCCACCTTCCTCAAGGCGGACCTGTCCGTCAGCTACTCCGCGGAACCGAACGTCAGCAACCTGATCAGCGAGAAGCGGGTCCCGGTCTACGTCTGCCCCAGCGAGGTCAAGTCGATTCCCCGCATCGGCCCTCCGAACCACTTCCCGCCGAACTACGCCTTCAACGGCGGCACCTGGAAGATGTTCACCCACGCCGCCGACCTCAACGCCGGCGGCACGGCGGGGAACGGCGCCTTCGCTCCGAACAGCAATTTCTCGAGCAAGGACTTCACGGACGGGATGAGCAACACGCTCGGCTTCTCCGAGGTCAAGGCTTATACGCCGAACATCGGCAACGGACAGGAAGGGACCGACACGATCCCGGACTCGATCTCGTCCTATACCGCCGGAACGCTGAGCGCCAACGGCCACACGGAGTGGGTCGACGGCAAGGTCCACGAAGCCGGCTTCACGACCACCTTCACCCCCAACACGGTGACGCTCATCTCCTCGACGCCGGTCGATGGCGACTTCATCTCCTGCCGCGAAAAGGGGGCGGCCTGCGCTGGCAAGCCGATCTACGCGGCGGTCACCGCCCGCAGCTACCACGTCGGCCTCGTGAACGTCCTCCTCATGGACGGCGCGATCCGCGCCGTCTCGGAGAACATCGCCCGTCCGACGTGGCAGCAGCTTGGAGCGCGAAACGACGGCCAG
>Ga0247822_10002478_pt1 | contig 11765 bp, 12 predicted proteins | sample 13C_Cellulose_Da_FD_192423 | JGI IMG/M metagenome (GOLD analysis project Ga0247822, IMG submission 192423) | Soil microbial communities from agricultural site in Penn Yan, New York, United States - 13C_Cellulose_Day30 | ecosystem: Environmental > Terrestrial > Soil > Agricultural land | place...
CGACCCATCCGGTCGGCCCGCCGCGATCTTCCCGCCGGCTACTTCCCCTTCCGGGAAAGGGCGGCCCCCACGAGGCCCGCGAAGAGCGGGTGCGCCCGGTTGGGACGCGACCGGAACTCCGGGTGGAATTGCGTCGCGATGAAGTAGGGGTGGTCCGGGATTTCCACGATCTCGACCAGGCGATGATCGGGTGACTGGCCCGAGAAGACGAGCCCCTTGGCGGCCAGCTGCTCCCGGTAGGCGTTGTTGACCTCGAACCGGTGCCGGTGGCGCTCCTCCACCGACGCACCGTCGTAGAGGCGGGCCGCGAGAGACCCCGTCGCCAGGGCGCACGGCCAGAGGCCCAGGCGCATGGTCGCCCCCTTGTCGGTCACGCCGTACTGGTCCGGCATCAGGGCGATGACCGGGTGCGGCGTCTCCGCGTCCACCTCGGTCGTGTTGGCGTTCTCGAGACCGGCGACGTGCCGCGCGAACTCGATTACCGCCATCTGCATGCCGAAGCAGATGCCCAGGTACGGGACGTGATTCTCCCGGGCGTACCGGACCGCCTGAATCTTGCCCTCGACGCCCCGCGAGCCGAAGCCGGGGCAGACGACCACAGCGTCGAACGGCCTCAGGCGCTCGGAGACGTCGCCCTCGTCCATCTCCTCCGAGTCGATCCACTCCAGGTTCACCCGGCTGTCGTGCTGGATGCCCCCGTGCTTGAGCGCCTCCGCGATCGAGATGTAGGCGTCGCCGTTCTGGATGTACTTGCCCACGACGGCGACGTTGACCTCGCGGCGGGGTTCGAGGATGCGCCCGACGATGGTGCGCCACTCCTCAAGGTTCGCCTCGCGCTGTTCCAGGTTCAGGCGCCGCGCGACCAGGTCCGCGAATCCGGACTCCTCGAAGGAGATGGGGATGGAGTAGATGGTCTCGGTGTCCATCGCCTCGATCACCGCATCGGGGGTGACGTCGCAGAAGAGGGCGATCTTCTCGCGCTGCTCGGCGTTCAGCGGGCGGCGGGTGCGGCAGACGAGGACGTCGGGCGCGATGCCGACCTCGCGCAGCCGCATGACGGAGTGCTGCGTCGGCTTGGTCTTCACCTCGCCCCAGGGGCCGACGTCCGGGATCAGGGTGACGTGGACGTAGAGCACGCTGCCGGGGCCGTGGTCCCGGCGCATCTGGCGGATCGCCTCCAGGAACGGAAGTCCCTCGATGTCGCCGACCGTGCCCCCAACCTCCGCGATGACGACGTCCGCGCCGGTGCTGCGCCCGTAGTGGGTGACGCGCTCCTTGATCTCGTTGGTGACGTGCGGGATGACCTGCACGGTCCCGCCGAGGTAGTCGCCGCGCCGCTCCTTCGCGATGACCGCGCCGTAGACCACGCCGGTAGTGACGCTCGCCGCGCGGGTCAGGTTGACGTCCACGAAGCGCTCGTAGTGGCCGAGGTCGAGGTCGGTCTCCGCGCCGTCGTCGGTCACGAAGCATTCGCCGTGCTGGTAGGGGTTCATAGTGCCCGCGTCGACGTTGATGTACGGGTCGAGCTTCTGCATCGCGACCTTGAAGCCGCGGTTGCGCAGGAGCCGCCCGAGCGCGGCGGACGTGATGCCCTTGCCGATGGACGAGACGACGCCGCCGGTGACGAATATGTACTTGATGGACCTGGGGCCGGAGCCGGGATCGGTGGCGGCGGATGCGCCGGGCGCGACGACGGGAACTGCGGTGGTGGCGGTCTCAGCGGGTAGGGACATACGGGTCGTGACTCTTTCCGGAGGGGGGCGTACCGGAGTTTCCGCACGACTGCGGGCAGAGAGCCCGACCTCGATTGTATCAAAACAGCAGCGGCGCGTCAATGGCGGCGGCCGGCCGCGCTTCGGGTTGACACTGCTCCGCGCGCGTCTCTATAATGCCCCCACCGCAAGGAGGCTGTCCCGCATGAAGATCACCGAGGTCCGCGTCATCGTCACCTGCCCGGGGCGCAACTACGTCGTCGTCAAGATCATGACCGACGAGCCGGGGCTGTACGGCGTCGGCGACGCCACGCTCAACGGGCGCGAACTGTCCGTGGTGACCGCGCTCGAGGAGCACATCGCGCCGCTTCTGATCGGGCGCGACCCCGACCGCATTGAGGACACTTGGCAGTACCTCTTCCGCGGCACGTACTGGCGCGGCGGCCCCGTGCTGATGACCGCGCTCGCCGGGATCGACATGGCCCTCTGGGACATCAAGGGGAAGCGCGCGGGGCTGCCCCTGTATTCCCTGCTCGGCGGAAAGACGCGCGAGGGCGCGCTCTGCTACACGCACGCGGGCGGGCGAGACATCGGCGAGTGCGCGGACCGCGTGCACGCCGCGCGCGAAAAGGGATTCAAGGTGGTCCGCGCCCAGGTGCAGGTGCCGGGCGCGGTGGGCACCTACGGCGTGGGCGGCGCGAAGGAGGCGGCGTCCGCCACCTGGATCAATCCCGGCGAGGACGCCAAGCAGAAGCGGCTCCCGAGCGAGGAGCGCAGCTGGGAGCCCGCGAACTACCTGCGCATCGTCCCGAAGCTCTTCGCCCACCTGCGCGACGCGCTCGGCGACGAGATCGAGCTGCTGCACGACGTCCACGAGCGGCTCACGCCCATCGAGGCGGCCCGCCTCGCGCGGGAACTGGAGCCGTACCACCTGTTCTTCCTGGAGGATCCGCTGCGGCCCGAGCACAAGGAGTCGTTTCGCCTGGTCCGCAACGCCAGCGTTACGCCGATCGCGATGGGGGAGCTTTTCCACACCCGCTACGACTGCCTGCCGCTCATCACGGAGCAGCTGATCGACTTCATCCGGTGCGACCTGACCCACATCGGCGGGATCACCGAGGCGAAGAAGATCGCCGCCATCGCGGAGCCGTTCCAGGTCAAGACCGCCTGGCACGGGCCGGGGGACATCGCGCCGATGGCGCACAGCGCGAACGTCCACGTGGACGTCTCGATCCCGAACTTCGGGGTGCAGGAGATGGTCTCGTTCGGCGAAAAGGTGAGCGAAGTGATGCCGGGCGCGCCGGAGTTCCGCGACGGCTACCTATGGCCGAACGAAGCGCCGGGCCTCGGCTGCGACATCGACGAGGAAAAGGCGGCGAAGTACCCGTACGAGCGGGCGTACCTGCCGACCTGCCGCCGCGCGGACGGCTCCGTCCACGATTGGTAAATCTTTATCGGCCTAACTACCTGTATTTACTAAACAGTAGGTGTAATTGCCGGGGGCGACTGGTACATTAAGTGCGTCAGCTTCATCCGGACGGGCATGGGTGCCCGTCCCTAACGGGGTATCGCGCACGTGGAACCACGACGAACGCATCTGGATATCGCCATCAGCGTCCTGCAGGGCGCGCTCCTGCTTCTCGGCGTCGCGCCGGTCGCCATCGCGGCCCTGATGATCGTCCCCGTCGTCTTCTGGAACCTCACCGGCTGGGCGGGAGTTGCCCTGCTCGTCGCCCTGGCGTGGGTCCTGACCGCCCCGCATACCCGCTTCCTCGCGCGCCGCCGCGCCCCGCTTTACCGGCACCGCGTGCCGCTGTACCGGAACGCCACGCTCCTGCGCAAGTAGCGCGCGTAACCCCGTCCTCGCTGCGACTTTTCGACCCGGCGTCTGTCTGAATGAGCGGGAGTCACCGTGTCGCAGCAACAGCAATTCCGGGAGAGCATCAGCGACGAGGAGACGCGGGCGGTCGTCGCGGCGTGGATGGCGAAGAGCCACCTGACGCCGGAGGCGTCGGTCGCTTCGCGGGCGTCCGTGGCCGACCTGGCCGAGGGGCTGGGCGTCGGCGAGGACGTGGTCGCCGCGCTGCTCACAGAAGTGCGCGCCGAGCGCGCGGAGGAAGCGCAGCGGGAGCGTGAGATGATGCGCCTCCGAGTGGAGGCCGCGCGGGCGCAAGCCGCGCTCGCCGAGGCCGAGGCCCGCGTCGCCGAAGCGCAGGCGCGGACGGCCGCAGCCGCAGGGGCGGGACGGTCCGGGACAACTTCCCTGAGCCCGACAACCCTTTCACGGGAGGAACGCCAGTTTCGAGCGATCGTCGTCGCCGCTGCACTCTTTATGCTGGCGTGCTTATTGTGGATTATTTGGGAACAGGCGGAGGCAGACGCGCAGCGGGCATATCCTGCGAATCGCCGCTCGCACGATGTCCGGCGCAACCCCGATCGCTACCCGTAGAGTAGCGGGGTGAACTTCCCGGCGACCTCGTCCCACTGCGCCTTCGCCGCCGGGTCGGGCTCGTAGACCTCGGGGACGACCGAGGCGCGCACGATCTGGCGCACCTCGTCCAGCGAGCCAACGAGCCCCAGCGCCTTCGCCTGGATCAGGACGTTGCCGAGCGCGGTCGCCTCGACCGGACCGGCGAGGACCCGGCAGCCGGTCGCGTCCGCGGCGATCTGGTTGAGCAGGCGGTTCTGCGAGCCGCCGCCGACGATGTGCAGCGTGTGGACAGTGCGGCCCGTCAGGCGCTCCATCGTCGCCAGGATCACCCGGTACTTCAGCGCCAGCGAGTCGAGGCAGCAGCGGATGGTCGCGCCGATGCCTTCCGGGGGCGTCTGGCCCGTCAACGCGCAGACCTCGCGTATCGCCTTCGGCATGTCCTCCGGGGCGAGCAGGGCGGGGTGGTCCGGGTCGATCAGGGCGGCCATGCCCGGGGCGTCCGCCGCCAGGCGCGTCAACTGGTCGTAGGTTCGCTCGTCGCCGTGGCGGGCGTAGGCGCGGCGGCAGCACTGGACGAGCCAGAGGCCGCCGATGTTCTTCAGGAGGCGGATGGTGCCGTCCACGCCCCCCTCGTTGGTGACGTTCGCCGCCTCCGCCGCCGCGTTGATGACCGGCGCGGGCACCTCCAGCCCGAGCAGGGACCATGTCCCCGAGGAGAGGTACGCCCAGCCGTCGCCCGCCTCGGCGGGCACCGCCGCGACCGCACACCCGGTGTCGTGCCCGGCGGGCGCGATGACGGGCACCCCGGTCCCCGCGCCGGTCGCCTCGGCTTCGGAAGCTTTCAGCGGGCCGTAGACCGTCCCCGCGGGCACGACGTCGGGCAGGATGCTGGTCGGGATTCCGAGCCTGTCGAGCACGCCGGTCGCCCAGCCGTCCGCGCGCGAGTCGTACATCTGGGAGGTCGTCGCGATGGTGTACTCGGCGTCCGCGCGCCCGGTCAGGAAGTAGTGCAGCAGGTCCGGGATGAACAGGAGCGTGCTCGCGGCGTCCAGCAGCCTCGGGCTGCGCTCCCGCACGGCGGCGAGCTGGAAGAGCGTGTTGATCTGCATCGTCTGGATGCCGGTCCGCTCGAACACCTCGGCCTTCGGGACCGCGTCGTAGACCTTCTCGACCATGCCGTCGTTGCGGTGGTCCCGGTAGTGGACGGGCAGCCCGACCAGGTCGCCCCGGGCGTCGAGCAGGCCGAAGTCCACGCCCCAGGCGTCGACGCCGATCCCGGCGAGGGGGCCTGCCTCGGCCCCGCGCCCGACGGCGGTGCGGCACTCGGCGACGAGGCGGGGCAGGTCCCAGTAGAGGGTGTCGCCCATGCGGACGGGGCCGTTGGGGAACCGGTGGACCTCCTCCAGGCTGATCCTGCCGTGTGCCGTGTCCAGCGCGCCGATCACCCCGCGTCCGCTCTCCGCCCCCAGGTCGAGTGCCAGAATCCGCTCCATCGCTGCGTTCGCTCCTCGTGTCGCTCCGGTCCACCGGCAGGTCATTACGGCAACAGGATAGCCGAACCGGGAAGCGGGCGTCAAGCCGAAGCGGGCCGGGCGCGGGGGCGTCCGCCCGATTGACACGCCGAAGAGCCCACGGCTATAATGCCCGTAGCGCGCCCACCCAATAAGGGAGCTCGCGCGCGACCGGATGGGCGAGTAGCGGACTATGAAATTGCACGTGAAGTTTGCATCGGGCGGCATCAACGTCGACGAGGTAGTCAGCGGCGCCAACGCCGAGGAGGTCGTCGCCGCGATGCAGCAGCGTGTCGCCAAAGAGGCGGGCTTCCTCATCGGCATGGGCATCCGCTCCATGACCCCGCTGAAGTTCGCGCAGGAGGCGACGCGGCGGTACAACCAGGCCGCGAACGACGACGTTCCGCTCCCGGAGGACTGCGACGCCTTCGTGCGCGTCGGCATAGACAAGGGGTTCGCCACGCTCGTCGAGGCGTAGCGCGCCGCCGGGGGAGAGTCGGCGGAGAAAGGATCGGCGCAGGCCGTGGAACCCATCGACGACGCAGAGCCCTTGCTTCCGAGCGTGTCGGAACTCCCCCTGTTTCCGCTCGACCTCGTCCTGTTCCCGCACATGCTCGCCCCGCTCCACATCTTCGAGGAGCGCTACAAGGAGATGGTGAACCGGTGCGTCCGGGAGAGCCTCCCGTTCGGCATCGTCCTCATCACCAACGGCTCCGACGTGAACCCCGACTCCCAGACCTGCCGGATCGGCTGCACGGCGCGCATCCGCCGCGTCGAGCGGCTCCCCGACGGCTGCATCAACATCGAGGTGGTGGGGGAGCAGCGGTTCCGCATCCTGGAGACCCACGAGGTGCTGCCGTACCGCACCGGGATCACCGAGCCGTTGCACGACGATCCCCTGAGTTCCGACGGCCCCAACCCCCTTTCGGAGGACGTCCAGCGCCTGCTGAAGGAGTTCCTCACCCGCCAGTTGGCCCTCCTCGGGCAGCACGACGTCGAGATCGAACTGCCGGAAGAGCCGGACCTGCTCTCCTTCACCGCCGCCTGCGTCCTGCCGATGGAGAACGACGCGAAGCAGGCGCTTCTGGAGGGGACCGACGTCAACGCGCGGCTGGCCGCGGAGTTGGACGTGCTGCGGAGGGAACTGACGCGCCTGCGCCGCGCCGCCGAGTCCGTCGAGGTCAGCTACCGGCCCGTCCGGACCGAGCACTACCGCGACTACGTCTGCGAGAATTAGCCGCGCGTTCGGTCAGGAGAAGAGCATGTCCACCGCGCGGGCGAAGCCGGTCTCCGGGTCGCCGGGGGGGGCGACGCGGTCGGCGGCGCGGTGGGCCGCCTCGCGGGCGTGGTCCATGGCGATCCCGAGGCCCGCCCACTCCAGCATCTCCACGTCGTTGTTGCCGTCGCCGAAGGTGATGACCTCCGCCGGGGCGACGCCGTAGCGCTCGGCGGCCAAGGCGATCCCCGCCGCCTTGTTTACCCCGATCGCCATGAACTCCAGGTATTCCGGGTCGGTGATCGTGACGTACAGGCTGTCCGCGAAACGCTCCCGGAGCGTGGGGAAGTGCGCCAGCACGTCGGCCGGGGGCATCACCCAGAGTATCTTCAGCAGCGGCTCGCTCGCCAGCCCGGAGATGTCCGGACACAGAACCAGGTTGTTCTGCGTGCGCGTTTCGTAAAGGCGGGTCCACTCGTTCTTGTGATTGACGTAGAGCGCGCCGCGGAGGTGGTAGAACTGCTGCGTCGCCCGCCGCCGTTCGCCCTCTTCGATGATCGCGGCGGCGAGGTCGGCGGGCAGCAGACGCTCGTGGAGCACCTCGCCGGAGCGGTCGTCCATGACCAGCGCGCCGTTGCAGGAGACGATCAGACTGTCGGGGAGATCGAGCTGCTTGTGGTAGCGGCGCATGTTCTCGTGCCGCCGCCCGGAGGCGAGGACGACCTTCACCCCCGCGTTCAGCAGCCGGTGGATCGCAGCGTGATTCGCCGCGCTAATCTCCTTGTCGGGGCCGAGCAGGGTGTCGTCGAGGTCTACGGCGGCGAGGCGGTACGGCAGCATTTCCACAACTTCTCCGGGTGCGTTCGTCGCCGCCACACCGCGGCTGTCTCTGCCCCGCATTGTATCAGAAGAGGGTCTTCGGGGGCTCCTTCTTCGCCTCGATCACCTTCTTGCGGGCGGCCTCGATGTCCTGGACGAGCAGGGCGCGGGCTTCGTCGTACGCCTCGCCCTGCTGGCGCAGGATGTAAGCGGGGTGCAGGCCCGCGATGGCGTAGCGGGCGTACTTAGTCTCGTAGAACTGGCCCCGCTCCTGCATCATCTTGAAGCCCTTGCGGATGATGGTGCTGGCCGAGGGCGCGCCCAGGCACAGGATCACCAGCGGGTCGATCACGGAGAGCGTCGGCTCCAGCCAGAGGCCGATGCAGGTGTTCGCCTCCTCCGCGGTGGGCGGGCGATTCTTCAGGCGTCCGGCTTCGAGCAGGGTCGGGCGGCAGCGCACGACGTTCGTGATGAATACGTGGCGGCGCAGCATGCCGCACTCGCGCAGGCACTCGTCCAGAAGCTGGCCCGCGCGCCCCACGAACGGGCGGCCCGTCTTGTCCTCGGTTTCGCCCGGCCCCTCGCCCACGATGACGAGCGGCGAGTTCGGGTTGCCCTCGCCGAAGACCACGTTCGTGCGACCCACGTGCAGCGGGCACGCGACGCAGTCCTGTGCGTCCTCGCAGAGCGCGTTGACCCGCCTATCCTTCTCCGTCTCCTCCGCTGCTGCTGCCATGGATACCTTTCTCCGCTGTCGGCTTCCGGCTGTCGACGATCGCGCGGACGCGGGCGTACGCCTGGTCCAGCGTCTCGGGCATCACCTTGACGTTGCCGACCACCGGCATGAAGTTCGTGTCGCCGCTCCAGCGCGGGACGATGTGCAGGTGCAGGTGCGCCGCGATGCCCGCCCCCGCCGCGCTGCCGACGTTCATCCCGATATTGTACCCGTCCGGCCCGTACGCCTCCCGCAGTACGTCGGTCAGGAAGGCGCAGAGCGCCATCATCTCGCTGCCCTCGTCCGGCGTGAGGTCGACGGGCGAGGCGAGGTGGCGGTAGGGGATGACCATGGCGTGGCCGTTGTTGTAGGGAAAGGCGTTCAGGATGGCGTAGCAGAGTGCGCCGCGGGCGACGATCAGGTTCTCTGGGTCGTGCGTCGGCCCGGCGTCGGGCTTGTCGCAGAAGATGCAGCCGTCGGGGCGCGGCGTAGGGGCGCCGCCGCTCTTGTCGCCGGTGACGTACGCGAGCCGCCAGGGAGCCCACAGTCGTTCCATGAAATCCTTTCGCCGCGCCGCAAATGCGGCCCCGGAGGGCCCTTTTGCGGGCTGTCCGGAATGCTTGACAAAGCGATTCCGCGCGTGTTATCCTTACGCAGACTTTTCGGCGCGTGTCCGGCATCCGCCTCCGTTGGGCGCGCAATTACCCGCTTCATCTGTCGTCAGAATCCATGCGTGACCGGCGCGCTATCCGGTCGTGCATCCCCGCGAGGGTGCACATCTGGCGGCACGGGACGACTTTCGGGGGGACTGCTGATGATGATGTCACGACGGCTTCAGGGAGCGGCGAGCGCGGCCCTATTTCCGGCTGCGGTTGCCACTATGACGATCTTTGCCGCGCTCCCGCCGACTCCGGCGCAGGCGCAGGCTCCCGGGGCCACGCTCCGGGTTCTGACGCCGCGACAGGGCGAGTCGCTCGGCACGCTCAAGTTCAACCTCGACGTCGCGTTCAAGAGCCAGAGCGCCTCGCCGGTCACGACCGCCGAACTCTGGGTGGACGGCGTCCGCTGGGTGCGCCGCGACCTGGACGCGCCGCGCCAGGCGAGCACCCTGTCCTTCGAGGTAGACGGGACCTCGCTCTCCGCGGGGCAGCACACCATCGTCGTCAAGGTCTTCACCGCGAACGGCGGCGTCTCCTCGACCCAGGTCCAGGTCCTCGCGGGCACCAACGAGGGCGTCGTCAAGGGCGACTTCGGCGGGCCGGAGATGTCGTTCCTGACCCCGGGCAACGGCAAGCGGGTGAGCGGCACCGTCGAGCTCCTGCTCGACGCCAAGCCCAAGAACGGCCAGAACCCGTACATCACGATCTACGTCGACAAGCAGTTCAAGACCCTGCGCAACTACCCGCCGTACTCCTACACGTGGGACACGACGCAGGTGTCGAACGGCTACCACACCGTCGAGGCGTCCGGATACCTGGACTCCGCGAACGCGACCACGACGCGCACGATGCGGGTCTACGTCGACAACCCCGGCGGCAACACCGTCCGGATGGGCGACATCCCCGACCTGACCGAGGCGCGCAACCAGACCGAGGCCAACCCGACCACCGCCGCCAGCGTCGCGTCGCGACCGCTGACGATCCCGCAGCCGAAGACCGGCGGTGCTCCCAGCCTCGCGGCCCCGTCTCTCGCGACCCCGTCCGGCGAGGCGAAACTGGCCGGAGCGGGCTCCGTCGCCGCCGACGCCGCCCCCGCCGCGCTCGGTCTGTCTTCCTCCGCCGCGCCGAGCGTCGCTCGCGCCGCTGTCGACGTCCGCGTCGCCGCGCCGCGGAACGCGGTGGCCGCGAAGGTCGCGTCTGACGCCAGGCCCGACGCCGCCGCCGAGAAGGTGACGTCCGCCGCGAACGCTGTAACGCCGGTTCTGGCCGTCGCCAATGTCGAGGTGGTCGCCGCGCCGACACTGGCGACGCCGCGCCCGGTCGCCCCGAAGACCGCACCCGCTGCGGCCTCCGCCACTGCCACCGCCGCCACACCGGCTCCCGCTCTCGCCTCGCCGGTGAAGAAGGTCTCCCTGGTCCCTGTGGCGACTGCCAAGCCCGCGCCGAAGGCGGAGACGAAGGTGACGCTGGGGACTCCCCGCCCCGCGGCGGCGGTCCGCCCGGCAACAGCGCAGGCGAAGAAGGCGGCGGCTCCCTCGTCCTTCAACTCGCTGCCGGAGATGGCGAACCAGCGCAAGGGCGCTCTCCAGGTGGCGTTCGACGGCCAGTTGATCGCGTTCGACGTGCAGCCGCGCGTCGAGGCGGGCATTCCCATCGCGCCGTTCCGGCAGATCTTCGAGCACACGGGCGGCAAGATCACGTGGGCGGCGGACACGAAGGTCGTCCACGCGGTCAACGCGGAGCGCGAGATCGTGATCGCGGTCGGCAACGGCACCGCGCGGGTGAACGGCACGGCCGTACTGATGGACCGTGCGGCGACGCTGGAGAACGGGCGCACCATAGTCCCGCTGTCGTTCGTCGGCAAGGCGCTCGACGTCGAGGTCCGGCACGACCCGGCGACCGGCCGCCTGTCCATCACCAGCAAGAAGTAGAATCTTCAGAGAAAACCAATCGGGCCGCGCTTCCTACGGAAGCGCGGCCCGATTTTACTTTTGTGCCCGTCAGTTCTTCGAAGCGTCCGGTGCCGGCTTCGCGGCCGGGCCTGGGGTCGATTCCGCCTTCGCTTCGGTCTTAGGCTCGCTCTTCGTCTCCGATTTCGTCTCGGCGGTGGACTCCGACGCGGAACCCTTCGCGCTGCCGCCGCCCGACTTCGCGTAGTCGTTGACGTAGAAGCCGGAGCCGACGAACTGGATGCCGACCGGGTACAGGATCTTCTTGACCGCGCCGTTGCACGACTCGCACTCCGTGATGGCCGGTTCCGTTATCTTCTGAAAACGCTCGAACTCGTGAGCACAGACCGTGCAGCGATAGCCGTAGGTGGGCATGCGGGCCATTCCCCTTCGCAGGTGAGATTTACGGCATCCATTTTAGCAGACGATTGACCGGAGTGCCAACGTCGCTCACCTGACCGCCATCCGGCGGCGCAAAGATTTCTCCTGTGGCGCGAATCATCAGGCAGGAGAATCCGGGCGGGGGAGGAACTTCCCTTTGGCGGGGAATCGCCCCGGATCAACCGGTTGAGCAGCGGCCCTGTCGGGGGATCGCGCGCGTTGCGCCCCGGGCTTGCTGGAAAGGACGTTCCGATGAGACGACGTGGTTTTGTTGGGTTCGTGCTGGCACTGCTGGTGTGCTCCGCTTCGGCGGGCGGCGCGCTGGCGCAGCGGGGCGGTGGCGGCGGGCGCCGAAGCGGAGCACACCAGCAG
>Ga0247822_10002479_pt1 | contig 11758 bp, 8 predicted proteins | sample 13C_Cellulose_Da_FD_192423 | JGI IMG/M metagenome (GOLD analysis project Ga0247822, IMG submission 192423) | Soil microbial communities from agricultural site in Penn Yan, New York, United States - 13C_Cellulose_Day30 | ecosystem: Environmental > Terrestrial > Soil > Agricultural land | place...
CAGCGTGGGCGCCAAGACCGTCGACGCCCGCTGGCTACAGCCCGGGTAGCGTAGCCGTGGAGGCGATCCCCGACGCGGCGGTGCGGCTGATCGCGTGCTTCTTCGACGCGGCGACGGTCGAGGCCGCGGTCGCCTACGCGCGCGGCGATCGGGTCCAGCTGGTCAAGCCGCCGCCGTGGCCGGTGGTCGCGCGGGTCCGCGGCACCGCCGGCTATGTGGTCACCGTCAACTATCGCGAGGAGGGGCCCCAGCTCCGCGGCGAGTGCTCGTGCCCGACCGCCGTCGACTGCAAGCACGCGGCGGCGACCGCGCTGGTGGTGTTCGCGCGCGAGCGCGAGCTGGCGGCCGCGCGCGCGGCGGCCGCCCGCCAGGCGGTGGTCGGCCAGTGGCTGACCGAGCTCGGCCGCCACGGCGCGACCGGCGCGGCGGTCGCGTCGCCGGCGCGCGGCGAGCGCGTGGTCGCGTACGTCCTCGACGGGCGCGACGGCGAGCTCGGGCTGACCGTGGTCCAGGCCACCCGCCTGCGCGACGGCAGCCTCGGCGCCGGCTCGGTGATCGCCGCGCTCGGCGATCCGCACCGCGGCGCGCCGGCGTGGGTCGACGTCGACGACCTGCGCCGGATCGCCATGCTGCGGGCGGTGACCCGGGCCGCGCCGCAGCGGACCCGGCTGGCCGTCGACGGCGTCGACGCCGACCTGCTGGCCGAGCTGGCCGGCACCGGCCGGCTGTTCTGGACGACCACGCGATCGGCGCCGCTGACCTACGGCCCGCCGATCACGGCCGCGCTCGACTGGCGACCGTGTCCGGATCCGCCCGGGTCGTTCCGGCTCGGCCTCGACCGCGCGCTGGTGATCGTGCCGGCCCGCTCGTGTCATTACGTCGACGAGGCCGCGGCGGCGATCGGCCCGCTCGAGCTCGGGGTCCCGCCCGGCCTGGTCCACCGGCTGGTCGGCGGGCCGCCGGTGCCGGCGGAGATGCGGCCGACGGTCGAGCGCAGCCTGCGCGCCCTGCAGGTCCCGGCGGCGCTGGCGCCCGCCGACCCCGGCGTCGAGCCGCTGCAGCCGCGCATGGTCGCGAGCCTCGATCGGGCGGCGACGCCGCCGGCGGTGCGGGTGACCGGCGAGGCCAGCTACGGCGACGACCGCTACCCGCTGGCCGCGTGGGAGGCCGGGCGCCCCGGCGCGCGCGATCTGGTCGCCGAGGGCCGGTACCAGGCCCGGCTCGACGCGCTGCTCGCCGGCCTGCCCCACGGGCCGCGTGGCCGCACCAGCCTCGAGCTGCTCGCCGACGCGCGCCACGTCGCGCAGGTGATCGTCCCGGCGCTGCGGGCCGAGGGCTGGGTGTGCGTGCTGTCCGACGACTTCCCGCACGAGGCGCCGCGGAGCGACGTCGAGTGGGTCGAGCACCTGCGCCCGTTCGGCGATCCGCCGGCGTGGTTCGCGCTCGAGCTCGGCGTGGTCATCGCCGGGCGGACCGTGCCGCTGTTGCCGATCCTGCTCCAGGCCATCCGCGACGGGCGGTTGGTGCTCGAGCCGGGCGGGGCGCCGGCGGACGGCGGCGCCGGCCTCAACCTGCGGCTGCCCGAGGGCGAGCTGGTCCACGTCCCGGCCGAGCGGATCCAGCGCTGGCTGCGGCCGCTGATCGAGCTCCAGCTGGCCGGGCTGGCGCCCGACGGCGCCCTGCGGTTGTCGCCGGTGGCCGCGGTCGCGCTCGACGACGAGGCGCCCGGGCGCTACGCGTCCGACGACGCGCTCGCGCCGGTGCGCGCCCAGCTGGCGCGCCTGGTCGACCTGGCGCCGCGCCGCGAGCCGGCCGGGTTCGGCGGCACGCTGCGGCCGTACCAGCGGCTCGGCCTGGCCTGGCTGCGCACGCTGCACGACGCCGGCTGCGGCGGCCTGCTCGCCGACGAGATGGGCCTCGGCAAGACCGTGCAGGTGCTCGCCTTCCTCGACGGCCTGCGCGCCGCCCGCAAGCTCGGTCCGGCGGCCCCGGCCCTGGTGGTGGCGCCGCGCAGCGTGGTCGGGACGTGGGCGCGCGAGGTCGCCCGGTTCGCGCCCAAGCTCGCGCCGGTGGTCCATGTCGGGGCCGACCGGGCCGGCGACCCCGGCGCGCTGACCCGGGCGCCGCTGGTGATCACCTCGTACCAGATCCTGGTCCGCGATCTCGAACGGTTCGGCGCGGTCGCGTGGACCAGCGTGATCTTCGACGAGGCGCAGGCGCTCAAGAACCCCGACACCCAGCTGCGCGCCGCCGCCGCGTCGCTGCGGGCGACCAGCCGGTTCTGCATCACCGGCACGCCGATCGAGAACCACCTCGGCGAGCTGTGGTCGCAGATCGATCTCGCCATGCCCGGCCTGCTCGGGCGGCGGCGGTCGTTCGAGGCCGTGTTCCGCCGGCCGATCGAGCGTCACGGCGACGACGACCTGCTCGAGCACGTGCGCCGGCGGGTCCGGCCGTTCCTGCTGCGCCGGACCAAGGACAGCGTCTCGCTCGATCTGCCGGCCAAGACCGAGGTGATCGAGCGGGTCGAGCTCGACACCGCGCAGCGCGACCTCTACGAGAGCCTGCGCCTCAAGCTCGACGAGCGGGTCAGCCGCGCCCTCGCCCAGGCCGGCATCCACGCGTCGACCATGGCGATCCTCGACGCGCTGCTCAAGCTGCGACAGTGCTGCTGCGATCCGCGCCTGATCAAGCTGCCCGAGGCCCGGCGGGTCGAGACCTCGGCCAAGCTCGAGCGGTTGATGGACATGCTGGTCGAGCTGACCGACAGCGGGCGATCGACCCTGGTGTTCTCGCAGTTCGCCGGCATGCTCGCCCTGATCGAGCAAGCCTGCGCGCAGGCCGGCCTGCCGTGCCTGAAGCTCACCGGCGCGACCCGCGATCGCGACGACGTCATCCGCCGGTTCCAGGACGGCGAGGCCCCCATCCTCCTCATCACCCTCAAGGCCGGCGGCGTCGGCCTCAACCTCACCCGCGCCGACACCGTGATCCACTACGACCCATGGTGGAACCCCGCCGCCGAGGCCCAGGCCACCGACCGCGCCCATCGCATCGGCCAGACCCGCCCGGTCCTGGTCTACAAGCTGGTCGCCCAGGGCACCCTCGAGGAGGCCATCCTCGACCTGCAGGACGACAAGCGCCAGCTCGGCCGCGCTGCCCTGCGCGACGGCGCCGCCGCCCTCCTGAAGGGGGACAGGCTCCTGGGTCGCAACATCTCGTCTTGACATAACTTTCGGCGCGAACCGCGACGGGATTTCAGGCGGGCTCGCTGTCGAGGACCGCGTCTCGGTTCGGGGCTGGACGTCGCCAGCGGCGGAGTACGCTCTGGCATGGCGATCACGTTCGGGGTGGACGACGTGCCGGTGGCAACCGCACCGGCCGCGACGGTGTCGGTGCGAGAGCTGATCGGCGAGCACCTCCACGTCGGCATCGATGGCGAGCGGGTGTTGCCGGTGCGCGGCGTGCACCCGCTCCTGGCCGCGGTCCACCACGCGTTCGTCGAGCACCGGCCGCTGGTGCTTTCGCCCGACGCGGTGTGGCTGACGATCGCGCAGGGCGTGGCGCGCCACGTCAGGCTGCACGCCGAGACGCTGCGGCCGCGGCTGGTGCGCCACGTCGAGTCGAAGACCCTCGAGGTGCGTGTGCTCGGGCTCCCCGACGAGGGGACGCAGTGGGCCGAGGTGGTGGCGTCCTTCCGCGCCCTGATCGCCGGCGAGCTCGGCGCCGGGCTGGCGCGCCTGCTCACCTGCGATTTCTCGACCACCGGCCCGGCCGATCGAACCGCCAGCGAGATCGTGCTGATGGACGCGATGTCGCCGTACTTCGACTACCAGGTCTCGATCGTCTGCGGCATCCCGTCGATCACCCTGCTCGGGTCGCCTGCCGACTGGCGCAAGATCCGCGCGCGCATCGACGTCATCGCCGAGCTGGAGCTCGCGTGGTGGACCTCATCGCTGGCGCCGATCGCCGACCGGCTGGTCGCAGCGGCCGAGGGTCGACCCGACCCCGAGTTCTTCCGTGCGATCTACAAGCCACAGCCGGCCTACGGATGGGACCTCATCCCCGGCTGGATCGCGCGGCTCTATCCGTACGTCGGTCGTGCCGGCGCCTACGACCAGCGGAACCCGTTGCTCGCGCTCGCGCTCGGCGCCGAGCTGCCGGCCGCCGACGACAGCGGCTACTACACCGGCCCCGGGATCCGCGCCCACGACGTCCCGGCCGAGCGCGCGCAGGTGCCGGTGCGCGTCGTCGGCGCTGGTGCGCAGCAGCGCATCTTCTTCGAGGGTGGCGTGCTGGCCGTCGAGGTCGACGCCGACGGTGGGCTGCGGCCGCGCTGCGGCTTCGTCATCCGTGCGGCCGACCGCGAGGTCGACGCCGTCGTCGAACGGATCCAGGCCCAGCACCGCGCGATCCCGGGCGCCGACGATCCCGCCCTGGCCCACGACGCCGCGCTGCGCACGCTGTTCCGCGCGGTCGGCGAGGCGACGTTGTTCGAGGCGCGCGGTCCCTGGCATCTGCTGCCGGCCGACCGGCGCGATCCGATCGTGCTCGTCGCCGGACGGCGTACCGAGCTCGCGACGCGCGTCGTCGATCTGCCCGACCGGACGTTCCTGGCCATCGCCGACGTCGAGGATGCCGGCACGGTCGTGATCCGGTTGCGCCAGGACGCCCTCGGTTCGCCCGCGCCGGTCGAGAGCGACGACGGGATCGTCGTCTTCGCTCGAGCGCGCCCCGAGCTGCGGGAGCGGCCGCTCGTGCCGACGCCGACCCGCGAGCGCCTCGAGTCGATCCCGGTGGTCGGCACGTCGCTCGTCGACCTGCTCGCCGGTGCGCTGGCGAACGGCGGCGACCTGACCTTGCCTTCGTCGGGGCCACTCCTCGACCGCCTCCCGTCCTTGTGGGACTCGACCTATCACGCCGCACCGCTGCTGGAGCGGCTGCGCCGCGATCACCAGATCGTCGAGCGGGATGCCGAGCCGTGGCAGCTGTTCGACGTCATCCGCAGCGGCGTGGTGCGAATCGGCGGCGAGCGATGGATCGTGAAGAAGGGCAATCGCGAGGACGCGATCTCGTTCGAGGGCGATGTCGTCTGCGCGGCCCAGCCGTACATCGTGCTGCCGGATGGGACCGCGCTCGCGGCGGTCGTGGGCGCGCGCGGTCGCTGCGTCGTCCGGATCCGGCCGGCCGAGCACACCGAGCGCGTGCGCCGGCCGGCCCGCGGCAACCGCCCTGCGCGCGTCGATCGCATCTCGCGCGAGGATCCGGCGACCGTCCCGGTGCTGGGCCGCTCCTTCGTGGACGTTCTCGGCCGCGTGCTCGACACCGGCGCGCTGCCGGGGCCGGTCGACACGCTCGCCGGCTGGTATGGGGACAGGATCCGGGGGCGCAACATCGCAAACTAACCGCGAAAGGACTCGGGGGTCCGGATTGTCGCGGTCGTCGTCAGAAAGGCAGCGGTCTCGCGGGCTTGCGACCCAGGAGCCTGTCCCTCCTATTCGGGCATCGGCTCGGGGACGAGGCTCAGCTCGAGCTGGCTGCGGTTGCGCCACAGGGTGAGCTTGACGGGCTTGCCGATCGGCGCGTTGGCGGCGAGGACGGGCAGGTTGCGGTGGTCGACGGTGCGTTCGTCCCAGGCGAGGACGACGTCGCCGGCGCGCAGGCCGGACTTGATGGCGGGGGAACCGGGGCTGACCTCGGTGACGAGGGCGCCGCCGACCTTGGGCAGGCCGAGCTGTTCGGCGAGGTCGCGGGTGACCGGACGGGCCCAGACGCCGAGCCAGGCCCGGCGCACGCTGCCGTAGGTGCGCAGCGGCTCGATGACCTCGCGCAGCCGGTTGCTCGGGATCACGAACGACAGCTCGCCGATGCGATCGCCGGTGGCGACGGCGATACCGATGACCTCGCCGGCGGTCGATAGCACCGGGCCGCCGCTGTTGCCGCGGTGGATGCGGGCGTCGACCTGGAGGTAGGTCCGGAAGCCGAGCGAGGGGCTCTTGACCAGCGAGCCCGGGGCTTCGCGGCCGGTGGCCGAGATGATGCCGGCCGACGCGGTGACCTCCTCGCCGAAGGCGTTGCCGAGCACGACCACCCACTCGCCGACCTGGAGCGCGTCGGAGTCGCCCAGGCGCAGGGCCGGCGCCCGCGGCGCCTCGATCGACAGGAGGGCGAGGTCGAGGCGGGGATCGCGGCCGAGGATCTTGGCGGGCAGCTCGGTGCCGTCGAGCAGGCCGACCTGGACGTCGGTGACGTCGGCGATGACGTGATCGTTGGTGACCACGTAGGTGCCGCCGGCCTGGACCACGAAGCCGGTGCCGAGCGCGACGTCGTTGACGGTCGGGGTGGTGCCGGGGAACATCGCGGCCGGGCCGCTCTTGACCGGGTTGGTGGCGCGGATCGCGACCACCGCGCCGCGCGCGTCGCGGACCAGGTCGACGAACGACGCCGGCGCGGTCGGGTAGAGCAGGCGGCTGGTCCGCCCGGCGTCGTCCTCGGCCGGTGGCGCCGTCGGCGCGGCCGCGGCGTCGACCGCGTCCGACTTCCAGTTGCAGCCGCCGGCGGTCGCCGCCGCCAGCGCCGCCGCCACCCCGAGGCGCCTCATCGCGCCGGCGCCGGCCCGGCCTTGCCCGTGCGCGCCGCCGCGGTGGCGTCGACGAACGCGACGCGCAGGTCGTACAGCAGGCTCTGCAGCAGCTTCTCCTCCGACGCGTCGAGGTTGCCGCGGGTCTTGTGCTCGAGCATGCCGAGCACGTCGATCAGGTAGCGGGCGGTGTCGACGTCGCTGAGGATCTCGCCCGACGGCGACGGCATCTTGCCCAGCGCGACCATCGCCGACGATGCCAGCGACAGCACGTGGGTCGCGAAGTCGACCTCGTGGAGCGCCGGCCGGGGCTCGCCGGCGCCGTTGGCCTCGGGTTCGGACATGGCCGGACTCTACCAGCGTTCCTGGGCCCACACCGGGGGGCGGGAGTCGTTCCGTGGCCTCAGGGCCGCCCCGGGGCCCGGCGGCGCTCACAACCGCGGCGAGCCCACGTCCACCGATCGGCGACCGGGTTTGCGGTCGCCGACGGCAGATGCAGAACCAGGAACAACTCGCATGACATCCATCCTCGCGCTCGTGGGCGGTGCTCCTCGCCGCCTGGGACCCGTGGTGCTCGTGTTCGCCGCCCTGGTAGCGGCGTGTGGCGGCGAGCCGTCGACGCCCGCCGACGTCGACGGTGCGCCGCCGCTCGATGGGCCGCCGCTGCCCCACGCCGGCCTGCCGGACGGCTTCACGCGCCGCGCCTCCGGCGGCTACGAGCTGCGCTCCGCGAGCGGCGAGACGCTCGTGCTCGACGGCGAGCGCGAGGCAATGCGCTCGCTGGCCTACTCGCTGCGCGAGACCGAGGCGCGCCCCGACCTCGATGAGGAGATAGCCCCGCAGTTCGCGCTCGATGTGCCTGGCCTCTCACCGCGTCGGCGGGACCGGCTCCGGCTCCTCGGCCTGGGCCACCGGACAAACCTAGGCCTTGTCGTCGCAGCAGTCGTTCCACTCGACGCAGTCGTCGTCGCAGAAGCAGACGTCGCCGCTGACCGGGTCGCGCACCGGGTCACCGCAGTGGCCGACGCACGACAGCGGGCTCGGCTCGGGCGCCTCGATGCAGGTGAGCTCGTCGGACTCGTCGAGGCCGCAGGTCAGGCCGAGCACCGAGCAGTCGGTGGTCAGCAGGCGGTAGCCGCCCTCCTCGGGCGTCGCGCGACGGACGACGGTGTCACCCTCGCACCTGCCGGCGTGCGGGGTCATCGGGGGCCCTGGACGCGCCTTCCTCGTGGACCTGGCGCGATCGCCGGTAGACCTCGCCGCCCGCGATCGAAGCTTGGCGCGACGCGCGCGAAAGCCGAGTCGCGCCGCTCGCCCGTGGCAGCGCATGGGACGCACGAGCACCGCGCTCAGCCACCTTCGATCTCGGCACCGTCGCCAGCCCGGGCGGCAACACCTTCGTCGCCAACGTCACCGGCGCCACCACGTCGAACCTCGTGGTCAGGGCCTGCCCGTGAAGCCCCCCGCGCGCTCGAAGGGTGTGGCGCTGGCCCCTTCGCGACGACGCGTATCGGCGCGCATCCGCTTTGCGGGAACGCAACGCTGCGCGGACCGGGTCGGGTCGAGGTAGGGTGACGCTGTGTCCTGGGAGTCGTCGCACATCGCGCTCGACGCGCACGGCGTGATCGGGTTCCCGCTGGCCCCGGAGGAGCGCGACCCGATCCTGACGCGCTGGCTCGAGCAGTTCTGCCCGAACGTGCACCGCCGGACCGGCGCATGGGTCCACCGCGGCTATCGCTGGCACGCGTACTCGTACGGCTACGAGGTCGCGCTCGAGCACGACGCCGCGATGGCCGCGTACCGGGCGCGAGACCAGCGCGAGCTGCTCGTGTACTTCGAAGCGGAAGGCGAGCTGTTCGACTGCTTCGGGGTGCCCTCGCCGGACCTGGGCGCGCTCGGCTGCGACACCTACGTCTTCCCGGCCGACCTCGCGTGGACGATGATCTTCACGCACGAGCAGGACTGCGGGCTCGGGCCGTACTTCGCGACGCCGCCGGATGTGCGAGGCTAGCGCGCCGGTCGATGCCGCCGTGACGGTGCCTCCGCAGGGGTGCGTGCCATGCTTCGTCGATGGCCCTCACGATTCGTGAGCTGGATCGCGCCACCGACCGGCGGGCTGTGGAGACCATCGACACCAGCTTCCAGACCTCGAGCGTGTTCGAGCTGGTGACGGGTGCTCGGTCGATCGAGCTGGTCGAGCGCCCGCTGGCTCGGCCACTGACCAAGCGGTACTCGATCGGCGAGGTGTTCGCGCCGTGGGCGAGTTGGGACACCGGCTGGGTGGCGGACGACCGCGGCGTGCGCGGCTTCGCCGTCGTGGAGCACGAGCCGTGGCACCAGCGGCTGGTGCTGTGGTTCCTGTACATCGAGCCGGCGTGGCGGCGGCGCGGCGTGGGCCGCGCGCTCCTCGCGCAGGTGGAGGCGCACGGCCGCCGGGTTGGCGCCAGCCACGTCTGGCTCGAGACCAGCAACGTCAACGTGCCGGCGGTGGCCGCGTACGAGCGGCTCGGCTACGCGCTGTGCGGCGCCGACCGCACGTACTACGGCGCGTACATGCCGGGCGAGACGGCGATCTACCTGGCGAAGCCGCTCGCGGACGGTTAGTCCGGGTTGGTCAGCGTGGTCGATGACCGGTACAGGTCGGCGCCCGCCCGGGCGAAACAGGTGCGATCGCGATGGGTGCCGGCGCCGGCGGTTGGTACGACTCCAGGGATGAAGATCTGGATCGGCGGACGTATCGTCAACGAAGGTGAAGCCACCGTCTCCGTGAGCGATCACGGCGTGCTGTACGGCGACGGCGTCTTCGAGGGGATGCGGGTCATCCACGGCCGCGTGTTCCGCATCGAGCGGCACCTCGCCCGCCTCGCGTTCGGCGCCAAGGCGCTGCACCTGCAGCTGCCGCACACGCTCGCCGAGATCCGCCAGCTCACCGAGGACACGGTGCGCGCCTTCGGCGAGAAGGAGGCGTACATCCGGCTGGTGGTGACGCGCGGCGTCGGCCCGCTCGGCGTCGATCCGACGACGTGCCCGACGCCGACGCTCTACTGCATCGTCGGCGGCATCAAGCTGTTCACCGAGGAGCAGCGCGAGCGCGGCCTCGACATGATCACGTCGAGCTACCGCCGCCCGAACGCCGACGTCCTCGACGTGCGCGTGAAGAGCCTCAACTACCTCGGCTCCGTGCTCGCCAAGCTCGAGGCGCGCCAGCGCCAGGCCGACGAAGCGCTCCTGCTGAACAGCAACGGCCACATCGCCGAGGCCTCGGTCGCCAACATCTTCGCGCTGCGCGGCCGCGAGCTGCTCACGCCGCCGGCGAGCGACGGCTGCCTCGAGGGCATCAACCGCGGCGTCGTGCTCGAGCTGGCGCCGCAGCTCGGGCTCGTGCCGATCGAGCGCTCGATCGGCCGCGCCGACCTGTTCGCCGCCGACGAGGTCTTCCTCACCGGCTCGGGCGCCGGCATCGTCGCGGTCCGCGGCCTCGACGGCCGCGTCCTCGGCGACGGCAAGCGCGGTCCGATGACCGCCCGCCTCGCCGAGATGCACCGCGCCCTCGCCGGTAGCGAGGGCACGTCGCTGTTCTGAGTCGGTCCCGACGAGGACGTTCCGACGGGGCCGGACTGTACCAGCCTTCGCGGGCGCACATCGTGGGCGGGAGTCGTTCCTCCACGGCCGGTCGGCGAAGGCCGGATGTGCACCGGGGCCGGTTCCGTGACATCGTCGAAGCTACATGGACACGCTGGTCGACCCAGCGCCGGATCCGGCCGGCGCCGCGCCCCCCGAGCCTGCCGCGCCGCCCGAGCCCTCCGCCGCCCCCACCGTGATCGAGCCGCCGCCGGCCGCCGCCGGGGCCGCGGTGCTCGACGGCGCCCTGCGCGAGCTGGGCGCGATGGTCGAGCGCGAGAGCGCGTTCGTCGACGTGGTCACCGCCGAGGTCGGCAAGGTCGTCGTCGGCCAGGCCTACATGGTCGAGCGCATCCTCATCGGCTTGCTCGCCAACGGCCACTCGCTCATCGAGGGCGTGCCCGGCCTGGCCAAGACCCTGACCGTCAAGACGCTGGCCGAGACCGTCACGGCGACGTTCCAGCGCATCCAGTTCACGCCCGACCTGCTGCCGGCCGACATCACCGGCACCACCATCTACAACATGCACACCGGGACCTTCACCCAGAAGAAGGGCCCGCTGTTCGCCAACCTGGTGCTCGCCGACGAGATCAACCGCGCCCCGGCCAAGGTCCAGTCGGCGCTGCTCGAGGCCATGCAGGAGCGCCAGGTCACGATCGGCGACTCGACCCACCGCCTGCCCGATCCGTTCCTGGTCCTGGCCACCCAGAACCCGATCGAGCAGGAGGGCACGTTCCCGCTGCCCGAGGCCCAGCTCGATCGCTTCATGCTGCTGGTCAAGGTCACCTACCCGACCGCGGTCGAGGAGCGGGCCATGCTCGATCGCATGACCGCGCCCGAGCCGCCGTCGGTGCGGCCGGTGTGCGGCATCGAGCAGCTGCGCGCCGCCCGCCGCGTGGTCGGGCACGTCTTCATCGACGAGAAGGTCCGCGACTACATCGTCCACATCGTCCACGCCACCCGCGATCCGCGCGCCTACGGCCTGCACGAGCTGGCGCCGCTGGTCGAGTACGGCGCGTCGCCGCGCGCGACCCTGTGCCTGGCGACCTGCGCCCGCGCCCACGCGTTCCTGCGCCACCGCCCCTACGTCACCCCCGACGACGTCAAGGCGATCGCCCACGACGTCCTGCGCCACCGGGTGGTGATCACCTACGAGGCCGAGGCCGAGGAGATCACGTCGGAGGACGTCATCCGGCGGGTCTTCGAGCACATCCCGGTGCCATGACCCGGGCCCCGCTGGCGGCCAGGCCGACCGCGACCGGCGAGCTGCTCCGCAAGGCGAAGCGGATCGAGATCCTCACCCGCCGGCTCGTCGACGAGAAGCTGGCCGGGCAGTACCACTCGGTGTTCAAGGGCCGCGGCCTGATCTTCTCCGACGTCCGCCAGTACTTCGCCGGCGACGACGTGCGGGCGATCGACTGGAACGTGTCGGCGCGCATGAACCTCGCCCACGTCAAGCAGTTCGTCGAGGAGCGCGACCGCACCGTCAACCTGGTCATCGACATGAGCGCGTCGGGCTGGTTCGGCACGGTCGGCGTGACCAAGCGCGAGATCGCCGCC
>Ga0247822_10002480_pt1 | contig 11758 bp, 11 predicted proteins | sample 13C_Cellulose_Da_FD_192423 | JGI IMG/M metagenome (GOLD analysis project Ga0247822, IMG submission 192423) | Soil microbial communities from agricultural site in Penn Yan, New York, United States - 13C_Cellulose_Day30 | ecosystem: Environmental > Terrestrial > Soil > Agricultural land | place...
ACAATGCAGCAGGCCCACGTGCGGCTGACGATCGCACTGCTTCCAGCAGCGCGACGGCGGCGTTGGCCCTCGGGAAGCCGGACGGCCGTCATCGACAGCGCAATGCGGTCCGCTTCATCCCTTCGGCAAGCCCGGGAAACTCGCCCGCCAGGTCCGGAGCGTGACCATTGGGCCGGAAACACCTGCGCGCAAGGCACCAAGACGCGCCGACAACCCTCGGCGGCTCGCGGGCAAGGGAGAAACACGTGCCGCTGCAAGCCTCGACCCGTCGCCGACAAGGCTCACTGTGTGACGCACGGATATCCGAAGCCTGCGGCCGAGCCTGCAGATCCCGCGACCGGGTGTTCGAGGCTTGCGCCCCCGACGCTCCGGCACTCGCGCGCACGTCTCTGCATGTCGCGCGCAAGGCACGGGCACGTCAGCGTCGAGGAGCGTAAGGTTGCCGGCGACATTCCGTGGCTTGCGGATGGGGCCGGCTCCCTCCGCTATGGGGCTACGAGGACTTCCGGCCAGACACGGACGTTCGTCGAAGCGCCCATGCGTGCCGGGGATTGCCTGAAGGCCATGCAGCGACCCGCCACCCCACAGCATCATCAGGTTCCCACCGGATCGAGCAAGCGCTCATGGAGCGCAGTACTGCTCGGTGAGGTCCATGGCACTTCACGGGGAAGGGGCTCAGGCAGGCCGTTCAGTCGGTAGCCGCGCCAGGACATGCGCCCGGCAGACCTCCAGGATTTCGTCCGCCAGCGGTGAATCGTCGGGACAGGACCTCGACAACACCACCGCTCCAACGGCCTGGGCCATCAGGACGATCCGGCGCGCACGCGCCTCGTCGCTCTCGTTGTCACCCGGAGCCTGCTCCTGGCGCGCTGGCGCCGACAACTGATGCTCGATGCCTGCCGCAAACGCCGCCTTGACCGATTCCGGCTGGCGCGCGGCATCCGCGCAGAGCGCGGCCATCGTGCAACCACTGCCCGGGTTGTCCCGGTGTTCCCGGGAAATGTAGTAGCTCATGAAGTCAGCCGGACCGCCGCTCATCGCGGCGTCCGCGGAGCGCGCCAGGCCGCAGGCTGCCGCTTCTGCCATCAGGTCGGTCTTGGAGCCGAAATGCTTGTAGAAGCCGCCATGGGTGAAGCCGGCGGCCGCCATCAGGTCCGCGACGCCCACGCCGTCGTAACCCCGCTCCCTGAACAGAGTGGACGCCGTTTCGACGATGCGCGCCCGATTTGCCTGCGCTTGTTGCTTGGTGACCTTCATGACCCGTGTCTCTGGATGTCCCGCCTGCGGAAGGTCGGCACTATACCACTGATAGATGACGCTCATAATCAAACCATTGACATCAATGATTACGGTCATCATCATTGATGCTTCGACCAGGACGGGATCCGGGAGAGGCGCTCTACCCGGCCATCCAATCCACCTTCACACCTCAGGCACGACATGACCGACACCACGCTGTTCCAACCCTACCCACTCGGCCCGCTGACCCTCGCCAACCGCATCGTCATGGCACCGCTGACGCGCAACCGCGCCGGTGCCGGCCTGGTGCCCGGCGCGCTTGCCGCCACCTACTACGCGCAGCGCGCCTCGGCTGGACTGATCATCACCGAGGCCACCCAGGTCTCGACGCAGGCCCAGGGTTACCAGGACACCCCCGGCCTGTACACGCAGGACCAGATCGACGGCTGGCGTCAGGTAACGGATGCCGTGCATGCCCAAGGCGGGCGCATCTTCGCGCAGCTGTGGCACGTTGGCCGCATCTCCCATGTCGATCTGCTCGGCGGCGCCGCGCCTGTCGCCCCTTCCGCCATCCGCGCGCAGACCAAGACCTTCGTCAACAACGGCTTTGCCGATGTTTCCGAGCCGCGTGCGCTGGACATCAACGAATTGCCGGGGATCGTCGACGACTTCCGCCAGGCCGCCGCCAACGCGATCGCGGCCGGCTTCGACGGCGTGGAGATCCACGGTGCCAACGGGTACCTGCTGGAACAGTTCATCAAGGACGGCGCCAACCAGCGCACCGACGCCTACGGAGGCTCCATCGAGAATCGCGCGCGCCTGCTGCTGGAAGTCACCGCCGCGGTGGTCGAGCAAATCGGCGCCGAGCGCACCGGCGTACGTATCTCGCCGGTGTCGCCGGCCGGCGCCATTTCCAGCAGCGATCCGCAGCCGCAGTACGACTACATCGTCGAACAACTCGATGCACTCGGCATCGTCTATCTGCACGTGGTGGAAGGCGCCACGGGTGGCCCACGCGAGGTGGCGCCGTTCGACTTCGATGGCCTGCGCCGCCGCTTCACGCGCACCTATCTGGCCAACAACGGTTACGACCTGCCACTGGCCAATGCCCGCCTCAGCGAGGGCAAGGCGGACCTGTTTGCGTTTGGCCGTGCCTTCATCAGCAACCCCGATCTGGTCGAACGTCTGATGACCGGTGCGCCCCTTGCCGCATTGAACCCGGCCACGTTGTACGGCGGCGGCGCCCAGGGCTACATCGACTACCCGACCCTGGCCGACGCACACGCGCAGTAAGGCCGCGCACGCCGCTGCTTTGCCGCCTCATCCGATTGGCCTGGCGCATTGCCCCCTGCCCCACATCCCTACCCCAGAGACAACCATCATGACCGTGCTTCCCACCACCCTCATCACCGGCGCTTCCAGCGGCATCGGCGCCACCTATGCCGAACGCTTCGCGCGACGCGGCCACGATCTCGTGCTTGTCGCACGCGACAACGCGCGCCTGGAAACACTCGCCGCTCGCCTGCGCCAGGAAACGGGCGTCGCCATCGAGGTGCTGCCGGCCGACCTCACCCGCCGCGATGAACTGGCCGCGGTCGAAGCGCGCCTGCGCGACGATGCCGCCATCGGCATCCTCATCAACAACGCAGGCGTCGCGCAGTCCGGTGGTTTCATCGACCAGTCGGCCGACAGCATCGAGCGGCTGGTGACCTTGAACACGACCGCGCTGACACGCTTGGCCGCCGCCGTCGCCCCGCGGCTGGTGGAGGCCGGCGAAGGTGCGATCGTGAACATCGGCTCCGTCGTGGGCCTGGCACCGGAATTCGGCATGTCCGTCTACGGCGCGACCAAGGCCTTCGTGCTGTTCCTGTCCCAGGGGCTGAGCCTGGAACTGGCGCCCAAAGGGGTTTACGTGCAAGCGGTCCTCCCTGCGGCCACCCGCACCGAAATCTGGGAGCGTGCCGGTATCGACATCAACACATTGCCCGAGGTGATGGATGTGGGCGAACTGGTCGATGCGGCGCTGGTCGGATTCGATCGCCGCGAAGCCGTCACCATTCCTCCCCTGCATGTGGCCGCACGCTGGGACACCCTGGACGCCACGCGCCAGGCCTTGCTCACCGACATCCGCCAGGCGCAGGCCGCCGAGCGCTACCGCGTCGCTGTCTGAGGCTGGAATACGGCGGGCCGCGCCTTGTCGGCCCGCAACAGAATGGTGCCCACGCCCAACAGTTTCGACATGGCGCGCCGCATTCCCCACTCGCAACTTGTCATCCACGAGGACCCCGGGCACGGCGCCATCTTCCCGTATCACGCCGGGTTCGTGCCCAAGGCGTTAGCGTTCCCCGGCGACTGACGCCTGCCCTGCCCGGTCACGACACCGCACGTCCACCTGGTCAAACCACCCACTCAGAGACGCAGAACCATGAAAGCCTTCGTGATCGATCGCTACGGAAAAAAAGAGACCGGCCGTATCGGCGATGTACCCGAGCCGGACCTGCACGACGATGACATCCTGATCAAGGTCCATGCCGCGGGTGTCAACGCGCTGGACTCCAAGATCAAAAGTGGCGAGTTCAAGCTGATCCTGCCCTACCGCTTTCCCCTGGTCCTCGGTAACGACGTGGCTGGCACGGTCGTGCGCGTCGGTGCCCGTGTCCATCAGTTCAGGCCGGGCGACGAAGTCTATGCACGCCCCGACGATGACCGCATCGGCACCTTCGCCGAGTTCATTGCCATCAAAGCATCGTCGGTAGCTCTGAAACCCCAGAATCTCGATATGGTCGAGGCCGCCTCCCTGCCATTGGTAGCCCTGACGGCATGGCAGGTGCTGGTCGAGACAGCGAAGCTGCAGAGAGGACAGAAAGTCTTTATCCAGGCCGGCTCTGGAGGCGTTGGCACCATCGCCATCCAGCTTGCCAAACATCTTGGCGCCTTCGTCGCCACGACCACGAGTACGGCCAACGTCGCCTGGGTGAAGGCCCTGGGCGCGGATGTCGTCATCGACTACAAGCAGCAGGATTTCGCCGCCGCGCTCCATGACTACGACGTGGTGCTCAACAGCCTCGGCAGCGATGAACTGGACAAATCCCTCCGGATTCTCAAGCCGGGCGGGCATCTCGTCTCGATATCCGGTCCGCCCACCCCGGCGTTCGCCACTGCGCGCGGACTGGCATGGCCGCTCAAGCAGGTGACGCGCCTCTTGAGCCGAGGCATTCGCAAGAAGACCAAGCAGAAGAATGTCGAGTACACGTTCGTCTTCATGCGCGCCGATGGGGCTCAGTTGCGCGAGATCTCCGCGCTCATCGAATCTGGCGCGATCCGCCCCGTCGTCGACAAGGTGCTCCCGTTCAAGGACACCGGCGAAGCCCTGGCCTACTCAGAAAGCGGGCGCGCCAAGGGCAAGGTCGTGGTGCAGATGCTGTAGCGGCCCGCGAATAGTCCGGCCCTGGAATTCCCTGTCGCTTCAAACGACAGGGGAGCAATTCAAGCGCCTCCACAGGTGAAAGCACGGGCCTGCGGCCCACATCAGAGCCTTCGTGTGGCTGTCGATGTGTATTTGGCAACAGGTCTGCTTCTTGCACATCATCTGCAACACTCGTGCTGCCTGCGCAGCTTTCAGGGTGTTGCGTCGATCAGCTGAATCCACGGACAGACGCAGACACTCCATCAAGAGGAACGCATGCGCTTGACGTCGCGCTGGGGCGGTTCGCCGAAGAGACGGCTGTATTCGCGACTGAACTGCGACGGGCTCTCGTAGCCCACGAGCCCACTCGCATTGCTGGCGTCGAGGTTCTGGTTGAGCATCAACTGCCGCGCTTCCTGCAGCCGGAGCTGTTTCTGGAACTGCAGCGGGCTGGTACCGGTGATGGCACGGAAGTGCTGGCGAAACGTCGAAGGACTCATGTGCACCCGGCTCGCTAGCGCGTCGGCCTGCAAGGGCTGCTTGAAGTTGCGCTTCAACCACGCGACGGCCTTGGCGATCTGCTGGTTGGGCGACCCGGTCGCCACCAGATCCTGGAGGTACCCGCCATGAGGGCCGGCCAGCAGCCGGGCGGTGATCTCCTGCTGGATCAGTGGCGAAAGCGCCTGCACCAGCGCAGGCTCATGCAGCAATCCTACGAGGCGAACCAGCGCATCGACCAGGGCCGCCTCCAAGGTTTCGACCGAGATGGACCGGCAGGCGCGCTCTCGCTTGCGCGGCGGCAGCTCCAAATCGGAAGCCAACTGCGTGATGAGCCTGATATCCAGGGTCAGGAACAGACCGAGGAACGGCTCCCGGTTGGAGGCGTGCGCCACGTGCGACACGACGGGTGAATCGATGGTGGTGAGCATCGATTGTCCGGGGGCGTAGTCGATGACCTCGCTGCCCATCAGCACCTGCTTGCTGCCCTGGGCAACGACGCCGACGCCCAGGCCATAGACGCAATGCAGTGGCTCGGTGGGCGCGCTGCGACGGTGCAGCGAAAGACAGGGAATAGCCGTCACGTGGTCGCCATCGCATCGAGCAACCCGCTCGATGGCCCTGGCCAGTCGTGCCGGGTCGGCCAGTGACGCAGAAGTCTCTGCTTCCAGCGTTCTCATGCGGATCTCCGTCATTCGATGCTTCCGCCCAAGCGTACATGCCCTCCGTCGTCCGGATGCCCGTCCTGATCGGGATTCGTCATTCCAGGCAATACCGCCGGCAGATCCGGCAATCCCTCCGGATGGCGGGGGCGGACACTGGCGACCCTTGTCCAGCGTCCGTCAGCAAAGGTGCCCCCATGAGCTATCCCACCCGCAACCTCGACCGCCGGGAATTCCTGGCCCACTCCACCCTGGCTGCCGCTGGTTTGGCGGTTGCGTCCCTCGGAACGGCCTACACCGCCAGCGCCAGTGCCACCAAATCGGAGGCCGCTGCCGCGCATTCCAGGAAGATGCCGAGGAAGCTTGGGACCTTGCAGGTCTCGGCGATGGGTGCCGGCGCGATGAGCATCAGCGCCAACTACGGACCGCCCGCGGACCGCACGCAGGGCATTGCGACGCTTCGCGCCGCGCGTGAGCAGGGCGTGACCTTCTTCGATACCGCCGAGGTCTACGGCCCGTACACCAACGAGAGCCTGGTCGGTGAAGCGCTCGCGCCGTTCCGCGACGAAGTGGTCATCGCGACCAAATTCGGCTTCGACCTGGAGAAAGGCGGCGTTACCAGCCGTCCTGAGCATATCCGCAAGGTCGTCGAAGGCTCGTTGGCGCGCCTTCGCACCGATCGCATCGACCTGTACTACCAGCACCGCGTCGACCCGTCGGTGCCGATCGAGGATGTCGCGGGCGCGGTGAAGGATCTGATTGCCGAGGGAAAGGTGCTGCACTTCGGCCTGTCGGAGGCAAGCGCCCCCCATATCCGCCGAGCGCATGCCGTGCAGCCGGTTGCCGCGGTGCAGAGCGAGTACGCATTCTGGTTCCGCGGACCGGAGGGCAACGGCGTCCTGAAAGCCTGCGAGGATCTGGGCATCGGCTTCGTACCGTGGAGTCCGCTGGGACAAGGGTACCTGACCGGAAAGTTGGGGGCCGACGTCCGCTTCGATCCTGACAAGGACCTTCGCTTGCAGTTCCCGCGGCTGACGGCGGAGAACCGGGTGAAGAACCTGCCCGTGCTCGCATTGATCCAGCGCGTCGCAACGCGCAAAGGCACGACACCTGCCGCGCTTGCCTTGGCGTGGCTATTGGCCCAGAAGCCGTTCATCGTCCCGATTCCCGGCACTCGTCGCGAGGATCACCTGAAGGAAAACCTGGCGGCTCTGGATGTCAGCCTGTCGCCGGCCGACCTCCACGAACTGGAATCGGCGTACGCCCTGATGACGGTGCATGGGCTCCGGATGGGCGAGGCGCACATGCGAGCGATCGACGGATGGCCCGTCAGCACGATCTGACAACGAAACCCAATCATTGGAGCGCCTCATGACAAGCAGGATCTGGTTCATCACCGGGGCGGGCCGCGGCCTCGGCCTCGAGATCGCCCGGGCGGCACTCGCGCAGGGCGACGCCGTCGTCGCCACGGGCCGTGATGCTGGCAAAGTCGAGGTCGCGATAGGGCCGAACCCGGATCTGCATTGCGTCCGCCTCGACGTGACCAGCGAGGCCGAGGCACGGGACGCAGTAGCCAGTGCAGTGGAGCGATTTGGTCGCGTTGACGTGCTGGTCAATAACGCAGGCAATTTCTTTGCGGGCTTCTTCGAGGAACTCAGTTCTGCCCAGGTCCGGAGCCAGATCGAGACCCTGCTGTTCGGCCCGATGAACGTGACCCGTGCGGCGCTGCCCGTGATGCGCAGGCAACGCGCGGGCTTGCTGCTGACGATTTCGTCGACGGCGGGCATCGCCGGTGGTTTGTTCTGCTCGGCGTATGCCGCCGCGAAGTTCGGCGTTGAAGGGTGGATCGAGTCATTGGCGCTGGAGGTGGCACCGTTCGGTATCCGATCGATGCTTGTCGAGCCGGGCTTCTTCCGCACCGGGCTGCTGACGGCGGAGTCGACCACATACGCCGCAGGATCCATCGACGACTACGCAGCGCGCACCGCCGAGACGGTAGCCGCCTGGACCGGCATGAATGGCAAGCAGGGCGGAGACCCGACGAGACTCGCCGAGGCGCTGGTGCAACTCGCTCGTCATGATGACCCTCCGGGAAGGTTTGCGGCGGGCATGGACGCGATCCAGGTATTCGAAGCCAAGGCCAACACGTTGCTCGCACAGGCCGCGGCCCATCGCGGATTGTCGTCGTCCCTCGGGTTCCCGGATCCCTGACCCGCTGGTCCAACGTTCCATGTGGCCGGACACGGACATGGTTCTGCTTTCCCACTGCGAACGCCCGGCCTTCCAGCTTCCAGGGGGAGCCGTGCCGGCGCGTTGAAGAAGCGGGCGGACTCAAGGAGTCGCGGGCAACTGGCGCCGACTGCATCGCGAAGAGTGACGATTCTCGGGCCAGACCTTGCACGCCGAATGTCTGCTCCGACCCATGAGCTGACATGGAGCTACCGGTCCTTGCAGCGAATCCTCGATCGCCTTCGTAAGGGCGCCAACGTTGTCATCTGAGCCAACGTCAACATGAGGGCGAAGAGCGCATGAACGCAGGGGCAGCCTATCTCTCCAGGGGCTCCAAAGTGACCAGGACTACGTCGTTGCTTCGCATCGCCAGATCGAGGTCGAGAAGTCCGTCGCTGCCTACACGCAACATCCTGTCCTGCTCGGCTTGATCGGAAGTAGCGGACTTCAGGGCGTTCAACTGCACCGCACTCACGTCCGACGGCAGGCCCATGTCTATATAAGCCGACAGAGGATCGTTCTTGAGGTATCCCGTGCGATGCACCTTCAACCGGTAGCTCCCCGGCTGAATGCTCTTCAGCTGGATAGAGAGCGGTACCGCCGGTCTGGCGACCAGCTTGCGGGTATAGAACGGCCTGTTGCTGACGTCCTGGACGGGTTGTTGCCAGTCCCAGGCGAGTATCGCGATCTTCCTTTCATCCACGGATGCCCATGCCAACTCATCGTTCGTGGGAATTTCGCGCCCAGTGAGCTGATTCAAGTACTTGTAGGCGAACCACGTCGGCTTTCGCACCCCCTCACGATTCATGAGACCGAATCCCCCGTGGAAGGATGCCGGGGGTGGGCCCGCCTCCTCGAAAAGATCGGTATAGGCCCAGTAGCTCATGCCCTGGGCCAGCCCCCTCGCCTGCTTCAACTTGGTCAGCACATAGGGGGCGTTGATGTAGCTGTCATGCACCACGTCCCTGGGGCTGTAGCTGCTGCTCCATTCCGTGAAATAGAGGGGCAGGCCCGGGAAGGCCGACGCATCGATCTCTTTCCGTGCCCTGCGCACATCCGCAATGATCGCATCGGGCGAACTCAGCAGTTTGGTGTCCTGCCCGCCCTGTTCGTCCAGAAAACCGCCATCGACGCCATAAGTATGCGTGGTGACGAAATCGATCGGCACCTCTTTGTCATCGCAGAATGCCAGAAACTCCGGGATCCAAGCCGCACCCGCCGTGGATGGACCACCCACACGCAATCGGGAGTCCACCGCCTTCAGGGTTCTGGCCGTATTGGCATAGAGCTCGAAATATGCATCCCGGTCGGCGCCCTCCCAGAAGTCCTTCAGATTGGGCTCATTCCACACCTCGAAATACCAGCTGCGCACCTCATCGACGCCATACCTGGCGATCACGTGCCGCAGGTATGCGTCGATCAGATGGCGCCACATGGCGGGCTTGGGGTGCGATGTGTTGGCCTTCCAGTAGAAGAGCGACTGATCGGATGTCTTCAGCGCAGCGGGCGTGAAGCCGAGCTCCACGAATGGGCGGACTCCCTTGGCCAGCAGCGCGTCGTACAGCTGATCGATCCTGGTCCAGTCATAGACGATCGCACCGTCAACGTGACGGACCGTACCCAGCGTGTCGTGGAACAGGTCGTGGAAACGCAGGTACTCGAACCCGAGCTCGTCGGCCGCCACCGCCAGGTGGGTCTGTGAGTCCTCGCGGATCAATGTTCCCGGGTAGTCCGAACCCACCGAAAGGGCGAAGAATCGATCCACCGGCTCGACGGCCTTGTCGATATCCAACTCGATCCTGCGTGAAGGCTGGTCGGCAGCCGCGCAGGGCATCGCGATGCCGAGGAACATCGCAAGGAGTACTCGACGCATGTCGAAGGATCCGGAGTCTTCTGGGGCTTTCGAGCATAGCGACGCATCCCATGCGGGAGCTATTCGAATATGTGCCCGAGCTATGCCGGTAACGCTATTGCTCCGTGGTACTGCCTGGCCAGTGGCTGGAGCCTGTGCCAACAACAGACGGATTCGCGCGCACAGGGCGTGTCCGGGAAAACGCCTGGTGAAACAACGTCAACGTTGCGTCTGCGCTCGGCCCGGCAGGCTGTGCGACCTGCAGCGAGTTCGCCTGCAGCATGAGCTGCAGATAGAGGTCGGCATGATGCGCGGCCATTTCGACGCCTTCGCGGACCAGGGCCGCGCAGACGTACGCCCGGTAGGGTGCGAGATACGCGTTCCAGAGTTCGGCATAGAACGCCACCCCGCCAGCGGACCGCTGGAGCGTGGCGCAGAAGCGCCGGCAAGCATTCACCTGGGCCAGCTTCTGAATTTCGAGCGCGACATACGCCAACTCATCCTTCAGGCCGGGCAGTGGCTGGGAAGGAATGATGGACAACGGAAAGTTCGAAGCGTGCAGTTCCATGACGGCCGCGAACAGGCAGGCTTTGTCCCGGTAGTGCGCGTAGACGGTCGCCTTCGTGAACCCTGCAATCTCCGCGACCCGATGCATGCAGGTGTCGTCATAGCCGGACGCTTCGAACGCCTGAGCCGCCGCCTCCAGCAAGCAGGCCCGCGTGTGGGCGCGCACACGCTCCCAGCGCCTGGACGATGCGCTCATGCCCATCGCCGGATCGACTCGGCGACGGGGCCGGTTGCGCCTCCTGCAGCACGGCGTCTCATCTCATGCCCCTGTGCTCAGGCGAGCCCGAACGTCTTGCGCAGGCTTGCGTCGACGGGACCGGAAGGCATGTAGCGGCGCAGCTTCGCCAGCAACGACGCTTGTCCGGCGGGAGCACGCCGCATCTTCCACTTGCCGAGTGCGGCCTCGACGATGGTGTCGGCCACCGGCGCCGCGTCAGCGGCGTCATTGGATGCCCGGATCACTGCAGCAAGCGCAAGGTCACGCTCCCGGTCATAGTCGGACACCGTCGTACGCACCAACTGCGTGTTCGTCTGGAAGCCGGTGTTGGTGAAGGAAGGCTGCACCAGCGTGACCCGCACGCCGAACTGCCGCAGTTCGTGATCCAGACTCTCGGACAGGCCTTCCACTGCGTGCTTGCTCGCCGCGTAGACTCCCATGTAGGGCGCCGGCAGGAACCCCAACACCGAGCTGACGTTGATGATCCGCCCGGCCCGGCGCGCACGCATATGGGGCAGCACGGCACGGATCGTCCTCATCATGCCGAACACATTGGTGTCGAACAGCGACTCGACTTCCGAGATCGCTGTTTCTTCGACGGACCCGATCAGGTTCTGACCTGCATTATTCACCAGCACATCGATGCACCCTTCAACCGCAACGATCCCGGCAACGGCATGGTCGATGCTTGCCTGCTCGCGAACGTCCAGCTGTACCAGCGTTACCCCCTTGATGGGCTCCGCGCGCTCGAGTTGGCGTACGCTGCCATACACCTTGCAGCCCGCATCCGCCAGCGCCCTGGCACTGGCACGGCCGATGCCGGACGAAACGCCGGTGACGAGAACGGTCTTCTTTTCCATGCTTGCTTCCTTGGTGGTCTTGATGCGACGTGCCTGGGGTGCGTCAGTGCGCAGCGGCGAGCGCGCGCTCGTCCGTGTCGATGGAGGAGGACGGTTTGATCCTGAACCAGATCGAGTACATGGCCGGCAGGAAAACCAACGTCAGGACGGTTCCCGCCAGGGTGCCGCCGATCAGGGTGTAAGCCAGCGTTCCCCAGAAAACCGAGCTCGTTAGTGGAACGAAGGCCA
>Ga0247822_10002484_pt1 | contig 11752 bp, 8 predicted proteins | sample 13C_Cellulose_Da_FD_192423 | JGI IMG/M metagenome (GOLD analysis project Ga0247822, IMG submission 192423) | Soil microbial communities from agricultural site in Penn Yan, New York, United States - 13C_Cellulose_Day30 | ecosystem: Environmental > Terrestrial > Soil > Agricultural land | place...
TGACGCTCGAGGTCGGAATCGTGAGTGGCTCGCGCGCCTCGAGCTGGCGAGTCGCGCAGTAGACTCGGCGCATGTTGTTCTGGCGTCCCGACGGCACGCGTCTCCCCAAGCTCGATCCGATGCGACGCCCCAGCGAGCCGCAGGCGAGCGGTCAACATGACTCTGGGTGTGGGAGGTCTATGGTGACGCTCGAGGTCGGAATCGTGAGTGGCTCGCGCGCCTCGAGCTGGCGAGTCGCGCAGTAGACTCGGCGCATGTTGTTCTGGCGTCCCGACGGCACGCGTCTCCCCAAGCTCGATCCGATGCGACGGATGATGCCGATGATCATGCCGACCCGCACCGAGTCGGTCGTGTACTACGAGCAGATCGTCGACGCGACGGCGATGACCGGCTTCCTCGAGCGGTGGAACGCGCGCGAGGAGGTCAAGCTGACCCCGCTGCACCTGGTGATCGCCGCGCTCGGGCGCACGCTCAAGGCCCGGCCGCAGCTCGATCGGTTCGCCGCCGGGCGGCGGCTGTGGCAGCGCAAGGAGACCAGCATCGCGTTCGCGGCCAAGAAGGAGTTCGCCGATCACGCGCCGCTCAAGACCATCAAGCTGCCGGTGATCGAGGGCGAGGCGCTGATGGACACCGCGGTGCGCATCCGCGACGCGATCGGCAACGGGCGCACGCGCGACGATCGCCCGGTCGACAAGGAGCTGTCGACCCTGGCCCGGCTGCCCGACGTGCTGCTCGGGCCGCTGGTCCGGGCGGCCCGCCTCCTCGATCGCTGGAACCTGCTGCCGCACGCGCTCATGCAGGACGATCCGATGTTCGCCAGCGTGTTCGTGGCCAACCTCGGCAGCCTCGGGATCGACCGGGTCTGGCACCACCTGTACGACCACGGCACGGTCAGCGTGTTCTGCACGATCGGCGCGCTGCGGCCGCGGCTGGTGATCGGCCCGAGCGGCCAGCCGGAGGTGCGTCCGACCCTGCGCCTGCGCTTCTCGCTCGACGAGCGGGTGTGCGACGGCTTCTACGCCGCCCAGTCGCTGGAGATCCTGCGCGCCGATCTCGAGGATCCCGAGCGGTTCGCCGCGCCGCCGCCGGCGGTGACCGCGCGGGCGCAGAACGCGCTGCGCAGCACGCTGTAGCCGGGATGCGGTACGCTCGCGCGATGACCGCGCGCGGGTTGCTCGTCGGCGTCGCCGCCCTCGCGCTCGTGGCGTGCAAGCAGAAGGCGGCCGACGAGGGCGGGACCGGCGGCGGCGGCAAGGGCAGCGCGGTGCCGGTCGGCACCGGCGACGGGGTCGGTCCCGGATCCGGACCGTCGCTGCGCGAGGCGTTCGAGGCGATGCCGCCGCCGGTCGACGCCGGCGGCGATGCCGCGCCGGCGTTGCCCGACGCCGCGGTGGCGAACGATGGTGCGTCGCCGACGCCGGCTGCCGCGGGCGCGGCCGCCAGCGGGCGTGACACCCCGGCGGTCCGCAAGCAGGTGAACCGCTACCGGTCCAGGCTGTCGAACTGCTACGAGCGGCGGCTGGTGGTGAAGCCCGACCTCGCCGGCACGGTGACCGTGAGCTTCGTCATCGCGGCCGACGGCACCGTGGTGTCGGCCGAGGCGAGCGGCGTCGACCCCGAGGTCGCCGAGTGCGTGGCGAAGCTGTTCCGGTCGCTGCGGTTCCCCAAGGTCACCGGAGGTGGGATGGTGCAGGTGCGCTATCCGATCACGTTCGGGCCCGACCCCGGGTAGGGTCAGGATGATGCGCCCGCCTCGCCTGCTGGTCGTCGCCGCGTTCACGCTGTTGCTCGGGCTATGGGGGGCGCGCGAGGCGCACGCGCAGTTCATCTGCGCCAACTTCTTCCCGACGGCGTCGGGGACCTACGCCGATCGGTTGATGTTGACCCTGACCGGCGTCTCGCAGACCGCGACCGCGCACGGCGTCACCGGCATGCAGCTCGGCGTCGGCGCCACGACCTGCACCACCTACTCGATGAGCCAGATGGTCGCGCGGGTCGACGTGCAGGTGGTCGGGGTCGATCCCGGCGAGGAGGTCTGGTTCGCGCTCAACGGCACCGAGGTGACGCTGATGCCGGGCCCCGCGGGCATGGGCGGCAACATCGCGATGAACCCCGACGTCACCGCCCAGCCGCTGGTCGTGGTGAACGGCCGGCTGCGCTCGACCGGCGCCGATGGCTCGGCCGCGATCGAGATCCCGGCGGTGGGGACCACGGTGGTCACCATGTGCGCGAGCGGCGGCAGCGGCGTGATCGTGCGGCCGACGATCAACTCGTTCTGTCAGTGCGGCAACGGCAACAAGCACTTCAACGAAGACTGCGACGACGGCGGGTTCGTGAACGGCGACGGCTGCTCGTCGACGTGCGCGATCGAGCCGGGGTGGTCGTGCGCCGGCAGCCCGAGCGTGTGCGTGATGGCGTGCGGCAACGGGATCGTCGACGGCGGCGAGGGCTGCGACGACGGCGACCTGACCGGCGGCGACGGCTGCTCGGCGATCTGCCAGCGCGAGACCGGGTGGACCTGCACCGGCAGCCCGAGCGTGTGCACGCCGGCGTGCGGCGACGGCATCCGCGTCGGCGGCGAGCCGTGCGACGACGGCGGCGTGGTCGCCGGCGACGGCTGCTCGCCGACGTGCACGGTCGAGCCGGGCTGGACCTGCACCGGGGCCGGGCCGGGCTCGTGCGTCAACCTCGACCGCGATCACGACGGCGTGCTCGACAGCGCCGACAACTGCCCCGACATCGCCAACCCGGATCAGGCCAATACCGGCGGCGGCCCGGCCGGCGACGCCTGCGACGATCGCGACGGCGACGGTGCGCTCGACCTGGTCGACAACTGCGTCGCGGTGGCCAACCCCGGCCAGGCCGACGGCGACGGCGACGGGCTGGGCGACGCCTGCGACAACTGCGCGGCGGTCGCCAACGGCGACCAGCTCAACCGCGACGGCGATCCGCGCGGCGACGCCTGCGACAACTGCCCGACGGTGACCAACCCCGGCCAGGAGGACACCGGCGGTGGGGCCGCGGGCGACGCCTGCGAGGACCGCGACGGCGACGGCACCGTCGACGCCGCCGACAACTGCGTGACGCTGGCCAACCCCGATCAAGCCGACGGCGACGACGATGGCCTCGGCGACGCCTGCGATCCGTGCCCGACCCAGGGGCCCGACGGCCCCGACGCCGACGGCGACGGGTTCACCGACGCCTGCGATCGCTGCCCGCAGGTGGCCGATCCGCAGCAGCTCGACGGCGACGGCGACGGGCTGGGCGACGCGTGCGACAACTGCGCGGCGGTCGCCAACGTCAGCCAGGCCGACAGCGACGGCGACGGCGAGGGCGACGCCTGCGATCTGTGCCCGAGCGACGCCGGCAGCGGCGTCGACGGCGACGGCGACGGGCTGGGCGACGTCTGCGACAACTGCCCGGCGGTGCGCAACGCCGGCCAGGAGGACGAGGACGGCGACGGCATCGGCGACGCGTGCGACGACGCCGTCGATCCCGAGGGCGCGGATGGCTGCTGCGGCGCCGGCGGGTCGCCGGGCGGCACGTGGGCGCTGGCGCTGCTGGTCGCGGTCGCGCTGTTCCGCCGCCGGCGGCGCGCTACTGGCCCTTGGTCTGCTTGATCAGCCGCACGTAGGCTGCCGACGCGCGCACCGCCAGCTCCGACAGCTCGTCGACGCTGGCGCCCTCGAAGGTGCGGCCCGGCAGCGGGTGGGCGTAGACCAGGTTGACGATGCGCTGGCGAACCAGCACCGGCGCGGCGAACACCTCGGCGGCCGGCTCGACGCCGAGCGACGCCCACAGCTGGCTCTCGGTCGGGTGGCCGGCCGACGGCGGCGGTCCGCGGAACGGGCGGCCGTCGTCGTTGGCGGCCTGCAGGCACGACGCGCCGCCGATCGGCAGGCTGAGATCGGCGATCGGGCGGGTCAGCGGCGCGGTGGTGTAGGCCCGCCAGCCGAGGGCGTTGCCGTCGCGGACCAGGAACACCACCAGCGCGGCGAACCGGTTGATCGCGAAGTCGAGCAGGGCCTGGGCGATCTGGTCGCGGTGCTTGGCGCCGTCGATGCGATCGCACGCGGCCGGGTAGGTGAGCGGCGGCGGCGCGGCGGTCTCGGCGGCGGCCTCGAGCGACTCGCGGAGCTTGCGGCGCGGCTCGAGGCGGATCGGCGGCGGCGCGACCAGGCCGCCGGCCGGCTGGGTGCGGCGGCGCTCGCCGGCCGACGACAGCACGCGGCGGGTGCCGGGCCGGACGTAGCGGGCCTTGCGCGGCAGGCCGTACAGCTTCTCGAGGTAGTAGAGCGCGCGCAGCTCCGACACGATGTGCGGCGAGATCGTGCTGCGGGTGATCTCGGCGAGCTGCTCGATGGCCTGATCGTCGCGCGGATCGATCATCGCGACCGCGAGCGCGTCGGGGAACGGGGCCAGGAAGCCGAGCGGGATGGCGCCGAGCTGCTCGGCCATGCGGGCGTTGACCAGCGCCAGCGCCTCGGGGCCGACCTGCTCGAGGACGTGCTGGTTGGCGACCGGGAGCTGGTAGAGCTCGCCGAGGTGGACGGTGAGCTCGTCGAGGTCGAGGAAGCCGAGCTCGACCAGGTTGGTGCCCAGCCGCCCGCCGTAGAGCACCTGGGTACGCAACGCGGCCTCGAGCTGCGACAGCGTGATCGCGGCGTTGCGGAGGAGCAGCGTGCCCAGCTTCATCCGGAGCTCAGCATAGCCCGGTCTGACCGCTTACTGACCAGCGTAGCGGGTGGGATCCGGGACGCCGGCCTCGACGAAGCCCTTGCGCCTGAGGTGGCAGGCGTCGCAGCGGCCGCACGCGCCGCCGTCGGGCGACGGGTCGTAACAGGAATGAGTGATTCCGTAGTCGACACCGAGGGCCTGGCCGGCCTGGATGATCTCGGCTTTGGTCATCTGGATGAGCGGGGCGTGGACGTGGAAGCCGCCGCTGCGGGTGGCGACCTGGGCCAGGGCCTCGAACGCGCGCACGAACTCGGGGCGGCAGTCGGGGTAGCCGCTGGCGTCGAGGACGTTGACGCCGACGAACAGATCGCGCGCGCCCAGGGTCTCGGCCCAGGCCAGGGCCAGCGACAGGAGGACGGTGTTGCGCGCCGGCACGTAGGTCGCCGGCACGTCGCCGGGCGCGCCGATCTCCTCGAGCGGCCGATCCTTGGGCACGGTCAGGTCGCGGCTGGTCAGCGCCGACCGCGCCAGCGGGGCGAGGTCGAGCTCGAGGACGCGGTGCTCGACGGCGCCGAGCGCGGCGGCGACCCGGCGGGCGGCGTCGATCTCGCACTGGTGGAGCTGGCCGTAGCGGACGGTCAGGGCGTGGCACGAGAATCCCTGGGCGCGCGCCATGGCGAGCGCGGTCGTCGAGTCGAGACCACCGGACAGCAGGACGACGGCGGAGGGCACGCCTCGTCCTAGCACGGTATAAGCGGGGCCGTGTCCACGCCGGCTCGCGACGACCGCCTGATCGGGGCGGTGGTGTGGACCGCCGTGCTCGGCCTGGTCGCCTGGTCGGCCTGGCACCGGTGGCAGGTGCTGTCGGCGACGCCGTACCCGCTCGGCATCGACGGCTACTTCTACGCGACCCAGGTCCGCGCGCTGATCGAGGACGGTTCACTGGCCTACCCGGCGGCGCCGCTGACGTTCTGGCTGATGGCGCCGGTCGCGCTGGTGAGCGATCCGATCACCGCGGTGAAGCTGGTCGCGGCGGTGGTCGGCGCGCTCGCGGCGGTGCCGGCGTTCTTGCTCGGGCGGCGGGTCGGCGGCCGGGCCGGCGGGCTGGCGGCGGCGGTGCTGGTGGTCACCGCCGGCGGGTCGTTCTACCTGTCGCTCGAGTTCGTCAAGAACGGGGTCGGGCTGACCGTGGCGCTGACCGCGGTGTGGCTGGTCGCGCGCGCCGCCGACGGTCCGAAACCCGGACGGATCGCGCTGGCCGCGGCCGCGCTGGTCGCGACCGCGCTCACCCACAAGATGGCGGCGGCGATGGCGATCGTGCTGGCGGCGCCGGCGGTGATCGTCGCGGCCCGGGCCCGGCCGTGGTCGGCGGCGACCACGCGCTGGCTGGCGGTCGCGGCGGCGGCGGCGGTGGCGCTGCTCGTCGTCGCCGGCGTGGTCGCGCCGGCCCGCTTCCTCGCCGCTCGCGACGTCGCCCTGGTCGACGATCTGGTCACCACCGAGTCGGCCTGGGATCTGCCGGCGTTGCTGCTGCCGCGGCCGGGCGACGAGCCGGTGCGGCTGGGCGTGGCGGACCAGGGCCTGATCGTCGCCGCGGTCGTGCTGCTGTTCGCGGTGGCCGCCGCGGTCGCGTACGCGCTGCGGGCGCCGCGCGAGGCCCGGCCCACCGACGACGCGATCGCCTGGGCCGCGTTCGCGCTGGCCGCGCTGATCTCGCTGCCGTGGCTCGCCGTCGACGATCCGCAGGGCCTCGGCTTCCGGCTGCGCCTGGCCGCGTTCGCGCCGGCGGCGATCGTGGTCGCCGCCGCGGTCGGGCGCGCGACCGCCGCGCTGGCGCTGCCGGCGGCGCTGCGGCCGCTGGTGATCGTGCCGCCGCTGCTGGCCTGGCTGGTGCTCCGGCCGGCCGAGCCCGCGCTGGGCGTGCCGCGGCCTCACCCGCTGATGGTGTCGGCGATGCAGGCGCTGGCCGGCCGGTTGCCCGCCGACGCGGTGGTGATCACCAGCGAGCGCAACTTCGGCTTCATGGCCGGCTGGTACGCGCGGGTCCACTGGCGGCTGCGCCCCGACGCGGTGCCGCCGGCCCGGCGGTGGCGGCTGCTCGGCGGGTTCCGCATCGGGCTGGGCTCGCCGCTCGACCGCGCGCTGCACGACGCCCGCGGCGCGCCCGGCGTGGCCCCGCCGATCGGGCTGCACCCGTCGCACGAGAACGGCCTGGTCCTGGTCCCCGAGGCGACCTGGGAGTGGGTGCTCGCCCGGGTGCCGCCCGAGCTGGCGGACTACTGGCGGCGGTGGCCGACGATCTGATCGTCAGAACTGGCCGATGGTGAACACCGGCTCGCCGGTCGCGAGGTCGAAGCCCTGCAGGTGGCCCCACGACGACAGCACGACCCGCGAGCCGGTCGTGACCAGGCCGGTCATGACGATGGTCAAGCCCTTGCGCACCGGGCGATCCCAGCGGCGGCGGCCGTCGGCCAGCTCGAACGCGGTCACGTGGGGCGGGCCGTCGGGCGGCTGGTAGACCGCGACCACCGCGTCGGCGGTGATGGTGACCAGGTGGTCCTCGGCGCGGCTGTCGAGCGGGCTGGTCGCGGCGACCTGCGCCCGCCAGCCGGGCTTGGGCTCGAGCACCGCCACCATCGGCACCGCCGTGCCCGGCTGCTTGGTGCCGATGCCGATCAGCGGGCCGTCGCCGCGGCGGGCGATCCGCTCGAGGCGCATGCCGTCGACGGTCGGCAGCTCCGACCACGAGTCGAGGGTGAACAGGCCGGGCATGGTCTCGCGCTGGCTGGTCGCCAGCGGCGCGCACACGTCCTGGCTGGCCTCGGCGGCGCGCTTCGGGCGGCCGCGCCGGTGGTCGGGGATGACCATGGCCGCGCGGTCGCGGCGGCTGCCGCTGTCGAGGGCGACCGTGTGCCAGCGCTCGTCGGCGGTGCCGACCACGATCGTCCCCGGCTCGCCGGCGCACAGGTGAGCGACCTTCTCGCCGAGCTGGGCCTCCCACCGCGGCTGGCCGGTGGCGCGGTCGAAGCCGGCCAGCGCGCCGGCCGAGGTGGCGAGCAGGACCCGGTCGCCGGCGGCGGCGACGACCCCCTGGTAGACCTCGGTGTACGTCCCCAGGCGCGGGCTCTCCCACAACAGGGCGCCGGTCGCCCCCGAGATCGCGGCCAGGTGCATACGGTCGCCGTCGAGCACGTAGCGCGAGAAGCCGATCAGGTCGTCGGCGCCGTCGCCGTCGACGTCGGCGAGCACCGGGACGTCGCCCGACCAGCGCAGGGCCGGGCCGCCGCCGCCGAGCTGCCGGATCACGCCCTGGCCGGCCTTCGAGCCGGCGTACATCACGGTCGACGCGATCGCGACGCTGATGACGAGGAGCGGGGCCGCGATCACCGCGCCGTTGACCCGCTGGCGGGCGACCGGACGCGGCGCGGCGTCCGGGGCCGGCGGCAGCGGCCGCGGCACCTGGAAGACCCGGCTGCGGGTCTGGATGCGGGACGAGGTCCCGCAGTACGAGCAGGTCACCGCGGCGGCGTCGGCGTCGGCAGCCAGGCTGGCGCCACAGTTCGGACAACGGACCTGGATCGCGCGCACCGTACGAACCTACCGCAGGTGGGCGTCAACCGGCCCGCCGGTGCCGGACATTCCCGCGACAGCCTAGGGACGCGGCCGAGACGCCGGCGTCTCACCGTGGCCCACGCCGGTCAGCCTCGGTGCGCTTGCAATCGGCGATGACTTCCAGAAGATCCCGCGCATGCAGCATGTTCGCTGGTTCGTGACGGCGGCCCTGGTCGCGGGGCTCCTCGCTGCCTGTAACCCGGAGGTCCCGCGCACGTCGTTCACCTACGCCGAGCGCCGAGGCGTCCTGTCGTCGAACGGCCTGCGGTTCGTGATCATGCCCGACGCCACGACCTCGCAGGTCGAGGTCGACGTCCGCTACGAGGTCGGCTCGCGCGAGGACCCGCCGGGCAAGGCCGGCATCGCGCACCTGGTCGAGCACCTCATGTTCCAGCAGCGGCCCGACGGCGCCGACACCGCGCCGCTGATGCAGTCGATCGGGAGCCTGACCACCTTCTTCAACGCCTACACCAACTGGGACACCACCCACTACATGCTGGCCAGCCGCGCCGAGCAGCTCGACGCGCTGCTCAAGATCGAGGCGATGCGGCTGTACTTCCGCTGCCAGACGATCTCCGAGGAGGAGTTCCTGCGCGAGCGCGAGGTGGTGCGCAACGAGATCCGCCAGCGCGGCGGCACCGCCGAGGGTCGCATCCCCGACCTGGTGCTGGCCGAGGTCTATCCCAAGGGCCACGCCTACGCGCGCATGATCGGCGGCGACGACGCCAACCTGACCAACATCACGCTCAAGGACGCGTGCGACTTCATGGACAAGTACTACACGCCGGATCGCGCGACGGTGATCGTCGCCGGCGGCGTCGACCCCGAGCAGGCCACGAGCCTGATCCAGAAGTGGTTCGGCCCGCTCGAGAAGCGCGCCGGCGCGCCGCGGGTCGAGGTCGCGCCGGTGACCACGGTGTCCAAGGGCAAGGCCGAGTACGAGCTCGACGTCGAGCGGCCGGTCGTGGTCGTCGCCTGGCCGCTGCCGGCCGGCAACACCCCCGAGGGGCGGGCGGTCAACTTCGGCATCAACCAGTTCTGGTTCACCACCGCGGTCCGCGCCCAGCAGTACGAGTTCGCCTACAGCGTCGACCCGATCATCCTCGGCGGCCAGCACGCGCCGGTGTTCGGCGTCGCCATCGAGCTCAAGGGCATGGACAAGCTCGGCGAGGCGCTCGAGTTCGCCCAGAAGGCGTCGCGCACCGCGCACCGCGGCATCGACGAGGGCAGCTGGCAGGATCTCGAGGACGCCAAGGCGCGGGCCAAGGCGAGCTTCCTCGAGAGCCTCGAGACCCTGATGGCGCGCACCAACGCGATCGGCGAGGCGGTGCAGTTCGATCAGGACGTCGAGTTCGGCTCGTCGGACACGTACCTGATCAAGGAGATGAGCCGGATCACCGACTTCGACGGCGGCTTCATCGCCAGCCAGGTCAAGAAGACCCTGGCCTGGGACAAGGCCAAGGTGATCGTCTTCAAGCCGAGCAAGACCGGCATCAAGGGCGACAAGCGGGCCAAGGTGGCGTTCCAGACCAAGTCGCACGACAAGCGCGACATCCCCGAGGTCGATCCGGCCGAGGCCAAGCGCCCGCTCAAGGTCGCCGCCGACTTCAAGGCGTTCGACGGCGCCAAGCGGTTCGAGCTCGGCAACGGCATGAAGGTCGTGCTGCTGCCGCTCGATACCCCGTTCCCGCTGGTGTCGGCCCAGCTGATCTTCGCGGTCGGCGACGCCCACTCGGGGTCGACGCCCGGCCTGGCCGATCGCGCGGCGGCGATGCTCAACCCGCCGATCGACATGGACGCGAGCTATCGCACCGGCATCCGGGTCGGCGGCGGGTCGACCAACGACGCGACCATCTTCTCGTCGGGTGGCCTCGACATCTACCTCGACGTGATCCTGAAGAGCATGGAGCGCACGGTCTACGCCGGCACCTACGACCAGCGCGGGGTCGAGGGCTGGCAGAAGGCGCTGCGCGAGCGGATGCAGCGCAAGGACTACCAGCAGAACATGGAGTTCCAGCGCCAGATCGCGACCGCGCTGTTCGGCGCCGATCACCCGTACACCCTCAACGCCGTCTACTCGCCGGACTCGATCGGCGCGATCAGCCAGGACCGCCTGGCGGCGTTCCGCGGCGAGCACTACACCGCCGGCAACGCGACCCTGATCGTCGCCGGCAAGTTCGACCTCGCCCGCGCCGAGGCGCTGGTGCGGTCGACGTTCGGCGGCTGGAGCCGCGGCCGGGTCGACCAGCCGATCGGGCCCGAGGTTCGCGCCCGCACCGCGCCCGAGTTCATCGGCGTGGTCGGCAACGAGGGCCCGCAGATGAAGGTCGCGATCGCCTACCCGGCGCCGGCGGGCATCGACGGCCAGGAGGCCGCGCGGCGGGTGCTGACCGAGATGATCAACCTGCGCATGGGCGACATCCGGTTCAAGCTCGGCTCGACCTACGGCGTCTACGCCGGCCGCCAGACCCAGATCGGCCCCGGCGCCTACCAGATGGGCGGCGACGTCGACGCGCCCCGCGCCGGCGAGTCGCTCAAGGCGATGCGCGACGGCCTCGAGCGCCTGCGCCAGGGCGTCGACTTCGACGTCGACTTCGTGCGGGCGCGGCGGTCGCTGATCGAGGATCTGCTCGGCCAGTCGACGGTGTCGAGCCAGATGGCGGCGCGGCTGGGCCTCATGGCGCGGTTCGCCCTGCCGGCCGACTACTACGAGCAGCTGATCAAGCAGATCGCCGCGGTGTCGCCGGCGCAGGTCAAGATGCTGCTGGCCAAGGAGCTCGATCCGGCGAAGGAGATCGTGGTCTGCCTCGCCGACCGGCCGACGCTCGAGCGCGCGTTCCGCGAGGCCGGGCTCGATCAGGTCAAGATCGTCGAGCCGAACTACCGCTGACCGCCCTTCGACGCCGTCGTCGGTCGCTGCGCTCCCTCCGACTCGCCGCTGCGAAGTGGCTGGGCCAAGGCCGCGGAACCATGGGTTCCGTTCGTTCTGAGCGAAGTCGACCGACGGAGGAGGGAGGCTGACATCGAAGAACGGCGCCCACGGCGCAAGCGAGCAAAGGTTGCGCCGCACTTCGACGTCCGCGTCGGTCGCTGCGCTCCCTCCGCGTCGCTCAGTGCGAACGGTTACAAGGGGACGCACCAGATTTCATTCCGCTTCGCTGCTGCGAAAATGACAGCACCAACGCCGCGGAACCATGGGTTCCGTTCGCTCTGAGCGAAGCCGACCGACGAAGGAGGGAGGCTGACGTCGAAGAGCGGCCCCCACGGTGCAAGTTTGCACAGGTTGCGCCGCACTTCGACGTCCGCGTCGGTCGCTGCGCTCCCTCCGCGTCGCTCAGTGCGAGCGGTCAGAAGGGCAGGGCGCGCGACTCAGCGGGCGGCCTGGAGGCGGGCGACCAGCGCGCGGCACTGGGTGGCGCGGGCGGCGGCGAGGGCGCGGGCGCGGACGAGCGGGGCGGCGTCG
>Ga0247822_10002485_pt1 | contig 11751 bp, 12 predicted proteins | sample 13C_Cellulose_Da_FD_192423 | JGI IMG/M metagenome (GOLD analysis project Ga0247822, IMG submission 192423) | Soil microbial communities from agricultural site in Penn Yan, New York, United States - 13C_Cellulose_Day30 | ecosystem: Environmental > Terrestrial > Soil > Agricultural land | place...
GCATAGGCGATGCGGCTTTGCGGTCGCGCGGCGCCGCTGGTCGGCGCCGGCGCTGTCACCGTCAACACGCCGCCGTGCGTGGCGTCATAGGTGTAGTCCGTGACAGCGCCGAGGGCGTCGGTCGTCGTCGTCGGCAGATTGCAGATGACGACATTCGTGCAGGCAGAAAGATAGGCTGCCGAGGTGACGATATCGGGCTCGCTGGATCCGACTGGCGGAGCGGCAGTCGTCCGGATGACATTGCCCCGCGTGTCGTAATCGTGGGTAGTCGAATTGCCGCCCGGCAAGGTGGTCTTCTTCAGGCGGCGACTGGCGTCGTAAGTAAAGGAGGTTTCGCGGTCGAGCTGGTCCTTGTAGCTGGAGAGCAGGCCAGTGCTAAGGCTTGACGTCGCGACGCTTACACCGGCCATCGGGTCCGTCACCGTCGCAGTGCGGATGCCGCCGGCGTCGGTGAACGTATAGGTCCAGGTTCCCCCCGCGTTGACGACGGAGCTAACCCGCCTCGTCGTGGTGTCGAAATTCACCAAGGGCGCATTCACTGTCGGGTCGGCAGGGGTGCGGATGGCGACAAGGCCAATGCCTGCGCTTCCATAGAAGGTCGTGCGGCCGCTCTGATCCGTAATGTTGCTTCCGGAGAAGCTCGCGCTGGGCCAGGTCGTGCCGCTCGCGCAGGTCGCGAGATCCGCGCATTCAGCCAGGTTCAAGGCTGTGACCGTACTTAACTTCTGCCAGTTTCCAGTTTCAAGGTGATTGGGATAAGAGTCGTGGACGTAGTTAAAGTACAGCGCGTATCCGTAATTGTTCTCGACGCTTCGAACGCGAGTAACCCAAAAAGCCGGTTGACCTTGGATTTCCTGGACCGCCACTTCGTAATTAAAGGTCAGCGTTTCTCCGTTTGGCCGCCGCAGGGATGTAATCCTGGCGATGTTACCTTCGGTCGGCGGCAGCGGGAGCGATCTGTCCGCGAGGTCCTTGTCGAAGATCGCCTTCGTGCCGTCCGGCATCGTGTAGGTAAGCAACCTTCCACTTGCGATCAGCGTCTGACCGACATTTTTGACCGGCGTGTACGTCGAGCCGGCCAGGGTGAAGGTGTCAGTCGTGCCGCCGATGCTGAGGTAATAGACCCCGCCAGAGAATGTCAGCGTACCAGTGACATTGTCGCGGTAGTTGGCGTTGAAGTAGGTGCGGCTGTAGGCAATCCCGGCGCCGCCTGGTGTTCCGATCTGAACCGGGGTGATGCTGCCACGGAATGAGCCGCCAATCAGGTCGACGCCATTTGCATCCACCGAGTAGAATTGCGGCGGCGGCGCCTGGAGGGGGGTCTGGGCCTGGACGCCAAAGCCGGCGCCGAGAAGGATGGCGCCCGATGCGGCGCCGTACAGCCAGCGGCGGGCAAGGCGTGAAGGAACGGGGCTCATTGGTTCGCCCCTAGATCAGGTTCAGCAGATGTTTCGGATTCCTCGCCAGCAGGCGAAGGCGCGGGCTGTTGCGCCGCCTGCTCCTCAGCCGCTTCGAGCGCGTTGTCCGCCGCCAGCAAACCCGTCGTGACGGCCCCTACAGATCTTGTTGTGCGGTTATCCGCCTTGTCGAGAGCGTAGGTTGTTGTCTGGCTGCTGCTGTCGGTCGTTCGGGTGGTGGCGGTGAGGCGGCCGTGGACATCATAGGTGAACGTCTGGACTTGCTGAGCCGAAGCAGTGGACGGCACGGCAAGCGCGCACGACGTCATCAAAAGGAAAAACTTTTTCATCACACCCCCCAGCTGAGGAGGCGTTGTTCGACGAACGGCGAGGTAAGGTCAAGCTTGAGGGGGCGCCAAGCTATGCATTTGTTGTGCGGCAAGCTCTCAAGCGCTGCGGGTGCAAAAGCGTGGAGGCGTCGCGGGTGGGAGCGTGCGGATATCGCCAAGACGGATTGCCTGAAGCCGGATATCCGACCTCGACCCGGTTAGAGCCGCAGGTGCCCTCAACAACCATTTTCGCCTCAGACTGAAAATGGTCCAGCGTCGAGCCGTCAGGCTCCGCTATGAGCCCCGTCGTCGTTACCGGGCGGCGGACGTGGTGGAGATCGTGACGTCGTGCGAGGCGCAGGATGCGGCGGCGGTCAGGCGAGTAGAGCGGCCGTGGTGGGCTCGCCTCGGGCCGGGCTAGAGCCTCTCTCCATCACGTGATCGTCAGTTGCCGTCAGAAATCGCCGTTACTTACGGTGGCGCTTGCGGCAATGGCGCCGCTCGGGGGGACTGAATGATCAAGAAGCTGATGGCTGTCGCTAGCCTCACCATTGGCGTTGGCGCGGTATCGTTGATTGCACCGACAGTAGCGAATGCGAGAACGCCGACCGCTGCTGAATACGCCGTATCGCAATGCGGTAACGGCGGATGGGAACAGAAGGAATATCCGAGCTACGACGAGTGCTACATGTTTGCGATCCAGTATTACTTCCAGCAAACGGGCAATGGTCCTGGAGGCGGCGGCGGCGGCAGTACCGGTACCTGGATCCCCGATCTTCTGCCAAAGTTTAGTCCCGGCCATTGGGGTTGGGGCTGCGGCGCGACGCACCTCCCCTGCAACCCCGGCAACTAAACGCACGCCCCAGCGGCGAGGGTCGCGCTAGACAGTCCTGCCCGGCTGCGCCCTCAGGCGCCGCTATCAGGCCCGCTCCGGTTCGCCGGGGCGGGCTTTCGTCGTTTCGGACCTCAGTTTATCGACAAGCTGCCGCCGACGTTTGACTCCATCTCCATGTAAACGCTGCTGGCCATAGCGGCGAGCGTCGCCTCCACGACCTCCCGTCCGACGGGGTGAGAGGAATCCAGCACCGTTTGCATGAATGCTGCGATGAAGAGATCCACCACTTCTCGATCTTCCAGATCGGTCCAGGTTTGCTTGCGCTGGCGCATCCGTCGCTCGACGATCGCGCCGGCCGCGCGCAGGGTTTCTCCGAGCGGGCCCGTCAACAGCGTGGCGAAAGCTTCGACCTCTTCGAGCGAGCGTTCAATGCGTCTCATGTCGCCATCCTTTCCAAGAACGGCCAAACTGGCAAACGACATAGACCGACGCTCGCATGACGAACCGGGTTTGTGGAGTCCGCCCCCAAGCGCGAATTCATTACGTCAGATAAGGGTGGAAAGCGGTCGTTAGGCGCCCCGCCGAGTTTGCAGCTCTGCGGTTGAGTATGACGCAGCAACGTGAGCGAGCTTGTCCGGATTGCGAACGATGTAGATCGCTCTGATGCGCCCTTCCTGGACGTCCAGCGCAGTTGTCTGGATCCGGCCATCGGGGTTCTCGCTGATATAGCCCGGCAGACCGTCGATGAGCGCCGTGCGGAGCAGCAAAGGCAATCGGTCGTTTCTCTCGGAGATATGGCCGAACAGCCGAAGCGCATGATCGATGCCGTGGATGATGTTGCGGAAGGCCGAGACCTTGCCACCGCCGTCGGCGTGGATTTCGACATCGTGCGCCAGGAGCCTGGCGAGCGTCGCCGTATCTCCGTCCCGCACGGCTTCGAAGAACGCGCGGGCGATTCGGTCCGCCTCGGCGGCTTCAAGGGTGTAGCGTCTGCGCTCCGCCCTCACGTTCTTGCGGGCGCGGGACGCCAGTTGCCGGACAGCGGCGGGCTCCCGGTCGAGGGTTGCGGCCACCTCTTTCAGCGGGACGTCGAACACGTCGTGGAGGAGGAAGGCAGCGCGTTCGAGCGGTGAGAGACGCTCCATGGCGAGCATCAGGGTCATCGTGACGTCGTCCGCGACCGTCTCGACGGCATCTACGGATCCCATCAGGGGGTCGGGCAACCATGGGCCGACGTAGGTTTCCCTTCGGGCTTTGGCCGACTTCAGGCGGTCGAGACACAACCGGGTGACTATCCGCGTCAGGTAAGCCGCCGGCGCATCAACGCTCTCTTTCACCCCGATCCATCTGAGCCACCCATCCTGGACCACGTCCTCGGCCTCGACGAGCGACCCAAGCATCCGATAGGCGAGGCGAAGCAGGCGCGGGCGTTCCTTTTCGAAACCGGCTGTCTTCAGGTCTGCGGGGGTCATCGCGGCGTGATCCTTCATCGACGTCTGACGGATGACGATCGAGCGGCTCCGTGTGTGACACGCCAAGCCAGCTTTTCGGATGTCACATCCGTGCGGGGCGTCTCGTCAAGTCCATGCAGCGCCGATGAACGGCATGATTGATGGAGACCTCCCATGACGACCCCCGAACGACTTATCTGGAACACCGTCGCGCCTGAGGGTGCCAAGGCCCTCTACGGAATCCACCACTACATCACCAAGGGCACCAATCTCCCGGAGGAGATGATCCACATGGTGTTCCTCAGGGTGTCCCAGATCAACGGCTGCGCTCACTGCGTGGACCTGCACACCCGCGACTTGCTCAAGACCATGCCTCTCGACAAGGTCGTCTTGCTGCCTGTGTGGGCGGAGGTTCCACATCTCTTCTCCGAGACGTACCGCGCAGCGCTGGCTTGGGCGGAGGAGGTGACTCTGGTGAGCAAGACCCACGCCTCCGACGAAGCCTACGCTGCTGCAAGCGCGGTCTTTGGGCCGAAGGATCTTGTCGATCTGACAATCTCAATTGCGGCCATGAACGCCTTCAACCGCCTGGGCGCGCCGTTCCGGTTGCCGGTCAAGGCTCAACCCTAAGCAAGGTCGCGGCGGTTCGGGTGTTCCCGGGTCGCCGTGACACCTCCGGAAAGGATCAACGGATCAAGAATGGAAGCCGCGAACGTCCGCAATGGGTCGGAAGCGGATTTTGGAACCTCGGCCGCAAGCGGTCGTTCGGCAAAGGTAGCGCCTTCGCTCTGGATGGCGTCTTCCTCTTCTTCGATGATGTGAACTGTCCCCCTCGCCTGATCAGCGAGGGGTTCTTTTTGTCAGAGTTCGATGACGCCCTTCCTGATCAGGCCCTTGTTCTTCATGTCCTCGAAGAAGGCTCGCACAAGCCCGGTAGCGCCCGGTGAGATACGCTCCAGATGGGCGAGGCTCCGCGCCTGCATGTTGATGAGGACCGGGTCGTGGTCAGCGGCGTCGCCCTGGCTCCGAATTGCCAGCATCTGCGTCATTTCGATTTGCGCCGCAGTGGGAACGGGCTCGCTCATCCGGCAGGTCGCCCAACGTGGGTCATGCCGGCGATCAGGCCAGCCAGAAGGCTGACGGTCTTCTCGGGCATCTGGGGGTCGGTGAGGGCTTCCAACTCACGGTCGAGTTCAGCCAGATCGCGGGCAAACGCTTCGTCTGGGCCGCAAGGTTGCGTGTCCATGTCATCCTCCGAGGTTGCCGACCCGGGGCGAACTCCTACGGCACCGATTGCGGCAACGCCAAGCGTTTTGTTCCCGCTATGTTCACACTATTGTGGAGCGTTCAAATCCCGCATATCGGGTCTTGGGATTGAAGGCCCTCAGTCCCATTCAATCTCAACGATAAGGCCCAGAGCCTCTGCTGCTGCCACCATTTGGGCAGTCGTGGCGCGTGCTCGATAGAAGGCTTGACCTGTACCTGCCAGCGCATCGAGTTGTCGGAAGGTGAGCCGCTGTCGGTCTACGGCCGCGGCGATGGCATCGTAAAGAGGATCACCAATACCTTGTCGGCGATACCTGCGCCCCAATCCCATCTGGCGAGCACGCGTACGAATTGTAGCGTAAGGGATGTCTGGAAAGGCACGTCTAATTTCGGGCCCATAAGCTCCAGCTTTCCACAATCGAGCGAGCATCCTGAGTTCGGCGACGGTCCAGCGGTGACGCTCCACTGTCAGGCCTAATCCACGCGCCCGATTTCTCAAAGCGTAGTAGGTACGTCCCTTCAAGCTCTCGAGTGCTCGACCATAATTTGGATAGAAGCGCGTGAGGATCGCGTCCTCTTCTTCCGTCCACGGTCTCACGGAACGCGAGCGACCAACCGCCCTCCCAAAATCTTCACAGCCTGGACGGTCAAGCGATTGCTTCTTGCAGATCGCCGGATGCGAAAGCGGCTCCCGTGGCCAAGGTCTCGGTCGAGATCAGCCAAGGAGATGCTGAGGTCAAACGCTCGTTGTCGGATCGCCTCAACTAGGGGGTCACGAGCGGGAAGAGGTCGCTTGCGTGGTCGCCGCAGCCTCTTGGAATTCGCTTTCCCCCATACTTGGCGATCCGTTTTTGCGACCGCCGTCGCTATATCGACGACCAGTCTCTCCGACGGATAGTCGCGCCTAACGACTTGTTCCTCACAGTGTAGCCACACCCTCAGCGGTCGAGCGAGGCCGAGACGCAGCGCCTTCCCTTTAATTGCAGCCCACGTTCGGAGGGGGATAGCATCGTGGCACTTCACCGGATCGGGGTAGTGCTGTCGCAGGACGGCGAGCTCCTCCTCGGTCCAAAGTCTCTGTCCCGCCCGGGTAAAGCCTGTGCGCGCATGAAATATTCGTGTCGACGCTGCGGCATTTATAGCCGCGCGCTGATTGCGCGAAAGGATCAAGGCTACATCCAAAACCGAGCGATTAAATTCACGAAAAGCGCTTTAGGGTCAGCTTTAGGGTTGAATGGTCAGATAGCCACTAAAGCGTTGATATTATTCAATAAAACGCACTGCCCTGGTGGAGCCGAGGGGAGTCGAACCCCTGACCTCGTCATTGCGAACGACGCGCTCTACCAACTGAGCTACGGCCCCGACCGACAGGCAGGGGCGGAGATAAGCGGGGCGTCGGGGGGGTGTCAACGGGTCGCGGAGGAATCCTTGGCGTTCGACGCCGGCGCCGCTAGAAGCGAACGGGTTTCAAGGGAATTTTCGCAATGGGCATCGGCGCCGGCGTCATCGGCTTCATCTTCTTTCTGATCGGCGCGCTGTTGCAGTTGCTGCTGCTCGCCATCATCGCCAATGCGATCCTGAGCTGGCTGTTCGCCTTCGATGTCATCAACTACCGCAATCGCTTCGTGGCCCAGGTCGCCGATTTTCTGGACCGGTTCACGGGGCCGGTTCTGGCGCCTTTGCGGCGCGTCATCCCGCCGCTGGGCGGCATGGACCTGACCCCGATCGTGGCCCTGCTGATCATCCAGGGCGTGCGGGGCTATCTGCTGCCGCCGCTGCACGTCGCCGCCCTCGGCCTCGTCGGCGCCTACTGAGGCGTCCTGCAGTCCAGTGAGCGTTGAGGCGCGGACACGGACCGCCAGGAATCTTAATCGCGCCTCATTCCGCCCCTTGCGCACGGCGGACGGGCTCCTAAGGTGCCCGCGATTGGGCCCTGCGGGGCCGCAGATTGCGCGTATTCATGACCACGATCAGGACAGTCGCCGTTATCGGCGCCGGGCAAATGGGTTCGGGCATCGCTCAGGCGGTGGCTTCCGGCGGCTATGAGGTGCGGCTCTACGACCTGTCAGCCGAGCGGATTCCGCTGGCCCAGGGAGAGATCGCGGCCAGCCTGGCGCGCCGCGCCGCGCGCGGACTGACGACCCAGGTCGAGGCGGACGCCGCACTGGCCCGCATCCAGCCCGTCGCGTCGCTGGCTGAAGCCGCCCGGGCGGATCTGATCATCGAAGCCGCGTCCGAGGACGAAGCCGTCAAGAAGGCGGTCTTCGTCGACCTGCTCCCCCACCTGGGCCCCGACACACTGCTGGCGTCCAACACCTCGTCCATTTCCATCACCCGCCTCGCCTCGGTCAGCGACCGGCCCGACCGCTTTATCGGCCTGCACTTCATGAAGCCGGCGCCGACGATGAAGCTGGTCGAGATCGTGCGCGGCATCGCCACCTCGGCCGCCACCTACGAAACCGCGGTCGCCTTCGCCGAGAGCCTGGGCAAGATCACGACCGAGTCCGAGGACTTCCCCGCCTTCATCGTCAACCGCATCCTGGTGCCGATGATGAACGAGGCCATTTATGTGCTCTATGAGGGCGTCGGCAACGTCGCCTCGATCGACAAGGCGCTGAAGCTGGGCGCCAACCACCCGATGGGCCCGCTGGAGCTGGCCGACTTTATGGGCCTCGACGTGGTCCTGGCCATCATGAACGTGCTCTACGACGGTCTGGCCGACAGCAAGTATCGCCCCTGCCCCCTGCTGGTGAAGTATGTCGAGGCCGGCTGGCTGGGCAAGAAGAGCGGTCGCGGCTTCTACGACTATTCCGGCGCGACGCCGGTCCCGACCCGCTGATGCTGCGTCTCGACCGGATCGAGGACCTGCCCGGCCTCAAGCGCGTCGCGCCCCAGCGCTCGACACAGAGGCTCGTTCTGGCCGCGCTTGCCGCCGCCGCCTGGCCGCCGCTGATCATCACCCTCGTCGTCTGGCCGCCCGAGAACTGGGCCTCGGGCGTCGACACCGACTGGCGGCTGGTGCTGCTGGTCCTGGGCCTGATCGCCGCGCCCGTCGGCCTGTGGCTGCTGCGCCAGACCCATGCCCGCGTCGGACGTCCCTCCACCCGACTGGGCGTGGTCTGCCGCTTCATGGTCTTCGGCGGGCTTCTGGCCGCCGCGGTGCAGACCCTGATCGCCGTGGTCATGTCCCTTTTGTCAGTCGTCGCCTCGCAGAGTCTGGTTCAGGGCCTCGGCGCCATGGAAACCACCCTGCTGATCTTCGGCGTGGCCGGGCTGCCGCTGGCTGTGCTTGTGGGCGTCAGCTACGCCCTGTGGGCGGGCCTGTGCGCAGCCTTCATCGCCTTTACGCCCGCGCCGGAGGTGAAAAACCGCATGGGGCTGATGCCGAACCGCCAGCACTGATATTCGCAGACTCAAGATGTCGGGAGAGGGTCGCACCGCCCGGTGCCTTGCCCTGCACGGGGATGCAGACGCCATGACTGAACAGACCATCCCGCAACCCGTGGCGGCGAGCGCGCGCATCCAGACGCTGGACGTGCTTCGCGGCGTGGCCGTGCTGGGCATCCTCGCGGTCAACGCCGCCGCCTTCGCCCTGCCCATGGATGCGGCCATGGCGCCGGAACAGTCGCCCTTTCCTCTGGTCGGCGCTTCGGCTCTCGCTCGTTGGCTGGTCGAGGTCTTCTTCCATCAGAAGTTCGTCACCCTGTTTTCCATGCTGTTCGGCGTGTCGATCTTTCTGGTCGGCGGAGAGCGCGGCGACGAGGCGCGCGGGCGGGTGCTGCGCCGTCGTCTGCTGTGGCTGGGCCTGTTCGGCCTGATCCACGGCCTGGCTTTCTGGTACGGCGACATCCTGCTGCTCTACGCCTGGTCCGGGCTGTTCGTCATGCTGATGCGCTCGATGTCAGCGCGATCGCTGATCCTGTTCGGCGCCGCCGCCACCCTGGCGCTGGCCACCCTTCAGGCCGCAACCATGTGGATGACCGTCAATGGCCCCGCCCTTCTGGTCGACGCCCTGAGCGACGAATCCCTGCGCCTGGCTGAAGGCGCCGTCGCCGCCAGCATCGCCGCCTATCGCAGCGGCTGGCCCGCCGGCCTGATCGAGAACCTCAAGAGCTGGGGCTTCCTGCAGAGCGCCAGCCTGTTCGGCTACGTCTTCGCCACCGTGCCGCTGATGATGCTCGGAATGGGCCTGTTCAAGGCAGGCTTCTTTCACGGTCGCCTGCCTGCGCGCCTTTACCTGACCCTGATCGCCGCCGGCGGCGTCGTCCTGGCCCTGCTGGGTCTGCTGGAATGGCGCGAGATCATGGCTGGACCTGGCGTTCAGGCCACGCACGGCTGGTCCGAGGTCGTCGCCGCCTATCCGGTCTTCATCACCCTGGCCTACGCCAGCGGCCTGATTCTGTTGACCTCGCACGGCGTGGGCTGGGTGCGGCGGATCTTCGCCCCCGTCGGGCAGATGGCCTTCACCAACTATCTGAGCCAGACGCTGATTATGACCACCCTCTTCTACATGCCGTGGGGGCCGCGTCTGATGGGGCAGATAGACTATCCGGGTCAGTGGGCCGTCGTCGTCGCCGTCTGGGCCCTGCAACTGATCTGGTCGCCGCTCTGGTTGAGCCGCTTCCGCATGGGCCCGCTGGAGTGGCTGTGGCGCCGCCTGAGCTATGGCCATGACCTGCCTTTGCGCCGCCCGGTCTGACACAAGGCCCGACGGCAAGTTGCAGGCTGTCCGCCGATGGCTTAATCGCGCGGCATGACCGACGAAGCCCCCATCCGCCCCGAAGCCCGCTCGCCGCGCGGGTTCGCCGACCGTCGCGGCCGCGACCTGACCGCCGAGCGCCGCATCGTGGCGCGCGTGTCCGAGGTTTATGAGCGTTGGGGCTTCGAGCCGCTGGAAACCCCGGCCTTCGAATACGCCGACGCTCTGGGCAAGTTCCTGCCCGACGCCGACCGTCCCAACGAAGGCGTCTTCGCCCTGCAGGACGACGCCGGGTCTGAGGAGCCGGGCGAGTGGATGGCCCTGCGCTATGACCACACCGCCCCCTTGGCCCGCTTCGCCGCCCAGAATTGGGAGACCCTGCCCAAGCCCTTCCGCCGCTACGCCTATGGCCCGGTCTGGCGCAACGAAAAGCCCGGCCCCGGCCGTTTCCGCGAGTTCTGGCAGTGCGACGCCGACACCGTGGGCTCGGACCGGCCCGAGGCCGATGCCGAGATCATCGCCATGGGCTGCGAGGGCCTGCGCGCCGCGGGTCTGGGCCACGGCCAGTCCGTGATCCGCGTCTCCAACCGCAAACTGTTCGACGGCCTGTTCGACGCCGGCGGCGTGACCGATGCGGTCCAGCGCCTGACCGCCCTGCGCGCCGTCGACAAGTACGACCGCCTGGGTCTGGAGGGCGTGCGCGCCCTGCTGGGCGAGGGTCGTCTGGACGAATCCGGCGACTACACTAGGGGCGCCCGACTGCCCGCCGCCGTCATTGGCGCGGTGGAAGCCTTCCTCGTTTCGGCCGAAACCCCGGGCCTCAGCCGCGCGGGCGTGCTGGATGCGGTGGCGAACGCCGGCGCCGGTCTGGGCGCGGCGGGCGAAGCCGCGCTTGCCGAACTGGCCGCCATCGACCGCGCCCTGACCGCCATGCGCGTCGGCGAGGCCGAGGTGAAGTTCGACCCGACCATCGTGCGCGGACTGGAATACTACACCGGCGCCGTGTTCGAGGCGGAGCTGCTGCTGGACACCAAGGACGACAAGGGTCGCCCTGTGCGCTTCGGCTCCATCGGCGGCGGCGGCCGCTATGACGACCTGGTGGCGCGCTTCACCGGTCAGTCGACGCCCGCCACCGGCTTCTCGTTCGGCGTCTCGCGTCTGGCCTCAGCCCTGCGCGCCGCCGGTCGCGGCGCCGACGACGCCACGCGCGGGCCGGTCGTGGTCATCGTCTTCTCCGAGGACGACATGCAGCACTACCTCGACGCCGTGTCCGAACTGCGCGCCGCCGGGATCGCCGCCGAGCTCTATCTGGGCCGCGCCGGCATGAAGGCCCAGATGAAGTACGCCGACCGCCGCGGCTCGCCCGCCGTAGTCATCCTCGGCGGCGACGAACTGGCCGCCGGCGAAGTCACCATCAAGGATCTGGACGCCGGCCGCGCCCGCGCCGCCGCCATCGCCGACAACGAGGCCTGGAAGGCCGAGCGCCCGGGGCAGCAGAAGGTGGCTCGCAGCGAACTGGTCGCAACCGTTCGGGCCATTATCGAATGAGCTTCGAGTAAATCCACGTCGCAGACATGGGTTATCGATGTTTAGTCACAAATGGCTGCTTTTTGACGTTGGCATTGATTGACTTGGACCCCGCGTTCGCGTCAATTGGCCTCACTCAAGAGGCGCAGCGATCAAACGCAGCGACAACTTGAAGGCGTTTCGGGGAGGAAACGTCCGCTCCTTAGAGAGCGATAAAGCCCGCTGCGATGTATCCCCCGCAGCGGGC
>Ga0247822_10002486_pt1 | contig 11751 bp, 9 predicted proteins | sample 13C_Cellulose_Da_FD_192423 | JGI IMG/M metagenome (GOLD analysis project Ga0247822, IMG submission 192423) | Soil microbial communities from agricultural site in Penn Yan, New York, United States - 13C_Cellulose_Day30 | ecosystem: Environmental > Terrestrial > Soil > Agricultural land | place...
TCGAAGGCTGTCGCGTTGTCGCCGCCCGCGGCAACCGGAGACCAGGCATCGCGCAGCGATGCCGTTGGTCGACAGGGCCCCATCGCCCCGCGATGGGATCGGGACCGTAGGCGCGGAGCGCCGAAGCTTCCGGACTTGGGTGGGGGGCCCCATTGCGGGCTTTGCCGCAATGGGGGCGGGGCTGGTCCACAGCCCCGCCAGCCAACTCAGCGCGCGAAGAACGCGCGGGCACTCTCGCTCGCGTGCTCGACGCGCGCGGCGCAGAGCTCGACCGACTCGATCGCGCTCTCGAGGTTGCGCGGTCCGCCCTCGGTCGCGCCGACGCGAGGCGCGAAGAACGCGCGCGCCTCGGTCGCGCGCTCGGCCGTGCAGAAGTTGCTCGCCGCGTAGGGCAGGTAGCCAGCGTAGCCGGGCCCCATCCGCGCCGCGACGGCGTCGTAGTGCTCGGCGAGCCAGGCCCACGCGGCGTCCGTGCCCTCCGGATCGCCGAGCTGGCCCATCAGCGGGCCGAAGGTCTCGTTCATCCGCAGGCGCGGGTCGAGGACGAGATCGAGCGCGCGCGGGCGGAGCGAGCCCTCGCGCACCGCGGAGAGCGCGTGCACGAGCCTGCGGCGGACGGTCGGATCGGTGCTCGCCACGAGGAGCCCGAGCGCGTGATCAAAGGTCGCCGTGTCGCCGTCCTGGATCGCCACGCTGACCGCGAGCTCCGCCAGATCGGGCGAGACCGCGTCCGCGTGGATCGCGCCATCTCCACCGAGCCCGAGATACGCGCGTCCGCGCCGCGCCGCCTCGCGCCGGGTCGCACCGTCCTCCGCGACGTTCGCGAGGAAGCCGAGCACGTCGGCCCGCAAGAGCTGCGTCTCCGGATCGTCGCTCGCCCTCGGCGTCCAGCCGAGCCGGCGCGCGTGCGCTCGATACACCCGCGCTGCCCAGGCCCGCGCCCGCGCGTCGCCCGCGTCGTCGAGCACGCGATCGATCGCCAGCTCGATGAGGCCCATCGGCGCCCGCGCCACCGCGCGCTCGTTGCTCCGCGCCAGCGGCTCGAGCGCGCGCAGCGCGTCGGCGAAGGCGAGGTTGCCCGCCGCGAAGCTGGCCTCGAGGCTGTCGGCGAGCGCCATCTGCTCGCGCACGCTCAGCGAGGCGAGCCCGCGCGTCCGCAGCGCGTCGAGCGCCTCGGGCGGCATCGTGAAGCGGTAGTAGCCCACGCCGTCGGCGTTCGGCATGACCCACGCGGGGCAGCCGCTCGCGAGCTCCATCGTGGCCTCGCGCTCGGTGAGCAGCGTGCACTCGCGATGCACCTCGCGGCCGACGCCGTAGCGAACGCAGACCGGGATCTGCCAGGTGCGCTCGGCCGACGCGCGCGAGCCGCGCGGGACGTAGCGCGACTGGCGCAGCGCGACCCGGCCTCGTCCTTCGGCACAGCTCGGCGTCGCCTCGACGAGCGGCGCGCCCGACTGCGAGATGAAGCTCGTGAACGGCGCGCTCACGTCGCGCCCGGCCTCGGCGCTCAGCGCGGCGAAGAGGTCCTCGGCCGTCGCGTTCCCGTTGCGATGCTCGCGCATGTAGCGCTGGACGCCGCGCTGGAAGATCTCGGGCGTGATCCAGCGCTCCATCATCGCGAGCACGCCGTTGCCCTTGCTGTAGGTGATGCCGTCGAAGGCGTTGTGGATGTCGTGGTCGGTCTCGATCGGCTGGCGGATCTGGCGCGCGCTCGCGAGGCTGTCCGCGTCGAGCGCCTCGAGCACGTTCAGCATCTCGGAGACCTGCGGCGCGTGCTGGGGGAAGGTCTCCTCGATGGTGCGGGTCTCCATCCAGGTGGCGAACGCCTCGTTGAGCCAGAGGTCGTCCCACCAGGCCATCGTCACGAGGTTCCCGAACCACTGGTGCGCGAGCTCGTGCGCCGTCACGTACGCGAAGCCGCGCTGCTGTCGCACGGGAGCGTCCTCGCCGAGCAAGAGGAGCGAGTCGCGGAAGGTGATCGCGCCCGCGTTCTCCATCGCGCCCGCGCCGAAGTCGGGCACCGCGATCAGATCGAGCTTCGAGTACGGGTACGCGGTGCCGAAGTAGCGCTCGAGCGACTGGAGCAAGCGCGGCGTGTGCTCGAGCGCGTGAGCGAGGCGCGCGCCCTGTCCGCGCGGCGCCACACCGCGGAGCGGGATCGGCCGATCACGCACGTCGCTCGCGGCGATCGGCGGCGCCTCGACCACGTCGAGCGGACCGACCGCGAACGCTATCAAATAGGTGGGCAAGGGCTCGGTGGTCGCGAAGCGCACGCGGCGCTGGCCGGTCGGGATGTCGACGTGGTTGAGGACGACCGACTCGCTCGTGATCTCCTCCGTGTTGGCGATCGCCGCGTGGGCCTCGCGCACCTGGAGCGTCACGTCGAACGGCGTCTTGAACGACGGCTCGTCGAAGCAGGGAAAGACCTTGCGTGCCGAGAGCGGCTCCATCTGCGTGAACGCGTAGCGCTCGCCGGCCTGCTCGACCGTGTAGAGCCCCTCCAGCGTGCGATCGAAGGGCGCGTCGTAGAAGATGCGGAGCTCTACCGGGCCCGGACCCACCGGATGATCGAGCGTGAGCGAGGCCAGCCCTCGCTCCGCGTCGACGACGGCCCACGTCGCGCTCACCGCGTCCGCGCTCTCCTCCACGAGCACCGACGCGCGGCTGACCTCGAGGCCTTTGCCGTGGAGGTAGATCACCCGCTGCGCGCGCGGCAGCGTGACGTCGATGACCGCGTTGCCGCCGAAGCGCTCACGCCCCGGATCGATCGCGAGCTCGAGCGCGTAGCGGGTCGGCCGCACGTCGGCGTCGAGCCGCAAGCCCGGCGGGCTCTGCTCTGCGACCTCGATCGGCGTCTCGCGCGGAGGCGGCGCCTCGTGAGTCACATTCGTTGCGGTTCCACCACACCCAACCACCAGCGACGCGAGCACGGTCCAGCGAGTCATGGTGAGCCGCTTAGCACAGGTCTATGCTCGCGCGCCGTGACCGCGACCGAGCTCAACAGCCTGGATCCCAAAGAGATCCTCAAGACGGCCGAGATCCTGCGCAAGCGCATCGCCGAGCGCTTCCCCGGTTCGGGCCTCAGCAAGGTCGGCGATCAGCTCGTGCTCCTCGCGTCGCGGGCCGGCGCGACCTCGACCCGCATTAAAAAGCCGAACCTGCGGGTGCGCGCGATCAGCTACGTGGTGATCGCGCTCCTGCTCGTGCTGCCCGTCGCCGGATCCCTCCTCGCGATCGGCTCGCTCGATCGGAGCCGCGGCATCACCTGGGCCGAGCTCGTGCAGGTCATCGAGGCCGGCACCAACGATCTCGTCCTGCTCGGCGCCGCGATCTACTTCCTCGTCTCGTACGAGACGCGCTTCAAGCGCGGCAAGGTCGTCAAGGCGCTCCACCAGCTCCGCACGCTCGCGCACCTCATCGACGTGCACCAGCTCACCAAGACGCCCGAGGTGCTGGGCAACGAGGGCCTGCGCACCGAGAGCTCGCCCAAGCGCACGTTCACCGCCTTCGAGCTCGGGCGCTACCTCGACTACTGCACCGAGATGCTCTCTCTCACCGGAAAGATCGCCGCGCTCTACGGCGACGGCTTCGACGACGCGGAGACGCTCGAGGCGGTCAACGAGATCGAGGAGCTGACGATCGGCCTCCAGACCAAGATCTGGCAGAAGCTCATCCTGCTGCAGGAGCTCGAGGAGGCGCGCGGCGCGTACACCGAAGCGCGCCGCGAGAGCCAGGCCCCCGCCGCTGCGCCGCTCGACGCGCCGGTGCAGGTCGTCGCAGGCAGCGCCGAGGACAGCGAGGAGCCGGAAGCGGACATGCCCGAAGCGGTCGAGCCGATCGCCGCGTCGAGCGAGGACGAGGAGCCCGCCGCGCCGGAAGGGGAGGGCGCGCCCGAGGAGGCGGCGGAGGCCTGACTCTGCCCGGGCGCGTGTGCGGCATCGCAGAGTCCCGCGATCGCCGGTCCGCGTGTCGTGGTAACGGGCACGGATGACTCCGCTCGAGCTCGTGATCCTCGACTTCGACGGCACGTTCACGCGCGTCGACGAGGAGGCTGCGCCCTTCCTCGAGGCTTACCGCGAGGGCCTCGCGGCGCTGCTCGGCGGGCCGATCGACGACGCCTGGGAGCGCGCAAAGAAGATCATCGAAGCCGACCCCGATCGCTTCGGCTGGGAGTACGAGGGCCGCATCGTCGCGCCCTCCCACGCCGATCCGTACATCCTCGCGACCTCGATCGCGCAGCTCCTCCTGCGCGAGCGCGGCGCGACCTCGGCGGACACCGAGCCTCTCTTCCGCGAGGCTTACGCGAGCGCGGGGACCGTCTTTCGCGACGACGCCGCTGCGGTCGTCGAGGCGGTGCTCGCCCGCGCGGTGCACGTCGTCGTCGTCACCAACTCGCACACCAAAGACGTGCGCGCGAAGATCGAGAAGCTCGGCGCGCGCGGCGCCGGCACGCTCCCGATCCGCGGCGACGCGCAGAAGTGGCGGCTCGTGGATCCCGAGCCCGCCGATCCCCGCTTCGACGCGCTCCCTCGCGAGCTGCGCGTGGACGGCCTGGCCCGGTCGATCTTCGTCCGCCGTGGCCGCTACTTCGACGCCCTCCGCGCCATCTGGGACGAGACCGACACCACGCCGGCGGGCACGCTGGTCTGCGGCGACATCTTCGAGCTCGACCTCGCGCTCCCGAGCCAGCTCGGCGCCCGCATCCACATGGTCGGCCGCGAGGCCACCCCCGCCTACGAGCGCGCCGCGGTGCGCGCGGCGGGCGGCACGTTCTCGACCGAGCTCGGCGGCCTGCTCGCTCGGCTCGAGTAGTCCCCTCGGCCGGCGAGGGTAGGATCGAGGGGACATGAGGCGGAGCACACGAAGCTTCGAGAGAGCGCTCGCGTTCGGAGGGCTCGTCTCCCTCGTCGCGGCCTTCGCTGCGCTGGCGGTCGCACAGGAGGGGCCGCTGCCGGCCTCGACGCGCATCGATCGCCTCGTGGCGTACAAAGGCGATCATCGCCTCGAGGCCTGGTCGGGCGAGCGCCTCGTGCGGACCTATCGGATCGCGATCGGCGCCGGCGGCGCGGGGCCGAAGCGCTACGAGGGCGACCGGCGCACGCCCGAGGGCGTCTATCGCATCGATCGGCGCCATCACAGCCGGCGATTCCACCGATTCCTCCACGTGTCCTATCCGAACGACGAGGATCGCCGCCGCTACGCCGAGCTACGCGAGCGCGGCGCAGTGCCTGAAGGCGCGGGCATCGGCGGCGACATCGGGATCCACGGCGAGTCCGACGTCCCCGCCGTCCGCTCGCTCGGCAACCGCGGCGACTGGACGGATGGCTGCATCGCCGTCACGGACGCAGAGATCGAAGAGCTCTATCGCGCGGTGATCCCGAACGCGACGCTCGAGATCCGTCCCTGACGGCGGTGCGTCAGCCCTTCAACAGCTCGGCGAGCCGGTCGAGGCGACCTTCCCATTCGGCCTTGGCCGCGGCCACCGCCTCCGCCGACGCGAGCTTCTTGTGCGTGACGGTGACCGCGCACTTCGAGGGCCCCTTCTCGGTGAAGGAGACCTCTACGCTCGTCGCGTCGGGCCACGTGAGGCGCATCGTCTTGTTCGCTTTGGCGGTGCGCACCGCAGCCTCGGCGCCGAGCCAACGGGCCCACCCGCGCTCGTCGGCGAACGCCGCAAAGAGCGCCGCCACCGGTACGCTGAACGTGCGGCTCTTCGACGCCTCGAAGTCCCCGCCGCGGCGCTGGTGTTTCGCCCGAAGCCCGCGGATCCGCTCGTAGCCGACCGTCACCCCCTGCGCCCACCATGCGTCGATCCCGAGCTCGTCGCGCACGTACCTCGCGATCTCGGTGTGCGTCAGCTCGGTCGCGCCGATCGCGTCGAGCACCTCGACCCACTCGGCCCAGTCGCGCCCGGTGCTCTTGCGCATCGTCTCGTCGCTCTGCCCGGCGAGCTCCGGCCAGCTCGCCCGCGGCGCCGAGACGGCGTTGTCGCTCCCGGTGATCTGCGCGCGCGCCGCCGTGTACGACTCGCCCGTCTTCCTCATGCGGGCGCGCACCAGGCGCTTGAGGTCCTTGTTCTTCGTCATCGTCGTCTCCGCTCTGTCGCATGCGAGGCCGACGCGCCTCCGCCGCGCAGCCCCACGACAGAAAAAGGTTCCGACGAGGGCGATCCGGAGGTGTGCCCTCCTTTGCCTCCATCGATCTCGCGATCGCGGGCCCTCGCGGAGGGAGGACCGAAGAGGTTCGGCGTTGGATCGCGCCGGTCGACCCAGCGTGCTCTGCGCTCGCGCAGCGGTCAACCGCGTGCTGCGCCCCTGCTCTCGCTCAGTACGAGAGGGTCGCGCTGTTGCCGGTCGCGATCTCGTAGAGCCCGACGCTGTACGGCTGGAGGAACACGATCACGCCCGGATCATCGGGGTGGAACATCGCGTCGGCGATGGTGCCCGCGCTGAGCGGGCCGCCCAGCTCGATGAGGTGGGTTCGATCGCCGCTCCCAAGGTCGACCAGCACCAGGCGGTTCTCGCCGCCGGCGGTGATGGCGCGCTGCCCGTCCTCGGAGGGCTCGACGGTGTCGCCGCCGACGTCCGGTCCCTCGCCGACGCTCTGGTTCTCCCACGACACGACCGAGCGCGTGCCGGACGCGATGTCGACGCGCGCGAGCAGGCCGCCGCCGACGTTCGCCAGGAGCGACGCGCCCTCGAGCGCGAGGCTGTGGACGTTGTCGCCGAAGAGCGGGCCGGTGCCGAGGTCGATCTCGCGATCGCGATCGGAGAACGTGACGACACGGCAGCTCCCGTCCGAGGCGAGCGCGCCGACGCCGTACTCTCCGCTCTGCCCGGTGAGGGGCGCGTAGATCGTTCCGTCGCCGCCGACGGCGATCCGCGGCTCGCCATCCCAGCCGTTGCAGCCGATGCAGACGGCCTGCGGCCCGAACGCCAGCTCGCGCCCGCCGTGGCTGCAGAGCCGCGGCTCGTCTTGGGCGATGAGCGTGCGCTCGCCGCTCGCCGGGTCGACCCGCAGGAGGCGGAGGTACCAGTCGCTCCCGGCCGGCTGGCTGATCGCGAGCACGTAAGTGCCGTCCGGCGCCACGGCGACGTCCATCGCCTCACCCTCGATCGCCGGCCCCGTGCCGGCCGAGACCAGGCCGAGGACCGGGTCGTCGATGGTGCCCGTGAGCAGCTCGCGGTCGCCCGTATCCAGGTCGACCACCATGAGCCCCGAGCCATGCAGGCGAGAGGCGTCGGCGACGCCGAAGGCCACGAGCACCCGATTGCGCGCGGCGTCGATCGCGCCGCCTTTGATCACGAGGATCGAGCTGAAGTCGAAGTCCGGTCCCTCGCCCACGCTCCCGGCGCCCTCGCCGCCGCGCGGCTCCTGGCAGCGCGGGTCGCTGGTCTCGGGGACGCGGCAGTCGACGTCCAGCGTGCTGCGGACGGCGAGCCGCGGGTCGTCGCACTCGCTGACCTCCGGCGTCCAGCCGTACTCGCACACGCCGCCGCGATCGATGTCGGGCACGCAGGTGGAGGTGCCGGCGCACCAGGAGCAGCCGCCCTGTCCCAAGTTCCGCAGGCACTCGCCGCAGTCGGTGTGGACGCCGCAGCCGAGCTCGTCGACGGGCCCTGCGTCGCTCCCATCGCCGGGTCCGCCCCCGCAGGCCCAGAGCACCGAGACGCAACCGAGCACGCCTACCCAACCCGTGAGCCTCATGCGCGCCGAGGTGGCGGATCGCGCGCGGGCCGACAAGGGATCTGAGCAGCGCGCGAGGCTCGCCAAAGCGCGCGGACTGGACCTCCCGTGGCGCCCGCATCGCGACTCACGTGAGCCGTCCAGGCGAAGTCGTGCATCCCACCCCTCGAAGGAGATCGAAGGCCTCATGATCTGGAACACACGCTCCCATCAGCTCGCGCTCTCGGCCGCCGTGTTGGCCGCCTGCACCGGCCCGGCCGTCCCGCTCGAGAGCTATGTGTCCGAGTCGGCGCGCTCGGCGTGCACGCTCCTCTTCGAGTGCTGCGAGACCACGCGCTTCGAGACCATCGCGGAGTGCGAGGCCGCGATGGCCGCCGATCTGGCGCCGGGCCAAGCGATCGTCGACGCGTCCATCAGTGCAGGCCGCATGCGCTACGACGGGGCCGCGGCGCGGTCGTGCTTGGATCAGAGCACGTGCGATTCCACGCCGAGCGCGTGCTCGGAGGTGTTGGTCCCGCTGGTGGCGGACGACGGCGAGTGCACCAACTCGTTGGAGTGCATCAGCGGGAGCTGCGTCGTCACCGCGGAGGGCAGCGTCTGTCGACCCTTGCCTGGCGACGGCGACCCGTGCACGACCGCGTGCGCAGCCGGCTTCTATTGCGACGTCTTCGCGGCGGCCCCGACCTGTCAGCCCTCGCGCGCCGCCGGCGAGGCATGCGACAGCTCGATCCAGTGCGCGAGCGTCAGCTGCGCCGACGGCCTCTGCGTCGCGCTCGAGACGCCGGCCATCTGCCGGTTGGACGGCTGAGTCTCGCCGAGCGCAGCCTCGCGCGCACCAGAACGGCCGGGGGATCAGTGAGCCTCGGGGCCGGGTACTAATCGCAGCTCGCCAGCATGTCGCGCACCTCGGCGGGGAACGGCGGGCACGCGCGTGCGCTTGCGTTCAGCGCTTCGGTGCACGACTCGTAGATCTCCCAGTCGCACGCCTCGCCGAAGTCGCTCAAGCACGCTGCATATGCCTCCACTGCGTTGGCCCCGCACTCATACGAGGGTCGTAGCTCATCGGGGAACGCTTCGTAGTTGCCGCGCTCGCAGGCGACGAACGCCGCGCTACGAGCCTCGCACTCGGCCGGCATCCCGAAGGGGGAGCAGGGGCAAACGATCGCTGCAACCTCCGCCTGCGCGGCCTCGAAGCGACCGTACGGGTCCGGTGAGCAAGCCAACGCGCCCAGCGCGGTGATGGACAGCAAGAGACGTCGAAGCATCGCAACCCTCCTTTGGATAGAGTGACCAATGGGTCATCAAAACTCGTGCCGAGCTCTTCCGTCGGGGCGCGGGGCGGCGACCGGCGGCTCGTGTCGCCACCGATCGACGCTGGGGTGCGAGCAGGTGGCTACCCCGCGAGCCACCGTCTGAGGCGACGAGGCGACGGCTTCACGTGCGCCGACGCGGACAGGCGTGCGCGCCGATCGAGCTCGTGCACGTCGCCTTCGGCGTGGCGCTCGTCGAGATCCACCTGCCACCGCGCCGAATGCGGCGATGGAGCCCGGCGTGCACCACCATCGCTATGGTCCGCCGCGCGCGCGGATCAGCGCTCGGCGCGCAAGACGCGCTCGCTCCACTCCACGGCGGGCGCGAGGTCGAGCACCGGCACGCCCAGCTGCTTCGCGAGCCACTCCACGGCGGGCGCGGGCTGCGCGAACGTGCGGCGAGGTGTGCTGCTGAGCAGCGTCGTCGCGGTGAGCACGCTGCGGATGGCGCTCGCGGTGAAGCCCTCGCCGTGCACGACGTTCGCCCCCGCGGCGACGCGCTCGTTCGACGCGCGCGAGAGCTTGGCCGCCTCGGCGCGGAGCTCGGCATTCGGGAGCGGGACCGCCGTGGTCACGAGGTCGAGCGCGCCGATCTTCCCGCGTGTGCGCCGCGCGAGGGCCGCACCCGTCACGCTCGCCTCGCGGAGGAACGCCGACGTGATCGGCCCGCAGATCGCCGTCATGCAGAGCGATTTGAACGTCGCGACGCTGAGCCCACCGCGCTCATAGACGATCTCGACAGCCGCGCTCATCGCCCGCGGATTCTCGACACCGCCACACGCGATGTCCAGCTCCCGAGCGAGCCCGGACGATCTCCATGGCCCCCTTCCACAGGCTGCACAGTCCCTCTACGATCCCCGCTCTCGCTTGGAGGACTGCGCATGCGCCGTCTCGCGATCCTGGGGTTGTTTCTCTCTTGCCTGGCTCCGGCGAGCGTCGCGCTCGCCTACCCGGATTACTTGGACGGCCTGCCCGACAATCGCGACGATCTCGGCTGCGCGACCTGCCACGTGACCTCCGGGGGCGGCGACACGTGCGCCCGCGGCGGGCTCTGCCTCAACCCGTTCGGCGCGGCGTTCCGCGCCGGAGGCCACAACTACGACGCGGTCAACGACGCCGACGACGACGCCGACGGCGACGGCCAGTCCAACGACTTCGAGCTCACGCCGACGCCGACGTTGCCCGGCTTTCCGAATGCACCGGACGCCGCCGGGTGCGACATGGAGGTGTGCGCGAACACGTTCACCTTCGACTTCTGCGGCAGCTCGCCGCTGCGCTGCGCGCCGAACGTCGACGGCGCCGCCCAGTACACTTGGAGCTTCAGCTGCGACCCCGGCTACGCCTTCAGCGCGCCGTGGACGTGCACCGACATCAACGAGTGCGCGTCGCACCCCTGCAACACGCAGGGCGGCGGCAGCGGGGGCTCCGACGGTCAGGGCTGCACGCAGACGAGCCCGCCCGGCTACACGTGCACCTGCCGATCCGGGTACGGCCCGTCCAACGGCACGTGCGAGCTCCAGAACGAGTGCAACCTCAGCCCCTCGCCGTGCGTGGCCAACGTCGTCGGCTGCACGGATCCCTCGAGCGCGGTGGGCGACTACGTCTGCACGTGCCCCGCCGGCTACGAGGGCGACGGAAGGACGAGCGGCTCGGGCTGCACCGAGATCGACGAGTGCGCGCGCGGGCTCGACGACTGCACCGACGCGCCCGCGGGGATCTGCACGAACACCGACGGCTCCTTCGCCTGCTCGTGCAATCTCCCGGGCTTCACCGGCGTGACGGGGCGCGACTGCGTCGACGTCGACGAGTGCTCGATGCCGGAGTTCTCGAACCTCTGCTCGACGGCGGCGACCTGCGTGAACTCCTTCGGGAGCTGGGGCTGCGTGTGCAACCCGGGCTACGAGGGCGACGGCTTCACGTGCGCCGACGTGGACGAGTGCGCGCGCGATCTCGACGAGTGCCACGCCGAGGCGACGTGCACGAACTCGATCGGCGCGTACGCCTGCGCGTGCAACGCGGGCTACGAGGGCTCGGGGGTGTTCTGCGCGGACGCGAACGAGTGCGTGAGCGGAACGCACGGCTGCGGCATCGGCGAGGTCTGCGTCAACCAGCTCGGCGCGCCCAACCTCTGCGAGTGCGAGGTGGGCCGGACCCGCGCGAGCCCGGACGGCCCGTGCGAGATCCGCTGCGGCGACGCGACGCGCGGTCCGGGCGAGGAGTGCGACGACGGAGACGCCGACGCGGGCGACGGCTGCAGCGAGCTCTGCGAGATCGAGGAGGGCTGGGCGTGCCGCGAGCCGGCGCACGCGGGCCAGAGCGTGTGCATGGAGACCTGCGGCGACGGCCTGATCGACGTGGTCGAGGAGTGCGACGACGGCGCGGCCAACTCCGACACCCTCGCCGACGCGTGCCGCACCACCTGCGTGGACGCGCACTGCGCGGACGGGGTCGTCGACACCGGCGAGCAGTGCGACGACGGCGACGCGAACGACGACGCGGCCCCCGACGCGTGCCGCACCACCTGCCACCGCCCCTATTGCGGCGACGGAGTGATCGACTCGGGCGAGCTCTGCGATCACGGCGGCGGCGTGCCCGGCGCGAGCCTCGCCGGCGCGTGCACCACGCTCTGCGCGCCGGACGCCGGCATCGACGCGAACGATCCCCCGCGGCTCACCGGCGGCGCGGGCTGCTCCGCCTCCGGGCCTCGCCACGAGAGCGGGTGGCTCGCCGCCCTCGCCATCGCCCTCGCGACGTT
>Ga0247822_10002490_pt1 | contig 11747 bp, 19 predicted proteins | sample 13C_Cellulose_Da_FD_192423 | JGI IMG/M metagenome (GOLD analysis project Ga0247822, IMG submission 192423) | Soil microbial communities from agricultural site in Penn Yan, New York, United States - 13C_Cellulose_Day30 | ecosystem: Environmental > Terrestrial > Soil > Agricultural land | place...
ACCAAGTTCCGGGAACCGCGTTTCCTGAAGGCTGAGCTGCACCACGGCCTTACTCAGCACCGAAGCCGGGAAGTGCCCGAGGGCCGCGTACCACGCCAGCATCTGCTTGTCCGTGAAGTCGGCCGTCCGCTTCATCGCGCAGAGCGTTGCCATCGTCTGGACAAAGTCCGTGGGCGTTGAGGAAGCCCCGGAACGCTGCGTCGTTGGCAGCGTCGCGCCGTTCCGCGTGGGTGGTGGGAGATGTCGTGGCCCTGCCTGTTGAACCCGTTCCGCCGGGATGGCCTCCGTATTTCGCATGGTTCTTCTCCCACGTGATGATGTTGGACTTCCAGTTCTTCATCGGGGTTGGTGGATTCCCGACGAGCCACCCTTTCGCCTCGTTCTTGTGCCACCACTCCTCGGGATCGATCACGCTCCCGCGTTCCTGGCAGTAGGCCCTTGCCTCTTCGAGCGTTGGCTTCACGAACCTCTTTCCCCTTGCCGGCTTCGACTCTTCCTCTAACTGATCACCCGAAGGAGAAGACGAAGAAGAAGTTGAAGATGAAGGGGTTGGGTTTCGGTTGGACGGTTGGTTGGGCTCTCGGTTAACCCGGGGGTTGGATTCTTGGTTATCCGACTTCCCAACCAACTTGGGGTTTCCCCCTAAACTGCCGTTCTTCGCGTTCTGTTTCCGCCGCTCTTCGTCGCGAGCCATGCGCCGCGAATACAGCACGCCGTCGCTGGTGCGCGAAAGCACTCCGCAGTCTTCAAGTTCTTGGGCCAGGCGTTGCACCTCCTCTCCAGACGCACCAACCATGCGGGCGAGCTGGTCGAGAGATACGGGTGCGCCGGTCCGATGGACCAAGTAACCCCTGCGATGTGATTCGAACATCAGACAAAGCGTGTCGATCCACAGGCCACGCGCGGCCAGGGAGACGGCCCGGAGCGCTGGATCCTTCATCCAGTCACCGGGGTAGAACTGAAACGCCGGCAGCTTCTTCATCAGTCCTGCCCCCACCGGATCGGACAATCCCGCGGACCGGGGTGGTAGGACCAAAGCTCAAAGTAGGCGTCCCCGTGATCCGTAAGACCCAGGACGCCAGAAACGATGCACTCCTCAATTCCCGTGAACGCCTCATCGCCTGGGGGCATGCCGAGCTGCGAGAGGATTTCTGCCTCGGTCCCCTCAACGTGGCCCCCGTGCTCACCGACCGCCTCGGCAACGCGAAGGGCCCTGTCGTGAAGAAGGTGGCCGTAGAGGCCGACCATCTCAGCCCCCATTGGCCCCATGCAGCCCACCGGCTTGTCCTCGTACTCGACGAGCGCGATCCCCCTGCTGAGGCCGAACGGCCTTTGGTTTCTGGTGATCAGGACAACATCAGCCCCCTTGGAGCGATTGCAGTCAAAACAGGCACAGAGAAGATTGGTGTCGTCGTCCGATCCACCGCGGCTGACGGCATGAATGTGCTCGACTTCCAGGACAACGCCCGGTGCGGAGCGCCCGCAGTACTGGCAGGTAAAGCCGTCCCGCTTGAAGATGTCGAACCGCTTCTTCTTGGAAATGGCGCGACGCACCTTGCCATCGCCCTCATTGGGCGACATAGTTTCAGCAGACATGGAACCCTCAACCGGTTCTGTGTTCAGAGGCCCGGGTTGAGCGTTAGTAGCGCTCCCCGGGTCTCGATCATTGTAGGTTTGGGTTTGCGTATCCACTAATTAAATCCCTTGCTAACCGAACATTTTGGTCTGCGTCTTAGGCTTCTTTTCTCTCTCGGCTTCTAGCCACTGCTTCACCGCGGCACATTCCGCCTGCCAACGTGACGGTTTCGGGTCGCCGCTGCAGAACTCGATGATTGCCGCCCGCTCCTCCAAGGCTTCCGGATCGGCGACGCGGGCCTTCAGTTCCTCGAAGGTCACCGCCGCTCCTTGTTCGTCCGCCGGCAGAACTCCGCGATGAGCAGGGCGTCCGCGTTGGCGTGGGTGATTTTGAATGTGGGCCAGATCCTCTGCGCGGCCGATTTCGAGACGTTCTTGTCCCCCTTCGTCATGCAGTCCATCGCCTTCTGCCAACGCTGGGGGCGGGCCTCCTCGAAGGGGATTCCAGCCGCAGCCAGACAACCACGAAGGAAGCCGTACGAGCGTCCGAAGGTGAAGGCGGAGACGACTCCCTGCTGTGGGGAGGAAGAGACGACCTCGACGACAGCTTTGGCCGTTCCACCGAGGGCCGTGGCCTTCAACCAGTTCGCGATGTCGTGCTCCGTTTCCTCCCCCTTGATCCAGCCGACGATTTCCCCGATCTCATCAATGGCCGCGATGGCTCCTGACTTGCCGGGGTCGATTCCGAGATAGATCACGCTTCGTCCCTCGCTTTCGTTAGACGTTTCGTTTCGCAGTCCCTGCACTGCCAGACCATCGCGCCGTCAACCGCGTATCCTCCGCCCGGCCCCAGCGGCATCCCTGCCCCGCACTCGTCGCACTTCTGGACCTCAACCGGCTTGCACCGGGCCGCCAGTTGCGCGGCGAGGCGGGTGCGGAAGTCGTCAGGCTGCGTCATTGCCCGAGCCCTCGTCGGCCTGGGTCGCAATCGCCTTATTGTCGTCGTGGTACGGCTTGAGCAAGGTCCGTTCGTCGTTCGTCAGAGACTTCCAGTAGGACTGGTAACTCGCGATCCCGTCGTTCGCATAATGCAGGGCCTGCTGCTGCAGTTCCTCAACGCTCCGCTGGGGAGCAGCGACCTTTGACCCACCCTCACACCACGCCAGGAGCTTTGCCCCCATGTCCTTCGTTACGAGCGGCGTTTCCCCCTGAAAGAGCGGGAGGAGGGGCTCAGGACACTTCTGAATCAGCGGCCGGTGGGTGCCCGCCTCGATCATCATCGAGAGGGTCATCTCGTACATGAAGTTCTTCTCGCAGACGGGCTGAACGCCGAGCTGCACGACTTCTGTTTTACCACCGGCTTTCTTGATCTCGATCATCTCGCGGGCCCGCAGGCAGCAGATGATGTCGATGGAGGAAGCCAGCATCCGGTTCATGAACCGCTTGTGCTCTCGCTTGGCGGTCGCCCAGTCGTCCATTCCCCGCTGTCGCCCCTTCTCCGCGATGTCCGCACACCCGCCGTAGCCTTCCCACTCATGGGTCATGCTGTCGATCACCAGCACGTTGACGCCGGCCGCCACGAAATCCTGGATGGCATCCGTGTAGCGGGATGGAGCGAACGGCTCCCGCATGTCGGCGATCTCGTAGCCATTCGGGAGAGCCGCCTTGATCCCCGGGCTGTCGGCGTACATCGAGCCGCGGCCGTTTTCTGTGTCCAGAAAGCCAACACGTCCGTTGGGGCCCGCGAGCCCCGCGGCGAGGAGCAGCGAGGAGTAGGTCTTTCCGCTGCCGCTGACTCCAGCCACACTGATGAGCATCGGCGTGCGTCGGCGCACTGCCTTCATGATGTTGAATTGCATCGCAGTCCCTATCGTGAAAATGAGATCTGGGGGATATCGGAGTCGTGCAGCCGGTGCCGTTCCGCGGGTGCCCGCCACGGCATTTCGCCGAAGCGGCTCAGGCACTGCTCGAAGAGGTGAATCGCGTTGTGAATCTTTGACTCGGCTGACATCCAGTACACGCTCTGCTGGGTGCCGTAGTCGTACTCCGATAGCTCCTCCAGTCGAACGTTGAATGGGCGGGAGGACTCGACAAAGATGAAGTCAAAGCCAGGCTGCAGGCACCGCAAGAAGCCTTCCCGCCACTCTGGGGTGACATCGCCGACGATGTCGATCTCTCCGGCCGCCAACTGCCGACGCGCCTCGGCTCTCACCCGGGTGTTGAAGACTCCCTGCCGGAGGTAGTCCTCGTAGTAGAGGGAGTCATAGACCGCCCGCTCGAAGGACTTGTTTCGCGGCACAGTCATTGTCTTGACGTCGGTCGTGTGAGACGGGGCGACGTAGTCCTGCATCGACTTGAGAAGGACGCCTGTTTCGGGGTCTCGAACAACGAAAACGACTTCCGCATAGCCTTCACTCAGTGAGGCGGAAAGAACGGCGTCTTCGATGACCACGGCCGCTGCGGACTCGACGTCGTTGCCTTCCTCCTGCGTCAGAAACGTCTTCCCCTGATTGTCGAAGGCGTGGCGGCGGACCTCCTCCTCCCAGATGGGCGGAGTGAGGTTTGCCAACTTGATCCGCTCGATCAGGTCTTCCTTCCGCTTGGCTGTCTTCGGAAGACCGTTCGCCTCGCAGAAGTCCTTGAGGTCGTCCATCGTGACCAGAGCACCCGGCACGTCCTCCTTGCGAAGGGCAGTGGCGTATCGCTCGGGGTAAAGTTCAGGCTGAAGGATACGGCAGTGCGTCGCTGATCCCTTGACCGTGGCCGTCGTCTCTCTGGGTGGTGGCGGATCCGGATTGAAGTGCCGGTCCCAATAGGTCAGGGGCTGCACCAACAAGTCCCCGATCCCGCTGTTCGAGAGAGCAGGGATTGCCCTGTAGTCCCGATCCTTCATCCCGATGTAGATTCCCGGTTCCATCGCTGTCCTCGCTGTATCGCCCCAAGCCTCGAACCCGTCGTGCCGTTGGTTCCCGTCCGGGTAGGTGCGGGTCGGTCGTGAATGCGTGGCCTGTGTGAGACCAGCCGCGTTGGTTCATGAGGATGTCGTGCAGGCTCATTCGAGCACCTCATCATCCACCTCTCTGACCGCCTGACGGTGATCCGAGATCATCGCGTCGATCAGCCTCGCACGGCCGTCGCTGGTGCGAGGGAACAGCTGGTCGGCGTCCTCAGTCGTGATGACCGTCTGGCCCTCGACCTGGATGCCGATGTGGATGTGGCCAGGCTCGTCGATAACCGCCCGATGCGCCCGCCGGTCCTCTCCGTAGAGCCAGACCCGATCGCCCTTCTGGAAGGTGTTCATCGGGCCTCCGTGAACCAGTTGGCGGGATCGGACTCCAGTGCATCAGCAACTTCGGAGTCGCTCATCCCGCGATCAGCCATCATTTGCATCGAGTCTGTTCCATCTCGACTTGCAACTAGCGCACTTCGCGCCGCCAACTTCTCGGTAAAGAAGGAGGGGTCCGATATGACGCCGAACCAGAATCGCACCCACTTCACCTTGTCCCGCCAGCCCCCCTCTCGGAGCTCCTCAATTAATTGCATCTGATTCGGCCCCAGATCCTGCTTGTCAACCATCTCACCCCTCCCATCTGACCCCAGAAACCATCACCGCCGCGAGAATGCTGACGGTGAGAAACGCGAAGTACGTCATGCTGCGTCGCCTTCGCTCGGAGCACCGCATTCGAAGAACGAGGAACGCTCACGAGGTCGCGGCGAACCGGCGTCGATCTCAGACCAGTCCTGACGATCACCGACGACGTGCATCGGCAGACCGAGTTCGTACCTCGCCGCCAGCACGGCCGACTTACCCTTGGACCCGGGCGGATACATCGTCGGTGCCTCAAGGTCGATCGCACCAAGACCGTGCAGCTGGCGAACGATGGACTCTCGTGCGGCGAACTTGGCATCGCGCCGATTCGCTCCCTCGCGAGCTTTGACGGCAGCCTTCTTGCGGGACTTGGGACGCTTCTGTTGGTGGCTTGGATTGCGGGCAACCATTGATGGTCTCCTTGGGAGATTGAGAAAGAGGTGGCGGGGAGCCTCGAACCCCCACTGGTGCCCGCACGTCCTACGTGCCTCGCCACCCAAGCATTGCCCCTTGCCTTCCCCCGCGTCGGGCAATGACCTACGCAGGCTTCTCTGAACGGTCACATGGCTCTCGCTCCTCTACGGCCCTCACCCAAGCGGGCCTCGTGTCTGACTTCGCTCCACAGTTGCCATCAGGGGCCGGTGTCAGATCACCGTTTCACGACAGGTTTCGCGGGCGTGGCTTCTCAAACTCCTGTCGCACGAGTCCTGCTCTTTGGCTCGCAGGGGCCGACTACTCATCAAATGCCGCGACGGGTATCGATCCCGTTGCCAGTCCGTTGGAGCTGCCTAGCTCGCGGCGGGGGTTAGAGAGGCGTGGCGTTGGGGACTGATTTCAGAGCCAGCTGCGCCTTTTCGATCGACGCGCTGACTTCGCCCCGCAAGACATCGAACACTTCGTTCGACTCCTCGCTCTGGCCCTCTACCGCACCAGCCATCACGGCTGCGAGGAGCACTTCCTTTGTCCGCAGAACGATCTCGTCGTGGGGAACTCTCGCTCGATAGGCGAGCAGGAACAGGGCATCGAGGTTTTGGGAGAAGGGCGTTCCAACGAAGGGTGGCATGTCACGAACTCCGGCTGAAGGAAAGGCCGGGCAAGGGAACTGCTAGGGCAAGAACGCGGCTCGACCTTGACCGGCCTGGACGGTTACTGCGGGGCTCCGTGGCACCGCTTGAACTTCAGGCCGCTCTTGCACGGGCACTGCTCATTGCGACCGATGCGGGGCGCGTCACGATGGATTGGCACAACGGCGATCTTCTCGGCGAGAGGACTGATCGACGTTCGGTTCCACTGGTCCTGTGTCTGCTCGCAGCGCCAATCGCGAACACGAACGGGCGGCACGGTCTCGTTCTGAATTTCCATGAGGGTCTCCAAAGAACTGCCCTGCGTGAGGGCGAAGAGGGGGGGTTAGGCAACGGCGTTCTTCAGAACCTTCTCGCACGATGCCCGACTGACGAACGTGCGATTGCCGAAGTACTTCCTGGTCTCTAATGTCTCATCCGAGATCAGCTGCATCACGGTCTTGCGGCTCACCGCGAGAATCTTTCCGGCGTCCCTGATCGACACCCAATCTTCCTTGAGAAGGTCGGGAACGTGGTTCGCAAAGCTCGGCATCTGTCTCCCTCGTTTCTCTCGCGTTCGTCATCGCGGTGAGGGAGTTCTAAGGGCTGTTTTTGGGCGTTTTTCGAACGGCGCAAGTTGGTGCAGCTTTCGCGCAAGTTGCGAACTGGAATTGTTTGTTCCGCGCAACCTGCGGTCTTGACAGTGTTTTTCGGCACCGGTCCGCGCCACACAGGCGCTGCAATGCGCGCTGCAAAACCAGTGTCAGATTGCGTTCGTCGAGCACCATGACGAAGCGCATGGAGTCGAGTGCGAGAGCGGCCCGCACGATGCGATTAGCAGGGGCGCAAGCAAAAACGCTGGCCACGCGACGAGGAGCGACCAGCGTTCCGCAATTTCAGGGGGAGAACGCAATCAGCCCGCTTTCGCTGGGTTTTCTACGATTTTCGACGTCCGTGTAGCAACGGCGCTGCAACCGATGAGCGTTTCCAGCGAGGCCATGGCGGCGTGATCTGCCCTCGGGAGAACGTGGGCGTAGGTCTTCAGCGTGATCGTCGGGGACGAATGTCCGAGGAGTGCGGACACCACTTGGACCGGAACGCCGGCCTGAAGCATGAACGTGGCGAAGGAGTGGCGAGCGTGGTGACCGCCACGGTATCGGACCCCCGCATTGCCCAGCGTTCGGGACCATGCCTTCTCGCGGAACGTGGTGGCGTTGAACGGGGCTCCGGTCTGCGTTGGAAACACGAAGTCGTCCTCGCCGTCGAACCCTTCCTCTCGGGCCTTGCGACTCCGGGCGTTCAAGACCCCGTAGAGGTCGTCGGAGATCGGCAGCGTGCGGTTCGAGGACTTCGACTTCACCGGGACAATCTTCATCCCGTCGTCGAGCCAGAGAGCCTGGCGGACAACCTTGAGGCGTCGGGCCTGCCAGTCCACGTCCTGCCACTTGAGCCCGAACAACTCCCCCTGCCGGAGACCGGTCAGAAACAGCGTCTCCATGGCGAAGCCCATCCGCTCCTTGACTGCTGCTGCTCGGATCGCCAACACCTCCTCGATGGTGAATGGGTCGATCTGTTTTGGGGTGACCTTCGGTCGCTTCAGCTTCGTCGTCGGGTCCTTCGCGATCACCTCCCGCTCAATGGCAAAGCCGAACGCCTTCCGCAGGACCGCATGGACCTGAAGAAGGATGTTCGGCTTTGTTCCGCCTGCGGCCAGCTGGTCGAGTAGGTCCGCCAGCTGGGAGAACGTGATCCCCTGAACCCGCAGATGCCCAATCTTCCCCACTACGATCTTCGCGGACCGCTTCCGAATCCGCATCGTGTTCGAAGCGGCGGAGGTGGCCGCCAGCATCCGCTCGAACAGCTGCTCCACGAGCAGACCCGTCGGAACGATTGTGGTTGCTGCCTCCGCCCGCAGCTCCTGCAGCTTCATCCGGGCGAGGTCACGAGTCTTTGCCCGGCGACTTCTTCGAACGGTTTTTCCCCCGGGGAGTTTGACGCTCAGGCTTGCTACCCACGTCTTCCCGGACTGGTAGATCGACCCGTCCCCGTTCGCCCTCTTCTTCGCCATGGCTTCCGCGCACCTTCCCGTACGCCTCCAGATCCGTCATGGCGACGTACATCCCCTTGTTGATACTGAGGTACGGAACGCACTGCTTGCGAATCCACCTCCGCACGGCAATTTCCTCAACGTCGAAGAATGCCGCCCACTCCTCCACGCTCAAAACTCCCGCAGCGGCCATCAGTGCCGCAGCCCTCTCGCCAGGCCGCAAATTCCTATGACCTGACTGTGAATTCTCTCCGTGACCCATCTTCTCTTGTTGACGAGCGTCCATACCGCGACCATAATCGCCGGGAAAGGCGACCTTTCGTTAGAGCGAGAGCCAAGCCACCTGGACCCTAGGTGCTACCAACACCTGGGGTTCTTTTCTTTTCCGCGTGTGGAATCGCGTGTCGCCCACTGCGACGAGTTTCGGGCCTAGCCTGCCCGTGATCTCCTTCAGATGTGACGTAGCCAACGCCACTGACAAAGCACAAAGAGCCAACCTCCTTGCGCAGTGCCTCCCTTGGGGCTCTCCCTTCGCTGCCCTTCACCACCCGACAGGACTTGTCTCTCTTCTGAGGGAGGGTCCACCAGTCACCCCGGATGCAAGTCACCCGGAAACTGTGAGTCTGTCGTAACGGAGCCAGGTTGCTTCGGTCGATCAGGAGTTGTTTAGACTCCTGCCCACGGCGTTTATTGACGGACCGTTTCCACTCTGCCGTAGCTTCACCCGACCTCGCGGGAACTTCCCCCGCTTGGTAGGTCCGTTTCACCCGCGCCGCCCCGTAGCAAGTTCTCCACCGATCGCGGGCTTGGTGGAGCCACGGTTGCCGGTGAATACACACCGGAAGTGCCCGGCCGGGACGCGACCCCCGGGTAACGCTACGGGCAAAAAGTAAACCCCGGAAAAGCACCACCATGCTCTTCCGGGGTCGTAAATCCAAAGCCTTGCGGCCTTGGGTGAATCGAGTGTTTTCGTCCGTGGTGGCGAACGCATCGACAAAATACGGTGCAATCACCAAGATGTCAAATCGAATCTCGGTGCAATCACCTTTCGGGCTGCGATTGACCGGTGCACGCTCTTGGGCAGATTCTCCCTCGATGCCATCCAAGAAACCCGCAACGACGCTGCGATTCGCTACCGTCGAGGAACGGGAGTGGATGCACGAGGCCGCGATCAAGGCCGGACACGACGACTTCCAAGGCTGGGCCATGCTCCACCTGCGAAAGCTCGCAGAGGAGATCATGGGGGAAGGAACGCGACCGCCTGTTCCGCCTCGCAATCCGAGGACGCGCAAGAGGGCCTGAAGATGTTGGTGCGTGCCGCTGTCGTTGCTTCGCTTCTGCTGCTGGCGAGTTGCAGTCGCCCCGAGCCACCGAAGCCGCCCGCAGCTCCCAAGGTCCAGACCCCAGTGCCCGGCGATGTCGTGCTGTTTAAGGTCGAGAACGTTGGGAACCTGATAGGACGGGAGGTCTCCGCCCTTACCCGTGCCGTTGAACTCCAGAACGCCAAAGACTCGGTGGGCTCGCTGGTTCTGTGGAACACTGGCGAAGCGGGGCCGCTCTCGGCTGGCACTCACGCTCGTATAATCAAGTCTGATAGCGACCTGACCCAACTCAAGGTGTTCAACAACCGATGGGCAGGAGAGTACGTCTGGATCGAAACGAAGCGACTGGCGGACACCGTTCCCGGCGATCCGAAGGTAGAACTGCAGGTCATCTCGCAGGAGATGAAGAAGGACGAGGAATCGCGAGGCTCGCAACTGTTCTCGGATTCGCTGCAGGGGATTCGCGGTCTGACCGTTCTGCGAACGACGGCGTCGAGCGACAAAGACCAGGAGGTGCGGTTTGCCTTCGTGGGCGCCGGAAAGCCGTACTCCCCGATTAAGGTTTCGGTGTTGGCGGAAGAGGCTTACGAACGAGCCCGCGACCACTTCCGGTCCCTTGAGACGCAGGGAAAGAACGTGGAAGTGCAAATCTCCTTCTACGAGGACAAGGAAGCGTTGAAGGATGGCGCGACGGCCATGATCTGCGTTGTTCAGGGGAAGGGCTTTGAGTCGCTTCCGCGGTGGGACGAAAAGCTGATCCTGTGGATGCCAGGGAAGAAATGACACCGGCACGTCCGCCAGATCCAGGCGGTTCCAGCCGAGGTAGACGACGACCACGAATGCATGGCGCACGAGGGCCCCCTGTGCCGGCAGGCGGTGAGATACGTGTGACAGGCAGCAAGCCCGGGCCCTGAGCGAGGGACGGGATTCTGCCTGACGGATAAGAAACGGCAAGCGCGTCCGAATGCGAGTTTTTCGCATCGTGACCGGCGCGTCAGTCAGCGGTCCGTTTGGTCGTGTCAGGCAAGGATTCATGATTCATCCTCCCTTCAGAGCCCGGCGCCAAAGCGGTGCATCTGGACGTACACGAGGAGCTTCTGACCCTCGATGGGCTTGATGGTGCGGACAGAGCGGATGCCACCCTTGCGGACGATGGAGACTTGGATTGGGGCTTTCATGGGACGGATCCTGAGCAGTGGGCGCGTTGATGCGCACGGGTAAGCGAGAAGCGTGATTGCCGCGCGCCGGTGCGCAGCAACGCAGGAAGAAAGGCGGGGATAGATCGCAGCGCGGGCAGGCGCCAGCGGTGGGTCAGCGGACCCTAAGCAGAGGGCAGGAGCTGCCGCGAGCGCAGAGCGTCTGCGAATGCCGAGAGGAAAGCGAGACCTCGGCAGAGGCGCGGATTCGTACGCCAATGAGTGATGGGCTCATCGTCGATCCGCTGCGATTCGGTGGGGAGTTCGTCAACAGGGCGCATGGGTTCTCGTTCAGGTTCCTCCGGTTGAGGGAAAAGGGGTTGGGTCCGATCCAAGAGTGGCTCCTGAACATCACAGGGGCCGTTGGCAGCTTCCAAAGCTGTCTCAATTCAATACGCGAAGTCTGCCTCAGCGGACGAGACCTTTCAAGCACATTTGGACAGCAGTGTACAGATTGTAGCCGGTTCGCGAAAAGCCCAGGGATTCGTCAGGCTGGATCACTAGTCCTTGACAGTTTCCAGCGTGGAGAACGTGTCACTCGGGCCTGGGCTTGGGGCCACGCTTGGGGCGGTTGGCTGACCACGCGCGGGCCGACTCAATAGAGACGATCGGCGTGCCCCCCGCGAGAGACACGGACTGCACATCGCCACGATCGATCGCACTCTGGAGTGTCGTCCTCGCCAGCCCAACGGCCTCCGCGACCACAGAGGTGAGGTCGTACCCGCTCGCGAGGATTGGTTTTTCCTTGGGTTTCATAACACCATGGTAGGTCGACGGATTATTTTCGTCAATCTGCCGAAAACCAGAGGCAGCACTGTTGCATTGTCGGCAGGCTGCCGATATCTTTTCCTGTGTCGATCAGCCGCACGTCGCGGCGACGACAGGTGCGGGTCGCAAGCCCTCTGGAGAAAAACGATGACGACGACCACCGCAATCGCCGATCAGGTCCTGTTGAAC
>Ga0247822_10002491_pt1 | contig 11747 bp, 7 predicted proteins | sample 13C_Cellulose_Da_FD_192423 | JGI IMG/M metagenome (GOLD analysis project Ga0247822, IMG submission 192423) | Soil microbial communities from agricultural site in Penn Yan, New York, United States - 13C_Cellulose_Day30 | ecosystem: Environmental > Terrestrial > Soil > Agricultural land | place...
AGCGACGTGCGCAAGGCGGTGATGGCGCCGCGCGTCGCTGCCAAGTCGAACCAGATCGCGGTCGCACCCGCCCGCCCGGCCGAGCCGCCGGCTGGCACGACGGGCGACGGCGAACTGCCCGCCGCGGTGATCCGCAAGGTCATCGCGGGGATCGCCGCCAAGCAGGCCGAGATGCTGCCGCAGTCGCGCTGGGTCGGGCGCGAGTTCGCCGATGCCGCGCGCGCGATGCACGAGGGACGCGCCGCCGAGGATCTGATCCACGGCCAGACCTCGCCCGAAGAGGCGCAGGCGCTGCGCGACGACGGGATCGCGGCGATGCCGCTGCTCGTGCCCTTCGTGCCGCCCGACGCGGTTAATTGACCGGCGCCGATTGACGCCGCGCGCCGCGCCCCGCTACACGAACCGCGGCGCGCCCGTAGCTCAGCAGGATAGAGCACCAGATTCCTAATCTGGGGGCCGTGGGTTCGAATCCCGCCGGGTGCACCACTTCGGAACAAAGCTGGGCACGGCGCCCGCCTTTGTTTCGGTGGCCCCTGCGATCAGCGCTTGCCGCAGATTGCTTTTCGAGCCGAGAATCCGATGGATTGGCGAGCCTTATGGCGCGGCGGGTCGCCTTGTGCCGATGCCGCCGGGCATCCTTCGGTGTCAGAAGCGATAGCGTGCTTCGATCGAATAGGTCCGCGGCGCGCCGGGGAGCGCCGAGTTGAACTGGAGCAGCGCCGCGAGCGGCATGCCGCCGACATAATAGACCTTGTCGAAGGCGTTTTTGAGATTCGCCGACAGCGACCAGCCGGCCGCCTCATCCTCGATGCCGATCCGGAAATTGGCGATCGAATAGCCGGGCAGATGCGCGGTCGGATTGAGGTTGCCCGACGCGATGTAGAAGGTGCCCGTCTGCGCATAGAGGTCGCCGCGCAGCGAGGCGGTGAGGCGGCTCGATACCGGCGCCGAAACCTCGCCATAGACGGTGCCCGACCATTCGGGGGTGTCGGGAACCGTCCCGAGCAGGATCGTTCCGCCGAACGCCGGGGTCAGGCCGTTGGTGAAGCGTGCATGCGTATAGTTGAGGTTGCCGCCGATCCGGAACCAGTCGGTCAGTCGCACCTCGCCGTCGAGTTCGAAGCCGTAGACCTTGGTGCGCGGCACGTTGACCGCGAGCGAGGCCGGGCCGTTGATGTCGGCAAAGGCGTTCCGCTGTCCGTTCTTGATCCACATATTGTAGAGCGCGAGGTTGAACCGCGCGGGCATGGTGCCCAGCCGGCCCTGGAATTTGGCGCCGGCCTCGACGTCGGTGACGGTTTCGGTGCCATAGCTGTTGCCGTTGACCGTGGCATCGCCGACGATCGGCGGCGAGCTGCCGTTGAAGCCGCCGTTGCGATAGCTGCGGCGCGTGACCGCATAGAGCAGCACGTCGTCGCTGAGCTGGTTCTGCAACCCGAAGGTCCAGCTCAGATTGCGGATCGTCTTGCGCTGGTCATTGTCGGCGACGCCGCTGGCGATCTGCGCGGGCGTCGCATAGCTGTTGTCGATCGGCAGCGTCCGGCCGCGCACGGTCTCGCTGGTGTAGCGCAGCCCCGCGGTCACGCCGAAGCCGCCGCCAAGCTGATAGGTGCCCTGGCCGTAAAAGGCATGGCTGTTGTTATAGGCGACGTCCGAATTGACCGACAGCGGCGACAGCCCGAGGTCGCCGAACACGTCGAGGAAGGTCGCCTGGCGGAAGACGTTCGATTTCTCGCTCGAGAGATAGAAGCCAAGGGCATAGTTCAGCCGGTCGCCGGCGAGTGTGCCGAGGAGCTGCAGCTCCTCCGACAGGATCGTCGTGCGCGTGTGGCCGCCGGGGCGTCCGATCTCGTCGCTTTCGCCGTCGCCCGCGATGCCGAAGGGCGATCCGTCGGTGTCGCCGCGGACGTCGGTCTTCAGATGCGCATAGCCGATGATATTCTTGAGCTGGACGGTGTCGCTAAGATCGACGGTTGTCGAATTGGTGACGATCAGATTTTCGGCGCGATAGAAATTGGCGTCGTTGGTCGCGATCGTGAACGGGCCGCGCGCCTTCTGGATTTCGAGGAAGTCGGCGAGGCCGCCGGCGGGGATGGTGGGATTGGGATGCCGGGCAAGATAGCCCGCCCAGGCCCCGGGGCCGAAGACGAAATCGAGGCCGGGCGAATAGAAGAGCGTCACCGCCGCCGCGGTGGGCTGGGTGGGGTCGAGCGCATAGAGGACCGACTGGGTGCTGGTGCCGTCGGCCTTATAGTAATCGACGACCAGATTATTCTCGAAGCCGCCTTCGCCGCGCCACGTCAGGCTGCCGCGCACGCCATAGCGTTCGATCGACCCGGGGCGTGAACCGTCGTAGAGATTGTGCTGAAAGCCCGTCTGGTCGCTGTAAAAACCCGCGACGCGCGCGAGCAGCCGGTCGTCGACGATCGGCGCGTTCAGCGCGCCCTCGATCTGGACCGTGTCGTAATTGCCGTAGCGCGCGCTGAGATAGCCCTCGAACGCGTTGGTCGGCTTGGCCGAGGTGAACAGCACCGCGCCGCCGGTCGCGTTGCGGCCGAACAGCGTGCCCTGCGGCCCCTTGAGTACCTGCACCGATTGCAGGTCGTAAAAGGAGGTGGCGCCGCTGCCGCCGCCGCTGTTGCTGCTGATCTGCACCTCGTTGAAATAGGGGAGGACGCCGGGGCGGGTGCCGGTGAACTGGTCGACCGACTGGCCGCGGAGCGAGAAATTCACCTCGTTCGAGGTCGCGCCGGCGCGCACCGACAGGCCGGGTGCGGCGAATTGCAGATCGGCCTCGGACCGCACATTCTGGTCGGCGAGTTCCTGCATGCCGACGACATCGACCGCAACGGGGGTGCGTGACAGGCTTTCATCGCGGCGCTGCGCGGTGACGATGATGTCCTCATTCCCCGTCGCCGCGGGGCTCGTGCCGCCTTCCGCCGTCTGGGCGAGCGCCGGCGCGGCCCCTCCCAGCATCGCGACGGTGATCGCAAACCCGCTGATCGCATGCCTCGGCATCGTCTCTCTCCCCAGGCTCCGCGCCTGTCTGGCGCGTGTTGTCTGTAATTAATTACTTACATGGGTGGTTGCGCCTGTCAACCGGCTTCCTGACGACCTTCCTGACGACCCTCTAGGGGGCCTGCTTGGCGACCTTCGGCCTCGGCGCGCGTCATGCCCGCCAGCCGGATCAGATATTCGTGCAATTCGAACCAGATATTATGATAGGAATCGATCCTGGGCGAAGCGAGATAGGGCGTTTCGCCGCCTTGCAGCCTGGCAAAGGCGGACTCGAGGCGGGTGCGGAAGACGCGCAGCGGCCCCTGCGGGACGAGCGTTTCCAGCCATGCCATCGTGGCGCGATGCAGGCCGGGCATGCGGCCCAATATGTCGGCGTCATAATCGGGATCGCTATGGTCGTTGAAGACCGGCGCGCCGTCGGAAGGCCGCATCTGCCAGCCGGTGACGAGCGTCTTGAAGTCGTCGTTGAGCAGGTGAAACGCCGCGAGGCGGTCGCGCGCGCCGCCGAGGCCCAGCGCCGCCCGGTGCGCCGTAACGATCGCCTCGCCGCGCGCCTTGCCCGCATCGGTCGCCTTGATGAAGCGGGGCGAGGAGGCATCGAGATACGCGCCCAGCCCCGCGAGCGCCGCGTCCAGCGCGTCCGCGTCCAGCCGTCCGATTTCCATCGCGGCGTCGCGCGGGCAGAACCCCTTGAGCATGACGAGCAGGATCAGGTCCGCTCCGGACAGCGCGGGCGGTGCGGCGGGGACGCCATCGTTCGCGCGCGCGTCCCGCCAGCCCGTCATCGCGAGCGCCTCGGGCGTGCGCCGCGTTTCGCATGCCAGCGCGCCGGCGAAGACCTCGCCCGTTTCGCCGTCGATCGACAGGGTGGCGCCGGTGTCGATCCGCACGCCGTCCACCGAAATGCCGCCTTCGACAAAGGTCATCGCGCCCCAGCCGACCACCGCGGGCTTGCCCCAGCCGCGCGCGACCACCGCCGCATGGCTGGCGAGGCCGCCGCGCGAGGTCAGCAATCCCGCGGCGGCGGCGATGCCTTCGATGTCCTCGGGCGAGGTTTCGGGGCGTGCGAGGATCACCGCTTCGCCCGTCGCCGCCAGCTCGACGGCATGTTCGGTGCGGGTGACAAGCCGGCCCGAAGCGATGCCGGGCGACGCGCCGAGGCCGGCGCCCAACGCGGTCTCGCCCCCCGCGAGACGCCGCGAACGCGTGGCTTCGCCGAGCAGATGTCCGACCCGGCCCAGCGCTTCGTCGCGCGTCAGGGGAAAATCGGGGTCGAGCGCCATGTCGTGTGCGATGCGGATCGCGGCCTCGGGCGACCGCTTGCCGGGGCGCGCCTGCAAGATCCACAGCTTGCCCGATTCGATGGTGAATTCGACGTCGACAAGGTCGCGGTAGTGCCGCTCGATCGCATCGAGGCTGCGCCCCAGCAGCGCCGCGGCGTCGGGCAGGCGTTCGGCAAGGCGGGCGATATCCATCGTCTGATAGGCGCCCGAGACGACATCTTCGCCCTGCGCCTCGAACAGGATGTCACCGAAGATTTGCGGATCGCCGTCGGAGGGATTGCGGCTGAAGACGACGCCGGTCCCGGACATTGCATCGCGGTTCCCGAACACCATCGCCTGGATGTTGACCGCGGTGCCCGCGTCGCCCGCGATCTTTTCGATCCGCCGATAGGCGGCCGCGCGTTCGCTGTTCCACGATTGGAACACCGCCTCGACCGCGGCGCGAAGCTGCGCGCGCGGGTCTGGCGGCGGGGCGGCGCCGACCGACTTGGCGAAGGATTCGTGCAGCCGGCTCAAGCAGTCGCGGACGAAGGCCGCATCGCCGCCGCTGCGCGCGGCAAGCCCTGCGACGATGTCCGCGTTGAGCCCGACGTTGAGGACGGTGTCCATCATGCCGGGCATCGAGGCCGCCCCGCCCGAGCGCACGCTGAGCAGCAGCGGATTGGCGGGGTCGCCAAAGCGGCGACCGAGGATCGCCTCGATCTGCGCGAGATGCGTGTCGATCGCCGTGTCGAACGCCGGCGACCAGCCCGAGCGGAGATATTGCCGGCACGCGCCGGTGCCGAGCGTGAAGCCGGGCGGCACGGGCAATCGCATCGTGCGGGTCATGTCGGAGAGGCTCTTGCCCTTGCCGCCGAGAAGCCCGAGGCGTTCGTCGTCCGACAGCGCGTGCGGCGCGTCGAACATGAAGGCGATCGCACCGTCCGTGCCGGGCTGCGGGTCAGGGCGGGTCGCCATGAATGTCTCCTCATCCCTCGGCCGGCCCTGTCCGGCCGGCGCATTATTTGTAAGCAAACACTTACTTCTGGATTCGGAGAAAAGTCAATCGGGCTTTGGGCCCGCCGCCTCGCCGCGATGCTCGAACAGCGGAAGCATCATCTGCGCGAGCTGTTTCGCGCTCGCCTGCGTGTCGAGCCGCGCGCCGCGAAAATGGGCGTCCGCCGCGACGAAGAAGCTGATGCCGATCCCGGCGATGGCGAGGAAATTCTGGTCGAGCTGGCTCCCCGGGGCGTCCGACGGCATCGCCGTCGCGGTGCGGCGCGCCCAGCCGTTGATCAGGGGGACGATACGCTTCGCGTAGAATTCGGGACCATAGCTGCCGCTGCCGAACAGCGCGATGCCGAGCAGCGGGAAGACTTCGTCCATGTGGCTGAGATATTGCTCGGCGCCGCGCTGGAGCAACTGGCGCTGGGTGCCCGTGTCAGCGGCGGTGGCGACCTCGCGCCCGGCGTGGTTATAGGTTTCGAGCCAGCTTTCGAGGGGTTCGATCACCGCCGCGTCGAACAACTCCTCCTTTGACGCGAAATGGCGATAGATCAGCGCTTCGTTGATCTGCGCTTCGATCGCGATGTCCTTGGTGCGGGCCCCGGCATAACCGCTGCGGATGAACACTTCTTTCGCCGCCGCGAGGATCGATGCGCGGCGCTCCGCGGACGAAAACCGGCTTGTCGTTTTCTTTGGCTTGGCTTGCGCTTTGGTCACCATGATCTCCGGTCCGTGCGGAATGCAAATAGCGTGATGCGCCGCGCAAATGCAAATCCGGACGACGGTGGAACGGCATCCCGATGGCGCCGCCGCCGGGAGGATTGACGCCCCGGCAATCGCAATGTAAGCATTTACTTACTTAAAAGCGAGAGAGGAAAACATCCATGTCCCGAGCCCCGCGCCTGATTTCGCCCGATGACCATCTGCAAGCGCCAGCGCATCTGTGGCAGACGCGCCTTCCGGCACGGCTTCGGGACCAGGGGCCTTCGATCCGGCGGATGACGGGCACCGCCTATGACGCCGGGGGCGGCAATTTCCGCTTTCGCGAAACCTCCGACGGGGTTGCCGGCGATGTCTGGCATTATGACGGCAAGCAGGTGCCGATCGTGAAGATCGCCGCCGCCGCGGGCTTTTATCCGCGTTCGTCGGTCAAGTTCGGGCCGAACACCTTCGACGATATTCGCGAAGGCTGTTACAACAGCAAGGCGCGCCTTGCCGACATGGACGAGGCCGGCATTCTCGCTTCGGCCAATTATCCCAACATGTTCGTCATGTTCGCCGGCGAGCAGTTCAGCTTCGCGTCGGACAAGCCGCTCGCCCTCGAATGCATCCGCGCCTATAATGATTTCGTTATCGAGGAATGGTGCGCAGGCTCGGGCGGCCGGCTGATTCCGATGGGCATCGTCCCGCTGTGGGATGCCGACCTCGCGCTCGCCGAGGCGCAGCGGCTTGCGAAGCTCGGCTTCCGGACCATATCCTTCCCCGAGGCGCCGCATCGCAACGGCCTGCCGTCGATCTCGTCGCGCTATTGGGACGGCTTGTTCGAGGCGATCGCCGACGCCGACATGGTCCTCTCAGTCCATATCGGCACCTCGCCGATGACGCTCGCGGCGCCTGATGCGCCCGCCGCGGTCGCGCATGTCGGCGCCTCTTACTACGTCATGCATTGCCTGATGGAATTCCTCTGGTCGGGCGTCTTCGTGCGCTTTCCGCACCTGCGGGTGTCGTTTGCCGAATCGCAGCTCGGGCTGGTGCCCTACACGCTCGACCGCTGCGACTTCATCTGGGAAAACATCATCATCGACGGGGTCGCGACGGTCGACCAGCGCGCGCTGCCCGAAAAGCCGTCGCACTATTTCCGGCAGAATTGCTATGTTTCCTATTTCCGGGACCCGGTGGGTCTGGAGATGACGCAGCATATCGGCATCGACAATATCATGTTCGAAACCGACTATCCGCATCTCGACTGCGACTGGCCCGACTGCCTGACCGAAGCCGAGAAGATGGTCGCGCACCTGCCGCAGGATGCGCAGGACAAGATATTGTTCGGCAATGCGCACAAGCTGTTCCGGCTCGACATCAAGGAGCCCGCGCTGGCCTGAGGCGGCACGGAAAAAACCGAGAATGAGGAGAGGGCGATGAAGTTCACCGCGACCGAGCGGATGGCGCCGCACAGCATGCCGGATTCGGACGAATATTTTCACCGGCCGCCCGATCCGCTGCCCGAGCGGTGGCAGGAAAACACGATGCTCGCGGCGTGGAACATCGACGAGGGGCACGGCTTTCTAGTCCACACCAAGCGCTGGCCGGCGAAGGGCGATCACGAGGCGCACATCATCGTCTTTGTCGACGGCGTCGCCTCGTCGGCGATCCTGCACCGGCCGACCGGCAACACGCTGCGCATCAACGACGAAATCCCCGAACTGCTGTTCGAGCCCGAAGTGCCGTGGAGCCGCTGGCGGCTGTGCGCCGAAATCGCGGGTGCGGGCGGTGTCGGTCCGCACGGTTTCCTGGCCCATGCGCCGAAGGGCGACACGATCGGGGCGATCGACATCGTCATGGAAAGCGACCTGCCCGTCGCCGATTTCAACGCGGCGCTCGCCGAATGGGCCGACACGCTGACCGCGGCGGGGTCGCACTCGCACAATTCGGCGCAGGCGCATTACGAGCAGGGCGGCCGCTGGTTCGGCACGCTGCGCGTCGGCGACCGGACGGTGAAGACCAGCGGGCTGTTCGTGCGCGACCACAGCTGGGGCGAACGCGTCGAACGCGGCTTTGATTCGGGGGTGTTCTGGACCGCATCGTCGCTCGACAACGGCAATATCTTCTGCAACGCGATCGGCTTTCCGCAGCCCGACGGCTCGGCGATCGGCACGGGCATTTTGGTCAACCGCGACGGCGCCTTTCTGACCAGCAAGGTCGGCGGGCGGTTCACGCCGCGGCCGGGGCTGCTCAGCTACGACCGGTCGGAACTGACCTACGGCTTCGACACGCCCGTCGTGCTGACCGGCGAGACGCACGTCCATGTCCCCAAATATCTGCCGGGGTCGGGCTTCCGGCGCTATGACAACAATGCGATATCGCGGGTGCGGATCGGCGATCATGTCGGCATCGGTTGTCTCGAATGGGCGGCGGTGCTCGAAAAGCACCAGGCCGACGATCTCGATCGGCTGCTCGAGGAGGCATAGAAAACGCGCGGCCGACCGGCAAAGCCGGCGGCCTGACTGGGAGAGGATTGCATGACGGTCGATACCTGGCTGCTTCACGACACGCCGTCGAAGCGCTTCCCGATCTATACGCGTTCGAACGCCGCCGAAGTGATGGGCGCGCCGGTGTCGCCGCTCGGCTGGTCTTACGTCTGGTCGGGGGCCTTCGGGCCGGGAACCGTGCGCGGCTATGTCGATTTCGGCGGTTTCGATGCCGCGGAATTCGACGGACCCGAGGACGTCTACGGCATCTTTGGCGGCTATTTCTATCTCAACATCTCGGTGATGTTCGTCGAGATGGAGCGCATGATGCCCGGCGGCGCGGCACAGATGGCGGCGATGTTCGACAGCGGTCCGGGCATGCCCGCGCATGTCACGGAGCCCTGGCACCATAGCCCGGCCAGCAGCGCGCGGATCGCCGCGAACGTCGGGCGCTTCATGGCGGGCGCGGTCCATCCCGACCTGAACCTGCTGCACGATGCGGCGATCGACTTGCGCGCGCAGCGTCCCGATCTCGCATCGATTTCCGCGGTCGAGATTGTCGCACGGTTGCGTTCGATCACGCCGCTTCTCGACCGCGCCGGATGCATTCATGTCCAGATCGGGCAGGCGGGCATGATCGCGCTCGGGCAGCTTGCCGAGCTTCTGGCAGCCATTGGCCGGCAGGACGATGTCGCGCGGCTCGGCACGGGCATCGGCGACGTCGAGTCGGCCGACATCGCCTGCCAGCTGTGGACGATCAGCCGCATGGTGCGCGCTTCAGAGGCGCTGAAGGCCGCCTTTGCCGCGGGCACCGACGGCGTGCTCGATCGCATCGCCGACCCCGCGTTCCACGACCTGTTCGGCCGCTTCCTCCACGATCATGGCGCGCGCGCGGCGAACGAATGGGACCTGATCTACGACACTTATGAAACCGCGCCACAAACCGCGCTGGCGCTGATCGACGCGATGGCGAAGCAGGGCGACGACGCCGATCCGGTGGCGGCGCTGCATCGCAATGCGGCGCTGCGGCGCGAGTGCCTTGTCGACATTCGCGCGAAATTTCCGGGGCAGGCCGATGCGATCGACGCCGCGGCGCTGGCGCTCGCGACGTGGTTCGCGGCGCGCGAGCGGTCGAAGAATATGTGCGTGCGCCTCGTTCATGAAGCGCGCATGGGCTGCGAAGCGCTTGCCACACGGGGCATCGCCGCGGGCGCACTCGACGAGCGCCGGCAATTCTACATGCTGCTGTCGGGCGAGCTCGACGCGTGGGCGGCCGATCCCGCCGCCTTTGCCGATACGCTTCGCGGGCGGCTGGCCGATTATGCGGCGCTCGACCGGCTGGAACCGCCGTTCTTCGTCAACGGCGAATGCCCGCCGATCGCCGAATGGCCGCAGCGCGTCGGGCGCGACCTTGCCGCCGCGACCGACGGCGACCGGCTGACGGGGGTCGCCTGTTCGCCGGGACAGGTCACGGGGCGGGCGCGCATCATTCTCGATCCGTCCGATCCCGGCGCGCTCGAACCCGACGAGATCCTCGTGACGACGAACACCAATCCCAGCTGGACCCCGCTGTTTCTGGTCGCGGGCGCGGTGGTGACCGAGTTCGGGCTGTTCAACAGCCACGCCAGCATCGTGTCGCGCGAGCTGGGAATCCCGTGCGTCGCCTCGGTCGACGGGGCGACTGACCGGATCAGGGACGGGATGCTGCTGTGCGTCGACGGCGGCGCGGGGACGGTCGAGATATTGGCGGGGGCGGCGCAATGACGGGGCGCGATGATGCGATCCTCTCGCCCGGCACCTATGCCGATCCGGGCGCGATGGACGCGCTGTTCACCGCGCTGCGCAGCGACGATCCGGTCCACCGCGTCGAACATTCCGACTACCGGCCGTTCTGGGCGGTCACCAAATTCGCCGACATCCAGGAGGTCGAGCGGCAGCCCGAGACATTCCTCAACGCGCCGCGCACCTTTCTGCGGACGCTGGCCTATGAGGAGCGCGCGCGCGCCGCGACCGGCGGCAATCCGGCGCTGCTGCGCAGCCTTGTCTTCATGGATGCGCCCGATCATGCGCAATATCGCAAGCTGACGCAGGCGTGGTTCATGCCGGGGCGGATCAAGGTGCTCGAGGAGGACCTCCGCCTGCTCGCGGGCGAGGTGATCGACCAGATGGCGGACAGCGGCGGGACGTGCGATTTCGCCGCCGACATCGCGCCCTATTATCCGGTGCGGGTGATCATGCGTATTCTTGGCGTGCCGCGCGCGGACGAGCCGCTGATCCTGCAACTGACGCAGGAAATCTTCGGATCGGACGACCCCGACGTTCAGGCGGCGCGGACGACGACCACGAGCCTCGCCGACACGGTCCGGGTCTTCTCCGACTATTTCCGCGACCTCACCGCCGAGCGGCGGCGCAATCCCGCCGACGATCTGGCGACCTTGTTCGCCGAGGCCGAAATCGACGGTCGGCCGATGGCCGATCATGAAAGCGTCTCCTACTATATCCTCGTCGCGACCGCGGGGCACGATACGACGAGTTCGAGTATCGCGGGCGGCCTGCTCGCGCTGATCGAAAATCCGGGCGAGCGCGAACGGCTGCGCGCCGATCCCTCGCTGATGACCAATGCGGTCGACGAGATGGTGCGCTGGGTCTCCCCCGTCCGCCATTTCTTCCGGACCGCGACCAAGAATTATGAACTGCGCGGCAAGCGCATCGCCGCGGGCGACAGCCTGATGATGTGCTACCCCAGCGCCAACCGCGACGCAGACGCGTTCGACGATCCCTTTGCGTTCCGGGTCGACCGGCCGCTGAACCGGCATATCGCCTTCGGCTATGGCCCGCATCTGTGCCTCGGCATGCACATGGCGCGTTTGGAGATGCGGATCTTCTACGAAGAACTGTTGCGCCGGATCGGCAAGGTCGAGCTGGCCGGCGACCCGGCATGGCTCGCGTCGACCAATGTCGGCGGGCTCAAGCGCCTGCCCATTCGTTTCACCATGGCGTGAGCCGAAGGCGGGGCCGTCAACTCGCCAGATACGCCCGCCACATGCGCTTGCCGATCCGGTCGTAACGGGTCATCGCCTCGACCAGCTCGGTGAGCGCGTCGGTCGGGCAAAGCGCCTCGGGCAGCAGCGGATCGCGCATGATGCGCCGGATCGCCTCCCGCCCGATCCGCAGCGTTTCCGCGGCGGCGGCGGCGAGGTCCATCGCTCCCACCGCCTCGGCGCTGCGATCCAGATCCCCGGCGAGCCGGCGATGCGCGGCGCGGAGGCCGTCG
>Ga0247822_10002492_pt1 | contig 11743 bp, 8 predicted proteins | sample 13C_Cellulose_Da_FD_192423 | JGI IMG/M metagenome (GOLD analysis project Ga0247822, IMG submission 192423) | Soil microbial communities from agricultural site in Penn Yan, New York, United States - 13C_Cellulose_Day30 | ecosystem: Environmental > Terrestrial > Soil > Agricultural land | place...
CCTCGCCGCTGCGCGCGCTCGGCGCCGCGATCGCCGACCTCGCGAAGCGCGTGGCCGCCCACGTCGACGAGCTGTCGCTCGACCTGGCCCGCGACGTCGGCGCGGTCGCGCGCAGCGGCGAGGCGTTCTACGGCGCCGCGCGCGATCAGTGGAAGGACCTCGGGGCGCGCGCCACCGAGGCCTGGGATCAGACCCGGTCGATGGGCAAGGGCGCGCCGCGGGTGGCGCGGGTGGTCTCGGCCGGGCTCGGCCTGCTGGCGACGGTGCGCTGGTACCGGCTGCGCGCGGCCGCCGCCGGCACCGAGACCCTCGGCCTCGGCGAGGACGCCCACCGCGCCCTGTCGGCGCGGGTGCGCGAGCTGTGCGTCGAGCTGCGCGGCGGCGTGCTCAAGCTCGGCCAGATCGCGTCGAGCCGGCCCGATCTGGTCGGCCCGATCTGGGCGGCCGAGCTGGCCACGCTGCAGGACCGGGTGCCGGCGGTCGACGGCGCCGCCATCGTCGCCCGCATCGAGGAGGAGCTCGGCCAGACCGTGCTCGACGCGTTCGCCCGCTTCGACGCCGAGGCGGTGGCGGCGGCGTCGCTGGCCCAGGTCCACCGGGCCGAGCTGTCCGACGGCCGGACGGTCGCGATCAAGGTCCAGGTCCCCGGCATCGACGACATCATCGCCGCCGACGTCGCCGCGCTGCGCCTGCTGGCCGGCGTGCTCGGCGACGTCCTGCCGATCGACGTCACCATGATCGCCGACGAGCTCGAGCGCGCCCTGGTCGAGGAGCTCGACTACCGGGCCGAGGCGGCGGCGGCGACCGCGTTCGCCGCCGACTGCGCCGGCACCGTGCTGTTCGTGCCGGCGGTGGTCCCCGAGCGGTCGACCGCGCGGGTGCTCACCACCGACTTCGTCGACGGCGCCCGCCTGACCGACGCGCTCGCCGCGGCGTCGACGGCCGAGCGGACCCGCATCGTCACCGCGCTGTGCGACGGCCTGGCCCGCCAGGTGTTCCGCACCGGCCGGGTCCACGGCGATCCGCACCCGGGCAACTTCCTGGTCGCCCGCGACGGCCGCATCGCGGTGCTCGACTTCGGCTGCACGCTGACGCTGACCGCCGCCGAGCGGACCGGCTACGCCCGCCTGCTGGCCGCGCTGGCCACCGGCGATCGCGCGACCGCGCTGGCGATCCTGACCACGCTCGGGTTCGGCGGCGAGCCCGAGGCGCTGGGCGCGATGGCCGGCATGATCACCGACGTCCTGCGCCCGGGCGTCAGCGCCGACGCCATCGACTGGGAGGCGCAGGGCCGCGCCATGGCGGTCGAGATCGCCCGCCGCGCGCGCGCCGCCGGCGTCACCATCCCGCGCTCGTTCGTCCTGCTCGGACGCGTGCTCGGGACCATGTCCGGGCTGGTGGCGGCCTACAAGCCGCCGATCCAGCTCCACGCCATCATCGCCCCGCACGTGGCGGCGGCGCTGCGCGGCTGACCGCGCCGCGCCGCCCTCGGTTCACTTCGAGATCGAGTCGAGACCCTTCTGGAACCGGCCGGCGTGCGAGCGCTCGGCGCGGGCCAGGGTCTCGAACCACTCGGCGATCTCCTCGAAGCCCTCCTCGCGGGCGGTCTTGGCGAAGCCCGGGTACATCTGGGTGTACTCGTAGGTCTCGCCGGCGATCGACGCCTTGAGGTTGAGGGTGGTGTCGCCCAGCGGCTCGCCGGTGGCCGGGTCGCCGACCTTCTTGAGGTAGTCGAGGTGGCCGTGCGCGTGGCCGGTCTCGCCCTCGGCGGTGTCGCGGAACAGGCCGGCGATGTCGGGCTGACCCTCGACGTCGGCGATCTTGGCGAAGTAGAGGTAGCGGCGGTTCGCCTGCGACTCGCCGGCGAACGCTTCCTTCAGGTTCGTGTGGGTCTTGCTTCCCTTGAGATCAGCCATGGTCTTCTCCTCTGCGCGCAGGCGTACCACGCGCGCGCGCGACGCGGCAACGCTCGGCGCACGCGCCGCGCCCCTCGGCTCAGGGAACCGCGGTGTAGTCGGTGTAGGCGACCGCGGCCGCCGCGACCGCGTCCTGCAGCGAGCGGGCGTCGGCGCGCGCCGCCGGCGGCAGGTTGTTGATCAGCACGACGAACACCAGCGGGCGGCCGGCGTCGACGCCGGCGTAGCCGGCCAGGCTGGTCACCGTCGCCAGCGTGCCGGTCTTGGCGCGGATCCGGCCGCGGGTCGCGTCGCCGCCCAGGCGGCGCCGCAGCGTGCCGTCGACGCCGGCGTGGGCGAGCGCGCTGGTCAGATCGGGGCCGACCCGGAAGTCGCGCCAGCCGGCGACCAGCACCCGCGCCACCGCGTCGGCGGTGACCGCGGTCGAGTCGTACAGGCCCGAGCCGTTCTCGATCCGGAACGAGCCCGGCGGCACGCCGGCGACGTCGGTCAGGTAGCGGTGGACCGCGTCGAGGCCGTCGGCCCAGGTCGCCGGGCGCTGCTGGGTGCCCGGCAGCGGCGGCGGCAGGGCCTCGGCGCCGAGGGTCTTGAGCACGCTCTCGGCCAGGAAGTTGTCCGAGGCCTTGTTCATGTCGCGCAGGATCACCGCCAGCGGCGCGCTCTCGTGCTCGGCGACCAGGATCGCCGTCGGCGGGGTCTGGGCGCGGACCTGCTTCTTGCCGCGCACCTTCACGCCGCCCTGGGCCAGCGCGGCGCGGAACGCGTCGCCGAACATGCGGGCCGGGTCGTCGATGCGCCGGCGCTGCCACCACACGCCGTCGTCGGCGAGGATCTGGCCCGACACCCGCAGCTCGAGGTGCGTGCGCTGCACCTTGGTCGACACGAAGATCCGGGTCCGGCCGGTCGCGACCGTGACCACGTCGGCGCTCATCAGCTTGACGTAGTCGGGCACGTTGGGCTCGACGGTGACCTTGGCCAGGCCGAGGCCGACCCGGTCGGCGACGACCTGGACCGTGACCGCGTTGCGCTCGAGCGAGGCGGCCGAGAACGGCGCCCGGTAGCCGGCCCGCTCCTTGGGCTGATCGGCGAACCGCGGCGGCTCGTCGGCGGCGTCGAAGTAGGTGCCGTCGATGACCAGGTCGCCCTCGACCTGCTCGATGCCCTGCCAGCGCAGGCGGCGGGTGAGGTCGGCGAGGTCGGCCAGGGTCAGGGTCGGGTCGCCACGGCCGCGGACGTAGAGGTTGCCCTCGACGATGCGGGTGCGCGGATCGAGCTTGTCGGCGTACACCGAGGTCCGCCAGCGGAAGCCGGGCCCGAGGCGGTGGAGGGCGGCGCTCGAGGTCAGCACCTTGGTGACCGAGGCCAGGTTGAGCGGCCGGTCGGGATGGTGGGACCACAGCGTCTTGCCGGTGGTGGCGTCGACGACGACCGCGCCGATCGCCGCCGGGGTCAGCAGCGGGCGGGCCTTGATGGCGGCGTCGAGCTGCTGGCGCAGCCACTCGTCGCGGCGGTCGGGATCGGCGGGCGGCGGCGGCAGGGCGACGCCGCCGTCGTCGTTGCCGGCCTCGTCGCTGTCCTCGGTCGCGACCGCAGGGGCGCCCGCGTCGGCATCGGCGGCGCCGGCGGCCGGCGCTTGCGACCACGCCGGCGGCAGGCCAATACTGAGCGCGGCCACGCCGAGTCCGGCCAGGCCGAGCCCGACAAGGATCGTCGCGAGGCGTGTACCCCCCAAGACTCTTCCACCGTAGCACGGCGCTGGTGGCGATCGCCGTGCTGGGCGCGCTGGTCGCGTCGGCCGGCTGCGACGCGCGCGGGCGGCGGACCCCCGACGACACCCTGGTCGTGCTGTTCGAGTCGGCCGCGAAGTCGGCCGACCCGCGCTACGCGATCAGCACCTACGACGCCCGGGTGTCCAAGCTGGTCGCGCCCGGGCTGATGACGGTCGAGGGCGCGGACCTGATGCCGCGGCCCGAGCTGGCCGAGCGGGTCGACGAGATCGATCCGGTGACCTGGGAGGTCACCCTGCGCGATGACGTCCGGTTCTCGGACGGTACGCCGGTGACCGCCGGCGACGTGGTGTGGACCTACCAGACCGTCATCGACGACCAGTCCGACAGCGTGTTCCACAAGGGCTTCAAGGAGCGGTTCGCGGCGGTCGAGGCCATCGACGGCGACGGCGGCCGCCGGGTCCGCTTCCGCCTGGCCGCGCCGCTGGCGACGTTCCTGACCGATCTCGACTTCGGCATCGTCGCCCGCCACGCCGCCGACCAGGACGGCAAGTTCCGCGGCGGCCGGGCGATCGGCGCCGGGCCGTACGTGCTGACCTCGCTGACCGCGACCCGGGCCACCCTGGTCGCCAACCGCCACTGGCACCGGGGCGCGCCGCCGACCCCCAAGCTCGACATCCGGGTGGTCCGCGACGCGGCGGCGCGCATCATCATGCTCGCCGGCGGCTCGGCCGACGTGGTCCAGAACGCGTTCCGCTACGACCTGATCGACGACCTGCTCGGCCGCGAGCGGGTGCGCGAGGTGCGCGGGCCGTCGAACATCCTCACCTACATGCTGCTCAACAACGAGGATCCCGCGCTGCGCGACGTGCGGGTCCGGCGGGCGATCGCGCTGGCGCTCGATCGCGAGGCCGTGATCGCCCGCAAGTTCGCCGGCCGGGCGGTGCTGGCCACCGGGTTCATCCCGCCCGGCCACTGGGCCTACGCCGACGTCGGCCGGTTCGCCCCCGACCTCGAGCGGGCCGGCCGGCTGCTCGACGAGGCCGGCTTCCCCGATCCGCCGGGCCCGGCGCCGCGCCTGCGCCTGATCTACAAGACCAGCAACGACCAGTTCCGCATCGCGATCGCCCGCGTGCTGGCCGGACAGCTGGCCCGGATCGGCATCGCGGTCGAGGTCCGTCCGTTCGAGTTCGCGACCTTCTTCGCCGACGTCAAGAAGGGCAACTACCAGCTGGCGTCGATGCAGACCGCCGACGTCACCGAGCCCGACACCCTCTACACCTACTTCCACTCGTCGCGGATCCCCGACGCCAAGAACCCCGACGTCCACAACCGCTGGCGCTACCGCTCGGCCGAGCTCGACCGGCTGGTCGACGCCGGCCGCCGCGAGACCGACCGCGCCCGGCGCATCCCGATCTACGCCGAGGCCCAGCGCGTGCTGGCCGAGGATCTCCCCATCATCCCGCTCTGGCACGAGGACAACGTGGCGATCGTCAACCGCTCGGTGGTCGGGTTCGAGGTCGTCCCCAACGCTCGCCTGGTCGGGCTGGCCCGCGCCCGCAAGGAGGCCGCGCCATGACCGCGCGCCTGCTCGTCGACGAGCACATCCGCGTCGACAGCCAGGTCGTGCGCACGTACCTCGCCATCGACGGCGACCGCGTCCGGGTCGAGCTCGAGGCGCCGGGCGGCGCCACCACCGGCGGCGCCCTGTCGGCGGCCGCGGTCGTCCACGTCGTCCGCCGCTACGCGCGGCCGCTCGACCCCGAGGTCGCCGCCCAGCTCGACGGCGCCCCCCGCCTCGAGCTGGCCGGCGGCGTCGCCCTGGTTCGCCTGCACTGGCGCGCGCTCGTCGACGCCGACGCGCGCGACTGGCTGGTGCTGGTCGCGCCCGGCGAGGAGCCGCAGGCCGCGATGGCCACCGGCGTGGCCGCGGCGCTGCGCTACCTGGTCGCCCGGCTGGCGGGCGAGCGCGAGCCGGCGTAGCGGCCCACGGCAGGAACGAAGTTCCTGCGTGGGCTGCTCCCGTGCCCATGCCCGTGCCCATGCCCGTGCCCGATCTCGACGGCGATGGTGAGCCGTCAGGCACGACGCCTCGAACAACCGGGCAGGGGCACGGGCACGGGCACGGGCACGGGCACGGGGCGGGTTGACCTCGAACGCCGTTGGCGTTCTCGGCACCCGCGATCACTTCGGGGTGGTCGCCGGGTTCGACGCCGGGGACTCCTCGGGCGGCAGCGACTCGCCGTCGGTCCCGTCGTCGGGCTCGGCGGCGATCGGCTCCTTGCGGCAGAGCGGGGCGGTGGTCGGCGACAGGGTGCGCAGCGCCAGGCCGGGGCCGCCGGCGATCTTGGCGGTCTCGCGCATCGCGGCGGCGTCGTACAGGCGCAGGCCACCCGAGCCGTCCTCGTAGATCAGCCGATCGTCGTCGATCCAGGTCACCGCGAAGCGCGACGCCGCGGTGAGCACGTGCTTGATCTGCGCGGTCTTGGCGTCGGCGACGTACAGGGTCGGCTTGGCGGCGTCGTCGGCGCTGTTGCACGGATCGGTCGCGGTCGCGAACGCGACGCGGGTCTTGCCGGGCGACATGGTGAAGCTGGCCAGGGCCGGCTTGCCGTCGGCGCCGACGCCGATCGGGCCACCGCCGTCGGCCATCAGCTTGGCGGTGATCGACGGGTCGAGATCGCCGGGGGGCAGGCTGACGTTGGCGCCGCGGGCGGCGATCTCGTCGAAGGTCAGCTCGACGTGGTCGGGCGGCTGCGGCGCCTGGGTCTTGGTCAGCTTGCCGGTCGAGCGATCGAGCACCAGCACGGTCTGCTTGCCCAGGCCCCAGCGGCCGCTGGCGACCGAGGTGCCGACCACGACCTGATCGCCGGTGCCGTACCACGCGGTCACCGCCCGCGCCTTGCCGACGTTGGCGCGCGCGCTGGTGTCCGCGAGCTGGCCGAGGCTGAAGGTCTTGAGCCACGACTTGGCCAGCAGCGGCGGCGCGTCGGGCGCCTTCTTGGGATCGGGCAGCTCGGCCTTGTCGAAGCCGAGCAGCAGGAGCTCGTCGCCGCCGGGCGCGCGCACGAACGCGGCCAGCTGGTGATCGGTGTGGGTCAGGCGCAGGAACTGCTTGTGCTCGAGGTCGTAGGCGTACAGCTCGCCGCGGGTGGCGGCGTAGTTGGTGCCCGGCTTGGGCATCTTGAAGGTCGACCGCCGGCCGAGCACCAGCGGCGCCGTCTTCACCGTGGCGGCGAACTGGTCCTTGAGGGTCGCGTTGAGCGCCAGCAGGGCCTTGCCGTGGGGTGTGTCGAGGAAGCCGGCCAGCTCGGGATCCTGGGCCAGGCTCGGCCCCCACCGCATCCAGTCGGCGGCCAGCGCGCCCGACAGCTGCTCGGCGGCCTTGGCGGCCTCGCCGGCCTGGGCCAGCGCCTCGCCGAGCACCCAGCGCGCCTCGAGGTGGGTGGCGTCTTTTGCCAGCGTCGCCTCGGCGGCGGCGCGGACCCCGGCCCAGTCGCGCGGCTCGGCCTTGTAGGCCTTGAGCGCCTTCTCGTACTCCTTGTTGCCGGCCTCGTAGGGATAGTTGAAGAGCTTGGGGCTCGCGACGCCGAGCGCGGGCACCGGCAACGTCGGCGCCGGCTCCTCGGCGGTGCCGGTCCCCGTGCCCTTGCCGCTGCCCTCGGCCTTCTTGTCGCCACCGCAACCGGCCGCGAGCGCGGCGGCCGCGGCGACCAGGAGCCATCTGTCTCGCGAGAGCCCGTGACCGCGGCGGTCACGGGCTCCGGTCGATCGATCGGGCTCGCCCGCAGACGGGCTCGCCCGATCTCCACCTGAAAACTCGGCTCGCGTTGCTCGCCTCATGGCCTGCGAATCTACACCGGCCACGCGTGCTACGTTCGGCCACGCAGATGGCGCTCGAGCACGTCGCCCATGGCCAGTCGCGGTTCATGACGCCGGGGGTCGCCCCCGACCCCCGCGGGGTCCTGCTCGGCCGCTTCCTCGTGATCGTGTTCCCCACGCTCGAGGGGGTGGTGTCGTGGCTGCGGCTGTACTCGCACGAGGCGTCGCTCGACGAGCTGGTGGCCGGCCTGGAGATCACCCGCGTGCGCACGCCGCTGATGAGCCGCGAGATGATCCTCAAGATCCCGGCGGTGTCGTCGTACGCGGCCGATCGCGCCGCGCGCCTGGCCCGGCTGGTCGGCGGCTCGATCTACACCGGCACCGCCAAGCACTTCGTCAAGTACCGCGACGACCGCTCGCCGTACGGCTACGACGCCGTCGAGATCGGCGCGCTGCCCGGCGGCGCCGAGCTGATGGTCCACGGCGACGACTTCAGCCAGACCTACGCCCGCGAGGGCGAGCTGTCGCTGTCGCGCCTGCTGTTCCGGCTGTCGCTGCGCCGGGTCCCGGGCGCGACCCGGCTCGACGCCGAGGCGCGGGCGTCGCTGGTGCTCGCGGTCGCCCGCGGCCTCGGCGACGGCGTGATCCGCTACCTGTGGCGCAACAAGGTCGACGGCGAGGTCGCCCTGGTCACGCCGCGCGACCGCTCGACGACCCAGGCCGGCGATCCCAGCTACCTGCTGATGCGGGTCCACGACCTGCCCGAGCGCATCCTCGACCTGTTCCTCGGCACCCCGGGCATCGACGTGTTCCGCCCGGTGTCGGAGAACGTCGCGGTCGCGGTCGGCTGGGCCCACCCGGTCGAGCTGGCGTCGTGCGCGTCGCTGTTGCCGACCGACAGCTACCACGTGTTCTGGCCCGGCGATCGCGTCGACGTGCTGGCCGGCCCGCTCGAGATGTCGCGGCTGGCCGACCTGACCCGCATCGACCTCGATCTCGAGCGCGCCAGCGATCCCCGCGAGGCGGCCGCCGGCGCGCCGTCGGCGGTCGGGGTCGCGCTGCGGCTGGCGCCCGGCATCGGGCTGTCGCGCCGGGTCACCGCCACGCTGATCCCGCGCGCGCTCACGCCGCACTTCAAGCGGCTGGTGTTCCTGCTGCCGCCGGCGTCGCTGCGCGGTCTGCGGGTGGCGATCACCGATCGCGGCATCCTCGTGGTGGCGACCGGCGACATCGACGTGGTCCCGCTCGGCACCCTGCTCACCGAGCACGCGCCCGGCATCCTGGTCCCGCTCGGCATGGAGATCGTCCCCCGGGTGTCGCCCGAGGTGCTGGCGCTCGCGCTCGGCCACGCGTCGGGCGAGCTGACCGTGTTCACCCCCGACGGCGCGCCGTTCCAGCTCGACGACGCCCGCCTGGTCGCGCTCGAGCGCCGCGCCATCGGCCGTCTCGAGGTCGAGCCGGTCGAGGTCCGCGACGTCGCGATCGCCCCGCCCGGCGATCCCACCGTCGTCAATGATCCGCTGGGCAGCTTCGCCCTGTGGGGCTTCCCCGAGCCCGACCAGAAGCTGCTCGGCAAGTGAACCGATGGCGCGGATCGACGTCGCCACGTTCCTCACCCGCTTCGTCCGGCCGCTGGTCACCGGCGGCGAGCTGCACGTCGAGCGGCCGCTGACCACCGTCGACCTGCTGCGGTTCGAGCGCGACCTCGACGGCGCCACCGTCGAGCTGGTCGCGGTCGACGAGGCCCGCACCGACGTGCTGGCCGAGCTGGTCGCGCGCCCGCCGGCGCTGGTGCTCGACGCCGAGGAGCTGGCGCTGGCGGTCGGCCTCCACGACGCGCTGGTGCTGGCCCACCCCGACGCCGACGGCGCCCTGGTCACCGACGGCATGCGCCGCAAGATCGCCGCCACCGCGCTGCGGATGGTGTCGCAGCCGCTCACCCGCGATCGGACGCGGGTGCTGGCGCGCCACGCGCTGCTCCACAACCTGCTCGACCTCGGCCGCGCCGACCTGACCGTGACCTGGTGGACCGGGCGCGCCCGCTTCCTCGGCCAGAAGGCGCCGGCCCGGCTCACCACCTGGAAGAGCGTGCGCCGCGTCCGCGAGGAGGTCACCCGCGCCGGCTTCGACGAGCTCCTGGCCACGCCCGAGGTCGCGCCGGTGATGGCGGCGCTCTTGCGCCGCACGCCGCTCACCCAGCTGCTGTCGACCCACGCCGCGGCGCCGCCGCTGCACTGGGAGGACGCGGTGTTCGTGCTGCGCGATCCCGAGCTGGCCCGCGCCGTCGCCTACGCGGCGATCCGCGCCGAGGATCCCCGCCAGCAGATCGCGACCCCGGCCCGGCTGGCCGCGGCGTTCGAGCAGATGCTCGAGCGGACCCCGCCGGCCGCGGACGTGCGGGCGGTGGCCGCGTTCCTGGTCCACCTCACCGGCCTGTTCGCGCTGGCCGAGGGCCACCTGGCCGAGCCGGGCGCGCGCAGCCCGCTCCTGGCCGCCGCGCTCGGCGGCGGGCCCGGCCCGCAGCGGCCGCGCGGGCTGGTCACCCTGTTCGCGCTGCCCGACGCGCTGGCCAAGGTCGCGCCCGAGCTGGCCACGCCGCCGGGGATCCAGGCGGAGCCGGCGTGGCGTCGCCGGTGGCAGGTCCACCGCACCCAGATCGCCGAGCTGGTCGGTCCGGCGCTGGTCGACAGCCTGGTCCCGCGTCTGGCCCGTCACCTCGGCGGCGGCGCCGCGCTGGCATCGCCTGGCAGCGCCGACGCGGACACGCCCGCGGCCGCGTCGCCGACGTGACGGGCTGCATGCACCACGCGCGTCGATGTGGTCCCTCGGAGTGACCGCATGCGACGGCGAGGTGCGTGGGGGTATGGGGGACGTGATCGTCCCCCATCGGAGGACCGCGAAGCGGTCCGGAAGGGTCACGGCGCGCCGCGAGGAGGGTTGTGAAATGGATAGACTTACGGGCGGCGCGCTGTGAGGTATGCTGCGGCACGCCAGACGTCTCGTTCTCGCGCCGTTGCCGACATGGTGAATCAGCCTCCTCATCCCGTCCCCAGCCCCAAGGCGTTCGCCATCGACGTCGCCCGCGCCAGCGCCTCCGTCCAGGAGGTCGCCCGCATCCTCAACAGCCACTTCCTGGACAAGCAGGAGATCATCAGGCTGATGCTGGTGTCGGCGATCGCCGGCGAGCACATGGTGATCGTCGGCCCGCCCGGCACGGCCAAGAGCGCGATGGTCGGGATGTTCGCCAAGCTGGTCGACGCCCGCTACTTCGAGTACCTGCTGACCCGGTTCACCGAGCCCAACGAGCTGTTCGGTCCGGTCGACATCGCCGCGTTCCGCGAGGGTCGCTACACCCGCCGCACCGAGAACATGCTGCCGGCGGCCGAGATCGTCTTCCTCGACGAGATCTTCAAGTCGAGCTCGGCGATCCTCAACTCGCTCCTGCACGTGATCAACGAGCGCAAGTTCGCCAACGGGCCGAACATCATGCAGGTGCCGCTGATCTCGCTGTTCGCGGCGTCGAACGAGGTGCCCAACGACGAGAGCCTGGGCGCGATGTTCGATCGCTTCCTGCTCCGCGTGCTGTCCGACAACCTCGACAGCTACCACTTCGGCGAGCTGATGAGCAAAGGCGTGGCCCTCGAGGTCGCGCGCATGACCGGTCGGGGCGAGGAGCTGCGCCCGGTGATCTCGGCGCGCGACCTGCGCGCGGTGCAGGGCGCGTTCGACCGGTTCATGGTGTTCCCCGACGACTTCCTGGCCAAGTACAAGGGGCTCATCTTCCAGATCCGCAGCGAGGGCATCAGCGTCAGCGATCGCCGCGCGGTCAAGCTGCTCAAGCTGTTCGCGGCGTCGGCGGTGTTCGACGGCCGCACCCGGGTCCACGACGGCGACTTCTTCGTCCTCCGCCACATCTGGAACAACCTCGACCAGGTCGAGCTGCTCGAGGAGATCGTCAACCCGATCGTCGACGCCTACTACCGCGACCATCCGGCCGATCGCCGGTTCATCGGGCCGCAGGCGTCGCTCGACGACCTGCTCAGCGAGCTCAACCTCATCCGCGAGCTGCTGACCTCGGGCGGCGAGCTGTCCGACATCCAGCTGTTCAGCCAGCTCAAGAACCTGTCCGAGATCAAGGCGGCGCTGACCGCGCTGCCGTCGGAGACCGCGACCCGCATGCTACGCGAGGTCGACCAGCTGCTCGAGACCGTCTTCGCCTCGTCGAAGTTCGGGCTGTGAGATGAGCCCCGAGGCCGCTACCCCGCCGCCGCCCGCACC
>Ga0247822_10002494_pt1 | contig 11742 bp, 6 predicted proteins | sample 13C_Cellulose_Da_FD_192423 | JGI IMG/M metagenome (GOLD analysis project Ga0247822, IMG submission 192423) | Soil microbial communities from agricultural site in Penn Yan, New York, United States - 13C_Cellulose_Day30 | ecosystem: Environmental > Terrestrial > Soil > Agricultural land | place...
CTTCGGCAACGGCGCCGAGTGCTCGTTCGTCTACACGCCCGCCGCCACCGACGCCCAGGGCAAGCCCAAGCGAAGCAGGACCTGATGAGCACCTCTTCTCCTCCTCCCGGCAGCGGCGGTCCTCCGTCCGGTTCCAAGTCGGGCCCGCACACGCCGGCGCCGGTGCCGACCCGCGCCCACGCGTCGAGCACGCAGCCGCCGCTGGGCGCGCCGGTGACCTACCCGCCGACCTTCGAGGAGTACGACGACCGCACCTCGCCCAACATCACCACGCCGCCGACGGCGCCGGTGACCACCCCCTACGTCACCCGCTCGCGGGTCTACGCCTTCGTCGTCGACGAGGCCGGCCAGCCCATCGAGCTCGGCTCGGGCCGGTTCGCCAAGGCCTACCTCGGCGAGGAGCGCTGGGTCGAGTCGAAGACCGCGCTGCGCCGGCCGGTGGCGATCAAGGTCATGCAGAAGGGCGTGTCGAGCGAGGACCAGCTCCGCTTCCAGATGGAGAAGGAGATCCTCGAGCGCGTCCAGGGCAGCCCCAACATCATCGAGCTGCTCGCCTCGGGCGAGGGCGACTCGGCCGGGTTCATCCCGCCGTCGCTGCGCGACCGGGTCGAGAACGACTTCATGATCCTCGAGCTGCTCGACATGTCGCTCGAGGAGCGCCTCAAGGGCGCGCGCCAGAAGCGGCGGCGCGACGACCTGCTGTCGGTGCCGCTGCGCGAGCGCATCTTCCGCGTCCTCGAGTACGTCATCCCGATCGCCACCGCGATCGAGTTCGCCCACCTGGTCCGCGACACCGTCCACCGCGACATCAAGCCGGCCAACATCCTCATCAAGCTGCCCGACCCGAACCTGCGCGGCTCGCAGATGCAGGTCAAGCTGGCCGACTTCAACGTCGGCAAGGTCGCCGACCCCGACGTCGACCTGTCGATGACCCGGTTCCAGGCCGTGCCCGGCACGCTCTACTTCCAGAGCCCGGAGCAGGAGGTCAACACCTTCGACGTCCTGGTCAACGCGACCCAGGGGTCCCCGGAGATCGAGTTCTTCGAGGACTTCTACATGGACATCTACGAGAACGACGGGTTCTCGCTGTTCAACCGGCCCGAGCACTACGTCATCACCGCCGCCGATCGCACGCGCAAGAAGATCCTGCTCAACCGCCCGTTCGCCGAGCCGAGCGAGACCAACGTCCGCGGCCGCGTCGTCAAGAGCGTCGGCCGCCCCGCCGACATCTACTCGCTCGGCGCGCTGTTCTACTACCTGGTCAGCGGCGCCTACGCCAACCCGAAGAACCTGTCCGACGCGTTCCGCAAGTTCGTCGAGTACGACAAGCGCGACGAGACCAACACCATCGCGTCGTACATCGATCACGAGTTCCGGACCATCGCCAACATGAGGCAGCCGCGCGCCGACGGCCAGGGCGTCGAGCTCGCCCCCGAGGACCGCTTCTTCTCGTACAAGCACTACCTCGACGGCAACGGCGAGCTGATCGATCCCGTGATCCTGTCGATCATCGCCAAGGCCATGATCCGCAACAAGCCCGACAGCTACTGCATGTCGTGGGACCTCCGCACCACCGGCATCTCCAATATGGTCCACGACCTCATCTCCCTCTACGTCCACTTCGGCGTCGACCCCTCCGCCCGCCTCGCCTACCAGAACGAGAACTACCAGGCCCCACGCAAGCCCACCGCCATGCGCCGCGCCTGGGACAAGCTCTTCAAGAAGTAACCCCGACGCCGGCCGCCGGGTATGGCAGCTCAAGGCACTGCGTCCGCCACGAACATTCCGAGACCGAAGTGCGCGCCATAACCGAGTGTGATCGGCCCGAGTACGGGTTCGTCGAACACAAGCCGAACGACGTACCCCTCATCGACCGGAGGCGGCCTCGCCGGTTCGCGTCGGACGCGAACGGCATGGCGTAGGTGGCGGTTCGTTTCGTCCCATCGCAGCAGTTCAACTCGTGCGGGTGGCAGCCCCCGGGATGCCAGCTCGCTGCTCACCTGGCCGTCGAACGTATTCGCGCCGCGGGCCTTCTGATAACGCGGCAGAACGAACGGCGTGCAGCTTATCCACATCCTCGATCCCCCTAGCGGACCAAGCAGCGCGGCAATGCTCTCCCCAACCGGCGCGGGTAGCGCACGTAGGTCGTCGAGCCCACCCATGCCAACCAGGGCGACGCGAAGCTCACCAGCGCCCTTGGTCCACGTCCGATCTAGACCGCGGATCGCTCGCTGGGCGAGCGGTCCAAGTCCCATCGGCGCGTGGACGATGAAGTGATCCAGGTGGCCATCGCGATCGAGGTCAACCGGGAGCAGGTGCGCATGCCGGTGTCCGCTCAGCGGTCTCCCGGTGTTGTCTCGGCCCGTCACTTCGGGGCATTCCACCCGCGCCCCGCCTCCGACCCGAGCGACCAGGGCTCGGTGCAGCAACTCGGCTTGGGGCAATACCCGCGCGGCCACCGGCAGGAGCCCCCTACTGTCACTCGCGGCCGTCAACGAAAGCAGGGCCGTGGTCAACGGCGCCGGTGCGACCCGTGCTACGGGAGCCGGCGGACCGACGGAGAGTGCGTCACTGCGACGCCAGTAGAGCACTCGCCGCGACCCCGGCGGCTGGCTCCATCGATGCTCCCTCCACCATGCTGTGTCCCGCTGAAGTGCGTCGACAAGATCGGCCGGGTACGCTGCGACCGCCTTGTCGCGGTCCTTCAGCAGCTTCCGGCTCGGCTTCTTGCCGCCTTCGGGGAGCGGCAGACCTGTGTGTGCGACCGCGACCCGTTCCATGCGCCAGCGAGTGTAGGCAGCTGCTTCGACCGGAGCCAGCAAAGAGACCTGCTCCCAACCATGCCGACCCTGCTGCCCGGCCAGGTGAGGATACGCGTCGTCGCCCTTCGGCAACTCGGCGTCATCGGCCAGCGCTTTCGCCTCGACCCAACTCTCGCTCCTCCCAAGGTAGCCAAGCCCAGCGGCCAGGACCTCGAACAGAGACCGCGCCTCGTCGTCGACGGGACAGTCCCACCGAATCGCCAGGACCCCGTCACCGACGTCGGCCCAGGTGTCGAACACCAGCGTGGTCTTCTCCTTCCCCTTCTCGAGCACCGCCGTTGGCATGTAGTGTCGCGTGTGCCCGACACTCGCGAGAGGAAGGCGAAAGCACGGCAACGCTCCAGCCAGCGCTTCGATCAGGCGCCGTCCGGCGGGTGGAACCTCCGTCCACCCCTGCGTCGCGTAACCGCACGCGACGAGTGCACGAAGCAGCCTCCATGGACTCGGCGGCCACTCGATCAGCCCTTCATTCACGTGATGCCCCCAGGGCGTCGCGTGATAGCGACCACCCGGAAATCGCAACAAGAGGGTCGGCATCCTCACTCCCCGGTGTCGTCGCGATCCTCGTCCCCGTCGACGTCGTCGTCGCCATCCTTCCCCCTGTCGTCCTTCCCCTTCTCAAGCCTTCCTTCGAACGTGACCTTCTCGTTCACCATCTGCTCCCCGCAGGCAACGATCGCCTCCCTCACCTCCTGCTCCAGCTCCTGGAGGCTCGGCAACGTGAACTGGGCGGGGCGCGTGGCGACCACACCGTCCGCGACAGGCTCGAGGTCGCACGCAGCCCGCAGTCGCAGGTCACCATCCAGGAGCCGACGAAGTCGGTGCAGCGCCAGCACCACAAGCAGCCGCTCCACCCCCTTACCCAAGCCATAGCCGCGAATCTGCGCGAGGTCGAGGTTCACGTGGCAGTCGATCCGCTCGGCTGTGAACTCGTCACGCGCGAACGGAACATTGCCGAACCCGTCTTTCGTCACACCCGATGGGTTCACGTGGTCATTTTTGACGCCTCCCGAAGCGGCAACCCTCACGCCCGACGCTTCGATGAACGCCGAGAGGGCGCGGGCAACGCGCAGTCGCCCGCCGGCCAACTCTTTCTTGGCAAGAAAGACCCCATGAAGCAGGCTACCGATGTCGTACTTCAGGAGAACCCGCGCCAGGCGCTTGCGATCGATCGGACCTTCCTCGAGACCACCGAGCGCCTCCTTCAAGGTCTTGGCGAACGACGGATCGTGTTTGTTCTCGAGCAGGTACGGACTGTTCAGGCGGTGCGCCTCAAGCATCGTGTCGGTGAGGAAGCGACCGCCCCGCGTCACCGTTACGTGGGAGATCCCAGCGAGCTCCTCGATCGGTTGGTCGCGAGCTGCGTCCCAGCACGTGGCCTCCAGCCGGTTCGCCATGCTCTGCGTGCTCTCGATGAGGAGCTTCGTTCCGAGCCTGGTTTGGTAGGTGGCAGCCCCTAGGCTCGGAAACCCCGTTGGCTGAAATCGCTCACCTTGCAACGGCCGCAGCTCGACCGAGAACAGAAGACGTGGCTGCTTGTCGAGGGCGGTCAGATCGAGTGTCATCGGAGCTCCTAGCAGTTCTTCAAGGGGTGTTTGCTGGCTCGAACGACCGAGCCATCTCGCTCACCGAACGGCTACTGATCGGAAACACGAGAGATGCTGCCCAGCGCCGCGCAGTTTCAGCATCCGCGGTCCCACATCGGAGCGGAGGACGCAGACCTACCGCTCGCAGACGTCGCAACGCAATGTCGATTGCGGCCGCCGCATCGCCGGCCGTCAGCCGCCGTACGATCGCTTCGTCGACGGGGATACGCCTTGCGGCGTCGAGCGGCCCCGCGAGGCAGGCCAGCCGCACGGCAGCCCACGCCTCATGGGGATAAGAACCGCGCGGCATGGACAAAGGCATGCCGCTCGGCCGCCACTGTTCCCAGCGAATCGCCATGAACGCTCGCGCGAGTGCGGACACGCGATTCGCATCGACCTCTCCCGCAACGAAGCGGGCCAGATCGGCAGGATGTGCTGCGCACTCGCGAGCCGCCACGAGCGGCAGGTGCCGGTGTCCGCTCGCCACCGCCTCCACCAATCGCCGTTGCACGACCGAACAAAAGTCGACGACAGCGTCTCGGCCAGACATCACTACACGGGCGTCTCGAAGCAGACGCTGGTCCTCCTCGCGATACCTGCGACCGTCTCGAGCCAGCGGCAGCCAGTGTTGGCGCACAGGATCGCAAGGACGAGCATCGCGACCGTACGACGCAGCGGCACTACCGAGCGCGCACGCGAGACGCCACTCCACGCTCCCGTCGTTCGACGCCTCGAGCCATCCAGGCGATAGCGGCGGAATCGGGCCAGCCCTTACTGCAGCGCCAGCAAGCTGAACATTCTCGATAGAGACACACGCAATCAGTACTGACTGCCAGCATTGCGACAGCTCATCGCGAGCAAGAGCGCCAAAAATCGCATCCGCGAGCCGATGTTCGGCATCAACCAACCGAGCAGGCGTCGACTTCTTCCGCGCTTCGCGATGCAAGCGCTCATGCCATGACGCGATCTCATCAACGAGCCTCCCACGAGGCCTGCTGCGAACCTCGATACGTCCGAGCGGAACGGCAAAATGCGACGCGAGGTTATTTCGCTGCATGTAGCCATACCGGCAAAATGACGAGATCCCGCGCGCAATCCCGAGCCTTCCGACCGCCCGAGCGGCTTCGAGTGCGCGTACGGCGGTATGCCTCCCAACTGTACATCGCCCCTCCGCAACCATCGCGGAGATCTCAGCAAGTCCCGCGGGCGCAGTCCACAACGGGAACCACTGCTCTCCACGACCAGGACTCGCGCGTCCTTTGTTGAGCAAGAACTCATCAACGGCCGCACTTGAGCCCACACCCGCCGCGTGCGGCGCGAAGTAGAATGGCGACGAGAGGAACCGGCCAGTCCCCTGAGACCTAAGCGCGATCGTCGATCTGAAGATTATGGCCCCCTCGAACGCCAAGAGAAGATCCCATGCGCTCCCCTCCCCTTCTGGCAAGAACTGACCGAAAGCGCCATCCCATGCGTATCCCGCTACCGGAGAGGTGCCACCGGGGCCGTCCTCGAGCAAGTTCAGAGCTTGGTCTTGCGTTCGGTCGATGACACAGGCGACCACTGCATTGAGGAACGCCGACGAGTAGCTGCCGCTTCCTTCGTTTCCGCCAGTACCCATCAGTGCTGGCGCCCGATACGCATCGCCGACCAACGCGAAAGCAACGTCTCCCCACTCCTGATTCGAGCCCCGAAGGCGCCGGCGAAGTTCAGCCAGGAACTCGACCTTTTCCTCGTCCCCTTCGGGCTTCCCCCCTCCGGCCGTCAGGATGGCAGAACGGATTACTGAGATGGCCGACTGAATGGTCGATAGCCGCTGGAGCTTCGAAGCCTCGATCCGTCGCAGAGCGGCGCGGGCCGTCTTCTCGGATGACCCGTCGTAGAACCCAGACCGTGCCCCCCACGGGTTCAGCACACCCGTGGGAGCGTACTCCTCGAGCACGAACCGTTCCAGCTCCGAGCGGTCGAGTCGCGTCAGCAAGAAGAACTGCTCGTCTTGCCACCACCCCCGGACGGCCGAGTCCTTCTGTTCAGCGACGATACGCAACAACCCGAGCGCCCTCAGATAACGAACGAGCGGCGCGGGCGCGCAACCACCAAGACGATGAACCTGAAGCCCTGTCACGGCGCCTCCGCTCCAGCAAGAATCGGATCGACCGTTTCGAGTTGTGATGCGCGCCGATCTGCCGCGATCAGCAGTCCCTCAAGCCATGCTAGCGCCCCAGGTCCGTACCGATTCACCAAGCCCAGCGTGCGCTCGCGCCAGCTCCGACCGGTAATCCGTGACAACCCGAGGTTCGCTGGTTCGAGCGATAGCCTCAACGACGGCAACGGTGGCGCCATCGGGTCTAGAACGATCGTGGGCAGCACGTCACCCTCACGGACGCCACGGATCGGCAGGCCTCGTCCGTCGCTGTCGCGATAGTCTTGATCGCGAGGCTCAGCGTGCAACGCGGCTCGCACCTTTCCATGATGCGCAGCGACGAGGTACGCGAGAAGGTCAAACTCGTCAGCTGAACAAGCAAGCACCTCCTGCTCGCACGGAGTTGGAGGACACGCCTCGGCGACGGAGACAGCGTGTCCCAGCAGGCCAAGCGCATCCCCCCAGGGCCCGAGCAGGGCAGGATGTGCGGGCGCGTTGCGCTGGAGCACCGCGAACAAGGCGAGCGTGCTAGCAAGCTCGTGGCGAAGACCAGGACGGAGATCTAGGTCGTCAGCGGTGCGGTAGGTCTTCGGTGGACGGGGCCATGCATCGTCGGGCGCCTTCGCGATGTCTTGGCGCAAAGGGCGATCGGCGCGACGAATCCCACCCTGAAACGCAGGGTGTGCCTTGCCCACGTCGTGCCAGCGCCCGGCCAGAACGAGGACGCGCCGCAAGTCTGCAGGTAGGTTCGTCGCCACCGCGATGTGGCCGGCCGCCTCGCCCACCTCCCCCCCATGACACGCAATGGTCTTCCACTCGACGGCAGCACTGAGGGCGTCGGCATCGGGACTCTCGTCAGCCTCGAGCTGTGCTGCGGCGGTGACCGGCAGCGGCGCCAGCGCGACCGGCGGCACCAGACCGTCATGCCCGCGATCGAAGCCTCGCTCGACGCGATAGCCGCCGGAGTCGGATGCGACGCACACGATCCGTCCCGGCACAAGCTGGGAGCGCTCCACGATGACCCACTGTCCGTTGAGCCAATCCCAGACCCACGCCCGCACACCGCTGCGAAGACGTGTCCTCCGCGAATTCTTCGTCTCCTCGCCGCACAACCAGTCGCGGGCAAGCATGTACGGTACCGAGCACAGCTCCTCGCGCCGCGGGCGCCTCCGACGCGGAGGCGCGCTCCTCGGCCTCCCCTTCTCATCGGGCGGAACGTCCACCCAGAAGACCTGCAGGTCTCGCTCCTCGCCACTGCGAATGAAACGACTAATGTCGAGATCGGCTCCGGTCAAATCGGGCGTCGTATCAAAGAGCTCGTCAAGCTCGCGACGCAACAGAAGATGCTGGGCCTGGTATGGGTAGAGGCGTCGCCGCAGGGCATCGTCCAACCCATCCTCGAAGGCCTCGAGTGCAGACGTTCCGACCGTTCCCCGGTCACCTAGCCGCGCGAGCGCGTCCCACGCTGCTTCGAGCTCCGCCACATCGTACGGTGCTGCCGTCCGCTCCTCGCGGCCGCGATCGACGACCACCACGCGGCCAGCTCCACCGTACCGCGCACAGCGGCCGAACCTCTGAACCAGGCTGGGCCACGGCGAGAGCTCCGAGATCAGCACTCCGGCAGAGATGTCCACGCCCGCTTCGACGACCTGCGTCGCAACGATGATTCGATCCGCATCCGGCCCGCACGCAGCTCGGCTGAGGAATCGGTCGCGCCATGCCGCACGTTCCGCCGGCCTGAATCGACTGTGCACTAGCTCGATGCCAACCACGCGTCCCATCCGGTTGAGGGCGTCGAAGGTCCGGCACGCCCGATCGACCGTGTTGCACACGACGAGCGTGATGCGACCGTATTCACCTGGAGAGAGCGCCTCGTGCTCATCGAGGATCCTGCGCGCGAACCCAGCCTCGTCCTTCGCCGCGATCGCCGAGGTGACGAGAGTCTTCTCCACCGCGCCGAGCCCGTGGCCATGCGCCTCTGCCGCAACAACAACCGGGTCGTGGCACCAGCGCGGATGATGCTGCTCGGTGTCGACGGACTTCAGCCACTCGGGTTGCAAGGTCGCGCTCATCCACCAAGTGTGGCGAGGTCGAAAGCCCTTGGATGCGTCATCGTCATGGTATGCTTGCAGTTGCGCGCTCGTTGCCAACCCGACGTCCATCAACTGGACCTCGTCCATCACCCACAGCGCATCGTGGGCGAGCAGACCGAACTCCAATGGCCAGCGCGCACGAGCCGCACCGTAGCCGCGGTTCAGGGCCCGCGAGAGCAGCATGTCCTGCGTGCCGATGAGCACAGCCGACTCTTCGGGAAATAGCGCCCACTCGCCGCCCGGATCCGCACCACCCATGAGCAGGTGGACGCCCACCTGACCGGGTCGACGGGGCGCCGTCGAGTGCGGATCCCACAACCTCCCGAGACGATCGAGCGCATCGCGCACGACAGCCTCAGTCTGCTCGGCCAGGACTCGCATTGGAAGACACCAGACAAGCCTTCGCGGCCAGGCGTCGTCGGCGCGACCAAGCCGGTGCCAACTCCATGCTCCGAACACGCCAAGGGTCTTGCCCATGCCGGTCGGAATGCGAATGACGCGGCTAGCCGGGACAGCTGATTCGGCGAGCGCTTGCTGCCAGCGATGTGGAGTAGCCCGCTCGCGCTCGCTGGAGCCCGCGATGAGGGAGAACCATGTGTCATAATCGCTCATCGGTCGGTGATTCTCCGCTGCGGCCAGTCGTCGGCGCTCGCGAGGCCAGGTCGGTCGCACGTGCGCGGGCACTCGCCGCCGGCCAACTGCTGGCCGAGAGCGCCCCGCCCCCGAAGTATGGCGTTCCTGGTGCGCCGAACCGGCTCCTCGTCAAAGCGGTGGGTCATCATTCTGCTCGGGTCCCGGAGGCACCAACAGACAGACTCGTGTCCCGGCTTGATGGCGTCATCTCCTTCACGATGGCGCCGTCCGATGTCACCTCACGACATTGCATCGCCCGGGATCTCCCCCGCGAGATCTGCACGCCCGATGGTACCGCGCGGCGTGCCCGTTCGACGGCGGTCGCGGCCACCTTCTTGCTCATCCCCAGAGGGTGAGCGCTTCCATCCGGACGATCTTCTGTCCTCCAACGACCTCGTCGCGCTTACGATCGAGGCTCCACATGCCTCGGCAACGAACGTCCGGCGTCGACAACGAGAAGCAGGTGGTCCGCTGCCTCGCGCTCCTCCTGGCGATGGCCCGATCGACGCGCGGCGTCGCGCTGCGCCCGTTCGCCGAGAAGCGCGGCTGGCCCGTGCGCGCGCTGTACCGCGACGTCGAGGCACTGGAGCGGGCCGGCGTGCCGGTGCGCCACGAGGACGGGCGCTACCTCGTCGAGCCGAGCTGGATGCCGCCTGGGGCAGCAGGCGTGACACCGGCCGAGCGCTCGGCCCTGTTCGTCGCCCGGCACCTCGCGCCCGGGCTGCGCGACACGCGCCTGGGACGTGCTCTCGACGCGATCCAGGCGAAGCTGTCGGCCCCGGACCGGCAAGCCGCGCTCGAGCTCGAGACCGACGACGCGCTGAGCGTGCGGCGGTTCGCACCGATCGACTACGGCCATCACCGCGCGACGCTCGAGGTGCTCGAGCGGGCGGTCACGGAGCGCCGGGTGGTCGAGGTCCGGTACCGCCGCCCCAACGGTGACGAGACGGCACGCCAGATCGAGCCCGGCTACCTGCACTGGGACGGGGGGATCGAGGCGATGTACGTGCCGAGTTGGTGCCGCTTGCGCGGTGACGTGCGCAACTTCGCCGTCCACCGCATCCGCGACGCACGCATGACCGACGAGCGGTTCACGCCGCGACCCGAGACGCGGCGCTCCGAGCTGAACCGTGCGTTCCGACTCTGGTACCGCAAGCAGCTCGAGCACGTCGTCGTCCGCTTCGCGCCCGATGTCGCCGGCGAGATCCGTGAGCGCCGCTGGCACCCTTCGCAGGAGCTGCGCGACACCCCCGACGGGGGTGTGGTGCTCGAGCTCGACATCAGCGCCCCCGAGGAGCTGGCGCGCTGGCTGCTCGGCTTCGCCGGGTCGGCCTTCGTGGAGCAGCCGTTGCGACTGCGGCAGCTGCTCGCGCAGCGGCATGGTGATGCGGCTGCGATCTACACCAGTGGGCCTCGTCCCCCCATCGACCGAGTCGTCGCGATCGTCGAGGAGCTGGATTCGCGGGCGACTGCGGTCACGTCGCGCGCTCGCCGCGGAGGTGCTCGATGACGGTGGAAGCACGCGGGCCACGGCCGCTGCCCGATCTCGTGCCGGCGCGGATGCTCAACGAGCACACCTACTGCCCGCGACTCGCTTACCTCGAATGGGTCCAGGGTGACTTCGCCGACAGCGCCGACACCGTCGATGGCCGTTTCCAGCACCGCAACACCAACGCCGAGACCGGCGCTCTCCCCGACCCGACCGAGCTCGGCGACGCGCGCATCCATGCGCGGTCGGTCTTGTTGTCGGCGCCGAAGGTCGGTCTGATCGCGCGCATCGACCTGCTCGAAGCCGATGGTGACCGAGTCATCCCGATCGACTACAAGCGCGGCCGCGCGCCGGACGTCCCGGACGGAGCGTGGGAACCCGAGCGGGTCCAGCTGTGCGCCCAGGCGCTCGTCCTCGAGGAGAACGGGTACCAGGTCGACGCAGGGGTCCTCTACTTCGTCGGCTCGCGCACGCGGGTCGACATCGTCTTCGACGCCGACCTGCGCAGTCGCACGATCGACCTGCTCGAGGAGCTCCGCGCGAGCGCGGCCCGCCCCGACGCGCCGCCGCCGCTGGTCGCCAGTCCCAAGTGTCCGAAGTGCTCCCTGGTTGGGATCTGCCTCCCTGACGAGGTCAATCTGCTCCGCACCAATGCCAACGAGGGCGCCGCCGACGCGGACAAGGTGCGCCGGCTCATCCCGAGCCGCGACGACGCGTTGCCGCTCTACGTCCAGTCCGCCGGAGCGAAGATCGGCCGCCGCGGTGACGAGCTGGTGATCGAGACCCGCGACGGCGACAAGAGCACCGTCCGGCTGGTCGATACCTCGCAGGTCTGCGTCTTCGGGGCCGTCCAGATCTCGACGCAAGCGATCCAGGAGCTCTGCGACCGCGGCCTGTCGATCTGTTACCTGTCGGCCGGCGGCTGGTTCTACGGCATCACCCGCGGCATGGATCACAAGAACGTCGAGCTGCGGCGGCA
>Ga0247822_10002495_pt1 | contig 11739 bp, 9 predicted proteins | sample 13C_Cellulose_Da_FD_192423 | JGI IMG/M metagenome (GOLD analysis project Ga0247822, IMG submission 192423) | Soil microbial communities from agricultural site in Penn Yan, New York, United States - 13C_Cellulose_Day30 | ecosystem: Environmental > Terrestrial > Soil > Agricultural land | place...
CCTCAGGAACACACCATGAGTTTTGAACTTGTCCCTGCCGGCAAAAGCCTGCCCGACGATTTTTACGTTGTGATCGAAATCCCGATGAACAGCGGCATCAAATACGAGATCGACAAAGACAGCAATTCACTGTTTGTTGACCGTTTGGTAAGCACTGCTATGTACTACCCATGCAACTACGGTTACATCCCTAACACCCTGTGCGGTGATGGCGATGCAGCTGACGTATTGGTGGTATTCCCGCAACCAGTACAAGCTGGTTCAGTTATCCGCTGCCGTCCGCTGGGCGTATTGAAGATGACTGACGAAGCGGGCGAAGATGCCAAGATCGTTGCAGTTCCGCACGACAAGCTCACCACCATTTACAGCAATGTAAAAACCCTGCAAGACCTGCCGGAAATTACCTTGAAACAAATCGAACACTTCTTTGAACACTACAAAGATCTGGAAAAAGGTAAGTGGGTAAAAGTAGCTGGTTGGGGCGATCTGGAAGAAGCGCGCGCTGAAATCCTGAAAGCAGCTGAAACCTACAAGGCTGGCAAGTAATTTAAAGCCGCATCGACGGCAAAAAACGTACAACACGTACGAAAAAAATAGCGCAGAAAAATGCGCAAAAAGTAAAACCGAAAAAGCAGCATCAACCGCTTGATCAGGTGAGAGAGATCACCGGAGTCATTCCACGAATGGCTCCGGTTTCAAAAGCGGCAGCACCAGCAATTAAAAATTGCGGCAAGGATTAAGCCGACCAGAATAAAACCAGTGGCAGTGAGTAACGCACCTATAACCTGCAAACAAAATTTGAATCCACTACACGCAGGCCGCCGTTATCACAAAAAAACAACAGCAAGAAAAAACACAAGGTACTTACCATGAGTTCTGACTCTGCCCTGACCCCCACACCTGCCACCAGCCCTGCCCCCGCAACAAAACACCCGTTACTCTGGGTACCATCCGGTTACTTTACGATGGCCCTGACGTACAACATGCTCACCGCCGCTGCGGTAGTTATGTTCAGCAACCTCGGCATGAACAACGCTGAAGCCGCCGCTTATGCGAGCGCACTCGGCCTTGCCTATACCGTCAAACCTTTTTTCGCCGCCTTTTTGGAAATGTATAAAACCAAAAAGTTTTTTGTGTTGCTCTGCCAAATTATTTTAGGCGTGGGTTTTATCGGCGTCGCCATGGTAATGAACCTGCCCAATTACATCACTTTGATGTTGCTGTTCTTCTGGGTGCTGTCATTTATAGGTTCATCACAAGACATCACCACCGACGGTGTTTACGTCACCTCGCTTGATGCAAAATCCCAAGCACTCTATTGCGGCTGGCAAAGTTTGAGCTGGAACCTAGGCAAACTCGCGATGATGAGCGTGATGGTAGTATTGAGTGGCGTATTGCACGAACACTATTTCAAACTCGATCCGCATGTCTCTGGCCCGGAGTGGATTAAATCCTGGCAAATTGTATTCGCATTATTGGGCGTGCTGATGTTGATTATGGCGGCCTGGCATTGGCGAGTGATGCCCGATGGTGCGCGTGCAGAAAATACACCAAAAAATCCCAAAGAAGCAATTAGCACTTTAATGGATGCATTCATCACTTTCTTCCAGAAACAAGGTATCTGGATGATGATTGGTTTTGCATTGCTGTTCCGCATCAGCTTCGGCTTCTTGAACGCACCGAGTATGCTGTTCATGAAAGACACCGTTGATAACGGCGGCTTGGCGCTCACCAACCAGGAATTCGGAATTATTTACGGCACCTTCGGTTTGGTTGCGTTGTTGATCGGCTCATTAATTGGCGGCGCTTACGTAGCGAAAAAAGGCCTGCAAAAAGCACTCTTCCCACTCTGTTTGTGCGTGAACATTCCCAACATCACCTTTTTATTGATGGCGATTTACCAACCGGAAAGTCATTTACTGATTAGCGCCGGCGTCATTATCGAGCAATTCTTTTTCGGTATTGGCTCGGTAGGCTTCATGATTTATTTGATGCAACAACTTGCTCCGGGCAAATACGCAACCACCCACTACGCCTTCGGTACCGCATTGATGGGCTTGTGCATGATGCTCACGGGTATGGTCAGCGGCGTGTTACAACAATCTATGGGGTACATCGGTTACTTTGTATTTGTAATGGCGGCAACTATTCCGTCATTCCTGATTTGCTGGTTTGCACCTTTCCCCCACAAGCACGATTAACACAGCAAAATTCTTTTAAGAAACACACAGAAATAAAAGACCGGCACAAGACCGGTTTTTTATTTTCTTCTACAAAAAAATTTTATCCGCTTCTACTCGAATACCAGCGCTTTAACAATTTTATCTGCGAACATAACATCAACCTTTTTGTTTTTAGCATTGATCGATCAACTCTTCATCACCACCAATAGTCAGATACGTTGATAGCCATCTGGTATTCCATCACTTCAGGTGCGCGCGATTTTTTCCCGGTCGCCGGAAATGTTGTAAAGATCAATAATGGCAATTGATAAAAGTCCATTCACACCATGCCCATTCCTGTTACACCATCTTCTATTAAACTAATAGGCGTTAAGGCCAGAATCGGCGATACTTGCCATTACTTGAAACTTACAATAACGATCAGGATTCCGCTTATGAAATTCCATATGCCAAAGCCATCGCGCATTTTTCCTTTGGGTATTTGCCTGCTTGGCACAATGCTTCCCGCACTCAATGCACACAGCACAATTCTCTGGCAAGGCAATTTTGAAACTGGCGATATTTCGCAGTGGAGCACCCCCATTAATCCGGCGGGATTATCGGTAACCAGTGAGTGTGTATTTGATGGTAAACATGCGGGCAAAGTGCGTTTGACTGGTGATGAATCTTTTTTGTGGAAGGGCAATAAATTTTTAAACCGCAGCGAGTTTCATCATCGCAATAGTGCGGGCATCACACATGAAGGCAAGGAGACGTTTTTTGCGTTCAGTTTTTATCTGCCCAAAAAGTTAAGCGAACACAAACACGAGCTGGGTTATTGGGAATCGGATAAAAGCTGGCAACAAACGCTGCGTTTTAATATCACCGGCAGCGAATTAAGTTTTCAGGAATCTGCTGCAAAGGAGGTGTTGTGGAAATTGCCTCAGGGGGCAGAGTCCGGCAAATGGCATCGCGTTGCCCTACATATCCACTGGTCGACCGATCCACAACAAGGTTCGGTAGAAGTTTGGGTGAATGGCAAACACATGGGCAAAAACCATTTTAAAAATTTGCCCGCGAAAGATGCGCTGATGTTTACCCAAATTGGTATTTTGCGCACACAGGAAGAGACAGTTGAAGAGATCCTGATCGACGGCGCTATGGAGACTGATAATCTCACCGAGCTGTTGGAGCGCGATAAACATCTGGTCGGCAAAACCTGCAAATCCAACTAGGCGAACAAATCCCGTCGCATTGCCAATGAGCTGCTAGGCTTAGGAGCAATTGACCAATGATTTGCGCACTATGATGGATTATTTTTCTTCTTTACCCTTCACACAATTTCTCCGCAACGCATTCTTCTTTTGCCTTGTGTTGATCACGCAGGCAATCCAAGCGCAGGAAACGCCCCTGTTGCTGGCACCTCAGGGGCAGGACTCTGTCTCGCTCACCGAATACTTTGCCATCCTCGAAGACCCGAGCAATCAGCTCAGTCTGGAGGATGTGCAAAAGCCGGAGTGGGCAGATAAATTCACCACCGGCCAAGCGCCCGCCGCATCACTGATTTACGGTTTTACCCGCTCCGCTTATTGGCTGCGCTTACGCCTGCAACACAGCGGTGAGATGCCAGTTGAGCGACTGCTGGAAATTAATTACGCGCGGCTCGCCAATGTGCAGCTGCATCAACTTGATCCGCACGGACAGCTGCTGAGCTGGACTACCGGCACCGATTTTCCCTTCGCTACCCGCCCCTACGCCAACCGCGGTTTTGTGTTTCCGCTAATGCTGCGCGACACCGGCGAGCACACCATTTACCTGCGCGTAAAAGGCGTAGCCGCACTTGAGATACCGGCCAAACTCTGGACGCCGAAAGCATTTAACTCCTACGAGCGCGCAGACTACGTGTTTTATTCGATTTACTGCGGTATCGCCTTGGCGATGATTATTTTCAACGCGCTGGTTTTTGCGCTGCTGCGCGAAAGCATGTACGCGCTCTACGTATTTTTTGTCAGCTCGTTTGCATTGACCCTCGCGGCGCAAAACGGTTTGGCGAATGAATTTCTCTGGCCTAATTCGCCGCTCTGGTCGAATTACTCCATGGCGATTGGCTATTCCTACACGCTGGCGGCGCTACTTTTATTCACCCGTAGTATGTTGAATACCGCAACATTATTGCCGCGCCTCGACCGAGTGGTGAAAGTGATTGTGGCGATCTACATAGCCTCGCCTATTGCCTTTTTCCTTGCGTATCAAACGGTCATTCCGTTTGCGATGCTGCTCAATGTTGTGGCCTCGACGTTGATTCTCGGCATCGGTATTTATTGCGCCTTCAAGCGGCAGCGCAGTGCCTACTTTTTTGTCGCGGCTTTTATCGTGATTTGCACTGCATCGCCAATTAATTCGCTGCGTGTTGCTGGCTGGCTACCGACCAACTTATTCACCGTTAACGGATTACAAATCGGCTCGGCAATTGAAATGATTCTGCTCGCCTATGCGCTGGCCGACCGACTCAACGTCGCCCGTCGCGATAAAGAGGCAGCGCAAGCAGCGGCCCTTAGTGCGCAGCAGCAGTTGGTGGAAAACCTGCAAGATTCAGAGCGTCGTCTGGAAGAGCAGATCCACGAGCGCACCCAGGAATTGATCGCCAAAAATATTGAGCTGGAGCAGTTGTCGGTCACCGATCAATTAACCGGCGTCTACAACCGGCTCAAATTGACTACGCTCTTGCGCGCGGAAATCGAACGCAGCAAACGCTACAAAACGACCTTCTCGCTGCTGATGATTGATGTCGACCATTTCAAATCCATCAACGATACCTACGGTCATCCGGCCGGCGACCGCGTGTTGTGCGAAATCGCATCTCTCCTGCGCAACCACAGCCGCACCAATGATGCTCCCGGTCGCTGGGGCGGTGAGGAGTTCCTGATTATTTGCCCCGAAACCCAACTTGCCGGAGCCACCGCGCTCGGTGAGACGTTGCGGCAGCGGGTAGCGCAGCATTTATTTAGCCTCGGCCCGTGTATCACCATCAGCCTCGGCGCCACCCAACTTACGCCAGACGACACCATGGAAACGTTGTTGGAGCGTGTTGATAAAGCCTTGTATAAAGCGAAAGAAGCGGGCCGCAACCAAATCTTCAGCATTGCTGGTGACGCCAAGCTCGACGCTTGATCTCTCCTCCCCTCATAAAACGGATGGTTATAAGCACCAAACTAATAAACATTAGCCACACTGACCTTTGGCTGTTAGCCTGCGCGCCCTGTTTATTTTTCAACACTATTGAGGCGCCATCTGTTTATTTTTAAGCAGACCAACGGCGAAGTTTTATGGATTTTCAACTTGGTTATGTAGTCGCCGGTTTGGTCGTCGGTTTTATTGTCGGCATGACGGGCGTGGGCGGCGGCTCTTTGATGACCCCGATTTTGCTCTACTTTGGAGTGAGCCCCGCCAATGCGGTCGGCACTGATTTGCTCTACGCCGCCATCACCAAAGCGGGCGGCATTCATGTCCATCACAAAAAGAAAAATATCGATTGGCGCATCACCGGTGAACTTGCGCTCGGCAGTTTGCCAGCGGCGGCACTTACCCTTTGGCTTTTGCACAGCATCAGTATGGATACCGATACGCTGAACAAAATCATCAAAACCACACTGGGTTACGCGCTGGTACTTACCGCGATTGCGATTCTGTTCAAGCGCAAAATTTTCGATTACAGCCAGAAAAACAATAGCTGGATCACTCGCATGAGTCGCCAACAACAGATGGTTGCCACCGTCATCACCGGCATGGTCCTGGGCGCGGTAGTAACCCTCACCTCTATCGGCGCCGGCGCCCTGGGTACAGTCGCCCTGTTTATGCTCTACCCGCTGCTACCGACCGTGCGCCTGGTGGGAACCGAAATCGCCCATGCAGTCCCGCTCACATTAGTTGCCGGTATGGGTCACGCTGGAATGGGCAATGTCGATTGGCATTTGCTCGCCAATTTGCTGATAGGTTCACTACCGGGGATTTATTTCGGCAGCCACATGGCCAACCGCGTCGCCGACCATTATTTGCGCCCGGCGCTCGCCATTATGCTGATTTTTGTGGGCACCAAATTGTTGTGGTGATCGATGTAAATCGAAAACAACGAGCAAAAAAATGGCGACCTTGGGTCGCCATTTTTTTGCTATTTGCTGACTTGACGGCGGGAGCGGAGATAATCAAACAGGAAGTAAACGCCCATCACCAATGCCGCAACCTGTGCAGCGAAACCAACCGCCGCTAAGTCTTTTTGCGCGAAGGTGGCAAACGCGCAAAACATACCAGCGGCGATAAATGCCATTTGAGCACAGCGTTTTACGTAAGAAGTCTGCGCAGCTGCGCCGGTAAAATACAAACCAAAACCGCCGTAGAGGAAGAGCCCAATCGCTGCCATAAAGCCCAAGGAAACTATCTGGTTAAACGCAATAACACCTGCGAATCCCAGAAGCGTTGGCGCTACCGCAACAACTGCAGCGGCAAGCGCAATTTTGTAGCGTCGCACTGACAGTTTTGGTTGAGCATCCACTTCAATATCCGCCACGTCCAACAATTCAGTCAGCGCCACGCCAAAGGTTGCGGCAAGACAAACACGCGTCTCACGCGATGCGCGCTCCTCAGTTTCAACCCGCTGGATAGTGCGCAGGCTCAAACCCGACGCCAGCGCCAGTTGCTCCTGCGACCAGCCGCGCTCATGGCGAAGATGGCGAATCCTGTTGGATGAAATATTCATTGTTTCCTGTTCCTGGCTTTGCGTACTTGGTTGACTCATGAGTCGACTCCGGTTCGATGAATTGAACCCTGAGCCTAAGATAAACCAGCGTTTAAACGTTACGACAGTTGCCCGCCATCTGCGAAAAAGCCCCGTCTAGCCCAATTTCTCCGGCGGCGGCGCAACGCGCAGCACCTCTTCCATAGTGGTCAAACCGGCGGCGACTTTTTGCGCACCGGACAGGCGCAGCGTGCGCATGCCCTCTTTCATCGCCAGGCGACGCAAGTCTTGCAGGTTGCAGTCGGGAGTGACTTTCTCTTTGAGGTTTTCGGACAGCATCAGGATTTCATACAAGCCTTGGCGACCGAGATAACCAGTATTGCGACACTCAAGGCAGCCAACCGGGCGATAGATTTTTGCGGGGACATTTACCTTCCAGGGCGCGACCAATTCTTGCCAGTGCTCGCTGCTGATTTGCCCCTCTTCCTTACAATGTGGACAGAGGGTACGCACCAAGCGCTGCGCCATTACACCGAGCAAGGTAGCGTTGATGAGGTAGGAGGGAATGCCCAAATCCAGCATACGTGCGATGGTCGAAGGTGCATCGTTGGTGTGTACGGTGGATAGCACCAAGTGGCCGGTGAGCGCCGCTTGCACGGCCATCTGCGCCGTTTCCAGATCGCGAATCTCGCCCACCATGATGATGTCCGGGTCTTGCCGCATCAAACTGCGGATACCGGCGGCGAAATCCAGCCCGATCTTGTGGTGAACTTGCGTCTGGTTAAAGCGTTCCTCCACCATCTCGATTGGATCTTCAATGGTACTGACATTCACCTCGTCAGTCGCAACCTGACGCAGTGACGAATAAAGCGTAGTCGTCTTACCTGAACCGGTCGGGCCAGTCACCAACAGGATGCCGTTGGGACGGGTAAGCATGGTGTGCCAGCGATTGTAGTCATCACCCACCAAACCCAAGTCGGTAAAACTGCGCAACAGCACTTCCGGATCAAAAATACGCATCACCAATTTTTCGCCAAACGCGGTCGGCAAGGTGGACATACGCAGTTCGATCTCGGTGCCATCGCTGCGGCGGGTTTTGATCCGGCCGTCTTGCGGTTTGCGCTTTTCGGCAATATCCATGCGCCCCAATACTTTGAAACGGCTGGTCACCGCAGTAGAAACGTTAGCCGGTAATTCGTAGACGTAATGCAACACACCATCGATACGGAAACGCAGGCGCCCAACCTCTCTGCGCGGCTCGATATGGATATCAGACGCGCGCTGGTCGTAGGCGTATTGCAACAACCAATCCACAATTTTGACGATGTGTTGGTCATTCGCATCGGGATCGCTCGCTTTGCCAAGTTCGACCAACTGCTCGAAATTGGTAATCGCCGACGCCGCCGTCGCTCCACTGGCGCCAGAAACCGAGCGCGCCAGGGTATAAAATTCCACCATAAAACGTTCGATGTCGGCGGGGTTGGCCACTACGCGTTTTACCGAACGGCGCGCGACATGCTCAACCTGCGGCTCCCAGCCCGCCATAAATGGCTGGGTACAGGCGATGACCACATGATCCGGCTCGACCTTTACGCACAAAATCCCGTGGCGTTTGGCGAAGGCGTAACTCATCACTTCAGTACATTTGGCGACGTCAATTTTCATCGCATCGATATGAAACAGCGGCAGGTGCGCTTTATCCGCCAACCATTTGGTCAGCGTGTCACCATCGAGGGTTTTGCCGGGGCGTTTTAAATCCTCAAGATTTTGCGTGGCGATATACGCAAGCGGATGCATGATCGCCTGCTCGCGAGTGCGCGACGCACCGAGGAGAATATTCGCGTCGAATTGCTTTAAGTATCCATCGGCAACCAAATCGTGAATCAACCCGCGCAAATCCAAAACCCGATCCAACACCTGCGCCATCTTTTATTCCTGCTTACTTATTAGAGAGATTTCTGGATTGTAGCGGCTCTATCAAGAAGAGTCTGCCCAAAGCGCCACTGGCGTGTATTTCAGTGAAATGCCGCGCGCTTTTTCGCGCGAACAGCTTGCTTTTTGCAGCCCAATCGCCGATAACAGCCCTCAACCTATACTTTTGCCAAGCCCCAGTAATTTCGCCAAGTCCCCAAAAATAGAGCCGTGCCATGAGTTTTGATCCCAAACGCTACCGCGACCATCTGCAACAACTTGTTGCGCTGCCCTCCGTGAGTTGCGCTGTGCCCGAGTGGGATATGTCGAACCAAAAGGTGATCGACTATCTCGCCAATTGTTTTGCCGACCTGGGATTCACTACGCGCGTGCTGCCACTGGCGCAACAAGGCAAGTCAAATTTGATCGCGACACTCGGCACCGGGGATGGCGGATTGGTATTAGCCGGTCATAGCGATACGGTTCCCTACGACGCCGGCCGCTGGCAGTCAGATCCATTTACGCTGACGGAAAAAGACGGCAAGTTGTACGGCCTCGGCGCCACTGATATGAAAGGTTTTTTTCCGGTGATTATCGAAGCGGTAAAACCTTATCTCGACCAAACGTTTAAACATCCGCTGATCGTGCTCGCCACCGCCGACGAAGAGAGCAGCATGAGCGGCGCCCGCGCACTTGCACGCGACGGCATTGCCGGTAAAACTCCGCGCTATGCGGTGATTGGTGAACCCACTGAACTCACGCCGATCCGCATGCACAAAGGCATCATGATGGAAGCGATCCGCGTGCGCGGCCAGAGCGGCCATTCATCTAATCCGGCACTGGGGAAAAATGCGCTGGAAGCAATGAATCAAGTAATGAATGAACTCATCGGCCTGCGTAGCGAACTGCAATTGAAATATCGCAACCCCGGTTTTGCAGTGCAGACGCCGACGCTGAATTTAGGCTGTATTCACGGTGGCGATGGCGCCAACCGAATCTGCGGCGATTGCGAATTGCACTTTGATTTACGCCTGCTGCCCGGCATGGACAACGATGAGTTGCGCAAAGCCATCGAGCAGCGCCTTGTACCAATTGCTGAGCGCAGCGGCACCGATATTGTTTTATCGTCGCTATTTGAAGGCGTTGATCCGTTCGGTGAAGATGAGCATTCCGAATTGGTAACCCTGTGCGAACAGCTGACTGGCAATAAATCCGAGAGTGTCGCCTTCGCCACCGAAGCGCCGTTTATGCAACAACTCGGCATGCAAACGGTGGTGCTTGGGCCAGGTTCGATTAATCAAGCGCATCAGCCGGACGAATTTATTCCACTCGACCAGATTGAACCTGCGGTAAAAATCCTGCGCGGTTTGATCGAAAAATATTGTTTGTAAACTGTTGGACATCAACAACAAAAAGTGAATTTTAATAAGGGCTTTTTTAGCGAGAGCCATTTACTTTTAACCAGAGAAACATCGTGCCTGCGAATACCCAAGACTACGTAAAATGGTTTCGTCATTCGACGCCGTACATCAACAGACACAGCGATAAAACCTTCGTGGTGATGTTGCCGGGCGAAGCTATCACTCACGCGAATTTTCACAATATCGTGCACGATATTGCGCTGCTGTGCAGCCTTGATGTGCGCCTTGTGCTTGTGCATGGCGCGCGTCCGCAAATTGATGAGCGCCTGCAAGTGGCAGATACCTTTAGCCACTTTCATAAAAACCAGCGCATCACTGACAGTGAAAGCTTGAACCTTGTTATCCAGGCGATTGGCGAAGCGCGCACGATTGTGGAAGCCGCACTTTCCACCAGCTTGCCCAACTCGCCAATGCACGACGCAGATATGCAAGTCATCAGCGGCAACTTTGTAGTGGCAATGCCGCACGGCGTGATTGACGGCGTGGATTTCCAACACACCGGCAAGGTGCGCAAGGTGCACACCAAATCGTTAAATGCGGCGCTGGATTCCGGCGCTGTCGTATTGCTATCGCCGCTGGCCTATTCACCTACGGGCGAAATTTTTAATTTGTCTTTCAGTGATGTCGCCACCCATGTCGCCACCGCAATCAAAGCCGATAAATTTCTCGCGTTTATTGAGGGCAATGGCGTTACCGACGAAGACGGCAATTTGATTCGCCAGTTGTCGCTGCAAGAATGCAAAACCTATTTGAATGAACACGGCGAGAAAATCAGTTTTGATTTACAGCAGGCGATCAGTGCGAGCTATTTAAGTTGTCTGCAAGGCGTGCCGCGCGCGCAGCTGGTCAGCTACAGCACCGACGGCGCCCTGCTCACTGAATTATTTACCCGCGATGGTTTGGGCACCATGATTTACTCCGGCCAGTACGAGCAATTGCGCACTGCAAGCATCGACGATGTTGCCGGCATTTTAGAATTAATCCGCCCGCTCGAAGAGCAGGGAATTCTGGTGCGTCGCTCGCGCGAAGTGCTGGAAACGGAGATCAATAAATTCCACGTGATGGATAAAGACGGTTCAATTATCGCCTGCGCTGCGCTCTACCCGTACGGCGATATGGCCGAATTGTCCTGCGTGGCAACCCACCCGGATTATCGCAACGGCGGCCGCGCGGCAACCTTGTTGCAACAGATGGAAGCCCAGGCGCGCAAGCAAAAAATCAAACAACTGTTTTTGCTCACCACCCAAACCGCGCACTGGTTTATCGAACAGGGTTTTGTGCAGGGCAAGCTGGAAGACCTGCCCATCGCCAAGCAGGAGCTTTATAACTATCAGCGCAATTCCAAGATTTTTATAAAACTGCTGGTTTAGTTTTTTCTTTCACAAAGCGGGCCTTATTGCAGGCTCGCTTTGTGATTGAAATAAACACACGAAAATGCCTTACATCAGTGCGCCCTGACATTTCGATTACGCACATTTCTTTTCCTCCAGACTAAAACTGCTCAAACAAGCCC
>Ga0247822_10002496_pt1 | contig 11739 bp, 9 predicted proteins | sample 13C_Cellulose_Da_FD_192423 | JGI IMG/M metagenome (GOLD analysis project Ga0247822, IMG submission 192423) | Soil microbial communities from agricultural site in Penn Yan, New York, United States - 13C_Cellulose_Day30 | ecosystem: Environmental > Terrestrial > Soil > Agricultural land | place...
GGGACGTGACCGTGCTGTGGTCCGACGGTCGGCGCGAGGGCCGCATCGAGGGCGTCGGCGGCACCGGGCGGGTCGCGGTCGGGCGGGGCGCGGCCGGCGTGGTGCGGGCGACGGTCGACCTGCGCGGGCGCTGGCGCGAGCGCGAGGCCTGGGTCGCGCTGGCCGGCGACGTCGAGGTCGACGGCGACCAGATCTTCGTGCCGGCGGCGCGGGCGTCGCTGGGCCGCGCCCAGGTGCGGGTGCGCGGGCTGCGGGCCGGCCCGGGGGCGCTGACCGGCGGCCTCGCCGCCGACGTGCCGGCCGATGCCTGGCCGGCGCTGCTGCCCGGCCGGCCGCTGATCGGCGACGTCCACGCCGAGGCCTCGGTGGCCTGGGGCGCGGCGCCGGGCTCGCTCGACGTCACCGTGACCGGCGATCTCGCCGGCAGCGCGGTGCGCGGCATGGTCACGGTCTATCCGGTCACCCGGCGGGTGCGCGGCAACCTGGCCGTCGACGGGCTCGACGCCAGCGCGCTGGTCCGCGGCGCCACCCCGACCGCGATCGACGGCCACGTCGCGATCGACGCCGATGCCGCCCGCTACCCGCGGCCGATCAGCGTGTCGACCGTCGCCGGCGGTGCCTGGCTGCGCCTGGCCGGGCTGGCCGGCGGCGCCCGGGTCGACGAGCTGGTCGCCACCATCGGCGCTCGCGACGGCTGGCTGGCGCTGGCGGCCGGCGCGATCGGGCCCGGGCGGGCCACCCTGCGGGCGTCGGCGCTGGCGGCGCTGACCCCGGCGGCGATCGAGCTGGCCGCGGCCCGCGTGGTCGCCGAGGTGCCCGACCTCGCCGCGGTGACCTCGTCGCGCGCGGTGCGCGGCGCGGTCGTGGCCGACCTGCGCGCGCGCGGCCGGCTGGGCACCAAGACCCGGCTCGACGTCGCCGGGACGGTGCGCGGCCGCCGGCTGGCCGGGTCCGGGCTGGCGGCGCGGACCGCCGACGTCACGCTCGACACCCGCGACCTGCTCGGCCGGCCGGGCGGGCACGCGGTGGTCGCGCTCGACGGCGTCGTGGCCGGCGGCGAGGCGGTCGGCCGGGTCCGGGTCGACGCCCGGTCGATCGCGCGCGGCCGGATCGCGTTCGCCGCCCGGTCGTGGCCGCCGGTGCCGGGCTGGGCGATCGACGTCGACGGCGTCGCCGAGCTGGCGCTGCCGGCGGTCCGCGTCGCGCTCGGCCGCTGGCGGCTGCAGACCCACGACGTCGACTGGGTCGGCCACGGCGGCACCGTGGCGATCGAGCCGGCGCGGATCGTCGCCCGCGGCCTGCAGGCGCAGCTCGACGGCGGCACCCTGACCGCCGACGCCGGCTACCAGCGGCTCGCCGCCGGCGGCCGCCGGGCCGGCGATCTCGAGCTCACCGCGCGCGCGGCGGGGGTCGACCGGGCCGCGCTCGACCGCGCGCTCGACCTGGGCGGCGCGGTCGGCCGCGCCGACGTCGACATCGACGTCGTGCGCCGCGCCGGCCGGGTGCGCGGCTCGGCCGACGTCGCGCTGCGCGGTCTCGGCCGCACCGCCGGCGGCCCGACGCTCGACCTGGCCACGTCGGTGAACCTCACCCCCGGCCGGATCACCATCGACGGCGCGCTGGCGGCCGGAGCGGCCGGGACCGCGACGTTCGGCGTCGCCGTGACCCCGCCGCGGCGGCTGACCGATCCGGCGGCGTGGCGGCGGCTCGAGGGCCGGTCGCTGTCGGCCGAGCTGGTCGTGCCCAGGCTCGATCTCGCCGGCCTGGCCCGCATCGCCGGCGTCGCCGATCCGCAGGTGCGCGGCACCGTCGAGGGCCGGCTGGCGTGGACCGAGGCGGCGACCGGCGGCACCTTGCGCGTCCGCGACCTGATCACCCGCACGCTGCCGGCCGGCGCCGACGCCGAGCTCACCCTGGCCCCGGCCGGCGACCGGCTGGCCATCACCGCCGACGTCGACCTGCGCACCATCGGCGACGTCGACCTGGCCGCGACCATCGCGCTGCCGGCGCGGCCGCTCGATCTCGGCGCCTGGGCCCGGCTCGACCGCACCGCGATCGAGGGCGGGAGCGTGCGCGCGACCGACCTCGACCTGGCCGGGGTCACCGGCGTGCTCGGGCTGCCCGCCGGCTGGACCGGCCGCGGCCAGCTCGCCGTCGACGTCGCGGCGGGGCTGCGCGACGCCCGCATCACGGCCGGCCTCCACGGCGTGCGCGGCGGGCCGCTCGAGCAGGCCGCCGACGTCGACGTGCGCGCGACCGCCGACGGCACGGCGATCGCCGGCGAGGTCACCGCCCGGGTCGCCGGGCTGACCGCGGTCACCGGGCGCGGGACGATCGGGCTGGGGCTCGACGGCCTGCACGCCGGCGGGCCGGCCGCGCTGCGGGCGGCGCCGATCGACGCGACCGTGACCATGGACGACGTCGCGCTGACCCCGCTCTTGCGGCTGGTCGGGCGGCGCGAGCGGGTGGCCGGCACCGTCGACCTGACCGCGACCGCGCGCGGCACCGTCGGCGCGCCCGCCGTCGACGCGACCGGCTCGATCGCCGGGCTGCGCCTCGATCGCCGCGACCTCGGCCGGCTCGACGCCGACCTGCGCTTCGACGGCGCGGTGGCGGTCGCGACCGTGCGCGGCGATCAGCCCGGCGGCGGCCGCCTGCAGGTCGACGCCCGCTACCCGGTGGCTGCGCCGGCGACCGCGACCGCCACCGTCGCCGCCACCCGCTTCGACGTCGCCGCGCTCGCGGTGGTCGCGCCGGTGTGGCTGCGCGACCTGCGCGGCGTCCTCGAGGCCGACGTCCGCGTCGACGGCGCCGATCCGGCGACCGCGACGATCGCCGGGACGGTGCGGGTGCGCGAGGCCGAGCTGCCGATCGCGGCGCTGGTCGGCACCCTGCGCGACGCGGCGATCGACCTCGCGGTCCGGCGCGATCGCCTGGTCGTCCGCGCCAACGGCCGGCTCGGCGACGGCCGCGCCCGGCTCGACGGCATCGCCGTCCTCGACGGCCTGATCCCCGAGCGGGCCGAGGCCCGCCTGGTCGTCGACGACGTCGTGCTGCTCGACGAGCTGCAGCCGACGGTCGACGCCCGCGTCGAGGCCACGGTGCGGCGGACCGGGCCGGGCTGGCCGTGGCGGGCGCGGGTCGAGGTCACCGACGCCAAGGTCGTCCTGCCCGAGGAGCGCGGCGCCACCCTGGCGCCGATCGGCGTGCCCGACGACGTCGAGCTGGTCGGCGATCGCGGCGGCGAGCCCGAGCGGACCCGCGCCGCGGCCCCGGGCGCGCCGCGACCGCCGTTCCTGATCGCGACGATCGAGCTCGAGCCGGTCGAGATCCGCTCCGAGGACGTGCGCGGCAGCATCGGCGGCACGCTGACCGCGTCGCTATCGCCCGACGACGTCCAGCTCGAGGGCAACCTCGAGGGGCCGCAGGGGGTGATCACGCTGTTCGGCCGGCGCTACCGGGTCGAGCGCGCCGAGGTGACGTTCGACGGGCCGATCGATCCGCGGGTCGACGTCCGCCTGGTCCACGACTTCCCCGAGCTGACCCTGTTCGTCGAGGTCCGCGGCCGGGCCAGCTCGCCCGAGGTCACGCTGCGCTCGGATCCGGCGACGTTCAACCAGGGCGAGCTGTTCGGCATCCTGGTCGGCGGCGAGCCGCGGGCGCGGAACCGCCCGGTCGCCGAGAACGCCACCGGGGCCGCGACCTCGCTGGTGTCCCAGCAGGTGGTCGACTACGTGACCGGCTACCTGCCGATCAAGCTCGACGTGGTCAGCGTCCAGGCCCCGACCGGCACCGCCGGCGCGTCGCTGACCATCGGCAAGTGGGTCAGCCGCTCGCTGTTCGTCGCCTACCGCCAGCGGCTCGAGGCCCGCCCCGATCAGAACTCTGGCGAGCTCGAGATCGAGTACTGGCTGCGCGCCCGCCTGGTCCTCGAGGGCGTGGTCGGCGACCGCGGCGTCAACGGCCTCGACCTGCTGTGGACGCGGCGCTGGTAGCGCCCACGACCGGAGCGACGCTCCGGCGTGGGCGCCCCGTGCCCGTGCCCGTGCCCGATCTCGCCGCAGCCGCGCAGAGGCGAGCCCGCAGGCGACCGGTGAATGGACCAACGACCGGGCAGGGGCAGGGGCAGGGGCAGGGGCAGGGGAGCAGGTTGACCTCGAACGCCTCGGCGTTCTCGGCAACCTGCTAGGCCGCGATCTCCGGCACGTCGCCGTTGGCGGCCAGCGGGGCGCCGGTCGCGGCCTGCAGGTCGGCGACCGAGACGCCGGGCGCGCGCTCGCGCAGGACCAGCCCCGACGGGGTGACGTCGATGACCGCGAGGTCGGTCACGATCGTGTTGACCACGCCGACGCCGGTGAGGGGCAGGGTGCAGCGCTCGAGGATCTTGGGCGCGCCGTCCTTGGTCGTGTGCTCCATCATCACGATGACCCGTCGCGAGCCGGCGACCAGGTCCATGGCGCCGCCCATGCCCTTGACCATCTTGCCGGGGATCATCCAGTTGGCGAGATCGCCGCCGGCCGAGACCTCCATGGCGCCGAGGATCGACACGTCGACGTGGCCGCCGCGGATCATGGCGAAGCTCTCCGCCGAGTCGAAGAACGACGACCCGGGGATGGCGGTGATGGTCTGCTTGCCGGCGTTGATGAGATCGGGATCCTCGTCGCCCTCGAGCGGGAACGGGCCGATGCCGAGCATGCCGTTCTCCGACTGGAGCACGACGTCGATCCCGGGCGGGATGAAGTTGGCGACCAGCGTCGGCATGCCGATGCCGAGGTTGACGTAGTAGCCGTCGCGGAGCTCGGCGGCGACGCGGCGGGCGATCTGATCACGGTCGAGGCGCTGCATGTCGGTCTCCTCGGTTCGGCTCGGCTAGGCCCGCGGGCGGACGGTGCGCTGCTCGATCGGCTTCTCGTAGTGGGTGCCGACGAAGATGCGCTGCACGTAGATCGACGGCGTGTGGATCGTCCCGGGGTCGAGCTCGCCGACCGGGACCAGCTCCTCGACCTCGGCGATGGTCACCCGCCCGGCGGTCGCCATCAGCGGGTTGAAGTTGCGCGCGGTCTTCCGGTAGACGAGGTTGCCCCAGGCGTCGCCCTTCCACGCCTTGACGATCGCGAAGTCGCCGCGGATGGCGTGCTCGAGCACGCAGCGCTTGCCGTTGATCTCGCGGGTCTCCTTGCCCTCGGCGACCTTGGTGCCGTAGCCGGTGGGCGTGAAGAACGCCTCGATGCCGGCGCCGCCGGCGCGCACGCGCTCGGCCAGGGTGCCCTGCGGGCACAGCTCGACCTCGAGCTGACCCGACAGGAACAGCTTCTCGAAGATCTTGTTCTCGCCGACGTACGACGAGACCATCTTCTTGACCTGGCCGCCGGCGAGCAGCACGCCGAGGCCCTTGTCGGTCGTGCCGCAGTTGTTCGACACGATGGTCAGGCCCTTGACCCCGCGCCGGGCCAGCTCGCGGATGCAGTGCTCGGGGTTGCCCGACAGGCCGAAGCCACCCGAGAGGATGACCGCGCCGTCGTGGACGTCGTGGAGCGCGGCCGACGCGTCGGCGAAGACCTTGTTCATCGAGCGCATCGTGGTCGGCGTCGCCGCCCAAGTCAACGGGGCGGCCCTGACCGAAACGGTCACGGCCGCTCATCGATCGATCGGCCTCGCCCGGAGACGGGCTCGTCCGATCTCGACCGAACCCCAGAGTCGCCTCGCCTTGGGCTCGGCGAGAGGGCTCCGGTAGAGTGCGACGGTGGCCCCGGTGATCACGCTCACGACCGACTTCGGGACGGCCGACGGCTACGTCGGCGCGATGAAGGGCGTGATCGCGCGGCTGGCCGCCGACGCGGTGGTGGTCGACCTCGCCCATGACGTGCCGCGCCACGACGTCGCCCACGGCGCGTGGGTGCTGGCGACCAGCACGCGCGAGTTCCCGCGCGGGACCATCCACGTCGCGGTCGTCGATCCCGGCGTCGGCGGCGCGCGCGCCGACGTGGTCGTCGAGGCCGGCGGTCACCTCTACGTCGGCCCCGACAACGGCCTGTTCGCCTACGTCGCCGCCGACGCGACCGCGGTCCACGCCATCACCTCGCCGGCGTTCCGGCTGCCCGCGCCGGCGCCGACCTTCCACGGCCGCGACGTCTTCGCGCCGAGCGCCGCCGCGCTGGCGCGCGGGCTGCCGCCGGCGATGGCCGGCCCGGCCACCTGCCTGGCCGGGGCGTTGCCGTGGCCGCCGCGCGCCGGCGGCGACGTCGGCGCGGTCGTCCACCTCGACGTCTACGGCAACCTCGTCACCAACCTGACCGGGCCGGCCCGGGCGGTCACCGTCGCCGGTCGCGCCGTGCCGGCGATCCGCACCTACGAGGATCTCGCGCCCGGTGGGCTCGGCTGTTACCTCGGCTCGGCCGGGACGCTCGAGATCGCCGCCCGCGAGGCGTCCGCCGCCGCCGCGCTCGGCGTCGGCCGCGGCGCCGAGGTGCGGGCGTCGTGACCACGCCGCGCGGCACCGGCACCGTCGCCCGGGTCGACGTCCACGCGCTCGCCGCCGGCGGCGACGGCATCGGCCGGGACCGATCGGGGCGGGCGACGTTCATCGCCGGCACCGCCCCCGGCGACGTCGTGCGCGCGCGGGTGGTCGAGGCCCACGCCCGCTGGGCGCGCGCCGAGCTGGTCGCGATCGACGTGCGATCGCCGGCGCGGGTCGAGCCACCGTGCCCGCTGTTCGTGGCCGGCACCTGCGGCGGCTGCCAGTGGCAGCACGTGACCGTCGAGGCCCAGCGCGCGGCCAAGCAGCAGCTCGTGGCCGGCGCGCTGCGCCGCCTGATCGGCGCCGGGCTGGAGCTGCGCCCGCTGCTCGCGCCGGTCGCCGACTACCACTGGCGCCGGCGCGCCCGCTGGTCGGTCGCCGGCGGCGCGATCGGCTTCCACGCGCCGCGTAGCCACGCCGTCGCCGACCTGGCCGGCGTGTGCCTGCAGGTCGAGCCGGCGCTCGACGCCGTGCTGGTCGCCATCCGCGACGGCGCCGTGATCGCGCCCGGCGCGACCGGCGAGATCCACGCCGCGGTCGGCCCCGGCGGCGCCCACGTCGTGCTCGCGGTGCCGGTCGACGACGCCGCCGCCGCCGCGCTGGTCGGCCGGGCCGGCATCGCCGGCGTGGCGTGGCCGGGTGGCGCCGCCGGCGCCGCCGCGATCGAGCTCGAGCCCGGGCTGTGGGGGCGTGGCGACGACTTCGCCCAGGCGTCGGCGGCCGGCAACGACGCGCTGCGCGCGCTGGTGCGCGACGCGTGCGCGGTGGCGCCCGGTGCTCGCGTGCTCGAGCTGCACGCCGGCGGCGGCAACTTCACCCGCGACCTGCTCGCCGCGGGCGCGGACGTCACCGCGGTCGACGAGCGCCCGCCGTCGCGCCCGATCGGGAGCGTGGTCACCGGGCCCGCGGCCGAGGTGGTCGCGCGGCTCGGCCGGGACGGCGCCCGCTTCGAGGTGGTGCTGCTCGATCCGCCGCGCACCGGCGCCCGCGACGTCGTCGGCGCGCTGGCCGCGCTCGGCCCGCGCCGGATCATCTACGTGTCGTGCGATCCGGCCACCTTCGCCCGCGACGCCGACGTGCTGGCGGCCGCCGGCCTGACCCCGCGCTGGGCCCAGGCCCTCGACCTGATGCCGCAGACCGCCCACGTCGAGCTGGTCGCCTGCTTCGAAGCCGCGTAGCATCGAGGGATGCGCGGCTGGATCGCGTGCGCGGCGGCGCTGGCCGCCTGCGGCGGCAACGACGAGCACGTGCCCGAGCGGCCGATCGACGCCGCCATCGATGCGGTCCCCCTCGACGCCGCGACCGACGCCACCGAGCTCGACGGCCCGGCGGCGCTGCCCGATCTGTCGCTCGACGAGAGCCGCATGGCCGGCACCGTGCTCATCCAGGAGCAGTTCTTCGCCGCCGGCGCGTGCGAGCTGCTCGAGGGCTGCATCGGCGCCGCCGGCACCCGCCGCCTGCTGCGGTTCTCGACGGTGTCGGCCAACCTCGGCGAGGGCGACGTCAGGATGGGCCCGCCCGAGCAGAACCCCGCGTTCGCGTACTCGGCGTGCCACGGCCACTACCACCTGACCGGCTTCGCCGACTACGCGCTGGTCGGCCCGGGCGGGGTGGTGGTCGGCGGCCACAAGCAGGCGTTCTGCCTGTTCGACTCGATCCAGCTCGACGGCAGCAAGCCGAGCCACGGCTACGACTGCGGCAACCAGGGGATCTCGGCCGGCTGGGCCGACAGCTACCCGCGCAACCTGCCGTGTCAGTGGATCGACATCACCGACGTGCCGCCCGGCGCGTACACGCTGCGGGTCGAGGTCAACCCGACCGGCGTGATCGCCGAGACCGACCGGACCAACAACATCCTCGAGCTCCCGGTCGCCTTCTGATGGCTACTTCGTCGGCGCCAGCGTCGCCACCGCGGCCTCGACCAGGCGCCGGCCGGCGCGGGTGTCGGGAGCGGCAGCGGCCGCGGCGATGGTGACGGTGCGGAACAGGAGGACGCGCACGGCGACGACCTCGGTGGTGCCGCCGGCGGTGCGCCGGAAGGTGAGATCGAGCACCGGCACCTCGGCCTTGCCGAGCCGCGGCCGCGCGCCGCCGAGGCGCACCGTGCCGGGGCCGAGGAAGCCGGCCTCGACGGCGTCGAGGTAGGCGCCGCGGGTCTTGCTCCGCCAGGCGTCGAGGTTGCCGACCGGTGCGCGGGAGACCGTGAGCACCGCGCCGTCGCGGTGGCGGCGGACCAGCGGGGTGTCCGCCGGCGCGGGGGAGGCCGCGGCCGGCTCGCCCGACCACGCCGGCGCCAGCGCGAGGGTGGCCGGACCGACCTCGACCGGCTCGGCCGCGGCCGGCGCGACCGTGGCGACCAGGGCTCCGGCGAGCGCGACCGCGCGGATCACGGGACCGCGAGCGCCTCGAGGATGCGACGCTGGTCGGCCTCGCTGGCGAACCAGTCGCGCGGGTAGACGTAGGCCTGGCCGCCGGCCTCGATGACCAGGACCGGGGCGGCGCGGGTCCACGGCACCGACCGGCGCAGGAAGTACGCGCTCGCGATCGCCTTGCGGTCGAGCTCGACGGGCGCGCCGCGGTTGAGGCCGCGCGGCAGGCTGACCCGATCCTCGTCGACCACGATGGTGCCGGGTGGGTTGAGGTAGGTCCGGACCAGCTGGAAGCCGTCCCACAACGCCTTCACCACCAGCACCACGCCGATGCCCTGACCGAGGGTGCCGAGCTTGAGGATGCACAGCGCGCCCAGGACCCCGCCGATCAGCAACCACCGGGCGTGGTGACCACGGGCGTGCTCGAGCTGGATGGCGACCCGGCCGCCGGCCTCGGTCGTCGCGTCGGCCGGACCATCAGCCTCGCGGCGCTTGGTCTTCGTCGCGGCGCCAGTCGCAGGTGAGGTCGCGGACACGTGCTTGGATCTCGTCGAGGGATACCCGGGCCAGGCGCCGATCGGCGACGACCACATCCCCATCTACCACGACATCGGTGATCGCGCGAGACGAGAGCGCGTAGACCACGTTCTTGGCCAGCGCCTGCTCGGGCCACAGGGACGGGTCGTCGAGGTCGACCGCGACCAGATCGCACCGGTAGCCCGGGATCAGGTCGCCGACCGGCAGGTCGAGCACCCGGCCGCCGCCGACCGTGCCCATGGCGAACACGTCCTCGGCGGCGATGGCCTGGCCGTCGGTGCGGGCGACCTTCTGCAGCAGGGCGCACGCCCGCATCTCGTCGAGGACGCTGACCCGGTTGTTGGAGCAGCCGCCGTCGGTGCCGAGGCCGATGGCGACGCCGCGGGCGTGGAGGTCGACCACGTCGGTGACCCCGTCGCCGAGGAACATGTTGGAGCCCGGGCAGTAGGCGAGGCGGCCGCCGCGCTCGGCGAGCAGCGCGCGCTCGCCCTCGTCGAACCAGCAGGTGTGGACCGCGATCATCGAGCCGACGTCGACGTCGAGCCCGGCCACCGCGTGCATCGGCCGGGCGCCGAACCGGTCGAGCGACTGCGCGACCTGGTACTGCTCCTCGGCCAGGTGGATGTGCCAGGGCACGCCGGCGTCGCGCGCGCATCCGGCGCCGGCCTCGATCATGGCCGGGCTGGCGCCGTGCTGGCTGTGCGGCGCCGGCTGGACGCTGACCAGGCGGCGATCGCGATCGTGGTAGCGGCGGTGCAGGGCCTCGAAGTTGGCGACCGCCTGCGGGATCGACTCGCGGTAGCTGGCCGGCGCGCCGTCCCAGTCGTAGAAGCAGCGGGCGAGCACGACCCGCATGCCGAGCCGCCGGGCCGCCTCGATGGTGGCGCTGGCGTGGTCGTTGCCGCCGGCGTTGAGGTAGTAGAAGTCGCAGACGGTGGTGACGCCGTGGAGCAGCATCTCGCCGAACGCGAACAGCGCGGCGGTGGCCATGCCCTCGGCGTCGAGCCGCGGCGAGTAGCGGTAGAGCGCGCGATCGCGCCAGACCAGGAACGGCAGATCGTCGCCGATGCCGCGCAGCAGCGACTGGAAGCTGTGGTTGTGGGCGTTGACCGTGCCCGGCAGCATCGCCCGCCGCCGCCAGCGCACGGTCGCCGCGCCGGCCGCGTCGGGCCGGGCCAGCACCTCGGCGGGGGCGCCGACCGCGACGATCGCCCCGCCGTCCTCGAGCACCGCGGTCTCTCCGCGCGCGACGCCGCCGACGATCGCGCGATCAGCGATGAACACCGTGGCCATGGGCGCAGGCCACCACGTTTCGGTCGCGGCCGCAATCGACGCCGAGCGGTGGCGGCGACCACCGCCTTCGTACTACACCGTCCGGTGATGCCGATCGCCCGTGTCAGCACCGTCGTCACCAGCCTCCTCGTCGCCGCCGCGTGCGGCGGCAAGCCGTCCGCGCCTCCGGCCGGCCCCACGCCGGCGGCGGCGCCGCCCGTGAACGAGCGCGGCGGGCGCGTCTTCGATCAGTGGCGCCGCGATCCCGGCGCGCGCGAGGTTGCGCTCGACAAGGCGCCCCACGACTGGCGGCTGAAGAACCTGTACGGCTGGGATCTGCGGGGCGCCGCCGGGGTCTACGGGCCGAAGTACCAGGCCAAGCCATACGTCCTGGCCCGCGACTGGCTGGCCGGCACCGAGACCGTCGAGCAGATCGTGGCGATCCTGAAAGACGGCGATCCGGACGGCGGGCAGCCGCCGTTCGGGCCGGTGCTCGACGACGCCGCGCTGACCGCGGTGGCCACGTTCATCGTCGACGTCCGTGACGGCCGGCTGGCCCGGCCCGACTGGATCTGGACCCTGTCCGAGGGCACGCCCGGCAACTACGTGCTCAACCCGGGCGCCGATCCGGCGCGCGGGGCAGCCCTGTTCGCCGAGCGCTGCAGCGGCTGCCACGGCGACGACGGCACCGAGATCGCGATCGACGACGGCGAGTTCACCCTCGGCACCCACGCCCGCCAGAAGGCCTACGAGGACTGGATCAAGATCCTCAACGGCCAGCCCGGCACCGAAATGGGCCGGCAGGTGGTCGGCCCCGACGGCCGCGCCATGGCCCAGGAGATCCTCGACCTGCTGGCCGCGCTCTGCGACCGGACGAAGTTCCCCAGGGGCGCTGCCACCGGCGACGACGTCGCCGACGGCGACCCGCGCTGCGGCGCCTACCTGCGCTAGCAGCGCGGGCAGTCCGGAGGCCGGAGCCGGAGGCTGGAGCCGGAGGCTGGAGCCGGAGGCTGGAGCCGGAGCTGGATCCGGAGCCGGCGCAAG
>Ga0247822_10002498_pt1 | contig 11733 bp, 3 predicted proteins | sample 13C_Cellulose_Da_FD_192423 | JGI IMG/M metagenome (GOLD analysis project Ga0247822, IMG submission 192423) | Soil microbial communities from agricultural site in Penn Yan, New York, United States - 13C_Cellulose_Day30 | ecosystem: Environmental > Terrestrial > Soil > Agricultural land | place...
CCTCCCCCTCCCCCTCCCCTCTCGGCCCGCCGAACAACCGGACTCGCCTCCAGCCATGTTCTCACAGATCCTCCACCGGCCGGCGCTGGCAATCGTCATCTCGCTGCTCATCCTGTTCCTGGGTGGGCTGGCGATCAACACGCTTCCGATCTCTCAGTTCCCCAACGTCGCGCCGCCGAGCGTGATCGTCTCGGTCTCTTATCCCGGTGCGAGCGCGAACGTTCTCACGGACTCGGTGCTGGTCATCCTGGAACAGGCCATCAACGGCGTGCAGGACATGCGGTACATGGCCTCCGCCGCGACCAGCGCCGGTGAAGGGGCGATCCAGATCGTCTTCGAGCCCGGGACCGACCCGAACGTCGCGGTGCTCAACGTCAACAACCGCATCCAGATCGTGAAGAACCGGCTCCCGAAGATCGTGGAGCTGGAGGGGATCATCGTTCAGCAGGCCATGACGAGCATGCTGATGTACGTGAACATCTACAGCACGGACAAAAGCCTCGATCAGAACTTCCTCTACAACTACGTCACCGTCAACCTGATCCCTGAGATCCGCCGGATCCGCGGGATCGGTAGCGCGAACATCCTGGGGAACCGGGCGTACGCCATGCGCATCGAGCTCGATCTCGAGCGGATGCGGGCCTACAGCATCTCCGCCGACGAGGTGATGAAGGCGATCGCCGACACCAGCATGATCGGGTCTCCCGGACGGCTCGGACAGGCGACCGGCCGGACGTCGCAGACGATCGAGTACGTGCTGACCTACGTCGGCCGCTACAACAAGCCGGAGCAGTACGAGAACATCGTTCTCAAGGCGAACCCCAAGGGGGAAATCCTCAAGATCAAGGACGTCGCCCGCGTCGAGCTGGGGTCGTCGTTCTACGACCTGTACTCGGACATCGACGGCAACGCGTCTGCGGCCATCGTCCTCAAGCAGCTCCCGGGAACGAACGCCGCCACGATCATCGAGGAGGTCAAGCACCGGCTCGAGGTGGCGCAGAAAGAGATGTTCCCGCCGGGGATGCACTTCGAGGTCAGCTACGACGTCTCCGCGTTCCTGGAAGCCTCCATCGAGCAGGTGCTCCACACGCTCTTCGAGGCGTTCGTGCTTGTGGCCCTCGTGGTGTTCCTGTTCCTCGGCGACTGGCGATCGACGCTGATCCCGACGCTGGCCGTCCCCGTGTCGCTCATCGGGACGTTCTTCTTCATGCTGATCTTCGGCCTGTCGATCAACCTCATCACGCTCTTCGCGCTGGTGCTGGCGATCGGGGTCGTCGTCGACGACGCGATCGTCGTCGTCGAGGCGGTGCACGAGAAGATGCACGCGAAGCACCTCTCGCCGTATCGAGCGACCAAGGAGGTCATGAACGAGATCAGCGGGGCCATTATCGCGATCACGCTCGTGATGACCGCGGTGTTCGTCCCCGTCACGTTCATGTCCGGTCCGGTCGGGGTGTTCTACCGGCAGTTCGGCCTGACGATGGCCATGTCGATCGTCCTCTCCGGGGTCGTGGCCCTGACGCTGACGCCGGTGCTGTGCGCGATGATCCTCAAGCCGCACTCGGGACCGAAGAAGATCCGCGGGCCGATCGCCCTGATTCTGCACGTGTTCGACAAGTTCATCATCAAGGTGACGGGGGGCTACGCCGCGTTCCTGCGGCCGATCGTCACCCTCCGGACGATCACGCTCATGATCGTGGCGGGCTTCAGCGTCGCGATCTATGCCGTCAACACCGTCCTGCCGAGCGGTTTCATTCCCCTGGAAGACCAGGGGATGATCTACGGGATCATCCAGACCCCGCCGGGGTCGACTCTCGAATACACGAACTCCAAATCGCACGAGCTGCAGGTGATCGCCAAGACGGTCGACGGGGTCTCGTCGGTCTCCTCGCTGGCCGGTTACGAAGTGCTCACCGAAGGCCGCGGATCGAACGCGGGGACCTGCCTCATCAACCTGAAGCCGTGGGCTCAGCGGAAGATGACCTCGAAGCAGATCATCGCCGAGCTCGAGGAGAAGGGGCGTCATATTTCGAACGTGAAGCTCGAGTTCTTCGAGCCCCCCGCGGTCCCCGGCTTCGGGGCGGCCGGGGGGTTCTCTGTCCGCGTTCTCGACAAGACGAACACGACGAACTACCAGGCCCTTGGCGAAGCGACCGACAAGTTCATGGCCGCGCTCTCCAAGCGGCCCGAAGTGAAGGGGCTGTTCACGTTCTTTGCCAGCAACTACCCGCAGTATGAGCTGGTGATCGACAACGACGTGGCGATGCAGAAAGGGGTCACCATCAAGGAGGCGATGGACAACCTCTCGATCGTCGTCGGAAGCACGTGGGAGCAGGGCTTCGTCCGGTTCGGCCAGTTCTTCAAGGTGTACGTCCAGGCGAAGCCGGAATTCCGCCGGTACCCGGAGGACCTCGAGAACATGTTCATCAAGAACGACACCGGGGAGATGGTCCCCTACTCGTCGTTCATGAAGATCAAGAAGCAGCAGGGCCTGAACGAAATCAACCGCTACAACCTGTACCCCTCCGCCGCCATCCAGGGGGCCCCGGCTCCGGGTTTCAGCACCGGGCAGGCGATCCAGGCGATCAAAGACGTTGCCAAGGAGACCCTCCCCCGCGGCTATGACATCGGCTGGGAAGGTCTCTCTTACGACGAGGCGAACAAGGGGAACACGGCCGTGTTCATCTTCCTGATCGTGGTCATCTTCGTGTACCTGGTGCTTGTCGGGCAGTACGAAAGCTTCAACCTGCCGCTGGCGGTCATCATCTCCCTGCCGATCGGGCTCTTCGGATCGTTCGTATTCCTGCAGGCGATGGGGCTCTCGAACGACGTCTACGCCCAGATCGGCCTCGTCATGCTGGTCGGTCTGCTGGGGAAGAACGCGATCCTGATCGTTGAATTCGCCGTGCAGCGGAACCGTGAAGGGGTGAGCCTCAAGGACGCGGCGATCGAAGGGGGCCAGCTCCGGTTCCGGCCGATTCTCATGACGTCGTTCGCGTTCATCGCTGGTCTGATTCCGCTGGTCCGGGCGACCGGTCCCGGGGCGATCGGAAACCGGACGATCGGAACCACGGCGGTCGGCGGGATGCTCGTCGGGACGGTCATCGGGGTCCTGGTGATCCCGGGGCTGTACTACATCTTCGGCGGCCTGGCGGCCCGCGGGCAGCTGATCCCCGGCGAGTCGGACGAGCCCCTCAGCGAGCTCCTGGAGCACAAGGATCCGCACGACCACGATGACGACCCGACCGCTCCGGCCGATCCGCACCATGGCGGCCCGCACCACGGCGAACCGGCGTCGCACGGAACGGTCGCCGAAGGGACTCCCCCGCCGCCTCCGGCCCCGCACTAGGTCCGATTCCGGAACAACGAACGGCAAGAACGCCTCTCCGGGCCGCATGGTCCGGGGAGGCGTTTGCGTTTCGCGGTCCGGCGCGGAGGTCACTCTGGCGGCAGCGGTGCAGGCGTCGCTCTCTGTCAACAGCCCAGTGCCCTGCTCGCAGCGGCTCCGATGCGGTTGCGGCGGTCGGTCGCGTGCTGAGAGGGCTGTGGGCTTCCCGGAGAGTCGTCCCCTTCGTGAGGCTTCCAGCTAGCGCAGGGGATACGATCTCACCAGGCAAAACGCTGTTGTTGTGAGACGAGGGCCGTTGCAATGAGGGCCTTCGCAGATCGTCGTCGAGCCCCGTCCCCGACCGTCCTGCGGCACCTTCCGCCGGTCGAAAACCTCGGCCGGGAGGCCCCTCGCAACCGGTGCGTGCGGCGTGCAATCAGCACGACCGGCACACCTCTCAAATCGGATAGAACCTCTTCGACAACACCGCACGACACTCCCGCCTTTCAAGTAGATTACATTGAGCGTAATGCGTGCTTTCGCTTTCCAAATTCTTTGGCTCTCCGTCGAAAGAAACAGCAGGTGATCCTGCGAGCGTCCCAGGGACTGGCTCCAGGTTCACCGTGGCCAGCGCGATGACGGCGATCCTTTAACAGGGGCCCGCGTCGTTCCGAGGCCTCATGACTTGCCGGAACGGATTTTCCGGCAAGGACGCGCCTTTCAGGGATGAGTCCGATGCTCCACCTCTCTCGTTCGTCGGGTTTCCGGTCCAAGACGCCCGCGCTCGGTGCGGCCCTGCTGGCCGGCAGTCTGCTCCTCCCCTCCTGCCGCATTCCCTGCCTCCCCGGCGCGGAACCGGCCCACAGCCTGCCGAACGACTACAACGGCACGGTCACCGCGGACAACTCGGCCGAGATCGGCTTTGAAGAGTTCTTCAGCGATCCGATGCTGACCTGCCTGATCCTGGAAGGCCTCCGCGGCAACCAGGAGCTGAAGATCCTCTGGCAGGACGTCCAGATCGCGAACAACGAAGTCCTGAAACGCCGCGGGGCCTACCTGCCGTTCCTCTCGCTGGGAGCCGGAGCGGGGATGGACCAGGCCAGCCGGTACACGCGGAACGGGGCTGTCGACAGCTCTCTCACGATCGCCCCCGGGAAGCCGTTCCCGGCTCCGCTCCCCAACTTCCTGCTCGCCGCGAACGTCTCGTGGGAAGTCGATATCTGGCGGGCCCTCCGCAACGGCCGGGACGCGGCGGCCCTCCGCTATCTCGGCACCTCCGAGGGACGGAACTACGTGGTGACCCGCCTCGTCGCGGAGATCGCCGAGAGCTACTACGGGTTGATCGCCCTCGACAAGCGGATGGAGATCCTGGACCAGACCATCGCGCTGCAGGAGCACAGCCTGGAGATCGCGAAGGCCAAGAAGGAAGCGGCCCGCGAGACCGAACTCGCCGTCCAGCGGTTCCAGGCCGAAGTCCGCAAGAACCAGAGCGAGAAGCTGATCGTCCGGCAGGAGATCATCGAGACCGAGAACCGGATCAACTTCCTCCTCGGACGGTTCCCGCAGCCGGTCCCCCGTCCGGCGGTCGAATTCGTCGATCTGAACCTCCGTCCGCTCAGCGTCGGGGTTCCTTCGCAGCTCCTCCAGAACCGGCCCGATATCCGCCAGGCGGAGCGGGAACTCGAAGCGGCCGGCCTCGACGTCAAGATCGCCCGGGCCCGCTTCTACCCCCAGCTGGTCATCACCGGCAGCATCGGGTACGAGGCCTTCAACCCCCGCTACCTGTTCACGCCGGATGCCCTCGTGGGGAACCTCGTCGGCAACCTGGTGGTTCCGGTCGTCAACCGGGCCGCGATCAAGGCGGACTACCAGTCGGCGAACGCCGTGCAGCTGCAGCGGATCTATGACTACCAGCGGATCATCCTGAACGCGTTCACCGAAGTGATCAACCGCGTTTCGATGGTGGAGAACTACACCCAGAGCATCGAGATCAAGAAGCAGCAGCTCCTGGCTCTGGAAGCGTCGGTCGACAGTGCCAGCCGGCTGTTCCAGGCAGCCCGGGCGGAGTACATGGACGTCCTGTTCGCCCAGCGCGACCTGATGGAAGCCCGGATGGTCCTCGTTCAGACGAAGCGGGAACAGCTCGGGGCGATCGTCAATGCCTACCAAGCCCTGGGTGGCGGCCTCTACCAGCATGCCAATTACGAGTCGGTGACGGTCCTGCCGTCCGAGCCCCTCCCCGCCGCGCCGGACGGTGGCGAGGTTGTTCCCGTCCTTCCTGAGCCCGCTGATCCGGCCGGGCCGCTGCCGATGCCGAAAGCGGAGGACCGGAAGAATCCCGTGTCGGTCGAGGTGGCGGCGGAGGAGGAAGAGACCGGGGCCGCTTCCCTGGAAACGAACAGCGAGATCCCGGTGCGGGTCGCCGAGGCGCTGGATGGCGAAGAGGCCTCCGGCGACGAGCAAGCTCTGATGCCGGAGATGGCGAAAGAGGAAAGCGTCGAGGAGTAGGCCGGGGGCGTTGGCGGTCAGGCTCGCGATGTCGGAGCCGGAATCGCCGCGGATCGGATCGCGCGATTCAGTGCGGATGCCCTCCGGCGGCCTCCTTCCCCGCGGCGATCTCGAGGACGACGGGGAAGGTCAGGATGCGGTCGTTGTGACGAAACTGCCCCCAGGCCTTGTAGAGGCCGGCGGACGGCAGGTGCGCTTCAAACGCGACGATGCCATCGGGAGCTTCCTTCACCTCGTTCGCCGGGTGGGCGTGAACGTAGTCGAGGCTCCCCGCCCGGATGACGACCAGATGGCCCATCGCGCCGAGATAGGGCTGAAGCGTCGAGACGGGGCGATCGTCTGCGTCGGTGATCCGGAAACGGATGGAGGTAGCGGCGGCCCCCTGGTCGACCTCGACCTTCGCCCGCAGCCCGCCCTCTTCGATGGGCGCGGCGGTGTTCGCCACAAGCGTCGGAGCGGGCGGGGCCTCGCCAGCGATGGTCAGCTCTCCCACGGCGAGCGACGGAACTCCCCCTGTCGGCTGGTAATCGACATACAGGCGATAGCGGCCGGGCTTCGGGAATGCGTGCTCCGTGCGGAGAGTGCCATCCTCGCTGACCTCCGGATGCAGATGGGCGAATTCGTCCAGGCCGTCGCGGACGATGATCAGGTGCGCGAGCTTCTCATGGAGCGGCTCGAACCGTCGCACGACCGTCTTCGCCGGATCGGTAATCTCCAGCGAAAGCCCAATGGTCTCCCCGGCCGCCGGCTGTTCGGGCGCGGTCAGGATCCGGAGCATTGAGGGGGGCGCCTGTGCGCCGGCCACGCCGTGACCTGCATGGCCACCATGCTCCCCATGAGATACGTGGGCCGGAACGCCGGGGGAGAGACCTGTCTCCGAGTCCTTTGGTGGAGCGCCGGCCGGCGGCGAACACCCGGCCGCCAGCAGCATGAGGGGCCCGCTGACGGCGATGAGGCGGAGGAGATTCCGCCATCGGATGAGGAGATCACGGGGCGGGTTCATGGCGACGGCGCTCCTTTTGATGATGTAGCGGCGACACTTGCCTTTCCCTGGCCTCGGCCGGCCTCCCGCCAGCGTCACTACCAGCTTACACCCTGTACCCCACTCCCGAGTCAAGCAACGGGGATGACGAACGCTCCGAATCGGGATCGCGACGACGCCACTGGCCGAGGCCGACGAGCGGCTCATCGCGCTCGACCGGATCAGCGGACCGGTGCCGCAGGGGCCGACGGGCCGGGGACCGAAGTGTCCGAGACCGAAGAGGGGCGGTATTCGATCCTCGCTCCGGGCGTGACGAGGTCATTGAACCGGTCCACCGGTTCGCGCGCACTCCAGGCGATCCCCCGCAGGATCAGAACCCGGAACAGCGGATCGTCGAACGTCCACGAATAGTGCCCCAGGATCGACACGAACACGCGCCCGCGGGCGGGCTCGAGCGTCCACAGGAGCGGCTGCTCCCTGTTTTCCTCGCGGCCGGTGCCGACCAGCGAGAGGCGGCTCGGATCCCCCGCCATCCCCCAGTAACTTTCGTCGTGAAAGTGAACGCGGCGGAAGTTGCGCGTGATCTCGTCCGGGCAGGCGTTGAGCAGCTCCAGGTCGATCGGACCGTGGCGGAACCGCGAGCCCGCCGTGAAGGCGAGTCCGATCCGCTGGGCGAACGCCGGGGCCTCGTTCCCGCCGTCGACGGCGTAGTGCAGGTAGACGAGCCCGCCGCCACGCGCGAGGTAGGCGTCGATCGCCCTGGCCCGCTCGGCCGTCCACCGGCCGTGCTGGTAGAAGACGATCGTGTCGGCCGTCCGGAAGTCGTCGTCGGTGGGCCATTCGTCGACCGCCGTGACGTCGATGCCGTCCGCCATCTGGAAGAGCCGCAGCCACGCCCCCTTCCAGGCGGGGTAGTCGTGCTCGCCGGGGCCGTGGTCCTTGGCGCCCGAGACGAGGATGATCTTCTTCCGCGCGAGCGTCTCCGGGAGCCGGCTTCCCTCCAGGACCGCCGCCACCTCGCCCCACTCGCGGGGGGCGGGGGGCTCGAGCGCGCCGTACTCCGGCATCCGGGGAGGGGGCGTGAGCAGGAACGTCAGCAGGTCCCGCATCCGGTCGGGACCGACCTTCTGCGGGAGGCCGCTCGGCATGATCGAGACGGAGGAGGCCTGCATCTGCTCAACGTCGGCCCGCGCGATCTTCGCGGTCTTTCCCTCGGCGTCGCTCACGAGGAGATGGTCCCCCTCGGAGCGGACCGCGCCCGTCAGGACGCGGCCGTCCGCGTGGACGATCATGTGCGTCAGGTAGTCCGGGTTGATCGCGAAGCTGGGGGTTGCGATGTCCCGCAGGACCGAGTCGTAGTCGCGATGGGGGAGGTTCGAGAGGTCCGGACCGATCGCCGCTCCCTGGCCGTGGACGCGGTGACACTTGAAGCAGCCCGCCTCCTCGCCGAAGAAGACGCTCTTGCCGCGGCGCCAGCTCCCCCCCTGGAGGGCGGGATGGTCCGTCGCCAGGAGCGCCGGGATGGCGGCCTCGGCGGTCGGGGCCCACGGCAGACGGAGCCGCCGGAGCGGGAACGCGCGGGGACGGGGATCCTCGTTCGTGCTCCAGAAGACGGTCAGGTCCGCCCCCTCGGAACCGGTCGGCAGCGCGATCTCGACCGCCGCCCGCGGATCGCCCGTCTCGATGACCGCCTCGAAACCGGGTTGGCCGTCGCGCGGTTGGACGGCGACGGATGTCTTGTCCGCCAGGAGCTCGAACGGCTCGCGGGACCGGAACAGGACGCGGACCCGCTCGGGAGGGAGTTCGTAGCCGACCGGGGAGCCGGGCTGGACTTCCGGGCGGAGCATCCGGCGGAGGTCGAGCGTCGTCCGCAGCCGCAGCGTTCCCGGTGCGGCAATCGTTTTCCGGAACGAGGCGTGCGGATCGCTCCCCTGTGTCAGCTCGAAGGAGACGCGCGGATCGAGGTGCGGGAGCCACAGCGATTCGGACGCCGCCGAGGCGGCGTCGCGGCCCCGCCATTCGGCCTGCACGCCATCGAGGTTGTAAGCCAGGTCGGTCTCGGGGACCTGTGCCCTGCCCTGCGGTCCGGCGGGAGCGTCCGCAGCGCGACCGAGTCCCCGGAGCGTCAGCGCGTATCCGGTCGACTGGGCGTGCGCATCGGTCGCGAGGATCAGGGTCCGGCGGTCGGGGCTGACTTGAAGCGAGCGGACCGTCAGCTTCTTCCGGGGAGCCATCTTCTGGTCCTGGACCACGTTGTAGCCCGGCCAGAGGGCTTCGAAGCGGTCCCCCGCGGCGACCGCCGCCCCGCTGTCGATCGCGGCCCCCCCTTCGACATTCCGGAGCTGCTCCGCCGAGAGCGGGGCGTCGAACGTCACCCGGACCTCGCGCGGTCCCTGCGGCCACGCCAGCACGGGACGCGGGACATCCGCGAGCGCGTGGATCTTGTAGAGCTTTCCCTTCCCCGCCGCCCCGCTTCCCCAGTCCGGTCCGCCGCCGTGGGCCGCGATGACGAGGTCGCCCGCCGGCGAAAGACAGGCGTCGGCGGGAAGCATCGGCAGGCTCGCGAGGAGCTGACTCTGGGCGACGTAGCCCGCATCGGTCGTCACCAGCTTCGTCCGGTACAGCTTGCCCCGGGAATACCCCGTGACGAGGGCGTCATCCCTCCACCACGCCGGGCCGAACGCCCGGTTCCCCTCCGCCGGGGAGTTGAAGTTCAGGCCGCAGGTCGACTGGTGCTGGGGGGCGTAGTCGAAGACGCTCGGCTCGTCGATCACGTTCGGCAGATGCTTCGGATGTCGCGGCGGGAAGCCGTAGTGCCGTCCCCGCTCGATGTGGAGCAGCTCGTCGAACGGGTTGCCGTTCGGGAGCCAGGTCGCCCCCTCCTGATCGGTACAGAAGAGGTCCCCCGACGGATGGAAACGAAGCGCGACCGGAAAGCGGATGCCGGTGGCGACGATCTCGCGGCTCGAGAAGTCCGGGGCGATCCGCAGAATCGTCCCCCGCTCGCTCTCGATCGAATACGGGATCGCGTCCTTCGCCGTGCCGTAGGCGTCGGTGTAGTTCTGGCAGCCGAGCCCGAAGTAGACGCTCCCGTCACGGCGGTCGACCGCCACGCCGAGGGCGTCGACTCCGTGCGGAAGCTCCCGCCAGCCGTTGGCGATCTCCCGCTCGCGGTCGGCGACGTCGTCGTTGTCGGTGTCCTCGACGAGCAGGCACTTTCCCTTGGCTGCGACGACGACCCGCATCCCCTCCCCGGGCTTCGAGGGGAGCAGGTCCATGCCGATCGGCCCGAGCAGCTTTCCCCGTCCCTCGAAGAACGTGGCGGTCCGGTCCTCCAGGCCGTCCCCGTCGGAATCGGTCAGGAGCAGGATGTCGCCGCTGTAGGCGAGGGCGACGAGCCGGCCGTCCGGCCGGTAGAGGAGGTTGTTGACGTTCGTCAGGTCGAGCGGGAGCTCGCGGACCTCGAAGCCGGGGACGAACATCTGCACCGGAGGGGGGGACTTGACCCGGACCAGGCCGCTGCCGCCGCTGAGGGCGCTTTCCGGCAGCAGGACCGCGGCGGTCCCCGCGTACTTCGCCTCCAGGTACCTTTCGACATCGTTTCGCTCCGGCTCGTCGAGAGCCCGGTCGTAGAGCAGGACCTCGGCGATGTCCCCTTCGTAGAAGCCGCAGACCTCCGCCGCGATCCCGTTGCCGTACTGGCGGGCTCCGACGACCAGCTCATCGAGGCGGAGGACCGAACCGGCGGCGCGATCGCGCGCGTTCCCCCCCTCGCCGTTGACCCGCACCGAGATCCCTCCCGGACCGGGGGCCGCGACGAACCCGATGCGGAGGAGCCTTCCGAACGGCGACGGTTTCTTGAGGAGGTTCGCCGCCCCGTTCGTCCCGGCCCCTTCGATGTTGATCGCTTCGACCGCGTTTGTGTGGAAGGGGCCAAAGTCGACGTTGAAGCCGGTCTGGTAGTCGTTCCGCTCTTTCTCGAACGAGGCGAGGAAGCCCGTGAAAGCGCGGCGGTTCGCGTGCAGCGCGATGACGGCGAAGCCGGTGATGGCCGGCGCCTCGATCCGGCCGGCCGACCGGCGGAGGAAGGTCTTCTTGCCGTCGAAGCGGACCGCGCGAAACGTGTTCTCGACGAGATAGTCGGGACGGGAGTCGGCGGTGGGGGCCAGGAGATCCCGCCCGTGTCCGGAGGCATCGGGCCAGCGCTCGAGAGGGGTTTCGCCGTTGGGGCCGGGGCGGCCCGCGGACTTCAACGCGTCGTCAAGACGCGAGGCGTCGTACCAGCCGACGAGGCCGCGGGTGACGGGGAGCCGGGGATCGGCCCACGGCTCCGCCGCAGGGGCGTTCGCGGCGATCCACAGGCTGACGACCAGAAGAGGAATGGAACGAGTCATGCAATCGCGGCCTGTTGACAGGTGGTCGGCGAACACAGTTTCTGCCTCGGCATCCCGAGAGGCGACTTCGGCCCGCGATGGGAAGGGCCCGCCCCGGGGCGAGCGGAATCCCTTACTCCGGCGACGTCCGTCGCCGCGCTGGGGTCGCGCGGGTACCGTTCGCTCCCGGACCGCCGGCCGCATTGAGGTCCCGGTTTCGTTCCAGGCGGACGAACTGTTCGACCTGCCGGGTGATCGCGGATTCGGTCGGGAGCCGCTCCATTGAGCTGGCCCCGTAGAACCCTTCGATGTCGCAGCGATCGAGGATGTACTTCGCATCCCCCGGCTCGGCGATCGGGCCGCCGTGGCACAGGACGAGGACGTCGGACCGGACTTCGCGGGCCGCCTGCGCGATTTCGTCGACCGCGGCGACGCACTGGTCGAGCGTCAGGGAAGTGATCGCGCCGATCGTTCCCGAGGTCGTGAGCCCCATGTGGGCCACGATGATGTCCGCCCCCGCCTGCGTCAGCAGCCGGGCCTGG
>Ga0247822_10002500_pt1 | contig 11727 bp, 5 predicted proteins | sample 13C_Cellulose_Da_FD_192423 | JGI IMG/M metagenome (GOLD analysis project Ga0247822, IMG submission 192423) | Soil microbial communities from agricultural site in Penn Yan, New York, United States - 13C_Cellulose_Day30 | ecosystem: Environmental > Terrestrial > Soil > Agricultural land | place...
CGCGTGGATCGAGCGACCCAGCCAAATGCCGCGACGTGCCTCGCCCGAGACCGCCTCGACGACTCGGCCGTCCACGCTCGTCTCGTGCGTGTACCGGAGCGGAAAGCCGGCCGAATCCGCATTCAGCGCCACGGACCGCCGCTCCGACCCGACCAGCACGTTTCCCTGCGCAATGTACGCGTTGCCGGCGGCGCCCGTGGCGCGGATGCTGAAATCCTCGCGTCCGATGCGCTCACCGTCGGCGAATATCGAGAACGTGCCCTCGTCGATGAGGCGCACCTGCGCACCGGCCACGAGGGGGAGCAGCAGGACGGACGCCGCGACGAAGACATGGCGCATGAGGGGAGCTACCGGAAAGGCGTGCATCAACGCCCAATCTAGTGGCGGCGCTCGGCCGCTCGCGCCCGCGACGGAGCGCTTGCGGGCGCCGCGCAACTCACGATGCGCCCCCGGCGCTCGCGGGCGCCGCGACCACGCAGGTATTATCCGGTCGTGACGCCAACCCCGGTGCCGGTCGCACGGCGACCATCTCCCGGCGCGCTGCGGTTGCCCCGCGATGCGTGGGCCTTCCTTGCAGCGTCGCTCGTGCTGTTGATCGCCCGCTGGATGGCCTCGCCCTCCCCGCTCGTGGCGGGCATGGCGCTGCTGGTCATCCTCGGGCTCGCCGCGCTCTCTCCGCGAGGCGCCCGCTGGCGGCGCGCGAGCCTGACCGCCGCCGGCGCCATCTTCGTGCTCATCGCCGCCTCGTACCATCGCGACGCCTCGCGACTGCAGTCGCAGGCCGCACAGGTGCGGATGACCCTCGCGCGCGATGGCGCCGCGGCGCTCGAGAGCGCGTTCTCGGGCATGGTGCAGGCGCTTGAGCGCACCGCCGCCGCCGCGCTGGACGCGCCTTCGGACCGCGACGCCGCCTTCGCCTCGCTCACTGCGCTCCTCCCGGCCGAGGAGGACCATGCAGTGGTGCTCGGCGTGAATCACACGGCGTTCGCCTGGGCCGGCCGGCTGCTCGTCCCCATCGACTCGCTGCGCGGACCGGCGGGCGTCGTTGCGACCCCATTCTATGTAGTGGCGTACGCCGTCGCGACGCGCGGCGATCGCGTGGCTGTGGCCACGGCGCTGGTGCACGCCGAGCCTCCGGCGGACCAGCTGAGCCGGCCGCTGGACGCTCGCGTGGCCCGCGCGAACCAGGTCGAGCGCTTCTGGTACGGCGCCGCGCGCGAGGCCGAGGGAGTGCCGGACGCCGTCGTGCTGCGCATCAATGGGGAAGGGGTGATGGCGGCGGGCGCGCGCGTCGCGCCCGCCGAAGTCCTGTTGCTGGAGACACGTGAGCGGGCGATGCCCCGAGCCGGCATCGCGCTCATGGTCGTGATCGTGCTGCTGATCGCGACCACCTGGCGGCGCGACACGGGGCTCGGGCCCCGACTTGCCGTGCTCGGCGTCGCGTTCGCCGCACTCGCGATGGTGCCATTGAGCGCGTTCTCGAACGTGTCGCCGATCTTCGACCCGACCTTCTACTTTGTGCGCGCGGGCTGGCGCTACACGGCGAACGCGGGCGCGCTCGCCTTCACCAGCGCGTTGTTGCTGCTGGCGCTGCTCTCGGCGCTGCGGGCGCGCGCCCGCCCGCTGCCACGTGCGCAGGCGCTCGCGGTGGTGGCGCTCGTGGCGGGCCTCGGTCCCTTCCTGCTAAGGGAGCTGGCGCGCGGCATCCAGGTGCCGGGACTCGGCATCCCCGTCGGTCTCTGGCTCGCATGGCAGGTCACGCTCTTTCTCGCCGCGGTGACGGTGCTCCTGCTCGGCGTCACGGCGGGGTATGCGGTGATCGGCGACCGCCGCGGCCTGCCGGCGTGGATCGCGCCCGCGATCGCCGCCGCCGCCGCGCTCTCGGCCCCGCTCGTGCTCGAGGCGCCCGGCCGGTTCCCGCCGCTGCATCCGGTGCTCTGGGTCGTGGCGATCGCCGCGCTGGCGTTCACGCGCCGCGCGCGCACGGGCGTGCTGGGAGTGGCGTTCGTCGCCGCCTGCGGCGCCGTCACGATCGTCTGGTTCGCGACAGTGCGCGACCGCGTGCAGCTCGCGACCCAGGACGTGACCGGCCTCGCCACCGTCGACCGCGGCGCGACGATCCTGCTGCAGCGTTACGCCTCCGTGCTCGATCCGGCGCGCGCGGCGCGCACGCGCGTCGAGGCGCTCGCGCGCTTCGCGCGGAGCGATCTCGCCGGCGCGGAGTATCCGACCGAGATCAACACCTGGAGCGCCGACGGCAAGCTGATGGCGGAGCTGCGCGTGGGCCGTGGCCCGGGCGCCACCTACGGCGTGAACACCTACGCACAGGAGGCGCAGCGCCGCGGCGAGCCGTTCCTCCGCGACGTGCCCGGCGAGCCGGGCGTCCACTTGGTGCTCGCCGTGCCTCACACGGACGGCACCGCGACCACGGTCGTCGTCGCGCCACGCACGCGGCTCGTCGCGCCCGACCCGTTCGGTGGGTTCCTCGGCTTCTCGCCGCCGCCGGCGCCAGAACCGCCGTACAGCCTGCGACTCGGCGACACCGAGGTCGCCGCGCCGCTGGGTGCCGCGACCGCTGGCATCTGGCAGCGCGAGGGGTCCGAGCTCCATGGAGACTGGGTGGTGAGGGGCACCGGCGGCTGGGCGCGCCGCATCCATGCCACCGTCGACCTGCGCTCGTTCGATGCGCTCGTGACCCGCGGCGCGCTCGTGGTGCTGCTCGACCTCGTCATGCTCGGAGCGGTCTGGATGCTGATCGTGCTCGCTGACGGCGCGTTGCTCCGCTGGTGGCGGCTGCGCCGGCGCGACCTGCTCAACAGCTATCGCGCGCGGCTCAGCGTCGCGCTCTTCGCGTGCTTCCTCGCGCCGTCCGTGCTGTTCGGTGTCTGGTCGTTCCAGCGATTGCAAGCGGACGACCGCCAGTCGCGAGACCTGCTCGTGCGCGAGACGCTGCGCGGGGTGGCCGCGTCCACGGACTCGGTGGAGCTCGCGGAGGCGTCGGCGCGGTTCGAGACGCCGCTGTTCCTCTTCGCCGACGGACTGCTCGTCAACACGAGCGACCCGCTGCTCGACGCGCTGGCGCCGATCGGGCGTCTCCTCTCGCCCAGCGTCGTCAGCACGTTGGAGGAGGGCGACGAGCAGACGACCGGCGAGGCGGTGCAGGTGGGGCCGTCGTCCGTGCGGCTGGGCTTTCGCGCCGCAGTGGACAGTGGCGTGTCGTACGTGCTGGCGGGGCCGGCGCGCCTCGACGAGCGTTCGCTCGACCGCCGCCGCAACGACCTCGCGCTCTTCCTGCTCTTCGCGCTCGCGCTTGGCGCGCTCGCTGCGCTCTGGGCGAGCGGTGCCGCCGCGCGCGAGCTCTCGCGCCCGATCAACCTGCTCCGGCGCAGCGCGCTCGCGCTCGCCCGGGGCGAACGCGCCCCGCCGCTGACCGAGGACCCGCCGGTCGAGTTCACCCCGGTCTTCAGCGCGTTCCGTCGCATGACCACCGACCTCGCCGAGAGCCGCGCCGCGCTGGAGTCGGCCGAGCGGCGGCTCGCGACCACGCTCCGCAACGTCGCGAGCGGCGTGGTCGCGGTGGACGACGTCGGCCGCGTGACGTTCGCGAACCCGCGCGCCGAGGGCATCCTCGGGCGGCCGCTCGTCGCGGGCGAGCCGATGGTCAGCGCGGCCGGCCCGCTGGCGAGCTTCCTCGATGAGTTCCGGGAGGGCGAGGCGGATGACGGCGCGGTCGAGGTCGAACTCGGAGGACGCCGCCTGCAGGTGCGCGTGGCGCGGCTCGCGATCGGCTCGCGCCGCATGGTCGTGACGCTCGACGACGTGACCGACGTGACGCGCGCCGAGCGCGTGATCGCGTGGGGCGAGATGGCGCGGCAGGTCGCGCACGAGATCAAGAATCCGCTCACCCCGATGCGACTCGGCATGCAGCACCTGCGCCGGGCGCGGCGCGATGGCCGCGTGGACTTCGACGTCGTGCTGGAGGAGAACACGGCGCGCGTGCTCGCGGAGATCGACCGCCTCGACGAGATCGCGCGCGCCTTCAGTCGCTACGGCACGGCACCGGTGGAGGACGCACCGCCGGAGGTCGTGGACGTGGCCGCGGTCGCGCGCGACGTGCTCGACCTCGAGCGAATGGGCGCCGAGGGCCTGGTATGGGAGGCGCGGATCCCCTCCGGCGTGGTGCCGGCCGCGGCGCGCGAGCGCGAACTGCGCGAGGTGCTGCTCAACCTGCTGGAGAACGCGCGGCTGGCGCACGCGCGCCGCGTGACGATGACCGTGCGGGCGCTCGACGACGGCGGCGCCGAGGTCCGCATCGACGACGACGGCGACGGCATCCCCGAGCACCTGCTCGCGCGGATATTCGAGCCGCATTTCTCGACGCGCACCAGCGGCAGCGGACTCGGCCTGGCGATCAGCCGCCGGTTGATCGAGCGCTGGGGCGGGTCCATCGTCGCCGAGAGAGGTTCTCTTGACCACTCCGTGACGACGCTGACGGTCCGGCTGGCTCCCCCGTCAGTCGGCTGAGTATCTTCCGGCGCCGATGCACACGTCAGAATCCACGGCCCCCAGCCGTCACTCCACTGGGATCCCGCCCCACCTCGATGGCTGGCAGCTGCCGCCTGACTGGAGGTGGGGTAGTGGCGGCGTGTACCGGCAGTATCGACACACGCAGGAGGTCGTGGACGCTCTCGGGCGCTCGTTGGCGCTGGTCACCGCGCCGGACCCGGCGCACCACGCATGGCTGTTCCGCGAGGCCAGGAACCTGGCGCATCGCAATCATCCGAGCATCCCGACCACGTACCACTTCTGGCAGCAGCACATCGGCAGCAGGCGCGGGCCGGGTTACCTGCGCCGCTGGATCGTCGGCGAGACGATCGGCGAGCGACTCCGACGGAGTGGCGAGGAGACGGTGCCGTTCGCGCTGCGCATGCTCCGGGCGCTCGGTTCGGCATTGGCGTACCTGCACGACTCGGCCAGTGTCCACGGCGCACTCGCGCCGGATACCACCTACTTCACCCCGACCGGGCGGCCCTGGCTGCTCGGCTGGCAGTGGGCCGTGAAGAAGGACGAGATCCCGGCGGGCATCACGCCGGATCCTCGCTGGTTCCCGCAGCCGCCGGAGTGGAGCGACGGGCGCTGGCTGCCGACGCAGGAGACCGACCAATGGCAGCTGGGGGCGATCGCCTTCGCGCTCCTGACCGGTGAGGTGCCGACGGACGGCGCCATCCCGCCGATCCGGTTGGCCCGGCCCGATTGTCCCGTGACCGTCGCCGAACTGGTCGACCAGATGCTCGCGACCGATCCAAGGAACCGTTTCTCGTCCGTGGCGGGCATGCTGCGGCGCATCGAGCGCATCTCGGGCACGGCCGCGCTCGCCTTCCCCGGCACGGAGCGCGCGAGCGGGGAGCACGTCGCGGTCTCCGAAGAGGACCGCCTGCGGTGGGCCACCGGCGACGATTATGAGGTCCTCTCGCCGCTCGGCACCGGCTCGTACGGCTCCGTCTGGCGCGTGCGCGACCTTTCGCTGGAGCGCGAGGTCGCGCTCAAGATGCTGCACCCCGGCGTCGCACGGAACGCGACCGCGGTGGCGCGCTTTCGGCGCGAGGCGCAGCTGGCGGCGCAGCTCCAGCACCCCGCGATCGTGCCGATCTTCGCCTGGGATTCGAAGGGCGACGTGAACTGGTACATCATGGAACTCGAGGAGGAAGGCTCGGTGGCCGACCTCGTGAAGCGCGAGGGCGCGCGGCCGTTCGCGGAGATCGCCCCGCAGGTGGACTCGGTGCTCGACGGACTCGCGGTGGCGCATGCGAACGGCATCATCCATCGCGACCTGAAGCCGGAGAACATCCTGATCGACCGCTACCGCCGCTGGCGCATCGCCGACTTCGGCATCGCCCACGCGATGGGTTCGCGCGCGGCGGGCGCCTCCGGCACGCCGGCGTTCGCCGCGCCCGAGCAGTTGCTCGGCGAGGAACAGGGCGTGGGCACGGATCTCTTCGCCGTCGCCGGCATCGTCGTCTTCGCGCTCACGGGGCGCACGCCGTTCGCCGGGGACGATGGTAGAGCCGTCCTCGCGGCGCAGCTCGCCGGCCGGACCGATCTCTCGGAGTTCGACGAGCCCCTGGTCGAGTGGCTGACGCGCGCGCTCTCGCCTGACCCGAACGACCGGTTCCCCGATGCGCAGTCGATGCGCACGGCGTGGCGCGCCGTCTCGAGAGCGGTGCTCAAGGAGCAGCGGCGGGCCGGATCGGCGTTCTGGCGGTTCATTCGCCGCCGCCGACGCTAGCCGAACGCCACTACTGCGCGTCCAGCAGCTTTCGTACGGTCTCCACCGCGGCTCTCGCAGAGAACGGCTTCTGAAGGAACAGCTGACGCGAGGCGCCGATCTCCGCGCGCAGCGACTCGTCGTCGGTGTAGCCCGACATCAGGACGACGCGGATGTCGGGTCGTGTGGCCCGCAGCCGGTCCACGAGCTCCTTGCCGCCGATCCCCGGCATCATGATGTCGGTGAGCAGCAGGTCGATGCGGCCCGGCTCGGCGTCGGCGAGTCGCAGCGCTTCGCCGCCATTCGCCGCCTCGATCACCTCGTATCCGTGATCCCGCAGGACGCGCGAGAGGGCCTGCCGGATGGCCGGCTCGTCCTCAGCGATCAGGATCCTCTCATGCTGGACCGAGGTTGCGGCGCGATGTTCCCCGGAGTCGACCGTCGCGACATCCGGCAGGGTCGCCTTGGTGATCGGCAGGAACACCTCGAAGTCGCTGCCGACCCCAGGCGTGGACGACACCTGGATGAAGCCCTTCGCATCGTTCACGATCGCATACGCCGTGGCGAGCCCGAGTCCGGTGCCCTCTCCGGCGGGCTTGGTGGTGAAGAATGGTTCGAAGAGCCGCGCCTGCACCTCCTTCGACATGCCGGCGCCGGTGTCGTGCACGCGTAGCACTGCACAGGGGCATCGAGCCAGTCCTTCGCCGGTGGGCATCTCGTCGCGCCGCTCGGTGACGATGCGCAGGGTGCCGCCGCCCGGCATCGCGTCCACGGCGTTGAATGCGAGATTCATCAGCACCTGTTCGAGCTGTCCGGGGTCGATCCGCACGGTCAACGGCTCACGGTGGAGCTCCAGCTCCAACTCGATGCCCTGGCGGAGCAGGCGCCGGACGATGCCTTCCATGCCGGCGATCACCGCGTTGAGGTCGAGATCCCGCGGGATGACGACCTCGCGCCGGCTGAACGCGAGCAGTTGCCGCGACAGTGCGGTGGCGCGGTCCGCCGCGCCCCGGATGGCCTCGAGTTCCATGCGACCCGGCGCATCCTCCGGTACGTCGGCGATCAACAGCTCCGCGTAGCTCTGGATGATCGTGAGGATGTTGTTGAAGTCGTGCGCGATCCCGCCGGCGAGACGTCCGACGGCCTCCATCTTCTGTGACTGGCGCAGTTGCTCCTCGAGCAGCAGCCGCTCGGTGACGTCCATCGCCATCACGCCGACGCCGAGCGGCTCGCGGCCGTGGCTGGCGATCGGGTAGAAGGTCACGAGCCAGCGGAGCACCGCGTCATCCGTCGCACGCATCGGGCCTTCGATCAGCACGTCGGATTCGGCGCGGCCGGTGGAGAGCACGCGCTGCATCACCTCCCTGACTCTCGGCGCCACTTCGGGCATGATCTCCTCGACGGTCCGCCCGATATGCTGGTCCGGTGGCCTCCCGGTCATGACCGCGAGCGCGCGATTCACGCGCTGGTACCGCAGCGCGGTGTCAAAGAAGGCGATGCCGACTGGCCCGCCATCGACGGCCGAGTCCAGGAAGGCCGCGGTGCGCTCGAGCAATCGGTTGGTCCGCTCGCGTTCCTCAAGACGATGTTCGAGCTCCGTGGCTTGTTCCTCGAGCACCCCGGTCTGTTCATGGAGCTGTGCGGTCTGCAGTTCGAGCTCGGCCGCCTGCTCCTCCCGCTGGCGCTGCTCGATGGCCACGCGTTCGGCGGCCAAGCGGAGCACGCGGGCGACCCGCCAGAAGGCCCAGGCCGAGACCAGCAGCGAGAGCAGCAGCACGGACAGCGTGATGCGGCGCATCAAGCGCTGCCGCTCGATGAGCTTCGTGCGCACGGCACCCTCGGACACGATCATCTCGTCGAAGAGCCGCGTGATGTCATCGAAGGCGAACGTGCCCGCAATGGCGACGTCGCGCAGTGCCGAACCGCCCGCGAACGTGGCCTGTCCGTACACCGAGTCCCATCGCGCGAGTGCCGCGCGGAGGGCCACCGCACGGTCGCGCTGCACGGGCTCGCTGCGCGCCGTCAGCGACACGACCTGCGCCAAGTAGTGGGACACGCTGTCCAGCGCAGTGCGATACGCCTGCCGGGCGTTCGGTTGGAGTTGCAAGAGGTGCTTGCGCACCGCGCTCTCGGCGTCCCACGCCGCGCGGTCAGCGCTCGTCACAGCCTGCAGCACCTGGCCGGTGTGCGCGACGTTGTCCGCGGTCATGCGCTCCACGACGAAATCGCCGATGGCGAGGGCGCCGATGACGGCGATCGCTCCGACGAACAAGAGGCTCCACCGATGGATGCTTTCACTCAGCGTCCGCTGAAAATTGGGCATCGTCAGATCCGGATCGCTGGGTGGCCGCGTTCGCGCGAATCAATCAGGACATGTCCCGCCAAGCTAGATTCCCGTGCAACGGGCCGTCAACAGAGCGGCCGCGTGGTGACACTCCCACGTCGTGGGCTGGGTCACGAACCTCTTCGAGCGAAAAACGCGATGACTCATTCCGCTGACCGCCGAACGTGCCACTTGGCCTGCCTCCTGCTGGCAATCGGTCTTGTCTGTACCCCGAACTCGCCGCTCCGCGCCCAACAGACCGCCGTCCCGGCCGATTCGGCGGCAGCGGATTCAACGCGCGCGCAGCGATTGGCGGCGGTGCGGGTCGAGGTCGCGCGCTCGCGCACGGAGACGGACCGCTTGGCATGGGCCGTGGGCGCGCAGACCGCGGTGGACCTGCGGCGCGCGCAGGCGACCCTCGGCATCGACGAGGCGCTGAACAACATCCCAGGCGTCGTCGTCTCCAACCGCTACAACTATGCGGTCGACCAACGGCTCTCGATCCGCGGCGCCGGCAGCCGAGCCAACTTCGGGTTGCGGGGCGTGAAGGTCCTGCTGGACGGCGTGCCGCAGTCCACCCCGGATGGCCAGAGCCAGCTCACCAACGTCGACCTCGCGGCGATGGGACGCGTCGAGGTGCTGCGCGGTTCCGCCTCGTCCCTCTATGGCAACGGTTCCGGCGGCGTGATCGCGTTCACCAGCGACCTGACGTCACCCGAGCGGCTCGGCGCCTCCATCCGTGCGACGGGTGGCTCGTTCGAGACGGCCAAGACCCAGGCGCGCGTCAGCGGGCGCCAAGGCAACACGATCGGGGCGGTGTCGGTCTCGCGCACGACGGTCGACGGGTCGCGGCAGTACAGCGCGGCCGACGTGCGGCAGTTGATGGTGGCGCTCGACCACGCACTCGGCCCCGATGTGACGCTCGCGGTGCGCGGCGGGACGGCCGAGACGCCTCGCTCGCTCAACCCGGGCGCATTGACGATCGCCGAGTACGCGGCCAATCGCGACTCGGCCGCCGCCAACAACGTGCGGCGCGGCGCCAGCAAGGAAGTTTCGCAGCGCTACCTCTCGCTGCAGGCACGCCGCGCGTTTACCTCCGGCGAGCTGAGTGCGTCCGTGTATGGCCAGCGGCGGTTACTCACGAACGCGCTGGCCGTCTCGCCGCCGGGATTGGCTGGACCGCCGCCTCCGACGGCCGGCACGCTCAACACCATCGACCGGCGGGTGACCGGCGCGCGCATCGACGGCTCCCGGACATTTGGTGGCGCGTGGCGCCCCCGAGTCGCCGGCGGGCTCGACCTGCAGCGCGCGTTCGATGTTCGCCGCAACGACCGCACCACCGGGGGCCGGCCGCTGGCGGCGAACGACACGCTGCTGCTCCTGCAGGACGAGACGATGACGAGCGTCGGCCCGTTCGCGCAGTTCCAGATGGACCCGCATCCGCGCCTGACGCTGAGCGCCGGTGGACGGTGGGACCGGCTCGGCTTCAAGGTCGAGGACCGCTTTCTCGCCGACGGCGGGGACGACAGCGGCGACCGAGCGATGACGGCCTCGAGCGGTCACGTCGGCGCGGTCTGGCGAGGCAGCGACGCGTTCGTGCCGTATGCCAACGTCTCGACCGCGTTCGAGACCCCGACCACCACGGAGCTCGCGGTGCGGCCGGACGGGGGCGGTGGATTCAATCCGTCGTTGGGACCGCAGCGCATCCGCACCCTGGAACTCGGCGCGCGCGGCCGGTTCGGCTCGCGTCTCGCCTATGAGGTGGCGGTGTTCGACGCGAGCGCGCGGGACGCGATCGTGCAGTTCCTCGAGGCCGGCGGACGCGCCTTCTTCCGCAATGCCGGGCGCACCCGCAGCCGTGGCGTCGAACTGGGACTCACCGGCGCGCCGACGGAGTGGCTCGAGCTGAATGCCGCGTGGACCCACGCCGACTACAAGTTCATGGAGTACCGCGTGCCTTCTTCGTCGCAGCCGGCGCCGGCGCTCGACACGCTCGACGGCAACGAGATGGCGGGCGTGCCGCGCAACGTGCTGCGGCTCGGCGCGCGCACCACATGGGGCGCCTTCACGCTCGATGCCGACCACACGTTCCAGGGCGCGCTCTGGGGTGACGACCGCAACACCATCCGGGTGGACGGTTGGGGAGGGGGTCAGCTCAATGTGCGCGCGGCCTGGACCGCGCGGGCCGGTGGATGGCGGGTGGAGCCGTTCGTCGCCGTGCAGAACGCGCTCGACACCGACTATGTGGGCGCGGTCACGCTGAACGGCTTCGGTGGGCGGGTGCTCGAGCCGGCGCCGCTCCGCAACTGGTACGCGGGCGTCGAGCTCGGAGTGCCTATCCTCCGGTGATTTGCGGTGCAGCGCCGATTACATTCCGCGAACCATGGCCAAAGCAACAGCAGCGAACAAGACGAACGCGAGCGAGCTCGCCTTCGAGATCCGTGAATCGGCGATCGCCGGCAAGGGCGCCTTCGCCCTTCGTCCCATCAAGAAGGGCGAGCGCCTGATCGAGTACACGGGGGAGCGCATCCCGCACCCCGTCGCCGACGAGCGCTACGACGACGACACGATGGAGGAGCACCACACCTTCCTGTTCACCGTGTCGAGCCGCACCGTGATCGACGCCTCGCACGGCGGCAACGAGTCGCGCTTCATCAACCATTCGTGCGACCCCAACTGCGAGTCGGAGATCGAGGGCGGCCGGGTGTACATCTTCGCGCTGCGCGACATCAAGCAGGGTGAGGAACTCGCCTACGACTACGCCTACGAGCGCAGCGGCGACGAGACGGAAAAGGAAGAGATGCAGTACCGCTGCCGCTGCGGCGCGGCGAACTGCCGCGGCTCGATCATGGAGCCGATGGCGGACTTCCTGAAGCGGAAGCGCGCGATCGCGCGGAAGAAGGCGGCGGCGCGCGCCGAGAAGGCGAAGAAGACAACGCGGAAGAAGTCCGCGGCGAAGAAGTCTTCCGCGAAGAAGTCGGCTGTGAAGAAGTCGCCTGCGAAGAAGTCCTCCGCGAAGAAGTCAGCTGCGCCGCCGAAGAAGAAGTCGTCCACGAAGCAGTCGCGCGCCAAGAAGAAGTCACGACGCTAGCTCCGCTCACTCCGCGCGCAGCCAGTCGCGCGCGGAGTGAGCGGAGCT
>Ga0247822_10002503_pt1 | contig 11722 bp, 9 predicted proteins | sample 13C_Cellulose_Da_FD_192423 | JGI IMG/M metagenome (GOLD analysis project Ga0247822, IMG submission 192423) | Soil microbial communities from agricultural site in Penn Yan, New York, United States - 13C_Cellulose_Day30 | ecosystem: Environmental > Terrestrial > Soil > Agricultural land | place...
TACGGCGCCGGCCCCGGAGTCTCGTGGACGCCGATCAGCGGATGGTGCTTGCGCCAGCCGATCGTGAGGAGCCAGGAGCGCGCGCCGGCGACGAGGATGGGCGTGTAGCCGGACGGCAGGCCGAGCTCGGCGGGGCGGTCGCGCCAGCCGTCGAAGGTCGGTCCGCTCGAGTACGGGTCGACCGGCGTGCGGCGCTGCCTCGCGCCGGCGAGGTGCTCGCGGTGGCGGCGCCAGTTGTTCACGACATAGGCAAGCGCATGTCGCGCCTGGCGCGGCGTCCGGACGATCGTCATGTGGTAACGGTCGAAGACCGGACCCTTGCGGCCGACCGCGCGGTTGAGGCGCTGGGCGGCCGAGATCATGAACGCGCGGACGCCACGGGCGAGGGCGCGCTTGTCGTCGGCCTCGACGATGAGATGGATGTGGTTGCCCTGGATGCTCGACTGCACGATGCGGAAGTCGGGGCGTCCCATGCAGACCGCGACCGCGGCGCGGACCGCGGCGAAGCCTGCGCGACTGCGCAAGCGACCGACGTCCTTGCAGACGCGGAGGGTGACGTGCACACCCTGGTGGCGCGTGATCTCCGGGCGGCGGAGGTGACGCCCGCGCGAGCGTTCACCCTTCGGCTTGCGCCCCGCGCCCTTGCGCTTGCCCCCGCGCTTGTCGCGGCGGAGGTCGAGGCCCAGCTGCTTCATCGCCCGCGCCACGATGATTGTGCTTATAGATTCGAAAACGCCTAATGTCAACAACCCGTCTGCGATCGAGCCGGCGTCGGGCGACGGTGGGACTCCCTCCATCGGCCGTGCGGCGTCGGGCGGTGTCGCGCACGGCGCGTTCTCGCGCCTGTCGCGGGCCACGATAGTTAGGCATTGACATAACCATCACGGGAGATAATAGATAGGTACATGCCTATCCATTCGGCCGCACCGCCAACGCCCTCGGTCTCCCGCCGCGATCTGCTCACCGGGGCCGGCGCGGGGCTCCTGGCCGCCTGCGCGGCGCCATCGGCGTCGGGGCCGTCGCGTCCGACCGCGAGCGGCGGGGCGAGCAACCGATCGATGCGGGACGTGCTCGGACCGCCGGTCGAGCGCGGCGAGGTGCCGGGGCTGGTCGCGCTGGTCGACCGCGATGGCCGGCAGGAGCTGCACGCGCTCGGCGTGCGGACGCTCGGCCAGGCCGGCGCGGTCGAGCCCGACACGATCTTCCGCATCGCGTCGGTGACCAAGCCGGTCGTCGCCGCGGCCGCGATGATGCTGATCGACGACGGCAAGCTCCGGCTCGACGAGCCGGTCGACCGGTGGCTGCCCGAGCTCGCCGATCGGAAGGTCCTCGCCCGGTTCGAGGGGCCGCTCGACGACGTGGTGCCGGCGGCGCGCGCGATCACGGTTCGCGATCTGTTCACCTTCCGCATGGGCTTCGGCCTCGTGCTCGCTGCGCCGGGGACGTTCCCGATCCAGCGGGCCAGCGACGAGCTGCTCGGCGACGGCATGCCGGCGCCGGCAAAGCTGGCGGCGCCCGACGAGTGGATGCGCCGGTTCGGCACGCTGCCGCTGATGCACCAGCCCGGCGAGCGCTGGATGTACAACACCGGTGCGATCGTCCTCGGCGTCCTGGTGGCGCGGGCCGCGGGCGCCCCGCTCGACGTGGTCCTGCGCGAGCGGCTGTTCGCGCCGCTCGGCATGGACGACACCGACTTCAGCGTCCCGGCGGCCAAGCTCGACCGGTTCACCACCAGCTACCTGGCCGATTGCCAGACCGGCGCGCTGTCGCTGTACGACGCGGTCGACGGCCAGTGGGCCCGGCCGCCGGCCCATGCCTGCGGCGCCGACGGGCTGGTCTCGACCGCGCCCGACCTCCTCCGGTTCTCGACGCTGCTGCTCGGTCGCGGCGTGTTCCGCGGCAAGCGCCTGCTGTCCGAGGCCGCGGTCGAGCAGATGACGCGCGACGCGCTCACGCCGGCCAACAAGGCGTTCGGCGCGCTCACGCCCGGCTACTTCGATGACCACGGCTGGGGCTTCGGCCTGGCCGTGGTCACCGCGCGCGACGAGCTCGGCCTGCCGCCCGGCAGCTACGGCTGGGACGGCGGGCTCGGCTCGTCGTGGTATGCCGATCCGAGCACGCGCACGACCGGCATCCTCCTCACCTCGCGATCGTTCACCGATCCGTCGTGGCCACCGCTGTTCCGCGCGTTCTGGCGCCACGTGAACGATCGAGGCCACGCGTGATGACCGCCCCGACCATCGAGCTCGACCGCGTGTTCCGCGCCCTCGCCGATCCGACCCGCCGGGCGGTGGTCGAGCGGTTGAGCGGTGGTGGTGCCCCGGTGAGCGAGCTGGCCGCACCGTTCGACATGGCGCTGCCGTCGTTCCTGCAGCACCTGAAGGTGCTCGAGGGCTGCGGCCTGGTTCGATCGCGCAAGTCGGGTCGGGTCCGGACCTACGAGCTCTCGCCCGCACCGCTGAAGGCGGCCGAGGGCTGGATGAGCGAGCAGCGCGCGCTGTGGGAGCGCCGCCTCGACCAGCTCGACCGCTACCTCGAGGACCTGGCCGCCATGGCCCCCAAAGGAAAGAAGCCGAAGCGATGAAGATCGATCCCGAGCTGGATCTCGTGCTCGAGCGGTTCGTCGACGTCTCGCCCGAGCTGGTGTGGATGGCGTGGACCCAGCCCGAGCACGTCAAGAAGTGGTTCACGCCGGCGCCGTGGACCACGGTCGACTGCGAGATCGATCTCCGCCCCGGTGGCCGGTTCCGCACGGTGATGCGCTCGCCCGAGGGCAAGGAGGTCCCCAACCACGGCTGCTACCTCGAGATCGTCCCCCACCGGAGGCTGGTGTGGACCGACGCGCTCGAGCCCGGCTTCCGGCCGTCGCGGCTGGAACCGCTCCTCGGGTTCCGGTTCACCGCGGCGATCCTGATCGAGCCGCACGGCCGCGGCTCGAAGTACACGGCGATCGCCATGCACGGCGACGAGGCCAGCCGCGCCAAGCACGACACCATGGGCTTCACCGACGGCTGGGGCGCGGCGCTCGACCAGCTGGTCGCGCACATGAAGACCGTCTGAGCCGACCTGCCAGCGCCTCGCCGGTCCTGTCGAGCACGCGCGGTCCGGTGGAGGTGTAGGCTCGGCGGCATGAGCGCACCCTTCGATCGGAAGCTCCCGCCGCTGCTGGCCGAGCTGCACGGCCTCGACGTCGAGTACGGCGACGGTGACGGCATCGACTTCGAGCCGTACCAGGAGTTCCAGTCGGCGGAGGACAACCAGGACTGGATCCGGGCCTGGACCGGCAACCAGACCCTCGATGGCGCCGAGTACCGCGTGTTCGGACAGGACGGCTCCGGTGGCTACGCGGCGTTCTGGATGGTGCGCCCGGGCAGGCCGGTGCTCGAGCAGCCGATCGTGTTCTTCGGCTCGGAGGGCGAGCTCGGCGTGGTCGCCCGGAACTTCAGCGACTACCTGTGGCTGCTGGCGGCCGGGCTCGGGCCCTACGAGGTCACCGCGTGGGGTGCCGAGCTCGACAGCGAACCGCAGCCGGAGCTGGCCGCGTTTGCCGAGCAGCACGGTGGACCGGCCAAGCAGCCGGCCGACATCATCGCCGCCGCGCGCGCGGAGTTCCCTGACTTCGAGGACAAGATCCGCGCGCTGATCGCCAGCTGAGTCGCCGCGTCGCGGCCCGCGATCAGCCGGCCAGCGCCTCGCCCATGCGGCGGATCGCGACCAGCTTGGCCTCGAGCGGCGCCCAGTCGTCGCGCACCGCGATCGGCGCCCACAGGGCCTCGAGCTCGTCGATGATCAGGGTGCACGGGGCGTCGTCGCGCCAGTACGGGTGATCGAGCCGGGCGGTGGCCCGCGGCGCGTAGCGGCCGAGCTCGTCCATGACCTCGGACGCGGCCAGGCCGCGGTAGTCGGCGGCGTGCGGGCTGCGGGCCAGGCGCGCGGCGGCCGCGCCGGCGCCGCCGTAGGCATCGAAGAAGAACCGCTCGAACGGGAGCTGGGTCTGGTGCAGCCAGCGGAACACCGCGCCGCGCAGCAGGCGATCGGGCAGGGGGCCGCGCGGGCGCACGCCGAGGCGGCGCACCACGGCGCGGTCGAGCGCGGCCTCGTAGGCCGGCTCGAACCCGCGCAGCAGGCCGACCAGCTTGCGCTCGGGGGCCAGCGCTTCGAGGGCCTCGGCGAGCTGCTCGAGGTTCCACTTCACGGCGATCGGCTGCATGCCGTAGGCGTAGAGGCCGCTGTGATCGAAGTAGGCGGCGGTGAACGCCGGATCGAGCACCGGCAAGAACCGGTACGGGCCGTAGTCGAACGACTCGCCGGTGACGTTGAGGTTGTCGGTGTTGAGCACGCCGTGGACGAACCCGGCCGCCATCCACGACGCGCACAGGGTCGCCGAGCGCTCGATGACCAGGCGCAGGAACGCCGCCGCGGCGTCGTCGCCGAGGTGGCACAGCTCGGGCGCGTAGTGGTCGATGGCGTAGGCGAGCACCGCGCGCAGGGTCTTGCGGTCGCCGTCGTAGGCGTAGCGCTGGAAGGTCCCGAAGCGGACGTGCGAGTGACCGAGGCGGACCAGCACGCTGGCCCGGGTCGGCGACGGCTCGTCGTGGCGGTGCAGCGCCTCGCCGGTCTCGAACAGGCTGAAGCTCTTCGACGTGTTGACGCCGAGCGCCTCGAGCAGCTCGGTGGCGAGGACCTCGCGCACGCCGCCCTTGAGGGTCAGGCGGCCGTCGCCGCCGCGCGACCACGGGGTCTGGCCGCTGCCCTTGGTGGCGAGATCGAGCAGGCGACCGTCGTCGTCGAGCAGCTGGGCGTACAGGAAGCCGCGGCCGTCGCCGAGGCCGGGGTTGTAGGTGCGGAACTGGTGGCCGTGGTAGCGCAGCGCCAGCGCGCGGGTCAGGTTGGCGGGCAGCGGCTCGAACCGGCCGAAATGGGCGCGCCACTCGTCGTCGGTCAGGGTGTCGAGCCCGACCCGCGCCGCCCACCGCTGGTTGCGCCAGCGCAGGTCGAGGCGCGGGAACCGCGCCGGCTCGACGACGTCGTAGACCTCGGGGCCGAGGGCCTCGTGGCGGGGCGCGGGGCGGTAACGATCCGAGACCGGCACGCCGAACTGTACAACCGATCTACAGCTTCACCCGCTGGTTGGTCGGATCGTAGAGCGGGCGCAGCGAGGCGATCGCCGGATAGCGGCGGCCGGCGACGTCGACCTCCCACCGCCCGCCGTCGAGGTAGGCCTGATCGATCGGCACGGCCGCCTCGATCATCGCCAGCCCGACCGCGCCGCCGAGGGTGTGGCCGTACGACGCCGCGCGCACGTAGCCGACCGCGACGCCGTCGCGCCAGAGCACCTCGGCGTGGAACAGCAGCGCCTCGGGATCCTGGACCAGGATCTGGACCAGCCGCTTCTTGAGCGGCCCGGCCGCCTTCTGGGCCACGACCGCGTCCTTGCCGAGGAAGCCGCCCGGCTTGTTCAGATCGACCGCGAAGCCGAGGCCGGCCTCGAGCACGGTGTCGGTGTTGTCGAGGTCGTGGCCGTAGTCGCGGTAGGCCTTCTCCAGGCGCAGGCTGGCCAGGGCCTTGAGCCCGGCGTGGCGCAGCCCGACTCGCGCGCCGGCCTCGACGATGCGGTCGTAGACGTGGACCGCCTGCTCGGTCGGGATGTACAGCTCGTAGCCGAGCTCGCCGAGGTAGGTGATGCGCACGCACAGCACGCGCGCGAAGCCGAGGTCGATCTCGCGGGCGGCGCGGAACGGGAACGCCGCGTTCGACAGGTCGGCGCTGGTCACCTGCTGCAGCAGCTCGCGCGCGCGCGGGCCCTGGACGTTGAGCTGGGCGTACGCCGAGGTCACGTCGGTGACGAAGGCGTGGGCGTCGCCGACGTGGCGGCGCATGTGTGCCTCGACGTGGCGGTGGGCGGTGTCGGACGCGACCACCAAGTAGCGCTCGTCGTCGAGCTTGGTCACGGTCAGGTCGGCCTCGAGCTTGCCGGCGGCGTTGAGCCACTGGGTGTAGGTGATCTGGCCGGCCTCGCCGTCGACGCGGTTGGCCGAGATCCACTCGAGCACGCGGCCGGCGTCGCGGCCCTGGACCAGGAACTTCGACATGAACGACATGTCCATGACGATCACGCCCTCGCGCGCGGCGCGGTGCTCGGCCGCCCAGGCGTCGAACCAGCTCGGCCGGCCCCAGGTCAGCGGGCCGGGCTCGGGCGTGCCGCCGTCGGGCGCGTACCAGTCGGCGCCCTCCCAGCCGCTGACGTCGCGGAAGTAGGCGCCGCGCGCGGCCAGCCGATCGTGGAGCGCCGATCGTTTGGCGCCGCGCGCGGTGGTCATCGACCGGTGCGGGTAGTGGCACTGGTAGACCATGCCGAGCGACTCGACCGTGCGGGTGCGCCGGTACGCGGGGGTGGTCTGGTACGGCTGCAGGCGATCGATGTGCATGCCGGTGACGTCGACGTCGGGCTGGCCGTCGACGATCCAGTGGGCGAGGGCGCGGCCGATGCCGCCGCCGGTCAGGATGCCGATCGAGTTGAGGCCGGCGGCGACGAAGTAGTTCTTCAGCTCGGGCGCCTCGCCGAACACCGGGCGCAGGTCGGGGGTGAAGCTCTCGGGGCCGCAGAAGAACTTCTTCACCCCGACCTCGGCCGCGATCGGCACCCGCTGCATCGCCTTCTCGACGTACGGACCCATGCGCTCCCAGTCGGGCGGCAGCGAGCCGAACGAGAAGTCGTCGGGGATGCCGCCGACCTGCCACGGCGCGCACACCGGCTCGAACAGGCCGATCATCAAGCCGCCGACCTCCTCGCGGAAGTAGCCGTACGAGCCGGGATCCTCGAGCACCGGCCACGCCGCGCTCATGGCCGGGATCTTCTCGGTGATCAGGTAGTAGTGCTCGGCGGCCTGGAGCGGGATCGCCACGCCGCTCGCGGCGCCGAGCTGGCGGGCCCACATGCCGGCGCAGTTGACGACGTACTCGGCCTCGATGTCGCCGGACGCGGTCGACACGCCGGTGACCACGCCGCGCCGCCGGGTCACTCCGGTCACCGCCACGCCTTCGACGATGGTCGCGCCGGCGAGGCGCGCGCCCTTGGCCAGCGCCATGGTGACGTCGACCGGATCGGCGCGGCCGTCGCCCTCGACGTAGAAGCCGGCCAGCACGTCGTCGACGCGCGCCAGCGGGAACAGCTCCTTGACCTGCCCGGCGGAGATCTCGTGGACGTCGACGCCGCAGTGGCGGTTGAACGCCGACACCCGCCGGTACTCCTCGAGCCGATCGGCGTCGGTGGCGACCTCGATGAACCCGACCGGCTTGAACCCGGTCGCCTGGCCGGTCTCGGCCTCGAGCCGGGCGTACAGCGAGCGGGTGTACTTGCGCATCTCGGTCGAGGTCTCCGACGTCGAGCCGAAGGTGACGATCAGCCCGGCCGCGTGCCAGGTCGTGCCCGAGGTGAGACGGTCGCGCTCGAGCAGGACGACGTCCTTCCAGCCCAGGTGCGCCAGGTGGTACGCGACGGAGCAGCCGATGACGCCGCCGCCGATCACGACGACGCGGGCGCGCTGGGGGAGTTTGGGCACCTCAGACATCCGGGCAGCATACGTCGCCTGATGGTCGCCGCGCCGAACCGTGGTGCGTGACCGCCGCGCCGCAGCACTCGTCTCGACCGCGGGCCCGCGAGCTCCACCCCGACGCCCAGCGCGGGCTGCTGGTCGCGTGGGGTGACCTGGCCGCCCCTCGACGAGGTGCGGCCCGGGCGCAGCGAGCGCGCCCGCCGTCACGAGACCAGCCTGCCCGGCGTGTTCGCCGCCGGCGACGTCCGCCACGGCTCGATCAAGCGGCTGTCGTCGGCGGTCGGCGAGGGCGCGACCGCGGTTCAGGTCATCCACGAGTACCTGGGCAGCCACCCGGTCGTCGAGGACCGGCCGCAGAGGCCGCGCCCGCCTCCGCCCGAGGTGATAGCCTCGCCGCCGTGAAGTTCCCGTCGCCCGTCGCCCTGCCGCTCCGTCTCGCCGGCTGGGAGTTCGAGACGCCGCTGCCGGCCGAGCCGAAGTACGTGCTGCTCGCCGTGCCCCACACCAGCAACTGGGACGGCGTGCTCTTGCTCGCGCTGGCCCAGCGGGTCGGCCTGAAGATGTCGTGGATGATCAAGGCCGAGTGGGTGCGTGGCCCGCTCGGCGCGGTGCTGCGGCGGCTGGGCGCGGTGGCCATCGACCGCGCCCGCGCCGGCGACGTGGTGCCGCAGATGATCGAGGAGCTGCAGCGCCGCGACGAGCTGGTGCTGGTGATCCCGCCCGAGGGCACCCGCGGCCGCGCCGAGTACTGGAAGTCGGGCTTCTACCGGATCGCGCTCGGCGCCGGCGTGCCGGTGGTGCCGGGCTACCTCGACTACAAGCGCAAGCGAGCCGGGGTCGGGCCGGCGATCCACCTGACCGGCGACGTGGCCGCCGACATGGCGAAGATCCGCGCCTACTACGCCAGCTCGCCGGCGGCGGCGCTGTACCCCGACAAGTTCGGACCGATCCGGCTGCGCGACGAGGACGCGCCGGCCGCGCCCGACGCGGGCTGATCGTGGCCGCCGTCGACCTCGCCCGCGCGCCGCTGCTCGAGATCATCGCCCACGTCCAGGCCGCGCAGGCCGGCGGGGCCGACGCGATCGAGCTGCGCGTGCTCGATCCCGACCGCGGTCGCGGCAAGTTCGCCGGCGAGCGGGTCGAGATCGACGGGGTGGTCTACGTCCACCGGCCGTTCCGCGCCTGGGTCGAGCTGGCCGACCGGCTCCGGCTCCGGCTGTGCACGCCGCGGCCGGTCGCGCCGCCGCTGGTCGAGCTGCGCTTCGAGCGCCTCGATCCCGGCGCGCGCTGGCACGACCAGCCGGCCGCCGATCCGACCGAGAAGTACGGCGCTGCGTCGGGGTTCGCGCGGATCTCCAAGCTCGAGGATCCCGGCTTCGTGCTCGACCTGGCCGACGCGCTCGCCCGGGTCGGGCTGGCCGCCGGCGCGCGCGTGCTCGATCTCGGCGTCAACACCGGCGACGAGCTGGCGCTGGTCGCCGCGCTGGCGCCCGGCGTCGACGAGGCCGGCTTCGTCGGCGTCGATCACAGCGGGTCGGCGCTGGTGGTGGCGCGCCGGCGGTTCCCGCGCGCCCGCTTCGTCGAGGCCGACGTCGGCGCGCTGGCCGGCCACGACCTCGGCCGTTTCGACCTGGTGCTGTCGATCGGCACCCTGCAGAGCCCGGGGATCGACGATCGCGAGCTGCTGCGCCGCATCGTCCAGGACCACCTCGTCCCCGGTGGCGCGGTCATCCTCGGCTTCCCCAACTGCCGCTACGTCGACGGCGAGGTCGAGCACGGCGCCCGCATGAAGAACTTCCGCCAGGCCGAGCTCGGTCTGCTGGTCAAGGACGTCGCCTTCTACCGCAAGTACCTCCAGCAGCACGGCCGTCAGGTGTTCGTCACCGGCAGCCACTACCTGCTGGTCACCGGCGTACGATCGGGAGGATCGTGACGTCCCTGGTCACCCGCCGCCGCTGGGCGATCGAGCTCGAGGCGACCGCGCGTGCGTACTGGACCCCCGAGCGCACCGCCGCGGCGACCGGCGGCAAGGATCTGCTGATCCGGCCCGGCGAGGCCGCGCTGCTCCTGCGCGCGCTCGGCCTGCTCAACGGCGACGCGTCGCTGCCGCCCAACCAGCACCGCAAGTACCTCCAGATCAACCACATGGTCGGCGTGCTCGAGCCGGCGTTCGCGGCGCTGCGCGCCCGTCACGGCCGGCTGCGCCTGCTCGACGCCGGCTGCGGCCGGTCGTATCTGACCCTGCTGCTGGCCTGGTGCGCCCGCCACGTGTGGGGCCATCCGCTCGAGGTGCTCGGCGTCGATCGCAACCCGGCGGTGATCGCCGAGTGCCGCCGGCGCACCGAGCTGGCCGGGCTCGACGACGTGGTCCGCTTCGAGGCGACCGCGCTCGACCAGCTCGACGCCGGTGCCGCGTGGGCGCGCGGGTTCGGCGCGGCGCCGCCGGCCGGCGAGCCGATCGTGCACGGCGTGATCGCGCTGCATGCGTGCGACACCGCGACCTGCGACGCGCTCGCGCTCGGCGTCGGCCTGGGCGCCGAGCTGCTCGCGGTCGCGCCGTGCTGCCAGGCCGAGCTCGCCCGCGGCTGGGCCGCGCTCGCCGACGGCGACGGCGACGGCCCGTTCGCGCCGGTGTGGCGCATGCCGCACCTGCGCCGCGAGACCGCCGCCCACGTCACCGACGCGATGCGCACCCTGCTCTTGCGCGCGGCCGGCTACCAGGTCACCGCCATGGAGTTCGTGCCCGCCGAGCACACCCGCAAGAACACGCTGATCCGCGCGGTGCGCAGCGAGGCGCCCGACGCGGCGGCGCGCGCCCAGTACGTCGAGCTGACCCGCGCCACCGGCGGGGTCGGGCTCGGCCTGGCCGCGCGGCTCGGCGTGCTGGCGCTCGTGGTGGCCGCGGTGGCCGGCTGCGGCAAGGGCGGCGGCGAGCGGAAGCCGGCCGGCGAGGGCTCGGCCGCGCCCGCCGCCGAGGTCGTCACCGACGTCGTCACCACGCTACCGCCGGTGGCGGGCGAGACGGTCGGGCCGAGCGGTGACGTCCGCGTCGTCGCCGCGGCCGACGACGGCGCGTGGATCCTGACCTGCGCGTCGACCGGCGGCAGGGACAGCCCGCGCCTGGTGGTCGGCGCCGGTGACGGCCTGCCCATCGACCGGCTGATCGCCGCGTCCGATCGCGACCTGGTCTTCGTCGAGGGCGGCGCGCTGGTCCACGTCGACGTGGTGGCGCGGACCCGGCGGGTCCTCGGTCCACCGGCGCACGCCGCGATCGATCCGGCCAGCCGGCGCATCGTGCACCTGCGCGCCGGCAAGCTGGTCGTGCGCGACCCCGGCGTGCCCGCGCGCGAGCTGCCGGCGCCCGCCGACGCGGTCGCGGTGTGGGCGCGCGGCAAGCGGTGGGTCGAGGTCGGCTCCGGCCAGCCGGCGCGCGATCTGGGCCACCGCGACTGCGCGCCGATCCAGCGCTATCCGTACGCGTTCGCCCCCACCGCCACCGTCGATCTCGATCCGACCGGCGTCGAGGCGCTCGACCGGGTCGGGCCCCAGCTCGGTATCACCGCCGCCGGTGAGGTCACGCTCGACGGCGAGGTCGTGCTCGCCGCCGACTGCGCCGGCCAGGTCCACGCCGCGCTCGCCGAGCCACCGCGCCTGCTCGCCCGCTGCGCCGGCAGCTACCGGCTGGTGGTCGCCGGCCCGGGCGGTTTCACGAAGGACGTGCCCGGGCACATCGAGCGTCGCGGCGAGCTGGCCGCGATCGCCGACTACCTGGTCCTCGGCCGGCGGCTCGCCTGCTGGATGAGCGCGTGCATCGATCTGGTCGCCGGCGTCGGCTACCCGGTCGAGCAGAACGACCTGGTGTGGATCGGCGAGACCCGGTTCGTCGCCAAGCGCGGCGCCGGGCTGGTCATCCAGGCCGTCGAGCGCGCCCCGGTCGAGGTGGCCCTGCCGCGGATCACCCAGGAGGTCACCGTCGACACCGCGACCGGCCGGCGCCGCACCGGCCCGCCGCCGCCGACGCCGGCCTACGTCGACGCCGCCGGTCGCTTCCTGCTCTACGGCCGCTACCTGATCGACCTCGACGCCGGCACGCTGCGCGCGACCCTCGGCACCGACGCGGCCGCGGTCGACGTCACCGGCCGCGTCCTGGTCCCGGCGTCGCCGGG
>Ga0247822_10002504_pt1 | contig 11718 bp, 12 predicted proteins | sample 13C_Cellulose_Da_FD_192423 | JGI IMG/M metagenome (GOLD analysis project Ga0247822, IMG submission 192423) | Soil microbial communities from agricultural site in Penn Yan, New York, United States - 13C_Cellulose_Day30 | ecosystem: Environmental > Terrestrial > Soil > Agricultural land | place...
ATCAGTTCCCAGATTTTCTGGGTCTGTGGGTGGAGGCGGTACATGAAGGCTTCGGCGGCAAAGGTGCCGGCCTTGCGGTGGGCGTGGATGATGGCGTCGACCTCGAAGGCCGAGAGCGCCATGGGCTTTTCGATCAGCACATGCTTGCCGGCCTCGGCGGCCTTGATGGCCCATTCGGCGTGGCCCGGGTGCGGGGTCGCGATGTAGATCGCGTCGACGTCGGGATCCCTCAGGATCGCCTCATAGCCATCGAGGATGCGGGCCTCGGGGAAATCGGTCTTGAGGCTCGCCTTGCCCGGGTTGCGGGTGGCGATGGCCTCGAGCTTGCCCAGCTTGCTGTCGAGCACGCCGCGGCGGAAATCCTTGGCGATAGCGCCCGGGCCGATGATCCCCCAGCGGATTGGGGCCTTGATAGTCATGGTCGTCTCCTCGATGGTCGGAAGCCCGCACCGAATGCGTTGCCGGTGCGGGCGAAAGGTAGGTCTACTTCACCGCGCCCAGCATGCCTTCGACGAAGCGGCGCTGGAGCAGGAAGAAGATGATGAGGGTGGGCAGAGTGGCGAGGATGGTCCCGAACAGGATCATCCCGAAGTCGGGCGTGTACGACGAGGTCAGCGACGAGATGACGAGCGTCGCCGTCTTCTGCTCGGGCTTGTTGAGGACGATCAGCGGCCAGAGGTAGTTGTTCCAGTTGGCCATGAACACGATGATGATGGCTGCCGCGTAGGTCGAGCGCATCGTGGGCAGGTAGATGTAGAAGAAGATCTGCCACTCGTTGAGCCCATCGACCCGCGCCGCGTCGCGCAACTCGCCCGGGAAGGCTTTCGTCGCCTGGCGGAAATAGAAGATGATGAAGATCGAGGCAATGCCGGGCAGGACGACTGCCGCGACGGTGCCCACGAGCTTGAACTGCGAGATCATCACGAACAGCGGCACCATCAGCGCCGCGAACGGGATCGAGAGCAGAAGCAGCATGAGGCCGAAGATGCGCTCGCGGAACCGCGACCTGAACATCTCGAACCCGTAGCCGGCGAGGGACGAGATCGCGAGCGTCAGAACGGTGCCGACAAGGGCGATGAAGGCCGAGTTCCAGAAGATGCGCGGCGCGTCGACGGTGGTGAAGAAGTTTGTGGCGTTGACGAGCAGCTGGTCGCCGAATGTCGCCTTGCCGATACCGATGTCGACCGAGCGGTTCGTTGCGCCCACGACCATCCAGAAGAACGGGAAGATCGAGACGAACGCCGCCAGGCTCAGCAACAGGTAGGTGATTGCGCGGCCGACGTAGTGCGGAACCTTGAACGAGCTCGTACGGGGCTCGACACGTGATGTGGCAAGGGGAAGGGCCTGGTCGGTCATTTGTTGCGATCCCGTGCGATGACGAACTGCGCGAAGCTCAGGACGGCGACGAGCAGGACGATGACCCAGGAGACCGTGGCCGAGTAGCCGAAGCTGGGCATGAACTTGAAGGTCAGGTTGTAGATGTACAGCGAGAGCGTCAGCGTCGAGTCCGACGGGCCGCCCTGGGTGATGTTGTTGACCTCGTCAAACAGCTGCAGCGTGCCGATGGTCGAAATGATGGTGGTGAACAGGATCACCGGCTTCAGCATCGGCACGGTGATGTACCAGAAGCGGTGCCAGCCGGAGGCGCCATCGATGCGGGCGGCTTCGTAGATCGACCGGTCGACGTTCTGCAGCGCCGCCAGGTAGAAGACCATGTTGTAGCCGGTCCAGCGCCAGGTGATGGCGATGATGATGAGGATCTTGGCCCAGAACGGATCCTGCAGCCAATGGATCGGCTCCTGGATGATCCAGAGCCCCATCAGCATCTTGTTGACGATGCCATCGGTGGCGAACATCGACTTGAACAGGGTCGAGTACGCGATCAGCGAGGTGACGCAGGGCAGGAAGATCGCGGTCCGAAAGAAGCCGCGGAAGCGCAGCTTGGGGTCGTTGAGCGCCACTGCCGCAAGCAGCGCGAGGCCGATCATGATCGGTACCTGCACGACGAGGAAGGTCAGCGTGTTGACCAGCGCCCGGATGAAGACCGGGTCCTTGGTCAGGCGGACGATGTTGGCGAAACCGCCGAAACTGAAGTTCATCCCCTTGCCGACCTGGAAGCTCATCCAGAGCGACCACAGGATCGGATAGAGCATGAAGATGCCGAGCAGCACGAGGGCGGGCGCGATGAACGTCCAGCCGGCTATGTGCTCGGTTCGGCCAAGTCTTGCGTTTGCCATGCCAACTCCCCCGACAGGCTACCCTACAACAGCTGCCGGTCGCACTCCGGCGAGGGAGTGCGACCGCCGAACGGGAGGAGGCGGGGCGTGTCGCCCAGCCTCCGAGCCCGTTACTGCATCTGCTGGCTGGCCTGGTCGTTGATGGCCTTGAGCGCCTCGTCGACGTTGCCGCCCTTGACGATGGTCGGGAGCTGGGCAACCACGGCCGAGTCAACTTCGGCGGTGTAGATGCCGTAGTCGATGGCCGGGATCTTGGCCTGCCATTCGGAGAAGTTCGCCCACACCGGCTGGCCGCCGAAGAAGTCGTCCGAAGCCTTGTAGGCATCGCCGGCCGAGGCCGGGAGCCAGGTGCTGAACGCGCCCTGGCCGACGAGAATCTTCTGGTAGAAATCGACGTCGGTGGCCCAGACGGACTTCAGGAAGTCGACGGCGGCGTCCTTGCCGGCGCCGGACGAGAGGACGTACCAACTCGAGCCGCCTTCGTTCGAATAGCCGGTGGCGCCTTCGACGCCCTCGAGCTTCGGGATGGGAGCGACGCCCCATTTGCCGGCCTGGTCGGGCTGCGACTTGATGGTGCCGGTCATCCACACGCCATTGAGGGCGACAGCGGTCTCACCCGAGGTGAAGGCGCCGGTGAATTCGGTCCAGCCGGACGCGGGCTTGACGATATCGGCCTGCCAGATCTTGGCGTAGGTCTCGAGTGCGGCCTTCAGCGGCTTGTTGTCGACGATGTTGAGGCTACCGTCGGCGTTGAAGTACCAGGCGCCGGCCGACTGCATCATGACGCGGATCAGGCCGCTGCCGTTGAGGTCGAGGGCAATGAGGTTGTGGCCGGTCTTGGCCTTCACGTCCTTGCCGATCTGGATGAACTTGTCCCAGGTCAGGTCCTGCAGAGCGTCGGCCTCGTAGCCCGCTTCCTTGAGGTAGTCGGCGCGGTAGAAGAGGCCGGTAACGCCCGAGTCGAAGGGCAGCGAGTAGGACTTGCCGTCATGCGTGGCAGCCGCGACCTTGTAGGGCGCGAACTGGGTCATATCGATCGAGTCCGACAGCGGAACGAAGGCGCCGGGGAAGGACTGCAGGTACTTCTGCGCCACGTCGTCCTGGATCAGCACGATGTCGGGCAGGCCGGTGGTGTCGCCGGCGAGCAGCTGGGTCTGCAGTTTCTGGCGGATATCCTCCTGCTGCATGCTGTCGTCGATCTTGATGTTCACATCCGGATGCGACGGGGCATAGCGCGACGCGGCTTCCTTCATGGCAGCGCCGTTGAAATTGGTATCCCAGGCCCAGACGGTGACGTCGACGGCCATGGCCGCGGTCATGGTGAGCATGGAAACGCCGGCAGCGGCGGCAATGGCCAGCGCGTGGCGCCACCCCGAAGTGTTGCTAGACATGAATTCCTCCCTTTTCGTTTGGCTCACCTTTGGTAAGCGTGGTTAGGATATGCGACAAAAGGGGCATGTCCGCGACAAAGGGAAACTGGACTTGGCGGAAAGTAAGGTGCATCGGCGCGAGGTCTACCAGCCGAACGCAGGCAGCGTCGAAGCCCATCCGACGATCCTCTCGATGTTTCACGACCACCCGCGGGTGATGCTGAAGCCGCACTGGCATGCGCAGGTCGAGGTGAATTTCATCGTCGCCGGCACCGTGCATTACCGCATGCACACGCACGAACTGACGCTGACCGCGGGCCAGATGGTGCTGTTCTGGGGCGGGCTGCCGCACCAGATGTACGACCTTTCGGACGATGCCATCTATGCCGGCGCCCACCTGCCGCTGATCCACTTCTTCCGCCTGAGGTTGCCCGAGGACGTGCCGCAACGGCTGATGCAGGGAACGACACTGCTCAGTTGCACCCCCGACGATTCCGATGCGCACAATTTCGCGCGCTGGAACCGCTATGCCCGCTCGGGCGACCAGGTGAAGGCCCAGCACGCGGTCGATGAACTGCTGCTCCGGCTGGAGCGCGTCCGCTTCGAGCCCTTCGTGCTCGTGGGCGACTCCACCGGCAGCCAGCCCGAGACGCTGGAAATCCAGTCGTCGCGCAATGTGGGGCGGATGTGCGATTTCATCGCCGCCAACTTTCTCCACGAGATCGATTCGATCGACATCGCGGCGGCAGCGGACCTTCATCCGAAATACGCCATGAGCATCTTCAAGCGCTCGACCGGCATGACGCTCAACGAGTACGTCAACCTGCTGCGGCTGAGCTATGCGCAGGCGCTGCTGCTGCGCGACGACGCCAATGTGCTGCGGGTGGCGATGGAATCGGGCTTCGGCTCGCTCAGCGCCTTCAACAAGGCCTTCCGCAAGATCGCCGGGATGTCGCCCTCCGACTTCCGGCGCGATGCCTTCATCCCCGGCGTGCTCGCGTCCTGAGCTTGAACAGGCGCGGGCGGGCATTGTAACGATGCCCGACTTGGCGCGCGGGGGGATGCTCGATGTTCGTAGTGGGTGGCGAGAGCCTGATCGATCTGGTGCAGGAGCCGGTCGGGGCCGACGGCGTCGTGCACATGACGGCGCACCAGGGCGGATCGCCCTATAACTGCGCCATCGCGCTTTCGAAGCTCGGCAACGACACCGGCTATCTCTGCCCGATCAGCAAGGATGGCTTCGGCACGTACCTGCTCGGCCCGCTCGACGCGGCGGGGGTGAAGCCCCTGCTCAAGGAGCGCGTGTTCGCGCCCACGACGCTGGCCGTGGTGACGCTCGATGCGCAGAAGAAGGCGCAGTACGAGTTCTATCGCGGCGCCGACCGGGCCTTCACGCAGGAGGGCATGGTTTCGACGCTCCCCGACGCGCTCGATGTCTACCAGATCGGCGGCTTCTGCCCGATCGAGCCGACGGACGCCGCGATCTGGACCGAAGTGGTGAAAGCGGCTGCCAGGAAGGGCGCGACGATCTCGATCGACCCGAACGTGCGCCCGTCGCTGGTTTCCGACTTCGACGGCTACAAGACCCGCCTCGGGGCCTTTCTCGACCTCTCGCACATCATCAAGATGTCGATCGAAGACCTCGTGGCGCTGCAGCCCGAGCTCTCGGTCGAAGCGCATAGCGCGGCGCTGCTGGCGCGACCGAACTGCGAACTGGTGGTGGTGACGCTAGGCGAAGAGGGCTCGCTCGCCTTCTCGAAGAACGGGCGCGGCAGGGCCGGCATCTGGTCCCCTCCGGTGTTCGGCGACACGGTCGGTGCAGGCGACAGCCTGATGGCGGGCATCCTCACGTGGCTCAGCGACCACGACGCGCTGAAGCCGGGCCGGCTTGGCGCTCTGACCGGGGATCAGCTCAACGACATGCTGCGCTTCGGCGCCGTGGTGGCGGGTATCAACTGCGGCCGGAAGGGGTGCGTCCCGCCCACCCGCGCCGAGGTCGACGAGGTGCTGGGCGGCTGACAGCCGTCCCTAGGCCCCGGCGCGGATCGCCAGGGCGTCGTCGAGCGTCATCTCGGTATGGCGCAGCCATTCAGGCCGGCTCACCGGGAAATCGGTGCGGTAGTGTCCGCCACGGCTTTCCTCGCGCTGTAGCGCTCCCGCCGCGACCAGCGTCGCCGAGACCGTCATGTTGAGGAACGAGCGGGTGACGCCCTGCGCCGTGGTTTCGAGCTCGGCGATGCGGCGGAGCGCCTTGCGGAGGTCGGTCGCGTTGCGCTCGACGCCGACGAGGTCGGTCATCACGCGGCGCAATTCCTGCACCGATGGGTGGTTCCTCAGCCGCTCCTCGACCGCTTCGCCTTCGGCCTCGTTCCAGCCGATGCCGGGGAAGGGGGCGAGCGGCGCGCGCAAGGGCTCGAGCCCCGAGATATCGGCGGCGATGCGGGCGCCGTAGACCACGGCTTCGAGCAGCGAGTTGGAGGCAAGCCGGTTGGCGCCGTGGAGGCCGGTCGACGAGCACTCTCCGGCGGCCCAGAGGCCAGGCAGGGAGGTGCGGCCGCGGTCGTCCACCTTCACCCCACCCATGTGGTAATGGGCGGCCGGCGTCACCGGGATCAACTGGGTCACTGGGTCGATGCCCGCGTCGAGGCAGTACTTCGCCACCGTCGGGAAGTCGGTGAGGATGCGGGGGCCGATCGCCTCACGTGTATCGAGGAAGACGCGGTGCCCGGCCTTGATCTGGCGGTAATTGGCGCGGGCGACGATGTCGCGCGGGGCCAGCTCGGCATCCGGATGCACCGCGGGCATGAAGCGCTCGCCGAGCTCGTTGACGAGGATGGCGCCTTCGCCGCGCAGGGCTTCGGTGGCCAGCGGGGCCGGATCGGCGCCGGTGGCGATGGCGGTGGGGTGGAACTGCACGAATTCGGGGTCGGCGATCACCGCGCCGGCCCGGGCTGCCATGCCCATGGCGTGGCCGCGGACACCCGGTGGGTTGGTGGTAACGGCGTAGAGGCCGCCGAGCCCGCCTGCCGCGAGCACCGTGGCGCGGGCCCGCACCACCACCGGCTCGGCATAGCGATCGCCGAGCTTGCGTGTGTAGACGCCGATGATGCGGCCATCGGCGCGGGCGAGGTCGACGACGGTCAGGCCCTCGACGACGCGGATCGAGGGGGTCTTGCGCACCTCGGCGATGATGGCCTGCATGATGGCATAGCCGGCGCGATCGCCTTCGACGCGCACCACGCGGTTGCGGGAGTGGGCAGCCTCCTTGCTGAGGATGTAGCGCCCCAGCTCGTCGCGGTCGAAAGGCGTGCCCCAGCGGGCGAGATCCTCGATGCGCTCGGCGGCTTCGGCGGCGACCGATATGGCCTCGGCACTGTCGACGATGCCGGCGCCGGCGATCTCGGTGTCGGTGGCGTGAGCCTGGGGCGTATCACCTTCGCCCACGGCGGCGGCAACGCCACCCTGGGCCCAGGCGGAGGATGCGCCGGAGCCGAGCGGCTTGGGGGAGATGACCGTGACCGGCCGGGGAGCGAGCTTGAGGGCGCAGAACAGCCCTGCCAGCCCGGCGCCGACGATGAGGGCACCGTCGGCGTTGAGCACGTTGTCGGTAATGGTCATCAGTCCTCCCGGGCAGGCGCGGGGGTCAGGTCTCGTCGACGACCGGCGCTGCCGCGGCTCGCTTCTTAAGCGATTCGATGCAGTTCATGGCGCTCGACTTCGACTTGTAAGTCTCGGACCGGACCATCGGCTCGTTGTTGGCAGCAATAAAGCGGACGAAGGTCTGTCCATCCTTGCTGGCGACGAGCTCGAAGCGGTAGCCCTTGCCCGTTTCCCCCTTGGTCATGTCGACGGTGCTGGCGCCGGGCGCGTTCTTCTTGAGCGAGTCGATGCAGTTCTGGGCGCTGGCCTTGCTCGTGTAGTTCTCGGACCACAGCATGATCTCGGAGTTGTAGACGAACTTGGCTGCGAACTGGCCGCCCTTGGCGGAAGTGATCTTGAAGCTGTGAGGCACGACGCTTGACCCCTCGGTTGCGGGCCGGGTGAGCAGTCATGGCCCTGTTGCGCAAGGTTAGCGCGAGGGGGCGCATGCGCAATACACAATGTCGCCTATGTGACTGATTGGTCGAAGCTTGTTCCGACGCATCTCTTGGGACTGAGCGCCGTAGACGGAACTACGTACGTATCGCTAGATTGCCAGCTATCGCGGGGGGCGGTGGTGGCAAGACTGGCGCTTGCAGTGGGGGAGGAAAGGCGGCTCGGCGCAGACCGGGTGAGCTTCCGCATCACCACGCGCGCCGCCCAGCTGGCCCATCGGTCCTTCGGCCAGACGGTCGTCGTCTATGGGCGTGTGCCTGATCTCGTGATGTTCCAGGGCATGGGCCGCGTGATCGGCCTCGACTTCGACGCCCCCGGGTTCGATCTCGTGCGGCTGGCTGACTACCGCGCCTTTGCCACGCCGGTGCCGAGCGAGGTGGAGGCGGAGGTGCGCGACCCCGGCGTGCGGCGCAGCCTTTCACTGAGCGACGAGCGCTTCGAGGAAATCCTGCGGCTCGCGACGGCGGCCGAGATCAACAGGCAGGCCCTGGCCGAGGCCGCGGCTGTGTTCGAGCACGACCGGCAGACGGACCTCGACAAGTATCTGACGGTGCATGACCGGGTGCTGCAGCGCTGGAGCCATCGTTGCGCCTTCACGGGCGCGCAGTTCGAGCCGAGCAAGACCCGGCCGCATCCGCTGCTGAGCGTCGTCGCCATCCGGCCGCGCGAGCTGGGCGGGCTGCTGCACGTCCGCAACTACCTGCCGATGTGCAAGGAGATCGAGTTCGCCTGGCAGCGCGGGCACCTGACGCTGGGGCCGAGCCTGGGCTTCCAGGTCTCCGAGCGGCTCATCGATCCCGAACTGCGCGAGCGGCTGCTGCCGCTGGGGCGGCTGGAGCTGTCGGCCGAGCCGTCGCAATGGCCGGATCTCGAGGCGGCGGCCTACCACCGGCTCAACATCTTCGATCGCGACTAGTCGCGCTTCTTCGAGAAATCGATCATCCGCTGCACGGCGGCGCGGGCGGGCTCGAGCAGTTCCTCGGCGACCGTCACTTCCTCGGTCATGGTGTGGAGCGACCACAGCACGTTCTCGAGGTTGATGCGCTTCATGTGCGGGCAGATGTTGCAGCCGCGCAGGAAATCGACGCCGGTTGCTTCCGAGGCGACGTTGTCGGACATCGAGCACTCGGTGACCATCACCACGCGCGGCGGCTTCTGGGTCTTGACGTAATCGATCATCGCGGCGGTCGAGCCGGCGAAATCCACCGCGTCGATCACCTCGGGCGGGCATTCGGGGTGGGCGATGATCTTGGCCGTCGGGTAGGCATGGCGCAACTCGGCGATGTCTTCCGCGGTGAAGGTCTCGTGCACTTCGCATGAGCCGGCCCAGGTGATGACCTTCTTCTTGGTCTTCTTGGCGGTGTTCCGCGCCAGGTACTGGTCGGGAATCATGATCACGGTGTCGCCGGGCACGCCGTTGACGATGTCGGCGGCGTTCGACGAGGTGCAGCAGACGTCCGTCACCGCCTTCACGGCGGCCGAGGTGTTGACGTAGGTCACCACCGGCACGCCCGGATACTGGGCGCGCATGGCGATGACGTCCTCGGGCGTGATCGAGGAGGCAAGCGAGCAGCCGGCGCGGCTGTCGGGGATCAGCACGGTCTTCTTGGGATTCAGGAGCTTCGACGTCTCGGCCATGAAGTGCACGCCGCACTGGACGATGATCGACTGCTTGACCTTGGTCGCCTCGATGGCGAGCTGCAGGCTGTCGCCGACGATGTCGGCGACGCCGTGATAGATCTGGGGCGACTGGTAGTTGTGAGCGAGGATGACCGCATCCTTCTCCTTCTTCAGCCGGTTGATCTGCAGGATCAGCGGCGCATAGAAGGGCCATTCGATCTCGGGGATGCGGTCTTTCACCCGGTCGTAGACGCGCGCGGTGACGCGCTCGACCGCCTTGGTGTACTTGAGGTCGAAACTCTCCGCGAGGATGGCGCGAGCCTCCTCGAGCGGGGTGAGAGCGTTGATCAGCTGCACCGCGGCGTCCCTCCAAGAACGGGGGGACACTTAAGGTCGAATGCCCCACATTTCAATGCAGCGATTTGGCTTGATCGCCGCCCGGCTCTTGCCTAACCCTCACGCGCACCAAGGCCAAAGAGGATCATCATGCCGCAAGACGCCGCCGCCCTCCGTCAGACGCTCTCGCTTGCGCCGGTGATCCCGGTGATCGTGCTGGACGATGTTGCCGCGGCGCGCCCGCTGGCCGAAGCGCTGGTCGCCGGTGGCCTGCCGGTACTGGAAGTGACGCTCAGGACCCCGCACGCGCTGCAGATCATCGAGGAAATGGCCAAGGTGCCGGGTGCCGTCGTCGGCTCCGGTACGGTGCGCTCGCCGCTGCAGATGGGCCACTCGGTCGATGCCGGCTGCCAGTTCATGGTCTCGCCCGGCGCCTCGCCGCGCCTGCTCGAGGCCGCCGAGGAGCACGATATCCCGCTGCTGCCCGGCATCGGCACGCCGACCGAGGCGATGAAGGCGTCGGAGCATGGCTATTCGTTCCTCAAGTTCTTCCCGGCCGAGGCGCTGGGCGGGGTCAAGGTGCTGAAGGCCTATGCATCGCCGCTCGCCGACATCACGTTCTGCCCGACTGGCGGCATCGACATGGCCAAAGCCAGGGAGTACCTCGCGCTCCCCAACGTCATCTGCGTCGGCGGCTCGTGGATCATGCCGGCCGATGCCATCGCCAATCGCGAGTGGGGCCGCATCGAGACGCTGGCGCGCGAAGCCGCGGGGCTGAGGGGCTGATATCTGCCAGTCGGCCTTCTCCCATGTGGGAGAAGGCGATCACGGAGAGTGCCGTGAAGAAGAGCAGTCCGGTCGTCGGTCTCTCCCACCTGCGCATCACGCTGTCCGAGAGCTTCTACGTCGGTCCCGGGCGGGCCGACCTGATGGAGCTTATCGCCGAGTCCGGTTCGATCTCCAGCGCGGCCAAGCGCATGGGCATGTCCTACAAGCGCGCCTGGGAGCTGGTGCAGGCCCTGAACGAGGGCTTCGGCGCGCCACTGGTCGAGACGGCGCGTGGCGGCAAGGAGCAGGGCGCCTCGCTGACCGAGGCCGGGCGCGAAGTGCTGGAGCGCTATCGCGGCATGCAGGACGCGACGCGCCGGGCGATTGCGCGCGACGTCGATGCACTGGCGGCGCTCCATAGCGATATTTCCAAACGAAAATAACGCTTGAACGCGACATCCGGCTTTGCCAGAACCATCGATATTCCCGTGTGGACATATCGAGGACGGATCATGCTTCGGACTATTCTCCTGACCGGTGTCGCGCTTGCCGCGATGAGCGTGCCGGCACTGGCGGCCGATGTCAGCGCCGCCGTGGCCGCCAACTTCACCAAGCCGGCCGAGGAACTGGGCGCGGCCTTCACCGCCAAGACCGGCGATACGGTGACGTTCAGCTTCGGCGCCACCGGGCAGCTCTACACGCAGATTTCGCAGGGCGCGCCGTTCGAGGTCTTCCTCGCCGCCGACAACAAGCGTCCGGCCCAGGCCGTCACCGAGGGCCACGCGGTCGAGGGCACCGTGTTCACCTATGCGGTGGGCAAGGTCGTGCTCTATTCGCCGACAGTCGACGTCACCGACGGTGCTGCCGTGCTCGCGGCCAACACCTTCCAGCATCTCTCCGTCGCCGACCCGAAGACCGCGCCCTATGGCGCGGCGGGCATGGAAGTGCTGGAAAAGCTCGGGCTCACCGATGCGGTATCGTCCAAGATCGTCACCGGCGAGAATATCTCGCAGGCGCTGCAGTTCATCGACAGCGGCAATGCCGAACTGGGCTTCGTCGCCCTGAGCCAGGTGTCCGACAAGCCCGCGACCCAGGTTTGGCGGGTGCCCGCCGAGGACTACTCGCCGATCCTGCAGGATGCGGTCCTGACCAAGGCGGGCGAGGCCGATCCGGCGGCCAAGGCCTTCCTCGAGTTCTTGCGGAGCGACGAGGCCAAGGCCATCATCGAGAAGTACGGCTACGAGGTGGGCTCGGCCGGTTGAGGACGATGACGCGATGCTGAGCGCCACCGA
>Ga0247822_10002506_pt1 | contig 11717 bp, 14 predicted proteins | sample 13C_Cellulose_Da_FD_192423 | JGI IMG/M metagenome (GOLD analysis project Ga0247822, IMG submission 192423) | Soil microbial communities from agricultural site in Penn Yan, New York, United States - 13C_Cellulose_Day30 | ecosystem: Environmental > Terrestrial > Soil > Agricultural land | place...
GCGTGTGCCGGGCTCGGAGAACGACCTCAATCAGGCGCTGGAGAAGGCCGGCCGAATCGCCGACTTCCTCGAGCTCGGCGAGCTGATGGTCCGTGATGCGCTCCATCGGGAGGAGTCGTGCGGCGGGCACTTCCGGGCCGAGTACCAGACAGAGGAAGGCGAAGCGTTGCGTGACGACGAGAAGTTCGCGTACGTCGCGGCGTGGGAATACCGGGGAGACGACCAGGCGCCGGCGCTCCACAAGGAGCCGCTGGTGTTCGAGAACGTGAAGCTTGCCCAGAGGAGCTATAAGTGATGGGCGGAATCAACGGCAGAGCCATGAACCTGACGCTCAAGGTGTGGCGTCAGGCGGGCCCCGGGGCTGAGGGGCGTTTCGAGACCTACCAGGCCGAAGGGATCAGCTCCGACGCGTCGTTCCTCGAGATGCTCGACGTCGTCAACGAGGGGCTGATCGAGCAGGGGGACGAGCCGATTGCCTTCAGCCACGACTGCCGCGAGGGGATCTGCGGCTCCTGTGCGCTGATGATCAACGGCGTCGCGCACGGGCCGGTGAAGGGCGCGGCGACGTGCCAGGTGCACATGCGCAGCTTCGGCGACGGCGAGCAGATCACGGTCGAGCCGTGGCGGGCGAGCGCGTTCCCGGTGGTGAAGGACCTCGTCGTCGACCGCACGGCGCTGGACCGGATCATCCAGGTGGGCGGCTTCATCAGCGCGCCTACCGGTGGGGCGCGTGACGCGAACGAGATCCTGGTCGCGAAGCCGGATGCCGACGAGGCCATGGATGCGGCGGCATGCATCGGTTGCGGCGCATGCGTCGCAGCCTGCCCGAACGGATCGGCGTCGCTGTTCACGAGCGCGAAGGTCACCCATCTCGGGATGCTGCCGCAGGGGCAGCCGGAGCGCTCCCGGCGGGTCGTCGCGATGGTCGCGCAGATGGACGAGGAGGGGTTCGGCGGGTGCTCGCTGTTCGGCGAGTGCCAGGAGGCCTGTCCCAAGCTCATCTCGATCGACACGATCAACCGGATGCACCACGACTACCTTCGGGCGGTGCTGACCCTCAGGCCGGAGCGGTCGGGGGCTGGCGAGGGCTGATCCCCGCCGAGCGGATCGAGACGACGGCCCTGGGCGACGCCCGGGGCCGTTGTCGTTGGTATCGGGATCATCTGCAACTCACCGCCTGATCCAGGTCCAGGGCGGCCGAAGCGCACCGACGGTACGGTTGCTGCACCCCGGGGTCCGTCACCGTACTCCCAGCGAGGCCTCCGTGACCGCTTCCGAGCCGCACGACCAGCACGAACCGCCGCGCCCGGCCGATCCCGGCCAGGGGAGTCGAAGCACCCCTGACGACCGACTGCCAATCGAGCGCGTGGTGAATCCGGAGACGGCGTTCGGCGGCGCCGACGCGGTCGAGAAGACGTCGTACGTCGTCGGGCGGGGGACCGACCCGTCGGACCAGGCCCACGGTCAGGCGAACGCGCATCCGCACCCAGGCGTCGGGCCGAACTACCTCGCATGGGGGGTAGGCGCCGTCGCGGCGCTGATCGCGATCTTCTACCTCCTCAGCCTGATCTCCTGACCGGCCGGGCGGCGCTCAGAGGCGGGGGAGCGTGACGCCGACCTGCCCCTGATACTTGCCCGCCTTGTCGCGGTACGAGACCTCGGGCGGCTCCTCCCCACGGAAGAACAGGACCTGGGCGATTCCTTCCTCGGCGTAGATCTTCGCCGGCAGCGGCGTCGTGTTGGAGATCTCCAGCGTCACGTAGCCTTCCCACTCCGGCTCGAAGGGGGTGACGTTGGTGATGATGCCGCACCGGGCGTAGGTGGATTTCCCGACCGTCACCGTCAGGACATCCCGGGGGATGCGGAAGTACTCGACCGACCTCGCGAGGGCGAAGGAGTTGGGCGGGACGATGCAGACGTCGCCCTCGAACTCGACGAAGGAGTTGGTGTCGAAGTTCTTCGGGTCCACGATCGAGTTGAGCACGTTGGTGAAGATCCGGAACTCGCGGGCGACACGCATGTCGTAGCCGTACGAGCTCACCCCGTAGGAGATCTTCCCTTCACGGACCTGGCGTTCCTCGAACGGCTCGATCATCCCGTGCTCACGTGCCATCCGGGTGATCCAGCGGTCGGACATGATGGTCATCAGCAGTCTCAGCGCAGGAGGGGAGAGGTGCAGCGGCGCGGAAGTTACGCAGGGTGCGCCGGCTCGCCAAGCGCGACGGTTGACCCTCTTGAGAGGCCGCGATTAACTTCCCGTCTTCGACTTAGTGAAAGTTTTCACGAAGTGTGGGAGACGCGATGGAACGTACGTACCTGCCGGTCCTCCTCCTCCTCGGCTTTGTCATTCTGAACGCGGTGCTCATGCTCGGGCTTTCCGCGCTCATTTTGCAGCCCCGCGCGACGCCCGAGAAGCTGCAGGCCTACGAGTCCGGCATCCCGCCGCTGGGGGATGCCCGGGAGCGGTTCTCGGTGAAGTTCTACATGGTCGCCGTGCTGTTCATCCTCTTCGACATCGAGACGGTGTTCATGATCCCGTGGGGGGCACACTTCCGTGAGCTCTCCTGCGCGGTCCCTCTCGGTGCGAACGGTGTCTGCCCGCCGGGCCAGCTGTCGTTCTTCGGGCTCGGGGAGATGGTCATCTTCATCGCGGTGCTCCTCGTGGGATACATCTACGTCTGGAAGAAGGGAGCGTTTCAGTGGGATTGAGCCCTCGACCCGAGCCGACGGTCGTTCAGCAGGGCGGCGACGAGCCCTGGATCACGACGCGTCTCGACTTCCTCGTCAACTGGTCGCGTGCGAAGTCGATGTGGCCGATGCCGTTCGGGACGGCGTGCTGCGCGATCGAGTTCATGGCGACCGCCGCGAGCAAGTACGACCTCGCACGGTTCGGCATGGAGCGGCAGAGCTTCTCGCCGCGCCAGGCGGACGTGCTGATCTGCGCCGGACGCGTGCCGTTCAAGCTCGCGCCGGTGCTGCGCCGCATCTGGCAGCAGATGCCGCAGCCCAAGTGGTGCATCTCGATGGGCGCCTGCGCCTCCACCGGCGGCATGTTCGACAACTACGCGGTGGTGCAGGGGATCGACTCGATCATCCCGGTGGACGTCTACGTCCCGGGCTGCCCGCCGCGCCCCGAGGGGCTCATGTACGGGATCATGCTCCTGCACGAGAAGGTCATGCGTGAGCGGTCGGCCGACAAGACGCTCCGGCAGGAGATGGTGCCCGATCCCGAGAGCAAGCTGTACATCCCGCCGTCGATCATCGACGAGATCTCCGAGCCCTTCGGCAACTCGGTCCACCAGCAGCGATCCGGCCTGTGAGCAACGGATTCAAGGCGGTCGTCCCGGGCAGTGCGGCGCCAGCCGGCACGGTGGCGCCCGTGACGCCGAAGAACGTCCCCCACCAGGGGGGCGCGGTGAACCCGTCCGTGGACGCGCTCCGCGCCACGTTCGGCCCGGCCATTCAGCGCGTCGACGTCGTCTGGGGTGAGACCACGGTCATCGTCGAGGCGTCCAGAGTCCACGACGTGATCCGCTTCCTGCACGACGACGCAGGACAGCGGTACGACTACCTCGTCGACGTCACCGGCGTCGAGTACCGGGACCTCGAGCGGCCGCTCGAGGTCGTATGGCATCTGCGGTCGCTTCCGCTGCGCCGCTTCCTCCGCGTCAAGGTCCTCCTCGAGAAGGCACAGCCACTCGTCGTGCCGAGCGTGTGGGACATCTACCGGTCGGCCGACTGGATGGAGCGGGAGTGCTGGGACATGTTCGGCATCTCGTTCCAGGGCCACCCCGACCTCCGGCGCATCCTCACGTGGGAGGGCTACAAGGAAGGCTTCCCGCTGCGGAAGGACTTCCCGCTCCGCGGGCGCTTCAGCCGCTCGGAGCAGCTCCGCCAGGCACTCTCGGCGAATCCCGAGGCTCGGTACTCGATGGAAGAACTGTCGATCGCGGAGGCCTTCGGCGAGCTGCCGGCCGACGTCCGCGAGCGTCTCGCCGCTGGCGAGAAGACGGGGGAATAACCCATGGCTACGAAGAAGCGCACCGTCGAGGTCGAGCTCTCCACGACGGGGCTCGACGCACAGGGGCGGCCGCGGCGCACGCCGCTGGTCGCGACCGAAGGCGGACAGGCGATCGCCCTCGAGGCGGCTCCGGGAATGGAGCCGGAGCTCGAGGGGGACCACATGCTCATCAACGTCGGCCCGCAGCACCCCGCCACGCACGGCGTGCTGCGGCTGGTGCTCGAGCTGGACGGCGAGACCGTCGTCCGCTGCATCCCGCACATCGGCTACCTGCACTGCGGGTTCGAGAAGATCGGCGAGTACCGCCAGTACAACCAGATCATCCCCTGGACCGACCGCGAGGACTACCTGAACTCGCCGGGGAACAACGTCGCGTTCGCGCTCGGCGCGGAGCGGCTGTTCGGCATCGAGATCACGGAGCGCTGCAAGGTGCTGCGCGTGATCGCGGCGGAGCTCTCGCGGATCATCGCGCACCTGGTGTGGCTTGGCACCACGAGCATCGACCTCGGGGCGTACACGCCGTTCCTGTGGCTCTTCCAGGAGCGCGAGCGCGTGTACCTGCTCCTCGAGAGCTGGGTAGGCGCACGCCTCACGACGTCGCTCACGCGCGTCGGCGGCATGGCGGCTGACATCCCTGACGGGTGGGTGGAGGGGCTCCGCCACTTCATCCAGACCTTCCCGAAGACGATCGACGAGGTCGACGCGCTCCTCACGAGGAACGGCGTGTGGGTGGGGCGCACCATCGGCCTGAGCGAGATCTCGCCGGAGGAGGCGGTGAACTACGGGCTCTCCGGCCCCATGCTTCGCGCGGCCGGCGTCGCCTACGACGTCCGCAAGGATTTCCCCTATCTCGACTACGAGACGTACGACTTCGACGTCCCGATCGGCTCGACAGGCGACGTCTACGATCGCTACCTCGTGCGGCTCGAGGAGCTCCGCCAGTCGGTGCGCATCCTCGAGCAGGCGCTGCAGCGACTCCCGGACGGTCCGGTGAACGTGGACGATCCGCGCGTCATCCTGCCGCCCAAGAGCAAGGCCACGAGCGACATGGAGTCGATGATCCATCACTTCAAGCAGGTGATGGAAGGTCCGCGGCCGCCGATCGGGGAGGTCTACGTCCCGGTCGAGAGCCCCAAGGGCGAGAAGGGTTACTACATGGTGTCCGACGGCACGTCCAAGCCGGTACGGTGGCGCATCCGTCCTCCGTCCTTCGTCAACCTCAGCGCGATCCCGAAGCTCGTGGAGGGTCACCTGCTGTCCGACGTGATCACGATCAACGCGAGCATCGACATCGTCATGGGAGAGATCGACCGATGAGCGGAGCGATTCGGACGAGCGCGACCTGCTATAACGGAGAGATCGACCGATGAGCGCCGGGGAGATGGGCGAACTGCATTCGCCCGCGCACGCGCCGCATGGCGGCCATGGCCACGGCCACGAGCCGTACGTGCCGGTGTTCACCGGCGCCGCGCGCCAGGAGCTGGACGGGATCCTCTCCCGCTACCCCACGAAGATGGCGGCACTCCTGCCCGCGCTCTGGATCATCCAGCGCGAGCGCGGCTGGGTGAGCGAAGAGGGGATGGCGGAAGTCGCGCAGGTGCTGGAGCTGACGCCGGCGTACGTGAAGGGCGTCGTCACGTTCTACACGATGTACCACCAGCACCCGGTCGGAAAGCACTTCGTCCAGGTGTGCACCACGTCGCCCTGCAACGTCTGCGGCGCCGAGGATGTGGTGAAGGCGTTCCTCAAGCACACGGGCTGTGAGGAGCTCGGTGTCACCTCTCCGGACGGGAAGTACACGGTGATCGAGGTCGAGTGCCTCGGCGCCTGTGGCTTCGCGACCCCGGTCATGATCAACGAGGACTTCATCGACGGCGTCAGCGTCGAGAAGGTCCCGGAGATCCTTGCGAGTCTCGAGTAATGGGATACCCGCACAAGCCGCATGACCGCGAGACGGTCGTGCTCTCGAAATACTTCGGCGACGCCGAGGCGCGGACGCTGAACGGCTGGAAGCAGCGCGGCGGCTACGCGGCGCTCGAGAAAGCGCTGTCGATGCAGCCCGCCGAGATCGTGGAGGTCGTGAAGGCCTCGGGGCTCCGCGGCCGCGGCGGCGCCGGCTTCCCGACCGGCGTCAAGTGGTCGTTCATGAAGCCGGGCGACGGCAAGCCGCACTACCTCTGCTGCAACGCCGACGAGTCGGAGCCGGGCACGTTCAAGGATCGCGAGATCATGCGCTGGACGCCGCACGCCCTCATCGAGGGGTGCGCGATCGGCGCGTACGCGATCGGCGCCGAGACCTGCTACATCTACGTCCGCGGCGAGTTCACGGAGCCGATCCGCATCATGGAGGCAGCCCTCGCGGAGGCGCGCGCCGCCGGCGTGATCGGCCCGAACGCGATGGGCACCGGCAAGACGATCAACGTCTGGCTGCACCGCGGTGCCGGCGCCTACATCTGCGGCGAAGAGACCGCGCTGATGAACTCGATCGAGGGGCGCCGCGGCAACCCCCGCATCAAGCCGCCGTTCCCGGCGGTGGCGGGGCTGTTCGGCCAGCCGACGACGATCAACAACGTCGAGACGCTGGCCGCCGTGCCGCACATCCTCAACCAGGGCCCCGACTGGTACAAGGGGCTCGGGCGCGCGGACAACCCGAAGAGCACCGGCACCAAGCTCTGGTCCGTGTGCGGCAACATCCGCTTCCCGGGCAACTACGAGATGGTGATGGGCTTCCCCTTCGGGGAGTTCCTCCACGACGTCTGCGGCGGCGCCCTCCCGGGGCGCAAGCTGCGGGCGGTGATCCCCGGCGGCTCGTCCGTGCCGATCCAGACCATCGAGGAGGCCGAGGCCTCGCTGATGGACTACGAGGGGATGATCGCCGGCGGCACGATGCTCGGCTCGGCCGGGTGCATCGTGATCGACGACGCGCAGAACCTGGTGAAGCAGATCGCCCGGCTCGCGCGCTTCTACGCGCACGAGAGCTGCGCGCAGTGCACGCAGTGCCGCGAGGGCACCGCGTGGACGACGAAGATCCTCGAGCGCATCGTCGCGGGCGAGGGGACGAGCGAAGACCTCGACACGCTGCTCTCGATCGCCGACAACATGACCGGCAAGACCATCTGCGTGCTCTCGGATTCCTGCGCGACTCCGGTCGTGAGCGGGATCCAGAAGTTCCGCGGGGATTTCGAGGCGCTGATCCGGCGCCGCACCACGCACTCCGTCGCCGCGGCGGTGGCTTGACATGGCTGACGTCCAGATGATCAATCTCACGATCGAGGGGCGGCCGGTGCAGGTACCGGCCGGGACCTCGATCCTCGAGGCGGCCAAGACCGCCGGCGTGCTCATCCCGCACTACTGCTACCACCCGGGGCTCCCGGTGGCCGGCGTGTGCCGCATGTGCCTCGTCGAGGTCGAGAAGATGCCGAAGCTCGCGCCCTCCTGCGCCACGGCGGTCGCCGAGGGGCAGGTGGTGCACGTGCATTCCGAGAAGGCGCTCGAGGCCCGCAAGGGCGTGCTCGAGATGCTGCTCATCAATCATCCGCTCGACTGCCCGATCTGCGACCAGGCCGGGGAGTGCGAGCTGCAGGACTACACCTACCAGGAAGGGCGCAAGGAAGGCCGGCTCCGCGAGCCGAAGCGCTTCAACCCGGTGGAGGACTTCGGCGGCGACGTCGTCTACGTCACCAACCGCTGCATCCTCTGCACGCGCTGCGTCCGGTTCATGGACACGATGGCTCAGGAGCCGGTGCTCAACGTGTCCGAGCGCGGCGACCGGGCGGTGATCGGCAAGTTCCCGGGCAAGGACCTCACCCATCCGTGGGCCGGCAACGTGATCGACCTCTGCCCGGTCGGCGCGCTGCTCTCCAAGGACTCGCTCAACAAGGCGCGCGCCTGGGAGCTCGATCGCACCGCCTCGGTGTGCCCGAACTGCTCGCAGGGGTGCAACATGATCATCGAGACGCGCGATCAGCAGATCGTGCGCCTCCGTCCGCGATCGAACGAGGCGGTCAACCAGTTCTTCATGTGCGACCACGGTCGCCTGAACTACCGGTGGATGAACCGCGAGGATCGCGTCGAGCTGCCGATGGTCCGTCAGGGCGCGGCGCTCGCGTCGGCGGAGTGGGAGCAGGCGCTCGGCGCCGCGGCGCAGCTGCTCGCCGGCAAGCGGGCCTTCGTGCTCGCCTCGCCGATGCTCTCCAACGAGGCGCTCTTTCTCCTCCGTCAGCTCGTGAAGAAGACGGGCGGCGCTGGCGCGTTCCGCGTGCCGACGGCAGCCGACGAGGCGCCGCTGCCGGGCGTCGAGGATCTCGCGCGCCGTCGCGACCTCGCGGCCAACGGGCGCGGCGCGGAGCTGCTGGGCTTCACGCGGTCGGATACGCCGCTCGCCGGCCTGCAGGCTGGTGACGTGCTGATCGTCGCCGACGAGGAGCTCGCCGGGACCGACGCCGCCGACATCGCGAAGGCCGGTGCCGTGATCGTCGTCGGGACGACGCTTCCGGCGTGGGCCCGCCATGCGGCGCACGTGGTGCTGCCGGTGGCGAACTTCACGGAGGAGGACGGCACCTTCACCAACCTGCGCGGCCGCGTCCAGCGGTTCATGCAGGCCAAGGCCGCGCCGGGGCTCGCCCGGCCGACCTTCTTCGCGCTCGGCGACCTGCTCGCCGCGATGGGCGAGGGGAGCGGGTACTTCACCGCCGCCGACACCTTCAAGGCCCTGGCGGCCGCCCAACCCGAGTTCAGCGGGATGTCCTACGAGTCGCTGGCGCTCAAGGGTGCCACGGTGCAGGGCGCTTCGGCGGGGGTGAGCGCATGAGCCACCTGCTGACCATGCTCGCGCTCCAGGCCCAGGTGGCGACGACCGGCGTGCCGCCGCAGGGCACGGGCGTCGTGATCATCTCCACGCTGCTGAAGATCGTGATCATCTTCACGATCTACCTGCTCTCGGTCATGGCGCTCACGCTGGCGGAGCGCAAGATCTCGGCGTGGATCCAGGGGCGTATCGGTCCGAACCGCGCCGGCCCGTGGGGGCTGCTGCAGCCGATCGCCGACGGCGTGAAGAACATCGCGAAGGAAGAGACGTATCCCGGCGGCGCGAACCGCCCGATGTTCATCCTCGCGCCGGCCATCGCGTTCACGACGGCGATGCTCGCGTGGGCGGTGATCCCGTTCGCCGCGCCGTGGGATTCGGCCTGGGGGCGCATCCCGATGGCCGTGGCCCCGCTGCCGATCGGCTTTCTGTACATCCTCGCGATCACCTCGCTCGGCGTGTACGGCATCGTGCTCGCCGGCTGGGCGTCCAACAACAAGTACTCGCTCCTCGGCGGCCTCCGCTCGAGCGCGCAGATGGTGTCGTACGAGATCTCCATGGGCATGAGCACCATCCCGGTGCTGCTGCTCGCGGGGAACGTGGCGATGGACCGGGTGATCGAGCAGCAGGCGCTGCACGGCTGGAACATCCTGAACCTGACCATCGCCGGGTTCGTGTTCATCGTCGCATCGTTCGCCGAAACGAACCGCGTGCCGTTCGACCTGCCGGAGGCGGAGTCGGAGCTCGTCGCGGGCTACCACAGCGAGTACAGCGCGATGAAGTTCTCGATGTTCTTCATCGCCGAGTACTCGAACATGATCACGGCGTCGGCGCTGATGGCGACGCTGTTCTTCGGCGGCTGGGACATTCCGTTCACGCTGTGGGACAACGTGGCGCCGCACACGGGGATCAAGACGGTGCTGACGGGGCTGTTCTTCGCCCTGAAGGTCGCCTTCTTCTGCTTCTCGTTCATGTGGGTGCGCTGGACGCTGCCGCGCTTCCGCTACGACCAGCTGATGTCGCTGGGCTGGAAGGTGCTGCTGCCGATGATGCTGGCCTACATCCTCATCATCGCCACTGCGGTGCTCATCTTCCGGAACCTCGGGCTCGAGCAGGTCCGCTGGGTCGGCATCTCGGCGTTCGGGCTCGCGCTGTTCGCCGTGAACATCGTGTTGTCGATCGTTGTGTTCTGGTTCCTCGACCGCGGGCGCGTCATCAGCCCGGCGAGCTCGCGCCTCCAGGCGGATGCGCTCGAGCGGCTGCGGGCGGCCCGGTACCGTTCCACGCTGTCCGCGGAGGCGGGCGACTGATGGCGATCAACGTCAAGGTGCTCGATCGGCCGATCCGGGAGAGCAGCTACGTGCGCTCGGCTCTCAAGGGGATGGGGCGCACCTTCAAGCACTTGGTGGACCCGCACAAGGTCACCGTGCAGTACCCCGAGGTGAAGCACGCGCTCTCGCCGCGCTGGCGCGGGACGCACCGCATGCTCACCAACGAGGAAGGCAACGCGAAGTGCGTCGCCTGCGGCCTGTGCCCCACCGTCTGCCCGGCGAACTGCATCAAGCTGGTGCCGGGCGAGGACGAGAAGGGGAACCGCTATCCGCTCGTGTTCGAGATCGACGAGTTCCGCTGCATCTTCTGCGGCTACTGCCAGGAGGTCTGCCCGGAGGAGGCGATCCACGTCGGGCGCCACTATGAGAACTCCGAGTACAGCCGCGAAGGCCACGTCTACGACCTCGAGCGGCTGATGGCGCAGACCCACCCGGTCTGCGAGATGTGGGATCCCGCCGACCCGAAGGGGGAGTGATGGAAGCGACCCTCCCGCTGTTCTACAAGTTCCACTTCTACCTCTTCGGCCTGTTCGCCGTCGCGGCGGCGATCACGTTCGTCACGCGCAAGAGCCCCGTCGCCGCGGCCGTCTGGCTCGTGGTCACGATGTTCTCGCTCGCGGCGATGTACGTGCTGCTGGACGCGCACTTCATCGGCGTGATCCAGGTGATCGTCTACGCCGGCGCGATCATGGTCGTCTTCCTGTTCGTGATCATGCTCCTCAATCTCGGGGATGCGGAGGCGATCACCGACGCGCGGGGCGGCTGGTGGAAGATCGCTGCCGGGGCGGTGGCGCTCGCGTTCCTGGCGCAGGTCGCGGTGCTGGCGCGTTTCGAGGCGCCGGCCGCGCTGCGGCTCCCCGCGGGCCGTGTCGCCGAGCAGGTGGCCGAGCAGGGCGCGATCGCGCCCATCGCCGGCCCGCTCTTCACCCGTTATCTGCTCGCCTTCGAGGTGACCAGCGTGCTGCTGCTCGTGGCGGTCGTCGGCGCCGTGGTGCTCGGCAAGCAGCGGAGGCACACCGATGCTCGCTGAGGCGCTGTTCTTCTCCGCAGTGCTGTTCGCGATCGGCGTGATCGGGGTCCTGACCCGCCGCAACGCGATCATCGTGTTCATGTGCGTCGAGCTGATGCTCAACGCGGTGAACCTCTCCTTCGTGGCCTTCGCCCAGGCGTACGGGGCAGCCGGTCACGTCTTCGTCTTCCTGGTCATGACGGTGGCGGCCGCCGAGGCGGCCGTGGGGCTCGCGGTGATCATCGCGCTCTTCCGTCACCGGCAGACGGTCAATCTCCAGCAGATCAACCTCCTCAAGGGCTGATGCTTCTCCAGCAAGCTGCCTCCGCGGCGGCGCACCCGTTGGCGGGCACGGTTGCCGAGTGGCTCTGGCTCGTGCCGCTCCTTCCGCTGCTCGGCTTCGTGCTCAACGGGCTGCTCGCGCTCACGAGTGCATACCGGCCCGGTCCGGCAGATCCCGATACGGCCCACGCCCATGGCGGCGAGCCGCACCCGCACGCCCACGCAGAGACCCACGAAGAGGATGCCGGCGCGGCGCGGCGTGGTCGTGCG